>ERZ773147.1849-NODE-1849-length-20417-cov-5.206414_pt1 | contig 20417 bp, 17 predicted proteins | sample MGYA00580851_ERZ773147 | MGnify/ENA primary metagenome ERZ773147 (study PRJEB29015, sample SAMEA2737818) | human gut metagenome | biome: human gut; feature: human-associated habitat; material: faeces | place: China | collected 2012 ... | reverse complement strand
GCTGAAACTATTTCCGCAAACAGAAAATCCCCCGGATCGCTCCAGATTGTGAGGCCGCTGCTATGAACAAAAATGCAAATACCGAGCTTCGGTCTGTGAATATTCAGACCAAGCGCTTCGGCTTGAAAATGCTGTCCCCTACCGTCGTGGTACTTTTAATCATGACGACCTATCCGCTGCTTTTTACGCTGGTTTACAGCTTTACCGACTATAATCTTCTCCGTAGCCTGAAAAACGGCTCCAAGTTTATCAGTTTGGGGAATTATACCAAGCTGCTGAGTGATCCCTATTTCCAGCAGTCTATTCTCAATACGGTCAAATTCACCATTCTTGCGGTGATTTTTGAGATGATCGTTGGCCTTGCGGTGGCTCTGTTCGTCAACAGTTTGACACGAGGCCAGAAAACCCTGCGCACCCTTGTGCTTCTCCCTTATCTGCTGCCCACCGTAACGGTGGCTCTGAGCTGGCGCATGATGCTCTCCCCTAACTATGGCATTGTCAACCAGGTTTTACAGGCACTTCATCTGCCGGTATATAACTGGTTTTCCGATATTCACACCGCCTTTGGTATGTTAGTACTCATTGATGTATGGCAAAGCGCACCCTTCGTATTCCTGCTGCTGTATGCCGCACTGCAATCCGTGCCGGCGGGTCAGTACGAGGCCGCCCGCATCGACGGTGCCGGAGTTCTTCAGCAATTTTGGTATGTGACCGTCCCAAACATCAAGAACAGTTTGGCGCTGTGCGCCCTGCTGCGCACCATCGACAGCTTCCGCCTGTTCGACAAGGTGAATCTGCTGACCGGCGGCGGTCCCGCCAACTCCACCTCCACCATCACCCAATACCTGTACAATTACGGCATCAAATCCCTCGATTTCGGCTTTGGCAGTGCCGGTGCGATCGTTATGACGGTGCTGGTGCTGATCCTGTCCAGCGTATATATCAAACGAGCCATTAAGTGAGGCTGTGGAGCAAATGAATCAAACCATGAAACTGACCTTTGTGAATGTCGGCTATGGCGAGGCGATGATACTTGAGTGTCCCGACCCGCGCTATCGCGGCGGAAACTTCGTCATGGTGATAGACGGAGGCAGTGCCGAGCCGGGAGAGTTTGAGGATTCCGTATCCGGCAGACTCCCATTCAGCGAGTATCTGCGGACATATGGCCCAGACCATATCGACCTAATGATCTGCACACATATCCATGAGGATCACCTCTGTGGCCTGCTGCCCGCGGCGGAGCTGAATACTCCGTCCGCCTTTTGGCAGACCCTGAGCAGTGACTTTTATGCGTCCATGCCTCCATTGGACGGCAGGCCGGTAAAAACCGCATCGCAGGACAAATTCCTGCGGGCTCTGCGGGATTACAGGAGCCTCTGCCATTCTCTAGCCGCGCACGGCACCGTGCTGCGTACCTTACGTGCCGGAGAGATTATTTCGCTGTGCGAGGGGCTGACCTGCCGTGTGCTGGCACCGACGGCACTGCGGACGGATGAGCTGCAACGCGATCTGCGCTCCCTGCTGGACGAGCAGGCAGACGACGCTTTCATCGAAAAGCTGACGGCGCTTGACGCCCGTATGAACAATTATAGCCTGATGCTCATGCTGGAGTATCGTGGGACACGCATTCTCCTGCCGGGCGACACCAACTGTCGGGGCTATCATGACACGGACAGGGGGCAGTTGGGCGCACACCTTTTCAAAATGGGACACCATGGGCAGAAGGACAGCATCACACCGGAGTTGCTGGAGGACATCCACCCACAGGGTGCGGTGTGCTGCGCCTCAAGCGACAGCCGCTACAACAGCGCCCACCCCGATGTGATTGCGCTGTTCGAGCAAAGGGGCACAGAGGTGTACTTTTCGGATTGTCCCACGCCGAACGGTTTGAAACTGCCGCCCCATCACGCGCTGACCTTTACGATCGAAGGGGATGGAAGGTTCTCCGCCCGGTATATCTGACAGGTAAAGGGGAAGATACCATTAGGGCAAGTGTAACATTAGAAGATTTCAAGAGGAGCGGGAGCAGACATCCCGCTCCTTCTATCAAAACGCAAAGGGAGGATTTTTCGAATGAAAAGCTATGACATTCTGATCATCGGGCCGGTGTCGCTGGATCATAATATTGATTATCTGGGCAACGAGCGCAAGGAGTTGGGTGGCGCAGTGGTAGCCTCCGGTTTTGCCGCCGCGAGAAGCGGCAGCAAGACGGCGCTCTTTACCAAGCTGAATCCGGCGGATGCCGATGTTGAGAAGCGTTTTGAAAACTCGAATGCCGACCTGTATTGGAAACCGTCCACCACTACCTGCTCCATCCGCAACCAATACTTCACCGCTGACAAGGAAAAGCGCGTCTGCACCTCCATGGGGGTGTGCGATCCCTTCCAATTTGAGGAACTGCCTGACATTGACACAAAGATCTACCACTTTGCCGGCCTGGTGTACGGCGATTTCGACGGTGAGCTGTTTGAGAAGGCCGCAAAGCAAGGCAAGGTGGCCGTGGATGTACAGTGCCTCCTGCGCCATGTGGAGGCCGACAAGACGATGGCCTTCCACGACTGGGACGAAAAGCTGAAGTATCTGCCCTGCATCGACTATCTGAAAACCGATGCTGCTGAGGCCGAGATTCTCACCGGCCTCAGCGACCGCGCCGAGGCCGCCAAGCTGCTTTACAGTTGGGGCGCACGGGAAATTATGATCACCCACAATACGGAGGTGCTCATCTACGACGGCAAGGAGATCTACACCTGCCCCATCAAGGCGCGGAATCTCACTGGCCGCACAGGCCGCGGCGACACCACCTTTGCCGGCTATATCACTGAGCGCCTGCGCACAGGTATCTCCGAGGCACTACAGTATTGCACAGCACTGGTTTCCCTGAAGATGGAAACGCCCGGTCCTTTCATGGGTACTCGCGAGGATGTTCTGGAGTACATCCGGGAGTTTTATTGATGCAGAAGCAGGAGGAGCGTAATGTTTGCGTTTTTTGAGTCACTTCGCGGGCTGACAATTTTATCCGTCTGCTTCCGTTTTTTACTGGCGACAGGGTGCGGAGCGGCCATCGGCTACGAGCGGAGCAAAAATCACCATGCTGCAGGCCTGAGAACGCACATCGTGGTGTGCATTGGCGCGGCATCGGTCATGCTGCTTAACGAGTATCTGTTGGCCTATTTCAATCCGATCGCAGATCCCGCTCGTCTGGGCGCACAGGTCATCAGTGGTATTGGCTTTCTGGGTGCCGGGACAATCGTCATCACAGGGCACCAGCGCGGCCAGCAGATTAAGGGGCTGACCACCGCCGCCGGACTGTGGGCCTCGGCCTGCATGGGACTTCTTGTCGGCAGTGGCTTCTATGAGGCTTCGATCATTATGTGTTGCTTCCTGTTCGGCGTGATCGCACTGCTGAATCAGGTGGATCAGAAATATCTGAAAACCTCCGCAGTTGTCCGCGTTTATATCGAGTACACGGCAGAGGCACCATTCTCCGTGATTCTCACCGCCCTGCGGCAGGAACACTGGCACGTGACGCATATGGAGTTTTTGAGTGCGAACGATGCCGCGACCCACAGTGTACTCCTTGATCTTCAGAAAACGGGGGGTGCGGCTAGTCGAGAGACGCTGCTGCCGCTGCTGCGCGGTACAGAAGGCATCCTGTTTGTGGAGAATGCCTGAGCGCGCCATCCGTCCAAGCCATTACAGACTGACTGGCTCTGACGCCTACAAGGACGATGATAACATCAGGCATGGTAGCTACCCTCTACATGCTTGCCAATGTAATCCGAACTGAGGAGCAGGGCAGGACGAATGCCGAGGGGCTCCATATAGGTGGCGTACATTCCGAGCTGCTCCTCGCTCATGATGTAGCTGGGGACATGGGAGAGGTTGAAGTTTTCCAGCATGACCGCACGGATATAGTAGTCATACGGCACCTGATAGGTATCCGTATGGGTGTTGCCGTCCGCGTCCGTCCATGTGTCGTTTTCTATTCGGCAGCGGGTTTCCACCACCACATCATCGGTCAAAATGTGCTGGAGATAAAAGAGTATTTCCGATATGCGTTCCCCACAGTTTCTCATTGCTGCAGGAAGCGAGTTAGCTGATGTGCTGGCAGCCTGTATCTCATTTATTTTTATGGGAAAAGCAATCGGGGTCTTCACCAGAGAAACGAAACCTTTTGCCGAAAATGGAGCACAGAATAATTCATTCTCATTCTTTTCTCTGTACTAACCCCTCCGATAGAGTGAGTCCTCCTGGGTGGTCCATCATGAACCCCTCCTCGGTTCAGCAAACAGGCGCAGATCCTCCGCAATGGTCTTAATGCTGGGCCAGCTCTTCCTCTGGGCGTCACCCCGGTCACGCAGGTACATATAGACCGTCCGTGCCCGACGGAGACGTCGGGCGATGTTAGGACATATAGCCGCTCTCGGATTCCACTTCGTGCAGATGAGTATCCAGCGCAGTGGCGATAAACGCGGAGACCGTACCGCGATTGGGCGTCTGCAGGTAGTCGCTGTACTCGAACAATTCTTTTTCATCTGGGAAGTCTTTTAGCAGTCTTTTGATGAACTGCTCCTGCTTCTTTGTGACTACCCGCAGCCATAGTTGCGTAACCGTCAAACCTCACCGCGCATAGACAGTCATGAGACAATAGTGGTGGGAAGTTGCGAAACTTCCCACCACTATAGCATTTAGGGGAGTGCGGCAAATGACGAGCAATGCGTTGAAGCAGGAAGCCAAAAAACAGGAGTGGAGCATAGCCATACAGGACTGCCACAGCAGCGACCAGACGGTGCGGGCATGGTGCAGACAAGAAGAAATCAACGTAGCAACCTATTACCGTTGGGAACGTGAACTGCTGTCCGCGACAGAAACAGTGCCGCACGCAGGTGTGCCGACCGTCAGATTTGCAGAACTGCCAACACCGATGAAGGCATCACGGAACGTTGCGGAACGTTCTTCAACCCTATATGTCGGGAACGCCAGTCTGGACATTTACCCCGGATGTGACGCGGAACAGCTGAAAATGCTGGTGGAGGTTCTGCGCTTATGCTGAACGACTTCACCGGCGCAGAGCCGCCTCGCGCAAAATGATCTCTCGCTCGGAAAACGGAATCTTCTCGCCGTTGATTAGCTGATAGGTTTCGTGACCCTTTCCGGCGCAGAGAATGATGTCACCCGTCTCTGCCATGTGTACTGCTGCACGAACGGCGTCTTTTCTATCCTCAAAAAGCAGATAGGGCTTCGTTTGATCGTAGTAGGACAGAATCTCCCGGTTGATCTCATTGGGATCTTCAGTGTCCGGATTGTCTGCCGTAATGATTGCGAAATCGGCGTATTTTCCAGCCGCCTCACCCAGCTCTTTGCGGCGCTTTTTTGTCCGGCATCCGACAGAGCCGAGCAGACATATCAGCCGATGGGGATGGTATGTCCGAAGAGCCTGAAGCGCATTTTCAAGGCTGAACCCATTGTGCGCATAGTCAAGGACAAAGGTCACTCCCGGCAGTGCGTCCACCACCTCAAAGCGTCCGGGGACGGAAAGCGTCTGCAGAATCTGGGCGGCGTCTGCCGCCGGCACACCGTAAATTGAGGCTGCCGCAATGGCGCCCAGCCCATTATACACGGAAAGCTCTCCGGGAGCGCAAAGCCTGACGGCGGTATTCCCACCCTGTGAAACACAGGTAAAGTCGATGCCCAGCGCTGCTTTTCCGCGAAAGGGACGTGTTTCCGCGGCAGTAAACCGGCAACGGTCGGACAGGGGCTGGTGCAGAGAAAAACCAATGAAATCCGTGTTCTCGCCCGGATTCCCAACGACAGCCCTCCAATGGGCATCATCGAGATTACAGACAATGTGTTCCGGCGCAAAATCGCGGAACAGTCGTGCCTTCGCCGCTCGATAGGCGGCAAACGAGGGATGCTCCACCTCTCCTATATGGTCATCTGCCAGATTCGTAAACAAGCAGGTATCGAAGCGGACGCCCTCCACTCTGTGTGTGGCCAGCGCTTGCGAGGAAACCTCCATTACCACATGTGTGATGCCACGATCCACCATCATGCGAAAATAGCGGTGAAGCTCACTGCTTTCCGGTGTCGTGTTGACGGTATCAAACCAATCCTTTTCCATCAGCACGCCATTGGAGCCGACATACGCACACGGAAAGCCGCAGCCAGAGAGAATCTCCCGCAGGAAAAATGCCGTTGTTGTTTTGCCCTTGGTTCCGGTAATGCCGATAACGGTCAGCTTCTCCGCAGGGCGGCCATAGAATGACGCCGACAGACAGGCTAGCGTGTGGCGCGGATTCTCCACAAGTATCTGCACCGCGTCTTCCGGGAGCGAGACAAGCCTACGGCTGCATACAAAAGCACGGCAGCCGGCGGCATAGGCAAGCGGCGCGAAGCGGTGTCCGTCCGCATGAGCGCCGGGCAGGCAGAAGAACAGAGAACCGGCAGAGACGCGGCGGGAATCGTAGTCGATGGAATGAATCTGCTGCTCCAGTTGGCCAGACAGAAACGCCTCGGCGATAGGGCGGTCAGAGACAGAAAGAACAGGGTAGTCCTTGAGTATGGAGGAAAGCTTCATGGTTTCAAATCCTTTTGTGTGGTAGGGTTAGCTTACGAACAGACAAGCTTTAGAGCTACGGCTTGGTACGAAGCAGATATATACGCCCAAGGAAATCAGGCGCCCTCTGTAATATCGGTGAAATATTGCCTTTTCCGGCATATCAAAGATGGTGACTTGATGTGTCTTGCTAAGTATTCTAAGTCTATCAGCTTTTTCTTATCCCGTCAATCGCTTTTGAAATCAGTCATCCTTGGCAAAGCTCAACAATCACGGAACTTCTCATGTAGGTTTTGTGAAGATGCAGTCCGCTGAAAAAACGTGGGAACATGGAGACACAAGTATCCGTCCAAAAAAGTAAAAGAATCTCAAGCATAAAAAGAAGGTGTAAGAAAATGAACTATGGATAGTTCCATAAAGACACCGATAAAGGCCAATCAGGACCAACTGATAATGGGCCATCTTCTGGAGCCGATTGCCGCCTATTGGTATCAGCAGAAAACCGGCAATACGGTCTATGACGATACCAATTTGTATCAGCACGCAGATCATCCATGGGCGCTTGCGGATTTTGACCTCCGCTTCGTGCGAAAGGAGGATTTGCTTTCTGCGTTCAGCAAGGACATCCGTCCGTTGATGCTGAACTGTCCGCCGAGCCATATCCAGCAGCTCCCCGATCTCTCGGTCGCTCATGTCCATGAAGTAAGACAGCAGGATCACGTCGTGCTTCTCCCGCAGGAGCTTGACCAGCGCCGCCGCAAGGCGGTCATCGTTGACGGGGATGTGGTATCCACACACTTCAAATTCAACGGAGTGAACGTCCTAGCAGCAAAGCTTCGCAAGAAGCTCCGAAGGCAGCTCCGAGAAACTGCACTCCCGCACCCTATGGCGCACCTCTGACCGCTGCATATCCACGTTTTCCTGACGCAGTATCTTCTTACAATAGCTGTCGAATATGTGCAGAACGCGCTCTTTCTGGTTCTAGGGAAGCTTCAAAGCGTCATCCTCTTTTGCTGCCGGGAAAGGGTTCTCTCTTTCCCTCTTACTAAATACTCCGTTTGAAGTGATCCGTTTTGGCCAACTTTTTGAAAAATTTTTCTTCTTTTTCACGGCGTTTTTCCTCCATTCCGTCATTTTGAAAAATTCGCAAATGACGGAAACGGAGGGCCACGGCAGCGAGGAAAAAACGGCAGCTTTGTGTGACTTGAGTATGCAGTACTGCGGTAGATAGATAAAAGGAGGCGTGAAAACTTTACGCCTTCTTTTATACTTGTAAGCTTATCACCGATTGCACAACCGCATCTCCGGTCAGCTCACTGGTTCGGTAAATCTTCTGGCAAAAGGGGCTCAGGCTGAAACCCATGCCAGCTCGTCCTTTGTCCAGCAAAATACCTGTTACCGTAAAATGATGCGCGGCCTGCGATGCCTGCAATTCCTGCTGACAGCCATCGGACAACGCGCATTCGCCATCTGTGATGAAAACCACATCGGCCTTTTCAAAGCCCTCCGACTCCATCAACCGGATTGCCTCCCGGATGGGGCGTTCAAAGTTTGTACCGCCGCCGAGAAATGTCTCCGCCGCAGACAACTTATCCTCCAGCGTATATTCACCCGGGCGGAATATGTCCACTTGACAACTGCTGCTTCCGGCAAAATGGATCAGTGCAAAGCTCCGGTGGCTCTCCGCGGCGATCTCCAACAGGGTCATGGCCACCGCCTTACCCCATGCCGCAGCTTCGCCTTCGGTGGAGCCGGATTCGTCCAGGCAGCAGATAATATCGCCCATACCCTTATAGATAGGTTCACGCCGGCGATACTGTTTGATCTGCTTTTGCTGATACTTCCGCAGGAACAGCGGAATAGTCTCCGGCGTGGCCAGCATGGCAAGCTCCGAAGTCAGCGCACGGGACAGGTTATTACCTAACTCCAGAGAGTAGGTTTCGCCGCGCCCATAGGCATAGCCATTTTTCTTGGTCTGCGCGAGAAGTTCACGGAAGCGACCCAGATACTTGGAAACATCCCTCAGCACCGGACTCCGCCGTACCTTTTCCAGCAGTGCAAGATTCTCAGACATGCGGCGCATATTCGAGGGTTCATCGCTCCATGCACCGATGATGCTCTGCACCTCCTGTGCCCGCTCTGTGGCAGTCTGCACGGCGGCGGATACCACCAGATCGACTGCTTCTTTTTGACGCAGCATGGTCGTGTCCAACAGCTGAGATACAGCCTCCACCTGCCGCTGCTTGCTGTCCAGCCGATTGGCAGCATTTATCAGTGCCTGCTTATCCGTCTCGGTCGTTTCTCCTGTAGCTTGGGCGTCAAGCAGCTTGGCGAGTTCCTCTGCCGCGGCATCACGCGCCGTTTCCAGCTTTTCAAGAGTATTCAGCGCGCCTTTATCACCACCCAGCTCAGACAACAGTCCGTCCAGCTCTTCGGCGGCTCGATCGGTGAACTCCGCCGCCGCTTCATAGGCGGGTAGACTGCGACCCTCGCAGATATTCTTCAGCGTGGGATAATCGTCCTGCTGGGCAACATGGTCGAGGATGGGCGCGTTGAACCTCTGCGCCGCAGCGGTGAGCATATCCGCATCGTTTTTGCGCGGAGCCAGCGAATACAGGGATTGAAACACATCGTGGGAGAGGGCGGGAAAAGATTTGAGCTTCTGCGCCGCGGCATTCTCTGTCAGATCCATTTCAGCATCATCCTCGCGCAGTTCGGCATATATGCTGTCCTCCAGTTTGCCGGAGCGCATCACCCGGTCGGTTTTCTGTGTCGGTTTTCTCCGAAAGGCCGCAAGCTCCGCAATGGGGGAATGCAGTACATCCGCTATTGTCCGAAAGGCTTTTCGCCCATTGGTATTCATAAAGCATCTCCTATCCGCAGGGAGAGGCGTGAGCCTCCCCCTGCTATTTTATTACCCTACAGGATCAGAACGGCAGCTCTTTGCCGGAGCCGCCCGCAGCGGACGGGAAATCATCCAGCGGCGGGAAATCCTTAAAGGCATCGGCCTCGCCAGTCCCGGAAGCTCCTTCGGCCTGCGCCGGGCGGGAATCGCCAAAGTAGACATTATCGGCGTTGATCTCCGCGCTGCGGCGCTTGTTGCCCTCCTTATCCTGCCATTCGCGGATCTGGAGCCGCCCTTCTACCACGACCATGCGGCCTTTGGTAAAATACTTGCTGACAAATTCTCCAGTGGCGCGCCATGCCACCACATCGAAGAAGTCGGTCTCCTTTTCTCCGGACTGCGATTTGAAATCGCGGTCACAGGCAATAGAGAAGCTGCATACCGGCGTACCGCTGCCGGTGCGACGCAGCTCAGGATCATGGGTCAAGCGACCCATCACAAAAATCTTGTTCAGCATAAATCGTTCCTCCAAAAATGTAGTTATTGCAGAGCAGCCATCTGCTCCAACGGGATATAGGTGAAATTCACCGCGTTGTGGGCGGCCATGCTGATGGTCTCCAGATCGTTCAGGAGCTTGTTCACCATGTCCTTTTCAGTGTCAGACTGTGCGGCGGCACATAGCTCCTGCTGCCGCTTATACAGCTGGAGCAGTTCACCACGCAGCTTCAGCAGTGCCTTGCTGCCAGCCTTGGGATTGCCGCCATCCACAACAACGGTGTTGAAATCCTCCTGCGCCTCCACCGCCATGGCAAGGATACTGTTTACCTTATCCTGCAAGGGATTGACGCACAGACGGGTCAGCGTGTTTTCTACCGTGGGCCGGTCACCGGGTGCCTGCCAGAGATAGCACTTGAGGATCAGCAGGTCTTGAGACTCCACCTTGTCGTGCCCTTCCAACCATGCCTTGGCCTGCACCAGCGGGTAGTAGTTGAGATATTTACGGTCTGACACCTCGATCCCACTGTTCCGCAGTTCACAAAGTACATCGTCAGCCAGCTCGTTGATGGCATCCGGCACAGGGATGGCAGCCACCTCCTGCTGCATGGCGTACAGCTCGGACAGCGAGATCGTGGCATTTACCGATCCATCGCCGCCACTCTGCTTGCTCTTGAGGACGGACAGACGCTTATCGCGGTCAACAATGTCCTCTGTCACCACTTTGATCTGCAAACGGTCATACAGCGGCGCCAGGATCTGTTCCTGCGGATCGGCAAAGTTGGGTATCTCGTTGGACGCGGCAAAGAAGGAAATTGCCGGAATGGGATAGGTGCGCCCCTCGTTTGTGTATTTGCGCTCGTTGAGTGCTGTCAGCAGGGAGTTCAGCACGCCATCATTGGCCTTGAATATCTCATCCAGGAACACGATGTCCGCCTCCGGTATTTTGCCGGCGGTTTGTACCACGGGCTCATTCTGATGCAGCGCGGCCACGGCCTTTCGGTAGCTGAGCAGCTTATCCGTCGCCTTTTCCAGCATGGCAAAGGTGTCCGGCGTATCTTTCCTCGCACCGAGATCATCCACCATACTTTGAAGATCAAAGCGCAGGTTTTTATGCACGTCATCATTCTGCAGCACAGCATCCGGCACGCTGCCGGGTATCAGGCTGGACAGATCGATGCGACCAAAAAGCTGATCCTCATCGGTCTGCTTGGAAAGCAAACGTTCAAACTGCCGCGCACCGGTGATCCGCTGGCGGAACAGGTTGATGGACAGGCTCTTGGCCTGACCGGGCTTGCCGAGGATGAACAGGTTGTTTCGCGTCAGCAACGCAATGGCGATCAGCTCGACCAGTTTTTCGCGCTCCGCCACTTGACTGTTGACATCCTGCATTACGGCCAGCATCTTATCTCGCAATGTCATATTATCGTAACATCCTCCTTCGTTTCATTGTTTCCGCGGCACAGATCAATAAGCTTCTGGCATTGGTGCATCTCAAAACCGCCGATATGCGCTTTCCGTTCGGAAAGGTTCATTTTCTTTGCCAGCCAGCGATACGCTTGTGTCCGGCTCATGCCGCGCTCCGTCCAATAGGCGTCGAAAACCTGATGGGTTTCGATGCGTTTGAGACGCAGCACCTCATTGGCCAGATCACCAAGAGGGCGAACCGTCCCCTTGTGACAGCCTACTCTGGCGTTGCAGTTCTGACATTGATATAGCTTTTCGTCTTTCAGGCCCAGTCGCACGGCAGAATCGCCGTAGACGCTTTCTGCCGGCACAAGGCGGACAATACCGCCGCAGTATCGGCAAATATGGGGTATCTCCAATCGCACGCCCCCTTACGCAGCCTTTGTAGCTTTTTTGCGGGGCGGTTTTGCTTTCGACGCGGTCATGCGGAGCTGTGTCTGCATATAGAACGCATCCTCCGTGGAGAGCGTCAGCATTCCCGTCTGGGCGATACCCAGCGTAACGGTGCCGCGCAGTGCCCGCAGGCAGCGTTCCAGCCGATCCACCGCAAAGCAGTAGTCACCGAAAGGCTGTCCCGTCAGAGGAATGACCGTCAGTGCCGCGTTGGAGGAACCGACCTCACCGGTGCAGCGAAGGGTCAGCCGATTCCCGTCAAAGTGCAGGATCGTCCTGTTGTCCATACAGGCGGCAGTGGCCGCCTGCAATGTGCGGCGCAGCTCCTCGGAATCGCTCAGCACCGTAAATGTGTTTTGTGTCCCCGCAATGAGACTGTCCGTGTCCACATAGCTGCCGTGCATGAGCCGTGCGGCAAACTGAAAGCCCTCTTTCACAAAGACGAGCTGCCTGTCGGCCATGCCAACGGAAAATGTGTCCTTTTCCTCGCAAAGCTGGGCCAGCTTTTCCAGATTGGCCGCAGGGATAAGAAATGTCTGGTCACCGGTACATTGCTTATCTCCCTTTGCGGAAACAATGCAGACGCCATCGCTGCCAACGGCGCGCAGACCATCAGAGGTCAGACGGAGGTTTACACAGCGCAGCAGGGGCATATTGCTGTTGTTCGGGTCTGTGGCAAATGCCGCACGGCGTACCATGGACGGAACACCGCTGAGCTTCACCATGCTTTCAGGAGCAGTGATGTTCATGCGCGGGAAACCTTTGCCGCTGGCTGTTGGTACCTGATAGTACGCATGGTCACTGGATAGTGCCAGCGTATCCTTGTCTCCCTTACAGCACTCCACCGTATTCCCCGGAAGATTGGCGAGCATGGCGGAGAGCAGCTTGGCGTCGATGGCGAATGTGGTATCGCCGCCCTCATAGGCCAGCAGCGGTACGTCCTGCCGCAGCGTTACCTCCATATTGGTGGCGGTCATGTGCAGGCAGCGCGTTCCTGTGTCGATCTCCAGCAACGCACACTTCAGCACCTCTAGTGGTGATGCGGACGGCGCCAGCTGCGCGGCACGCTTGGCGGCAGTCAGAAACGCCGCCCTTTCAATGGTAAAATTCAAAAATATTCCTCCTTTACGCGGCAGTATCGAACATGCTGAGCTGGTCCTCCAGTTCGGTGTGTTTCGGTTTCCTGCCGGTTCTCGATGCTTGCAGCAGGCCATCATAGAGCACCTGCCGCGCTGCGGTATCTGCGGCACGGACACTTTCGGGCTGCGGTACTTCGACCACCCTTTCCTCTTGAATAGTGACCGGCTCCGGAAGCTGCTTTACTGCGCGGTGCGGGTTGATAATGGCCATCTTCTTGAAGGTGGCGGCAATATCCTCCACATTGTCCTTGATGCCCAGCATCAGCTCCTTTGCCATCTGTGAGGTCATGTCCTGCACGTCACTCATGGCCGCCAGTCCTTCCTCGGAGAAAGTCCCCTCGATCAGTCCGGCCACAGCCAGCTTGGAGGCCATCAGCTTCATCGCCTTCGCCTGCATGGTGTCGGCGTAGTAGAGCATATAGACCTCGACTCTCGGTGCTGTCTGGTTAATGCGCCATGACCGGCGCGACGCCTGCCGCAAGGTGAACAGGTTATAGCCCATGGAGTAGAAGATCAATGTCGTAAAGGCGTTCAGGTCAAGACCGGTCTCCACACATTTGGGGTTGGTGATAATGACCTGTGTGCCTGCGGACAGCCTCTTACTGAGCCAATCCTCCCGCTTTTCCGGGACGATCTGTGTGCTCAGGATCTCCGTTCGGATACCTTCCTCACGCAGCAGTCCCAGCAGCTTTCGCTGGGTATCTGTCCGTGTCCAGCTGGTGTAGATCATTACCCTCTCGCCTGCGGCAATCTTGGCCCGCACGATCTCCAGCACCTTTTCCTCTTTCGGGAGGACGGTCTGGAAGTCTGCCATGTCCTCCGGCTTCACGATGGTGCAGCCGCTGATGGGGTGGATGATCTCTGGCTGGTCATAGGGCTGATCCGGATACACCGTCAACAGATTGAGATAGGCGGACAAGATCTTATGGGCCGCCTTACGGTCATTTCTCAGGACTGACGTCAGTTCCCGTTCCACTTCTTTGTATGCCTCTTCGATTGGCTTCGGCATCGTCAGCGGTACGGGTATTTCCTCGTAATCAGGAAGATCCTTACCCATATCGGATAGCGACAGGAACGCCGTACACTCCAGCAAGAAGCGGGAAAACACCAGCGGAGAGACACCGGGGAGCTGCCGTGAGCGTTTTTTTCTTTTGGCACTGCGGCGATTGGAGTTATAGTCCGCGTCGGTGATCTCATAGGTGTTTTCCACCACGCCGTATTCCGCATCGAACCGGGAAGGTGCATCGTGGGACTTTCCATCCTTCTGCATCAGTCCGGGGACAATGCGGTACAGAAGATGAAAGATGCCGGAGCTGTAACCGTTGATCAGTGTTGCGGTCATGCCGATGAATTTCCGGCAAATGCCGTAAAGCTCCGCCATAGCATCGCCCTGTCCGCTATCGTTGTTGTACTCGTGCAGCTCATCACAGAGAAAGCTGCCGATCCGTCCGCGGTACTTTTTCTTGAGGTAGGTACTCAGCGGAAAGCGGCGGTGCGCGCCCTTGATGCAATACGGGCGTTCCGGATGCTCCACGAGTTGCCGCAGCTGATCCAGAATGTGCTCGTTTTTCGTGCGGTTGAGGTGCATAGCAGCCTGCGACCGGAATACCCAGCCATACCCGCCGATTTTTATCCACGGCATTTGACGCCTGTCGTTGACCGGCGCCCAAAGCGGTGTGCCGCAATGAGGGCATAGGTGGTTCGCCAGATGCTCCTTCTGGAAGAAAAACTGATCCGAGGGTACCATGTATCTTGTGCCGTCGCCGCTGGTCTCCATCTCAATGAGTTCCAGACAGTCCGGGCAGACAAAGCCACGCTTTCTGCGGCTCCATAGCACGGCAGGATAACGCATATACCCGTCTCTGGCACGTTCTTTACTGAAAACGGCATATACGTTTTTATCTCCGCGCTGGTACAGGTCAAAGAGCCGATCCACATCGGTGATACTCTTGACCACCATGCCATAGGTATCCGGCAACGTTTCTGCGATCTCGCGTACCCATTTTCCTGTGACATGAGAGGGACACATGACAAGGTTGAAGGATTTACGGGTTCCGAGTCTTTTGAGTGCGTTCAACGCTCCTGCCGCTGCTGCGCTCAGCTTGGTCTTGCCGCTGCCGCATTCTGCCACAATGAGTGCCATTTTTTGTTGGCAAAGCTGCCGTTTGACAGCCTCCGTCACCGCAAGCTGGGCATCATAGAGGGAATAGCCGGCTTTTTCGTGGATATAATCATTGACCTCCAGCACTTCTTCCGAAAGTGGCTCCGATGCCGGATCGAACTTGGGAACGAACTGGCTACGGATACGATCGGCCACAGTAACGCCAAAGGTGTTCAGATAGCTGGTTACGCTGTTTACCTCCGTAAAGCCGTCTGCCACATCAGGGATAGCACCAGGAATGGTGATACGCCCATCTTTGAGGCCCTGTTCCAGAATGTCGGTTACGTTTTGATCCTCTGGCAGCAGCGTCAACGACCATGCTTCCATCCGTTCTGTGAAGGAAAGCACCTTCATTTGCCGCAGATCGCCGCGGGCAATGAGTGAATCCAGCACATAGTCCTGAAACTCAGGGATCAGCGGTGCGGCGGTTTTCCGGTCTACCTCAGCGAACAGACTCGCACGGTCTCCGGGCGGACAAAAGATATAGCATTTGCGTGGGTTTTCAGGGACGCCCTCATCGCTATCGTCGGCAGTGTTTTCCTCCGTCTGGCTGTCATCGTTGGCCATCAGGGTCGCAACGGCATATATCCCGTCATGGGACAACAACCGACGGTAACCTTTGGGCCTGCAATCCAGACATAAGGTCGTATCGTCTTGTTTCAGCTCCACCGACGCGCCGCCGTATATGGCGTCCGATAGAGCCCGCACGACTTCGGGATAACCGCCGAAGCGAATGGCGCTGATTGTCTGCTGCGTACCGCTGTCGATGATAACGGTATCCGCGTAGCCGGTCAGTCGGATCTGAAATTTGGGGGCACTGTAGCTGAGTTCCATCAGCTTACTTCTTATGGGTGCCATTCATTTTGAAATCTCCTTTCTTCCGGACAATGAAAAAAGACCGTAACTGCCCCAAAAGGCAATTACGGTCTTCTTGATGTCCTATATTTTTACATACTTCAAGTCTTAGTCAGAACGAAGAAAGAAAACTGACCTCCTTTCTCGCCCGTGCCTGCTCTGCTCCGTCCTTTATGCTTTCACCTAAAGTACAGGTTCATTGTACCGCAGGGAAAGCAGAGCGTACAGGTGGAAATCTATCTCTCACAGCAAAGGCTTTGTTCTTTCAAATAATTACCACATAGCCCGTCATGTTTCGGCATTTTTTGACATATACTCTTATAGATTAAGAATTTAGGGCATCTGTATTCGCTCTAACGTGCAAGAAGGTGAAAAATACAATCAGAAATGAAACCCTTTTAAATTATTATTATAGCACATTGAGTTAGCGGTGAACGCCAATACGCCAAGATATCGTATCATCATAACCAGAACAGCAAATATGATAGGAGTTGACTTTATGGGATACCAATTTTTGGAAAGCAACCATTACCGGATCATCGATACCTTTTTGGATTCAAAAAAAGATTTTATCATCCTCGGACTTTGTGGGAAAACCGGATCGGGCTCCACAACAATTGCACAGATTCTGCAAACACCGTTTGACAGACTCAACCTTCCCCAGCCCGGAGATGCCATAGGCGATATGCAGGAAGCAGCCGAGTACCGCATTCTTTATACTTATGCGCAAAAGCACTGGAGATCCTTCTTTCGAATCAAATCCAGTGCACTGATTACGGCGCATATTTTAAAGAAATGTCCGGAAGACTTTTGCGCGTTTTTAAAAGAATTGGTTCCTGCTACTGTGTATAGCGAAAAAGAGAGGGCGATTCAAACATTCATAGATAACTTTTTTAATGAGAAAATGCAATTTTCCCTATCTGAGCTATTTCAGATGGATCCTAATGACAGTGAACATCTTTGCGAGTGGTTTTCCCACGATCAGATTTTAACGGATGAGGAAGGCAAGCCTTATTCCTTTACGCCCAATGTCCGGGAGAGTACACTCCCTCCGGTCAGGGCAGAAGATTTTGAAGAGGGAAACCTAACACTAGAAGATGACAGTAGCCTCCCATTTTTTTATCATAAAGAATCTTTTACAGTCATGCTGACCACTCGGGATTTGTGCAGTATGTTCTGGGCGCACAAGCAGTTACGTCAACAAAAAACCAGTTTCAAAAATCCTCTCTGGATTTGCCTCCTGCGAAAATTCATTTTTGAATATCTCCCAAGGCAAACGGCAGACCTGTGGGAAAATGTGGCAAGCATTGAGCATGGGCTAGAGGTAGTTGCTTTGCAGCGGCTGGGGAATAACCTCCGAATCAGTGGCGAACCCTATGGAAAAGACTTCTCCAAGGAGGGATATACCACCGTTGCCGCTGACATTAACGATTCCATAAAACTATTAAGCAGCTATCTAGCCCGACGCAAGCAGTGGGTTAACGAACTTCCCAATGACAAGCGGGCGCCATATCTGGCAGCGCAACGCTCTTTTGTTGTGATCGATAGCATCAAAAACCCCTTTGAATCCATGTATCTGAAAAGCCGGTACACCAATTACTATTTGATTGGAACCTATACAGAGGATCGCACCCGCCATGAGCGACTGCGGGAAAAACAGCGCTACCCTAACACCTATATTGAGGCAATTGACATCATTGAGCAGCAAAGTGCTTTTCAGAAAAAATGGAAAGACGTGGAAGCGCTTCAGGAAAAAATTGGTGACTTAAAGGAACTCATCGCCTTTCAGGAGATGGCCAAGCAGCTTCAGGAGATTTCCAAAAATGCCTGCGCAGGTCCGGAAAATGCAGATTTAGATAACCTCTTAAGAGATTATAACAACTTTGCCGAGTCTGTATTCCAAACGCCATCAGAGTTTGAATGCCTGATTAGAAAAATGAACGGGCTGATAAATTTTTTGGAGACTCCGCCGCAAGGCAATATGGAAACCAATAAGAAAAACCGGTCTCCCATTTTACAGTCATGGAGGGATAACTACAAGACCGCTCTACGCAAATGTGGGGATATGCAGGAAGAGTATGAGGTTGCTGAGGTAGTACTGAGCACCATGCGAACAGTGAAAGCGGCTAAGTTATACGCGGAAATCCCCTTTATTTTACAAAATGTAGAGGGGTGTCTGAGAGATGCTGACATTTTTATCAACAATGAAACAGATAACGAACGGCTTATTCTACTGAAGAAAAAACTGCTTCGCTATGTCTCCCTCATTATGAATCCCGGACTAGTTCTGCCAACACCTATTGAGCGTGGAATGCAAATTGCCTATACAGCAAAGCTAAATTCGGGTTGCATCTCGCGCCAAGTTGGTGCGGCAATCACGGACGATCAATACCATCTACTCTCCGTCGGCTGGAACCAGCAACCGGAGATGCAGCTTCCGTGTCTGTACAGAGATTTATGCTCCTTGTATTACCAATGGGCTCCGGACGCATACAGTGATTTTGAATTGGATAACCAGAATACACTGCAAAAAAACATCCAAGATCCGGTCACTAAACTGCTGAGTTTGCCAGAGTGCCCGCTCAAACTACAAGGGAAGATGCCGGCATACTGCTTTAAGGATCTCTATAACTCCATAACAGGCGTTAAGAATCAAGTACACCCTCGCTCACTCCACGCTGAAGAAACTGCTTTTTTGAATCTGGGTCAACACTCTGCCAAAGGCGGGAACCTTTTTACAACCTCCAGCCCCTGCGAGCTTTGCGCTAAGAAAGCCATGTATATGGGGATCAAAAAAATTTACTATATTGAACCATACGCTGGACTATCCTTCAACCATGTACTAAGCATCGGGCCGCGGGACGCTCGCCCAGAGATGCTTTTGTTTACAGGTGCGGTGGGACGAGCCTACACCCAGCTTTACACACCTCTAATGCCCCAAAAGGACGAGTTGACTTTTTGGATGGGTGCCAATTTAGACGCAAACCTACTAAAAAATATTAAGAAGAATATTGTCAAGAACACCCCGGTTTCAGCTGAAAGCGGTTCGGAAGCCACAACTGATACGCCGGCTACATTTGTCAAAGGAGGTGGGGAGGATGACACCTCGCCCCGATTTCCAAGTGCATGAGACCTACGAACCTGTGCATTATACGGCAAGGGAGCTCTTGGCCTGTCGACGCGAGCTCCGAGACATTTTGATCGCTCCCTTTAGCGAATCAAAGTGCAGGGGGATTGGCTACAACATTTCGCCCTCAGAGCTTTGCTACTCGGTAAAAAAGAAATATCTTCTCCAGATTTACCGAACCGAACAAGAGACATACATTTTAATTCCGCCTCATGATACGGTTCTTACACTGTCCTATGAGTATCTTCAGGTCAGCGCAGAAGTTGCTGGATGCTTTTTGTCGCGCTTACGCCCTGTGACACAAGGGCTTGGAAATATTTCAACAACTCTTGATCCTTGCTGGAAAGGAATGCTCCTACTTGCTATTAATAATCCATCTTCCAAAAAGGTCAAATTAGTCCTCAGCAGAAAGAAAGACGACAAAATGGAGCCTGTAGCAATCTCGACAATGGTTCTTTGGAAAACCGCACCGCTGGCTGACAATAGCGACGGAGCGCTTACCTTTCGCTTGGACAACCCCGCTATGCGGACGGATATTTGGAGCGAATTAATTGCCGAGCCGTATCGCTTTTTCCGACCGCGGCATTATCAGCAGTTCCGAGAGTTAATCCATACGCTAACTTGCTATCAACCCACCAACAATCATCCGAATTGGATCATTCAGATGCAGGATGCTCTGGATCAACTGCAGATCGCTGTAGAATCAGTGCCGAGGAAAGATAATACAATTCGTGAAACATTACTGATGATCCATCATTTGGAATGTGAACAAATGTCCCCAGAGCTTTCAAAAAAGCTTGGAGACCTCTATCGTTTTGGCGCGGAAAACTCTTCGATAGACTTGCATAACAGCTTTCATGTTGCTACAGAAAAAATTATCGAGAAACTCTCCAACTCAGATACTGCACAACGCAAAAAGGATACCGAGAGTTTGATGGACATTATTCGGATGATTTATAATGAATGCAACTATCAAAAGCTATGTTGCCAAGTAGAGGATATTCATCGGATTATCGCAGAAAAAACGCAATATCGTTGGCGTCTGGATGGGTTTAAGCGAGTTTGGCATCGATTCATTCGTCCCAATATTAGTGCATTTTTAGCAACCATCCTAATAGCCGTTATGGTCTTTCTTGGGAAAGATTTTAATATGAAGAATTTTCTTCCCAATGTTATAATCTGTATTATTCCTTCACTTCTTTCCATAGCCTTCAACTGCAGACAGCCCGATCGTAGTAAATAATTTGTATCCGCAAAGAATAAACGCCTCCGGCATGGCAGTTCAAATATCTCTGCCATGTCGGAGGCGTTGTTTGTGTTGCAGAGTAACCGTCAAACGTAGCCGCGAATAAAAGGCCGCCATCTGAAAGCGAGCTGCT
>ERZ773147.1840-NODE-1840-length-20482-cov-3.248886_pt1 | contig 20482 bp, 20 predicted proteins | sample MGYA00580851_ERZ773147 | MGnify/ENA primary metagenome ERZ773147 (study PRJEB29015, sample SAMEA2737818) | human gut metagenome | biome: human gut; feature: human-associated habitat; material: faeces | place: China | collected 2012 ... | reverse complement strand
TAGTATACTTAGGCAAAGGAATGACAACATATGCGTTCGTTATAAATATATTAAAATACGTAATTCCAACATTTTTATTACCAATATTTACTGCAGTAGTAATAATGATTATAGATAAAAAGTCATTTAAAAATATGGGAAAAGGACTTATCATGTACCCACTATTCTTAGGATCATGGCTATTAATAAACTTCAAATGTCTATTTAAGAGGGACACAACTTGGGAGAAAATAGAGCATGTTAGAGATGTAAAAATAAATGATGTAGAAGAAACAGAAAAAGAAAAACAATAATAGGAGAGAAAACGATGGATAATAAAAACAAAAACAAAAATTTATTATCAAAAATATCAATAAAACATATACATATAGCACTTATAGTACTAGGAGCAATATTTGCAATTTTACCATGTTTTCATACAAATATATGGTTTGATGAAAGTTATTCATTATCAATATCAAAACACAGCTTTGGAGAAATATGGTCAATTGGAGCATATGATGTACATCCAGTATTATACTATTGGATGCTTAAAATAGTTAGATTACTAACTAATGACAGTATAATGGCAATAAAAATATTTTCATGGGTTCCACTTGTAATAATGGGAATCTTGGGATATACACATATACGCAAAGACTTTGGAGAAAAGACAGGACTATTTTTCTCATTTTTTGCAATGCTATTACCAACATGCTTGATATATAGCTGTGAAGCAAGAATGTACAGCTGGGCAATGTTATTTGTAACAATAATGTTTATTTATTGTTACAGAATATTAAAATCTGACAAAGCAAGCAATAAAAATTGGATAATATTTTCAATATTTAGCTTAGCATCAGCATATATACATTATTATGGACTTATTTCAGCATTTGTAATTAATCTTGGAATGTTTATATATTTTGCAGTGAAGTCTAAAAAGAATAAGGGAACAGACAACAGACTATATTGGCAAAACTTCATAAGAAATATCATATCAGCAATAGTACAAGTTGCACTATATATGCCATGGCTTGGAGTATTTTTATCACAAGCCAAAACAGTATCAGGAGGATATTGGATAGGCGTACCAAATGTACCTGAAATAATAGAATTTCAATTTACAGGAAATTTAGGGGATACAATACATATACCTAAATTCATATCATGGCCGTTTACAATACTATTTATTATGTATTTAATATACACATTCAAAAAGAATTGGAACAAAGAAGAAATTAAACCTGCTAAATTCGCATTATTTACTTATGGAGCAATAGTTATAACATTATGTTTAATAACTATTATAGAAAGAATATTATATGCAAGATATTTCCTTAACATGACTGGGATATTTGTATTCATGATCGCAGTATTATTTGCAATGGATAATAGCAAGAAGGCTAAGGTACTATGCGTATTAACAGTAATATTATCATTAATTGCAAATATAAGCTTGATATGTGACAACTATGATCCTTCAAATGCAAAGCCAGACGAATATATATTAGAAGATATGCAAGAAAGCGATACATTTTTATCTGATAATAGCTGCAATGGAGTAGTTTTATCTTCAGAATTAAATGTACCAAATGATAAATTGTATTTCTTAAATAGCGCAAATTGGAATGTAGATGAAGCATATAAGGCTTATGGAACAGTAATCCATGATTTAAGTGAAATAAATGATTTTAAAGGAAGAATATGGGCAATAGAATCATCTGACCAATACGGATTCCAGAAAGAGATATTAGAGAAAATACCAGGAGCAAAAGTAATAAAATCAGAACATTTTTACAGAAGATATCAACACTATCAATTTTCAATTTCTTTAATTGAAGTTGAATAAAATAGGAAGGAAAAAATAATGAAAGACATAGATGTATACGCATTTGTAGGACCATCAGGAACAGGCAAGAGCTACAGAGCTCAAATGGTTGCAGGAGAATATAATATAAAATTTATAATAGATGACGGAATTTTAGTTAAAGATAATGAAATAGCAGCAGGAAGTTCAGCAAAAAAAGCTCCAACTAAAATTGAAACAATAAAAAAAGCATTATTTATAAACGAATCTCAGAAAAAAGAAATGGTAAAAGCATTAAAAAAATATAAGCCACAATCAATTTTGATTCTTGGAACATCAGATAAAATGGTAGAAGAAATTGCAAAAAATCTAGAACTACCACAGATAAAGAAAACAATATATATAACTGATGTTGCAACAGAAGAAGAAATAAAAAATGCAAAAAGAATGAGAACTGTAGAAGGAAAGCACGTAATACCGGTTCCAACATTCGAAATAAAAAAAGATTTTTCTGGATTTTTATTAGATCCACTTCAGATATTCAAAACAAAATCAGATGGAAGTGCACCATATATATCTGAAAAATCAATAATAAGACCAACCTTCAGTTATATAGGTAATTTTACAATATCAGATACAGTATTTAGACAAATAATAGAATATTTAGCAACCAAAAATGACGCAATAACAGAAGTATTAAGAGTTAGAGTAACGAAATCAGAAGAAGGACCTTCTATATATGTAGAAGTAGAAATTCAATATGGAATAAATATAATGTCAGAATTAAAAACATTTAAAGAAAAGTGCATAAAAGAAATAGAAAGACTAACGACAATGAATGTACGATCATTTAAAATAATAGCTAAAAAATTAAAATTACCTAATATAGTAAATTCTTTTGATAAATAAAATATACGAATAAGGAGTGTATAAGAAAATGTCTTTTATTGTAGCAATTGATGGACCATCAGGAACAGGAAAAGGAACAGTAACATCAGAATTAGCTAGAAAGCTTAATCTAGTGTACCTAGACACAGGAGCCATGTACAGATGCGTAACATTAAAATTATTGAATGAAAAAATTGATTTTGAAGATACAGAATCAATAAAAAATGCCATAAAAAATATGAAAATGGAATTAAACTCTGATAAGATAATGTTAGATGGAGTAGATGTAACTAGAACAATTAGAGAAGATCCTGTAAATTCAAATGTATCACAAGTTTCACACATTGTAGAAGTTAGACAAGCAATGGTAGAATTACAAAGAAAAATGTCAGAAGGTAAAGAAGGAATACTAGAAGGACGAGATATTGGAACAAATGTATTTCCAAATGCGGATATAAAATTTTACCTAGATGCATCAACAGATGAAAGGGTGAAACGAAGATTAAAACAAAATCAAGAAAAAGGCATTAAATGTACAGAAAAAGAAGTTAGAGAAAACATAGAATTTAGAGATAATAACGATAAAAACAGCAAAGTTGGACCATTAAGACAAGCAGAAGATGCAATATATGTTGACACAACTAATATGTCAATAAAAGAAGTAGAAAAATTATTATACAAGAAAATAAAAAGTGCAAAAAGAGATGCAAAATGGATTGAAAGAGGTTATATAACAACACCTGAAACAAAGTGGAAGAAATTTAGAAGAAGTTTTGTTAAAGGATTTTTAGCAGGATTATATCATATATCATTTAGAGTAAAAAAAGTTGGAACAGAAAATCTAGACATGGATGAAGGATATATAATTTGTGCTAATCATCTAAATTACCTTGATGCAGCAGGAATTGTGTTACTTAATAAAAGATATATTAGATTTGTTGCAAAATCTGATTTATATAGAATACCAATATTATCATGGTTAGGACATTTATTTAACATAATACCAATAAAAAGAGGCAAAAACGATATAGCTTCAATAAAAATATGCTTGAAAGCTTTGAAAAACAAAGAAGTGTTAGGAATATTTCCAGAAGGAACTAGAAAAGGACTAGAGAAGAATGTCAAAGTGAAAAGTGGAGCAGCTTTTCTAGCAGCAAAGGCAAAAGTAAAAATAGTTCCAGTTGGAATTCAAGGAACATTCAAGCCATTTAGCAAAGTAGTATATAATTATGGAAAACCAATAGATGTAAACCAATATAAAACAGATGATCCAGACTGGATTGACAAAGCAAGCGAAGAAGTAATGAATCAAATAATTATGTTGACAAAGGAAAAAGTTTAGAGTATAATATAAAAGCTAAATATAGGTTTTTATGAAATTAAATAAAAAGGAATGGTAAATTAATGAGTGAGGAAAATATTTCTTTTGAAGAATTATTAAATAATTCAATGAAAACTAACAAAAAATTAGAAAAAATTACAGAAGGAACTGTAATTGATATAAACGATAAAGGTGAGATTTTCGTAGATTTAAACTATAAAGCAGATGGAATCATACCAAGGTCAGAGTATTCTTTTGACGAGAATGTAAATCCTAAGGATGAATGCAAGCCGGGAGATAAAATTAAAGTAGAAGTATTAAAACTAAATGACGGACAAGGAAACGTACTTCTTTCATGTAAAAGACTAAAACAACAAGAAAATAAAAAAGAATTTGAAGAAGATGTGAAGAATAACAAAATATTTCACGAAAAAGTCTTTGAACAAAACGACAAAGGACTAGTCGTAAATTATAAAGGAATCCGTATTTTCATACCACATTCATTATCAGCTGGCCAAAAAGAAGAAGTAAAATTCAAAGTTATAGAAAACAATCCTAAAGAGCATAAAATAATAGGATCAGCTAAAGCTGTAATCGATGAAGAAAAGAAAGCTAAGGAAGATGCATTCTGGAGTGAAGCAAAAGTAGGAAATGAATATGTAGGAACAGTATCAAGTGTATGTTCTTATGGAGCATTTATTGATATAAATGGAGTCCAAGGATTATTGCACATTTCAGAAATGTCATGGGATAGAGATGCAAAAGCAGATGAGATATTAAAGCCAGGACAACAAGTAAAAGTACAAATAAAAGAACTTGATGTAGAGAACAAGAGAATGAAGCTTTCATACGAAGGAAAAGGAGAAGATCCTTGGAACAAAATAAGCTATCAAGTTGGAGATGTAGTAAAAGTAAAAATAAAGAAGCTTGTACCATTTGGAGCATTTGCAGAAGTAAAAAAAGGTGTAGAAGGATTAATACATATTTCTCAAATATCTGAGCAAAAGATTGCTAAGCCAGAAGAAAAGCTTGAAATCGGAGAAAAAGTTAATGCTAAAATAATTGATATAGATATACCAAATAAGAAACTTGAATTATCTATAAAAGACCTAGAAGGAACAAGCCAAGAATATAGTAGCAAACATAATTAAAAACAATTAAAAGAGAAATAATAAACAGATGCAATAGCAAATGTTTATTATTTAACTTTGTATAAATACCATGAAGTAAGAAAGGAATAAATAAAAATGAATAATGAAAATATAAGAAATATAGCAATAATCGCACACGTTGATCACGGAAAAACAACATTAGTTGATGCTTTACTACATCAAAGTCATGTATTTAGAGAGAATGAACAAGTAGCAGAAAGAGTAATGGACTCAAACGACCTAGAAAGGGAAAGAGGAATTACAATATTATCAAAAAACACATCTGTAATGTATAATGGAGTAAAAATAAATATAGTTGATACACCAGGACATGCTGATTTCGAAGGAGAAGTAGAGCGTGTACTAAAAACAGTTGATGGTGTTTTATTAGTAGTAGATGCATTTGATGGACCAATGCCACAAACAAGAGAAGTATTAAAGAAAGCATTAGCATTAAATCTACAACCAATAGTTGTAATCAACAAAATTGACAGACCAGGAGCACAACCATTAAAAGCAGTAGATAAAGTTCTAGAACTATTTATAGATTTAGGTGCAAATGATGAACAATTAGATTTCCCTGTTATATATGCATCTGCTAAAAATGGAATAGCTAAAATGAACTTAGATGATGAAAGCGATAATATAACATGTATATTTGATACAATAATATCACATATAGATCCACCAAAATGTGATATTGAAGGACCAATGCAATTATTAGTATCAAACATTAACTATGATGATTATTTAGGAAGAATAGCAATTGGTAGAGTTGAAAGAGGAACAATAAAAGCTGGACAATCAGTAAGTATCTGCAAAGAAAATGGAAAAGTAGAACAAGGAAAACTTGCAAAATTATTCACATATCAAGGATTAAAAAGAGTAGAGGCTGAAGAAATTAAAGCTGGAGATATAGTAGCTGTTTCAGGAATACCAAACATAAATATTGGTGAAACAATCTGTGATTTTGAACATCCAGAAAAAATAGACTTCGTAAATATTGATGAACCAACAGTATCAATGACATTTAGCGTAAATGATGGTCCTTTAGCAGGAAAAGAAGGAAAATTCGTTACATCAAGACATATAAGAGATAGACTATTCAAAGAACTTGAAAGAAATGTATCATTAAGAGTAAAAGAAACAGACAAAGCAGAAAGCTTTGAAGTATGTGGACGTGGAGAATTACATTTATCAGTATTAATTGAAACAATGAGAAGAGAAGGATTCGAATTAGTAGTATCTAGACCAAAAGTTATATTCAAAGATATTGATGGTGTAAAATGCGAACCAATAGAAACACTAAGTGTAAATGTTCCAGATGATTCTGTAGGAAATGTAATAGAGAAGATTGGCAGAAGAAAAGGTGAAATGGTAAACATGGAACCAGCAGAACCAGGACATACAAAGATAGAATTTACAATTCCAGCAAGAGGACTAATTGGATATAGAACAGAATTCCTAACAGATACAAAAGGTGAAGGAAGAATGTCAAGTGTATTCAAAGACTATGAACCATATAAAGGAGAAATCCAGGCAAGAACAAGAGGAGTTATAGTTGCATTCGAAGCTGGAACGTCAATAACTTATGGATTATATAATGCTCAATTAAGAGGAGAACTTTTAATAGGTGCAGGTGTACAAGTATATGAAGGTATGATAGTTGGAATAAACTCTAGAAATGAAGATATTTCAATAAATGTATGCAAAGAAAAACATCTTACAAATACAAGAGCTTCAGGATCAGATGATGCACTAAGATTAGTACCACCAGTAAAAATGTCATTAGAGCAATCAATAGAATTTATAGCTGATGATGAACTAGTTGAAGTAACACCAGAAAATATACGTTTAAGAAAGAAGATACTTGATACAAAAACACGTGAAAGAGAAGCAAGAAGAAATCAATCAGCAGACTAATTGGTAAATAATAAAGAATCGAAACAGGGCAAAACTTGTTTCGATTTTTTTGCTGCAAAGTATGGCAATAAGTAAACTTGTATGATAAAATAAATAACATACAGTAAGAGAAAGGGATAATTCATCATGAAAGACATAGAAAAATTTAATGAGATAAAGGAACATGCTATAGAACGTCATATACCAATAATTATGGATGACACACTAAAAGTAATAGAAGAAAGGTTACGAGCAAGGAGAACAAATAGAATACTAGAAATTGGAACAGCAGTAGGATATTCTGCAATATGCTTTTCAGAATTTCTAGAGCCTAGTGGAATAATTGACACGATCGAAAGAGATGAAGAAAGAATAAAAGAAGCAAAAGAAAATATTAAGATAATTGATAATAACAAAAAAATAAATATATATGAAGGTGATGCAGTAGAAATATTACCAACAATTAATGAAAAATATGATATGATTTTTATAGATGCTGCAAAAGGAAAATATCCATTTTTCCTAGAGCAAGCTTTACGATTATTAAAAAAAGATGGAATCATATTTGCAGATAACATATTATATAAGGGATATGTTATGAGTGACTATAACAAGCATAAGCAAAGAACTGCTGTTACACATTTACGTGAATATATAAAGCTAACCACAGAAGATCCACAACTTAATACAGAAATTTTAGAAGTAGGAGATGGATTAGCAATAACCACAATAAAATAATTTAATGAAATTTTACAAAACTATTGAAAAATATAACGCTATTTAATATAATAAAAAAAGTCAGATAAAATAGACCATGAATATAAGAAGGGATATTATAAAAATGAACCACAAACTAAGCAAATTAAATAAAATAATAATTATATATATTATTGCAACTATAGCACTACTAAGTAATGTAAATGCAACAACGTCACAAACTGATAATGAAAATACAAATAATGACTTAGCTAGCTTATCCATAACTGATTATCAAATTTCACCTGAATTTAATAAGAATACAAGAAATTACTATGTAGCAATACCAACAACAATAAGTTCAGTAGAAGTAAATGCACAAGCTGAATCTGCAAAAGCAACAGTAAAGATAACTGGAAATACTCAATTAACGAAAACAGAAAACACAATTCAAATAGTTGTAACATCAGCAAAAGGTAGAAAAAAAACATATAAAATCATTGTTACAAAACAAAAAGAAAATACACTAAAATTACAATCATTAGAAATAAAAGGTGCAACATTTTCACCAGCATTTGATAGCTCAAAATATTACTACACAGCAGAAATGAAGATAAATGATGATTCTAAAGACATAACAGTTGAAGCAGTTGCTAATAATGCAAATGCAAAGATAGAAGTAATCGGAAATAAGGGAATCCAAGCTGGAGAAAACCTTGTATCAGTAATAGTAAGTGATAGCAGAGAAACAACGGTATATGAAATTTTAATAAATGCCACAGTAGAAAAAACAATTATATCAAATGTAGAGAACAATGATAAAATTCAACAAGTAAAAAACGGAGTATTAGAATTTTTTAAAGATGAAAATAAAGTAATCGCCTTATTAGTAGCTGTAGCAGTAATATTAATAATAATTATTATATGTATAATCAAGAAAATATCTGGCAAAAATAGAGCTGATAAAAATAGAGAAAAACTAAGAAAAAGAGCAAAATAATCAATGCAAAAAGTGGAACACAGTTAATAAAACATAGTTCCTCTTTTTTATATAGAAAGCAAATACCAAGGAGGAATAAATAATGAATTATGATAAGACAAACAAAAGAATAAGAAGGGTAGCAATACTTGCAAACGGAGGAGATGTTGCAGGACTTAATCCAGTAATCAGAGCAATAACAAAAACAGCTGAAAACAATGGAATCGAATGTTATGGATTTATAGATGGATATAAAGGACTTTTAGAGAATAAATTTGTACGATTAGATGGCCAGCCAATATCATCAGGGCTTATAAATAGAGGAGGGTCTATAATAGGTTCATCTACAAATACAATAGTATTTAATTATAAAATTGTAAATCCAGATGGAACAGTAGTATATAAAGATTTATCAGATTTATGTGTTCAAAATGTAAAAAAAGACGGATTCGATTGTATATTCACATTAGGAGGAGATAGTACTCAAAAGTCAGCAAGAGATTTATTTATCAAGGGAATTAACACAATAGGAGTACCAAAAACAATAGACAATGATGTAGCATGCACAGACATAACATTTGGATATAATACAGCTGTATCAGTTGCAACAGAAGCAATAGATAGATTACACACAACAGCTGAAACGCATCATAGAATTATGTGCTTAGAAGTAATGGGAAGATATGCTGGATGGATTGCACTTGAGTCAGCAATATCAGGAGGAGCAGATGTGGCGCTTATCCCAGAGATACCTTATGATATAAACAAAGTTGCAGAATGTATACGTAGGAGAATTGCAAGAGGAAAGCAATTCAGCATAGTAGTTGTTGCAGAAGGCGCAATTCCTAAAGATGGAACTGCATCAACATTTAACGCTAATATAGGAAATGGAACAGGAATTTCACAAAAATTTGCGGGAGCAGGAGACAAAGTTTCAAAAGAATTACAAGAATTAGTTGGATTGGAGTCAAGATGTACAACACTAGGATATATGCAAAGAGGAGGAACTCCAACAGCGTATGATAGAGTTCTTTCAACAAAATATGGAGCAATGGCAATGGAACTTGCAATGCAAGGAAAATTTGGTGTGCTAACTGTTATTCAAAATGGAAGATTAGGATATGTACCATTAGAGCAGGTTGTTGGAAATAATAAAAAATTAGGTGCTGTTGAAGGTGGTACAGCTGATAGCAATGTTCGTTTAGTTACAATGGATAATGAATTAGTACGAACAGCTCGTGATATAGGAATATGCTTAGGAGATTAATAAAAAGCAGGCTGACCACAATGTGGACAACCTGCTTGTGCATTATTTAGCGACTGGTTTGTCTGCGAACAATGCACCGGTACAAAGGCGGATTCCGTGAGTACGGTTTACCCTTGATGATGACGATCCTAGGGATGCGCCTCTGAAGAGACACAACCTCACGGCTGTACAAAATGAGTTCAAGCTCATTCTGCTCAGAGTTCAGGAACTGATAGATACTATCAAAGTTCCTTTCGGACCGAGTTTCGAAGTCACGCATATGACTCCCTCCTTAAATAAATTAGCAAAAACGCTAATTTCATTATACCACCAAATCGTCTATATGTAAATATTTTAAATAAAAGATTTACATAATAAAACAAAAACAAGAATGCAAACAATTAAAAAATTCCCAAAACATTTACAAGTCAAATAAATTTGTGTATAATATAGAAAGTGATTTTATAAAGAAAGGACTAAGAGCAGTGGACTTTAAGGAAGTTATTGCAAACGCAGTATCAAAAGTAACAAACATAGATAAAGATGAAATAAAAGGATTTATAGAGATACCTAAAGAAGAAGCAAACGGAGACTATTCATTTCCATGTTTTAGATTAGCAAAAGAATTACACCAATCGCCAATAAATATAGCAAATAATATAAAAGAGAATATAGATATAGATCAAAATGTAATATCAAGAATAGACGTTGTAAATGGATATTTAAACTTTTACATAAACAAAAAAGAGATTGTAAAAGAGGCAATAGAAAAATTTGATGCACAAAAAGAAAAATATGGAATGTCAGACATGGGAAAAGGCAAAACCGTAATAGTAGAGTATTCATCACCTAATATAGCAAAGCCATTCCATATAGGTCATTTGAAAACAACAATAATAGGACATTCTTTATATAATATATATAAATCATTAGGATTTAATACTATAGGAATCAACCACTTAGGAGACTATGGAACACAATTTGCAAAACTAATAGAAGGATATAAAAGATGGGGCTCAGAATATGATTTTTATGAAAATCCAATAGATAAATTAGCTGATATATATAAGAGAATAAATGCTTTGTGTGAAGAAGATGAAGCCGTACTTGAAGAATGTAGAGCAACATTTAAAAAGCTAGAAGACGGAGATCCTTATTGCACTGAATTATGGAATAAATTCAAAGACCTTAGCATGCAAGAATTTAATAAAATATATGATTTATTAGGAGTAAAATTTGATTCAATAAAAGGAGAAGCATTTTACTCAGACAAAATGGATGAAGTAATTGAATTGCTTGAAAAATCAGGCAAACTAACCGAATCACAAGGCGCTAAAGTAGTAGACTTATCAGATGTTGGAATTGACACACCATGTATTATTCAGAAGTCAAATGGATCATCAATATATGCAACAAGAGACTTAGCAGCTATACTATATAGAGCAAGAACTTATGATTTTGACAAATGCTTATATGTAGTAGGGGAAGAACAATCACTACACTTTAAACAAGTATTTGCAACAGCAAGATATCTAGGAATAAGCGAAAAATGCTTAAATGGATTAGAACATGTGAGCTACGGAATGATTCGCTTGCCAGAAGGAAAAATGTCATCAAGAAAAGGAAACTTCGTAAAAGTAACAGATTTATTAAACGAAGCAATTTCAAAAGTTGATGAAATAATGCAAGATAGAGAAATACAAGACAAAGAAAAAGTATCAAAGCAAGTTGGAATAGGAGCTGTAATATTTGAAGACTTGGCTGAATCAAGAGTTAAGAACCAAGTATTTGATTTAAAAGAGGCACTTAACTTTAATGGAGAAACAGGACCATATATTCAATATATGGCAGTTAGAACTAATAGCGTTTTAAACAGAGCTGGATATATACCAGAAATCACAAATATTGATTATGAGAAACTAACAGATGATTCAAGCATACGATTAGTAAAAGAAATATCTAATTATGAACAAACTGTAATTGAAGCAATGAGCAAAAATGAACCATCAATAATATCAAGATACTTAATAGATGTTGCTAAATTATACGCAAGTTTCTACAATCAAAACAAAATAATTTGTGATGATAAGACTGTGCAAGATGCACGAATTTATTTAACATACATGACAAAAACTACATTAACAAATGGACTAGCTTTACTTGGTATTGAAGTGCCAGATCAAATGTAAATAAATACGGTTTATAGGCATCCATCTAAAAACCTAAATCTTTTATATAAGGAATAAAAAACTTGACTAAAGTATTATTTATATCTAGTACAGGTGGACATTTAAATGAACTAATGCAACTAGACTTTGAAAAATATGATTATACAATAGTAACAGAGAAAACAGATTCAGATAAAGATCTTAAAGATAAATATAAGAACAAAGTATATTATCTCGCTTATGGAACAAGGAAAACACCAATTAGGTATTTCTTTATATTGCTTTTCAATTTTTTTAAAAGCCTAGGAATATTTTTAAAAACAAAACCGAAAGTAATAGTAACAACAGGAACCCATACTGCAGTACCAATGTGTTATATTGCAAAACTATTTGGTGCAAAAATAATTTGGATAGAAACATTTGCAAATAGAAACACCAAAACGCTAGCTGGAAGATTAGTGTACCCAATTGCAACAACATTTGTTGTACAATGGGAAGAAATGAAAAAGCTATATCCTAAAGCAGAATATTGGGGGTGGATTTATTGATATTTGTAACACTTGGAACTCAAGATAAACAATTTAAACGTTTATTAGAAGCAGTAGATAAACTAGATATAAATGATAAAATAATCGCACAAACAGGCTCAACAGAATTTAAGTCTGACAAAGTTGAAATACATAAATATCTTTCACAAAGAAAATTTAATCAATATATGAAAGATGCAGATATGATAATAACACATGCAGGAGTAGGCACAATAATTGCAGGATTAAAACTACATAAAAAAATGATTGTAGCTGCAAGAAGAGCAGAATATAAAGAACATGTAAATAATCATCAGATGCAGATATTAGAGGCATTTTCAAAAGATGGATATATACTACCATTATATGATTTTGAAGACTTACCAAAACTAATAAAAACAGAATTTATACCAAAGGAATTTATGAGCAACAATAAAATATTTAACAAGAAATTGAACTCTAAAATAGATGAGCTTGTCTCAAAAAGATAAAGGAGAATCATGAATCAAAAGAAACAACTAGTAAAAAATACAATGATAATTGCCATAGGAAAACTAAGCACTCAAATAATATCATACATACTATTACCATTATACACAGCAAAATTATCTCCAGCTGAATATGGTACATACGATTTCGTGTGTACTATATCATTATTCCTATGCCCGATAATTACACTTCTTATGGAAGAGTCAATGTTTAGATACTTAATTGATGCAAATAATAAAGAAGACGAAAAGAAAATAATTAGCCAAACAATAATATATACAGGAATAGGAACAGCTATATTTATTCCTCTGGCAATATTAGCAATGAGCATTGCATCAGATTATAATGGAATGTTCATTTTCGCATTTATATCATTTGTAGTATCTAATATATTAATAGGACTAAGTAATGCACTAGCAAGAGGACTAAGCAAAATAAAACTATATTCATTCTCAAATTTTATTTTGGGAGTGGGAACAATTATATTAAACATAATATTTATATTAGGATTTAAATCAGGAGCAGAGGGTCTGTTATGGGCAAATACAATAGCTAATACATCAACAGCGGTCGTAATATTCATAATGCTAAAACTATGGAAATATATTGGAAAGCCTAATAAAGAGCTAATGGTAGATATGATAAAGTATTCAGCTCCGCTAGTACCAAACAGCATTTCATGGAATATAATAAATATGTCAGACAGAATAATACTAACAAGCATGGTAAGCTCAGCAGCAAATGGTATTTATTCAATGGCAAATAAATTTCCTAATATAATAACTGTATTTTATAGTTATTTTAACACAGCATGGAAAGAATCAGCAGCCAAAATAGTTAAAGATGAAAATAAAAACAAACATTATAATTCTGTTTACCATGATACCAAAAAATTATTATATGCAATAACAATATGCTTAATAGCAGTAATGCCATTTGCATTTCCTATACTAATAAATAGTGCATATGATGAAGCATATATATATATTCCAATTGTAATGATTGCAACATATTATTCAAATCTGTCAAGTTATTTTGGCGGTATATTTGCAGCATATAAAGATACAAAGATAATGGGAATAACGACAGTATTTGCAGCAGTAATAAACTTGGTAATTGATCTAATATTTGTAAGTCAATTAAAGATATATGCAGCATGTATATCAACACTTATAGCAGACGTAATAGTATATCTTTATAGAAGAGAAAAATTAAAAAAATATATAAAAATAAAAGAGATAAAATGGCAAGGCCCTGCAGTGATACTTACATTAATTTGTCTAGCATACTATTCAAAACTTATGCCTTTTATACCAACAGCAGCATATTGGATAATCAATGTAATTTCACTTGGAATTGCAGTTGCATATAGTGTAGCTAATAATTACAGGATAGTAAAAACAGTTACAATCAAAGTAAAGGAAAAACTACAAAAGAACAGATAAAAATGGAGAAAGTAGATGGAACAGTTAAAAGAAAAAATAGAAGTAACCAATAATGAAACCACAATTCAAAAAGAAAATAATAAAGCAAAAAAGGTAACTATATGTGGTTATTCACTATGGAGAATTTGTGCTTATTTTATTGTATATAGCTTTTTAGGATATATAATCGAAACAATATTTGGAATATTAACAAAAGGTGTTATAGAGAGTAGGCAATCATTTTTATATGGACCATTTTGCTGCATATATGGATTAGGTGCAATATGCCTTATATGTATACCTAAAAAATTAAAAGAAAATAATGTGTATCTATTTATTGCAGGACTTGTAATCGGTTCAGCAGTAGAATACATTGTAAGTTGGGCAGGTGAATATATATTTCATATAAAATGGTGGGATTATTCAAATTTACCATTTAATATCAACGGAAGAATATGTCTTCTATTTTCAATATTTTGGGGAGCATTAACACTATTATTAAATAAATTTTTAAATCCTAGAATAGATATAATATTAGAAAAAATATCAAAGAAATTCAATAAAAAACAACGTCATAGAATAATAGCAATCTGCATAATTCTACTATTCATAGACTGGATAATCTCAAGTTTTGCTATGAAGATGTTTTTTACAAGAATAATATACAATAATCAACTAGATGTTCAAGGAGTAGAAACTTACTACGAAGAATATTTAGACATATATCAAAATCATTATTTCGTGAGAAAAATAGTTGATACATTTTTTTCAGACAAAAAAATGATAAGAACATTTCCAAATATAAAACTAACAATGAAGGATGGAAAAATAATATTAGTAAGAGACATATTAAAAGATATACAACCATATTATATAAAGATATTTGATTAGAGGAGGAACTTATGAAATATTTTGGAACAGATGGAATAAGAAGAATTGCTAATACTGAGCTAACACCAGAACTAGTATATAAAGTTGCGAAGGCAGGAGCGTATGTTCTTGCAAAGCATTCAAATCATGCACCAACAATTTTAATAGGAAGAGATACGCGTATATCAGGAACACTTATAGAAAGTGCCATGACAGCTGGATTTCTAAGCTATGGTGCAAATGTAAAATTAATAGGTGTAATTCCAACACCAGGAGTTGCATATTTAACAAAAAAACTAAAAGCAGATGCAAGTGTAGTAATATCTGCATCACATAATACATACGACTTTAATGGAATCAAATACTTTAGCAACAAAGGAATGAAAATTCCTGACAGCCTAGAAGAAGAAATAGAAGAAGTGCTTGATTCAGGCAAAATAGAAGAATTAACAGCACCAAGCAATAAAATAGGAGTATCAGAAGTTAGAGAAGATTTACTTGATGAATATTTATATTTCTTTAGAAAGAATTTTGAAGATAAATTTGAAAATCTTAATAAAGAAAATTTTGTGGTTGCTATAGATACTGCAAATGGTGCCACATCAGTAATTGCAGACAAAGTATATACTGCACTAGGAATAAAACACTACATAATAAATAACACACCTAATGGACTAAACATAAATGCAGATTGTGGATCTACACACTTGGATATGCTTAAAAAATTCGTAGTAGCAAATAAATGCAATATGGGAATTGCCTATGATGGCGATGGAGATAGATGCTTATGTATTGATGAAAATGGTAACGAGATCGATGGAGATATCATAATGGCAATACTAGCAAAACATTTGAAAGAACAAGGCAAGTTAAAAGACAATACTTTAGTTGCAACTGTAATGAGCAATCTAGGATTAAAGAAATTTTGCGAAAATAATAAAATTAAATTTATGCAAACAAAAGTTGGAGATAGATATGTATTAGAGAAATTGCTAAAAGAAGGATATAATTTAGGAGGAGAACAATCAGGACATATTATATTCTTAGACTACAATCCAACAGGAGATGGAATATTAACATCATTAATGTTAGTTAGCTGTATTTTAGAGCAACAAAGCAAATTATCAAAACTTGCTGAAATCATAAAAATATATCCACAAGTATTAATAAATGCAAAAGTAACTAATGAAAAGAAATACGACTTTGATAAAGATGAAGTAATAAAAAAAGAAATTGAAAAATTAGAAAAAGAATTTTCCGGAAATGGAAGAGTCCTAATTAGAGCATCAGGAACAGAGCCACTTGTCAGAGTAATGATTGAAGGAGAAAATCAAGAATACATAACAGAAAAAGCAAAAGATCTAGCGAATCTAATAGAAGAAAGACTTTAATAAAAAAAGCACAAATTTTTGAATAAATTTGTGCTTTTTTTGTAACAATAATGTAATATAAAAATAATCAAAAACATATTGAAAAAAATATTCAAATAATATATCATATAAATATATAAAACAAAGGAGGAAATAATTATGCCAGTTATTGATTTTACACAACCTTTTTATCTTTTAGCAGCAGTACTATTATTTGTACTATGTTTATATTTAGGTAGAAACAATAAATCTAATACTGTACCATGCATTATGCTATTATGCTTCTTAACATTATTAGTAGGACACACAATTGAATTATCAAATGCTGCCCTTGAAAGTGTTAGAACATTAGCAATCTGCATTCTTGTTGACGAAGCATTTATTTTCGTTTCTTTCTTATCATTTTTATGGATAGATAAGATTCAAATAGAAAATAAAAACAACACAACAAAAGGCAAAAAAGCTAAGAAAGATTCTAAAGAAAAAATTGAAGACAAGACAGTAGAAGATGGCTTAGATATTTTATGGAAAAAAGTTTAACTAAAAAACTACAAAACATCTAATTAAACAGTAAAGTTTAATTAGATGTTTTTTTTATGAAAATACTTTTACTTTTTATATCAAAATGATATAATTTACATTAGCAAAAATATAGCAATTATGTAAAACTATATTTTTGCAAAGTATTGGATATACTAATTACATAAAATAAACAATAGGAGGAATTAGCAATGATAAGTAAAAGAAAAGTTGTCCTTGTAGGAACAGGATTTGTAGGAATGAGCATGGCGTATGCTTTAGAAAATCAAGGTGGAGTAAATGAACTTGTATTAATAGACGTTCTAAAAGACAAAGCCGAAGGTGAAGCAATGGATTTATGCCATGGAATAGCAATGTCACCAGGAAGAATGGTTATAAAATCAGGAAACTATGATGAATGTAAAGATGCTAACATAGTTGTAATAACAGCAGGACTAGCTCAAAAACCAGGTGGACAAACAAGACTTGAGCTTGCTCAAACAAATGCAGGAATAATGAAAGACATAACAGAGAAAGTTGTTGCATCAGGATTTAAAGGAATATTTATAATTGCAACAAATCCAGTAGACTTAATGACTTATGTAGTTCAAAAAGTATCAGGATTCCCTCATGAAAAAGTAATTGGATCAGGAACTGTCCTAGATACATCAAGATTAAGATATTTAATAGGAGATAGATTAGATGTATCACCTAAAAACGTACACGCATATATAATGGGTGAACATGGAGACTCATCATTTGTTGCATGGTCACATAGTTATGTTGGATGCAAACCATTAAAAGACATATTAAGTGAAAGAGGAGAATCAGACACAATATTAGATGATATATATACTGAAGTACAACAAGCAGCATACGAAATAATAAACAAAAAGAAAGCAACATATTATGGAATAGGACTTGGCCTTGCTAAATTAGTAAAAGTTATATTAAACAATGGAAATGAAATATTAACAGTATCAACATATATCGATGGAAATTACAATCATTCTGGAATGTATATAGGAGTGCCTGCAATACTTTCAGAAAATGGAGTAAAAGATATATTAAACTTAAAATTATCAGATGATGAACAAACTAAATTTGACCACAGTTATGAAGTATTAATGAAAATGAAAAAAGAAATTGATGAAATTATAAAATAATCAAATAAAAGGTTGACATTTTTTATTTAAAAGAAATATAATGATGCCAAGAATATGGCGATATAGCCAAATGTACTAACTAGGAGGAAAATATGTCATTAGTAACAACTAAAGAAATGTTTAAAAAATCAATAGAAGGGAAATATGCTATTGGAGCATTTAATATAAATGACATGGAATTTGTTCAAGCAATATTAGATGCAGCAGCCGAAGAAAAATCACCAGTAATATTACAAACATCTTCAAGTGCAATAAAATATGCAAGAATTCCATATCTAAAGAAAATGGTTGAAGCTGGACTAGAAGAACATGATGTACCAGTAGCATTGCATTTAGACCATGGACCAGATTTCGAAACTTGCAAACTATGCGTAGACAATGGATACACATCTGTAATGTTTGATGGATCAAAATATGATTTTGAAGAAAACGTAAGATTAACTAAAGAAGTAGTTGATTATGCACATGCTCATGGAGTAGTCGTAGAAGCTGAATTAGGAAAACTAGCTGGAATAGAAGATGATGTAAATGTTACCGAAGATGATGCAATGTATACTGATCCAGATTTGTTCAAAGAACAGGCTGTGATTCATTAGCGATAGCAATAGGAACAAGCCATGGAGCATATAAATTTAAAGGAGAGGCACGTTTAAGATTTGATATACTTGAGAAAGTAAAATCATTAATGCCAGATGTACCAATCGTATTACATGGAGCATCTACAGTTATACCAGAATATGTAGAAATGTGTAACAAATATGGTGGAAACATGCCTGGAGCAAAAGGTGTACCTGATGAAATGCTTCATGAAGCAAGTATGAGAGGAGTATCAAAAATAAATGTTGATACAGACCTTAGACTAGCAATGACAGCAGGTGTAAGAAAAACTTTTGTGGAAAATCCAGAAGTATTTGATCCAAGAAAATACTTAGGTCTTGGAAGAGAGTATATCAAAGAAACAGTAGCACATAAAATGAGAGATGTATTTGGATGTAGCGGGAAAGCTTAATAAATCTAATATGATATACTTATGGATGGGAGAAGATAAATGGAAAAAGATAATATAATTGCAAAAAATCCTACAGCATATCACAATTATGAAATAATTGATAAATTAGAAGCAGGAATTGTACTATATGGAACTGAAATAAAATCAATACGTGCAGGCAAAGTTAACTTAAAAGATAGCTATGCAACAATTGAAAAAAATGGAGAAGTATATGTATATTCGATGCATATAAGTCCGTATGATCATGGAAATATATATAACAAAGATCCAATGAGACCTAAAAAGTTGCTATTGAATAAGTCTGAAATTCACAAATTAATAGGAATGACAACTTTAAAGGGATACACACTAGTACCAATAAAGCTTTACTTTAAAGGAAATTTTATAAAAATGGAACTAGGAGTAGGAAAAGGAAAAAAACTATTTGACAAACGTGAAGACTTAAAGAAAAAAGAAGCAGATAGAAAAATCGAAAGATATTTAAAAGGATAAAAAAGTAACCCAAACATTTTTATAGTTTGGGTTACTTTTTATTTCAATCTAATTAAAATTGCTACAGCCAATAATATTAATACAAAACCAACAGCAATTAATAAAATATTTAGTACATCACTAAAACCAATGCCAGCAGTTGAATCATCAACTTCATTTACACTTTTTATTACAACTGAGGTATTTGAAATAGAAGTATTAGCTCTAACATTATTATTTACAACATTAGACTCAGAAGATAAATTCATATTTACTCCTGAAGCAAATACTGATGATGAAAATAACATAATCATAAATAAAAATATCATTATAATAGTTCTCTTGATAATTGACATTAAGACGACCTCCCAAAATTAATCTTACGTACATAAATATAATAATATATTTGCAATTAAAAGTCCAGTAAAAATAATAAAAAATTGACAAAATTTAATTAAAATTATATAATGTTAGAGTAGACTAACATACAAATACGA
>ERZ773147.1826-NODE-1826-length-20602-cov-3.618922_pt1 | contig 20602 bp, 18 predicted proteins | sample MGYA00580851_ERZ773147 | MGnify/ENA primary metagenome ERZ773147 (study PRJEB29015, sample SAMEA2737818) | human gut metagenome | biome: human gut; feature: human-associated habitat; material: faeces | place: China | collected 2012 ... | reverse complement strand
CTCATTCTCTGCAGTTCCTGTCTTTCCTGCGGCAGTATATAAATCCGTATCTAAGTTATAACCCGTACCACTGGTAACTACTTCCCGAAGCATTTTCTGGAGCTTTTTCGCATCTTTTTCTGACATAAGATCGGCATAAATTTCAGGGATAGTTTCTTTTACCGTTGTTCCATCTGCTCCTTCTACATGGTCAACGACATATGGCTTCATCAAAGTGCCTTCGTTTGCAACTGCACACATAAGGAGAGCGTTGTGGAACGGCGTCATCAACGTATTTCCCTGTCCAATGACCGTTTGTGGGATTTCACTCTTGTCTGAATTTTGGGTTAATTCAAAACGACTCTTTTTTACTGCAAGATCAAAAGGAATCTCCTGATTGAACAGACATTTTTTATTTAGTGAAACAAAATTCTTTATGTCCAACTTACTACCTAATGTGACAAAAGCAGTATTGCAGGATTTTGCAAATGCCCTGTCTAAATCAACTTCACCATGTTCCTCATTTTCATAGCAGCTGATACGCACGCTATTAACAATCGTCTGTCCGTCACATTCATAACTAAAGTTCTTATAAGAGTTCGGATGTTCTTCCATGTATTCTAGCGCTGTCAGTACCTTATAGGTGGAACCTGGCGGGTAAAGCCCCTGCGTTGCTCTGTTTAAGAGGCAGCTTTCTGAAGAATCAGAAGTAATCTTATCCCAGATATCATCTAACTTATTCGGATCAAAATCGGGCTTGGAAACTAATGCTCTTACCTTTCCTGTTTTGGGTTCGATTGCCACTACCGCTCCCCTATAGTCCTCTAATGCTTCATAAGCGGCCTTTTGCAGACGGGTATCTAACGTCGTTATTACATTATCTCCGATATTCTTCTTGCTGGCAACACCGTTACTGAGCTGCTTCATCAGTTTTTCGTGTGATGTCAAAAGATCACTGTTACAAACAGATTCCAGTCCTGCCTTTCCATAACTGGTATATCCAATGATGTGTGCAAACATATTTTCGTAAGGATAGTGCCGTATCTCATCTCCAGCTTCATTATTCTCAGAATATGCAAGAATCTTCTGGTTCGCACTTAAAATCTGACCTCGTTTTGTCTGGTCAGAGAGAGAAGAATTTCTCTTATTATAAGAACTTTGCGCTACGCTGCTGCTATCCTTTAAGGTAAATTTCACCACATAGCCAATTAACCCCAGAAAAAGTGCGACAACAATAATACTTGTCTGTAGCATATAACGGTTCGTTTTTAATTTTTTCCCTCTTCTTGGAGTAAATAAGCTCTTTATATCAAAAAATAAGGTTTCCTTTTGATCGTGCCTGCGAGATTCTCTTCGTTCAGTCGTATTTTTTACGGTCACTCTCGTCCGGCTGCCCTGCTTGTTCTTCTTCATTCTCATCATCCTCTTTATAGGCAATGATAAATATGCCCTGCATAACTGCAAAAATTATTAATGTACTGGCTACAGAACTTCCTCCATAACTGATCAGTGGAAGTGTTACTCCGGTAGAAGGAATAAACTTAGTAACCCCTCCAATTGTAAGAAACACCTGAAAAATAAAGCAAATAGAAAATCCATATGCTAAAAGCTTGTAAAAGCGACCCCTCACGTCCATCGCAATTTTTAGGAAATGAATAAACACTCCCAAATAAATTAATATCAGACAAATTGCAAATAAAATTCCGAATTCTTCGGTAATTGCAGAGAAAATAAAATCACTTTCCACAATGGGAATATCATTTGGCCTGCCCTGTGTCAGTCCTTTCCCAAGCCAACTTCCCGCGGCAATCGCAAATAAAGACTGCGTAATCTGATATCCGCTGCCCTCAATGACAGACCAGGGATCTTTCCAGGCAATAAAACGAACCCGCACATGCGCAAACAGCATGTACGCTAACTTTGCCGCAAGAGTGCCCGCTCCAATTCCTCCAAATAAATAAATTCCCCTTCCAGTAGCGACATAGCAAAGAAAAACATATACAACAAAATAGATTAATGCTCCACCTAAATCCTTTTCGCCAATTAATATGATAACATGGCATGCCGCAAAAATGCTCGTAAGAAGCATTGTTTTAAAATTCGGTGCTTTCGTAAGCATCGCTGCAATAAAAAAGACAAAAGAAATCTTAACAAATTCCGAAGGCTGCAAAGCAATCCCATGTCCCAAAGAAATCCAGTTCGTTGCTCCATTCTGTGAGGTACCAATTACAAATACACTAGATAAAAATATCAGTCCAAGGAGGCCATAAATCCATTTCAGCTTTTTGAGCCAGACAGCCTTTTCCATAAAATACGGAATAAATAAAACAATCAATGAAGTAGCCGCAGCAATAATAAACTGCTTTACTGCTTTATCAAATGACAGGCGTGTTAACATAACAAAACCAATCAAAAGCAAGAAACAGGTATGATTCATCAAAATTCGCGAACAGTCTACATATACTCGTGAATAGACAAAAATCAGCATCTTAAAAAATACGACCTGCGCAAGATACAAAAAAATAATCTTTGTATCCAAAGTTTTGGCAAATAATACACCATAACAGATAAAATGAAATACGAACATAAACAATTCCTGCCTGTCCATCCGCTTTACCTGTCGTTTCTCAGTAGAGGGAAGAAAAACGGTAAAACAGGTAATTGCGTAAATAACACCCATGATGACAATAATATAATTCGATCCTGTTGAAATCAAACTCACCATACTTTCATTCCCACCTTTCTACTCTATTCCATAATTCCAGTATGAATCTGAAGTATCTTTACTTTGTTCTTCTGTAAAATGCTGTTCTTTCCATTTAAGATATCTTTGTTTTATGGAAGATACTTCTGCTTCAGTAAGTTCAAATAAATCAAAGCGATGTCTCTTTATGTGAGAAGAAACCTCCTTGATATTCTCTCCGATCAGACTCTTCGGCTTATCCTGCCAAATAAGATTATAACAATCCAGGCAGTGTGTAGTTACTAAAAGCTTTCTTTTCTTTTTATCCTCAAGCCATAATCGCCCGGAAGTTTTATTACAATGCCCACACGTCTTTTTAAGGCACTGTGCTGACTGCATTATCGGTATTCTTCCATAAATAAGTAATTCAAAGTCAACTGTCTGCTGCTGTTCTTTATCCATTCCCTTTATCATATCTGAAATTTCTTCTTCCGACAATTCAACAGGCAGCTCTCTTACGGTCATATTATCATAGAGCGCATTTGATTCCTGTATAGCCGAAGAATTCCAATGATAAAAAGAAGCCCCTGCAATCACTCTTGTAGTACATCCCTCTAACTGCATAAGAAATTCCATTTCATTTATAGTATATGCATAAATTCCATCCCAAATTGACAGAGAACAGATCTTTTTTAATTGATCTTCCAGCACATTATTACCTCGAAATACACGAGGAAGTGCAAGATACAGGCTTTTTCCAGCAGTCTTAATCTTTTCGCCCACATTTTCTAACTCTTTTTCCGAAAAAAATTCCCATGGAAGACAGATTCCATCAAAAAAAGTATCCTCACAATATAAAAATGCCTGCTTTATATTATATACACTTGCAATTCGCTCTTCCTGCTCTGAGTTTAGTTCTCGTTGTGCCTGATTCGGACAATCATAGCGCTTATTCATTAGATTCTGTTGATTATCCAATTCTTTTGAGGACAAGTTCTTCTCATAAAAATATTCTCTTTTTTCTGGCAGATTATCTACTCTATTTTTGCAGATGCGTAATTTTTCCTCTAAAAGAGCAAATCCGTCCTGACGAATTCTTTTTAAAGCAGACATTGGAAGAAAACATCCCTCATCTAAATTCACTTCAAAAGAAGTAAGTATAAATGGTACATTACCAGTCTTGTGCATCTGCCGCAGGATATCTTCCTTCGTTACCGGCCTCTTTTCAGAACATTCGATAACCGGTCCTTCAACAAACACACTTTCTTCTCTGCAAAAAAGCTGGAGCATCAAAGGTTCGCCAACTTTTAGTGTAATATCTCCTGTCACAGGGTATTTTATCACGCCATTTAAAATATTTTTTTCAATGTGTGTAAGAAGTTCTTCATTTCTCCTGCGATATACAGGCATTCCAGGCTTAATAGATTGTGTGCGCGGAGCGTTCAGTGTCACCTGTCCTTTTAAAGAAGTACCCACATCTTTAGAAGGGACTGTAAGAATCACTTCATCCTGCCCATCTTTTGAAACAGGAATTACTAAAATATCTTTTGGATGTAATGTATCTTCAAAATGCATCCGAACTTTATTTTTAGAGACAGATAGAACTTTACCAACTTTTCTTCCAGTATTTTTGGGAGAAACAGCTGCCATCATGTCCTGCCCATTGTGCTTGTTCCAATATCCCTCTGTAAAACTGCCGCGACAGTATAATTCTTCTAAGGCATGTATATCCTCTTCTTCTGGTTGAAATTGTGCTCTTTGTTCCCAGTTTTCAGAAATCTTATCTAAATATTTGCGGTAAATTGCTGTAACTCCTGCCACATACTCCACATTTTTCATGCGTCCTTCAATCTTTAAAGAATCCACAGGAATTTCCATTAAAGACGGCAGCATAGAAAGAGAACATAAATCCTTTGGACTAAGAAGATATTTCGTATACTTTGAAGGATTTAATATCATTCCATCAGCATTCATCAGAGTATATGGAAGTCGGCAAGGCTGGGCACAGCGGCCGCGATTTCCACTTCTTCCGCCATACATACTGCTTAAAAGACATTGACCAGAGTAGCAATAACACAATGCCCCATGAACGAAAACTTCCACTTCAAGGCCAGTTTCTTTTTTTATTCTTTTTATTTCTGCCAAAGATAATTCTCTTGCCGGAACAACTCTGGTCATTCCCATGCGCTTCGCAGCAACAGCACCACGAAAATCTGTCACCGTTAGCTGTGTGCTTCCGTGAATTTCCAAGTCAGGGAAATTCTCTCGAATGAATCGAACAGCACCAATATCCTGAACGATAACACCGTCTAAACCATTCTCATAATAAGGAAAAAGAAAGTCTCCTAATTCTTCAAAAAGCTCTTTCTCTTTCATTAATGTGTTCACTGTAAGATATAACTTACGTTCATGAAAATGTGCAAACTGCAGCGCCTCTATCATATCCTCTCTGGAAAAATTATGTGCATACGCTCTGGCACCAAACTTTTCACCACCCATATAAATCGCATCTGCTCCCGCTGCAACAGCCGCTTTTAAATGCTCGAAAGAACCTGCCGGAGCAAGTAATTCCGGCAGGTTTCTCTTTTTAATGAAATTCATTGTTCGTCTCCAGTCCAATAATCTGTTTTTGCAGCTCATTCACCTTTGCTTTATAATCTGCAACCAGCTTATTCGCTGCATCAAGCCGCATATCTTTATCGACAATCCGCTGCTTTAATTCATAAAGCTCCTGGGCTCTGTCCCGGCCATCCTGATTAAATACTTCAATCTCATCCCGAAGTTTAAAGAGTTCTTCTGTAATATTGAGCGCCAGCAAAATATCACGATATTCTGTGGAAAGCTTATTATATCCTGGCTGTTTTTTTAATTCTCTTATCTTGCCGTCAACATAGGAGGCAAGTTTTTGGAGATAGATATCACTTCCACCCGACAATCTATATACTTTACCGTCAATTACTACTGATAATTCACTTTTTTCTTCCATATCAACCCTCCTGTGATGCAAAATCTTTTAATAAATCTCCTCCGGTACCGGATATCCCATATGTTCATAGGCGAAAGCAGTTAAAGCCCGGCCTCTCGGTGTTCGCTTAATGAGGCCTCTCTGAATAAGAAACGGCTCATACACATCTTCAATCGTACCAGAATCCTCTCCGATTGCTGCTGCTAGTGTATCTAAACCCACCGGTTTTCCCATAAACTTTGTAATCATCGCTTCTAAAAGGTTGCGGTCTGTCGCATCTAATCCCATAGAATCAACCTCAAGTAAATTAAGTGCTGTCTGTGCCACCTCATATGTGATCATACCGTCATATCGAACCTGTGCAAAGTCCCTTACCCGCTTAAGCAGTCGATTCGCCAGTCTTGGTGTCCCACGACTTCTTTTTCCAACTTCCATTGCACCAGCCTCATCAATCTTTACTCCAAGAAGTTCTGCTGAGCGTTCTACAATTACTTTCAATTCTTCATCTGTATAAAATTCCAGACGGTTTACAACTCCAAAACGGTCTCGAAGCGGTGCAGTAAGCATTCCTGCTCTTGTTGTTGCCCCAACCAGTGTAAATTTGGGAAGATTCAGACGAACAGACCTTGCTCCCGGTCCCTTTCCGATCATAATGTCGATCGCATAATCTTCCATTGCCGGGTAAAGCACTTCTTCCACCTGACGGTTAAGTCTGTGAATCTCATCCACGAATAATACGTCATGTTCCTGCAGACCATTCAGAATTGCAGCCATCTCGCCTGGTTTCTCTATTGCCGGTCCGGAAGTAATCTTCATATTTACACCCATCTCATTCGCTATGATTCCTGCCAGTGTTGTCTTACCAAGCCCCGGCGGTCCGTAAAACAGCACATGATCCAGTGCTTCGTCCCTTGCTTTCGCTGCTTCTATATAAATACTAAGTGTCTTCTTTGCTTTCTCCTGTCCGATATATTCTGATAAAAGCTGCGGCCTTAACTGTCCCTCTATCTTACTGTCTTCTTCCAGATTCTCTGTCGTTATAATTCTCTTCGCCATAACCGACCTCTCATTTCATAACTCTTTACTTCAAATTTTGTAACTGTTCAGAGCAGATTCTTTAACGCTTCTCTCAAAAGATCTTCTACACTCGCACAATCAACAGATACCTTCTTCACTGCACGTAAACTCTCTGCACTTCCATAACCAAGTGCTGTCAGCGCCTGTACCGCTTCCGCCTGCATTCCGGTATCTGTCGCCTCAATTTCTTTTGACTGTTCACTGCCATGTGCTGCCTGTTCTAGAACATCCTCAATGCTCATCTTATCTTTCAACTCCAGAATCAGCTTTTCCGCGGTCTTCTTCCCAATTCCAGGAGCTGATGAAATTGTTTTTACATCTCCGGCCAGCACGGCAAAACGAAGTTCATCCGGAGAAAGGCAGGAAAGAATATTCAACCCGGCTTTCGGTCCGATCCCGCTGACACCGATCAACAGTCTGAAAACCTGAAGATCTTCGCCTGTTAGAAATCCATATAATTGCATTGCATCCTCACGCACGTTGAGATATGTATGAATTTTCACTTCTTCCCCAACTGCCGGAAGCATGGATAATGTCTGCTGCGACATATAAATTCCGTATCCGATTCCACCCGCTTCCACAATCGCTTTCTGCTCCTGGACTGCTGCCAGTTCACCTCTAATATATGATATCATCTTCCTCTATCCTTTTCCCGCTGCACCAAAACCGCAACGCTTCCATAATAATTATACCAGAGAAATTCCCTGGATCCTTTTTAAAACTTCTTTTGCCACAAGTCCGATCAGCAGCCCGGTCACTTCTCCTGCCACTAACAAAACCGGCAGATAATACCCCACCTGATATGTCTGTACAACAACCATTGCAACAAGAAGCTGCCCGATATTATGTGCTGTACCTCCGCCAATACTGACTCCGGCAACACTGAACCTGTCTGATTTCTTAAGGAAAACCATAACAAGGAAACTCAAAAGTCCTCCTGATAAACTATATAGAATACCAAACAGATTTCCGAACATGAAGCCCGATAAAATAATCCTTGTCACGGAAAGTGCCAGTGCCTCTTTTATCCCCATCTTGTACAGAACAAGAACTGTCATAAGGTTCGCCAGACCAAGTTTTGCTCCCGGTATTCCGAAATTAATCGGAATCAAAAGTTCCACATAGCTAAAAATCAATGCCAATGCTGTAAATACGCCAAATATCGCTACTTTTCTACCGTGCAATCTCATCCACCTCCGGTTCTTCTCCACCACGGATCGTTACTACAGTCTGATTCGGCAGACAGATTATACTTTCCCCGTCTCTTGAAATTGCTCTGTGGTTTACACAAATCTGATCCGGACAGTCAGCATCTTCCATACGAACCTTTCCGTCCTTTATGAGTACTTTATTCTTATCATTTACATCAATTTCCTGATCCTGTTCCAAGCGGTATCTTCCATACAACTCGCCATTTACCTGAATCTCTACTTCACTGTATTCATCTGTAGTTTTTAAGAGCTGTAAACCAATCGTTAAAACAGCTACAAAAAAAATAGCTGCTGCAAGTATCCAGTCATTCTTCTTCATTCCGCACCATCTTTCTTCCATAATGGTTTTGCTAATTCATCATAGCACAACCATATTTTGAATGCAACCACATGTTCGATTGTATTTTTATTCAAACCTCGTTATAATAAACACATCATTCATTTATATTAAGAACGGAGATTTTATGAAACACAAAAAAATACTGGCTTGTTTCCTTACATTTTCTTTTCTGCTGACCGGATGTTCCACAAAAGATCAGTCACAGTCGCTTTCTATGACAGGAACCTATTTCGACACCGTTGTTAAGATTGAAGTCTGGGGAGCAGATTCTAAGATCATGGATGGCTGCAAAGATATCTGTGAGAAATATGAACAACTCTTAAGTCCTACGATCGATTCCAGTGAAATCAGTCAGATCAATCAGGCACAAGGTGCCTCCGTTTCTGTATCGAAAGAAACTGCTGATTTAATTGAACTGGGAAAATATTATGGGGATCTTTCCGGAGGAAAATTTGATATCACAATCGCTTCTGCCAGTGATCTTTGGAATTTTCACAATAATGCGGATCATAGCATCCCTGACGCAGAGCAGCTGTCCGAAGCAGTTACTCATATCAATTATAAAACTATAGAGGTCAACGGAACAACGGTAACAATGTCAGATCCTTATGCAAAGATTGATCTGGGTGGTATCGCCAAAGGCTATATTGCAGATCAGGTAAAGAATTATCTTGTAGAAGAAGGAATAGAACATGCCTATATCAATCTCGGTGGTAACATACTGACACTCGGTGGAAAAACGGATGGTTCCAACTTCCGGATCGGTATCCAGAAACCATTTGCAGAAGACGGAACAGTGATGGCTGTTCTTCCGGTATCTGATAAGTCCATCGTATCTTCCGGAAATTACGAACGATACTTTAAGAAAGACGGAAAGATTTACCATCATATCCTTGACCCTTCTACAGGATATCCCATAGAAAATAACTTAAACCAGGTCACAATCATCTCTGACAAATCGGTTGACGGGGACGCCTTAAGCACAACCTGTTATGCACTTGGACTGGATGAAGGATTAAAACTTATCCGAAGTATGGATAATATAGAGGCTGTATTTATTACTGATGACAATACGATTTATAAAAGCAGTGACTCTGTCGATTTAATCACTGATATTAATAATTAAAGAAAAGGAAGCTGATCGTTTTAAATCTTCAGCTTCCTTTTTTGACTTCTTTTTTCAATAAAATCCTGTCGTATTATTAACGTAACGTAATAATCTTTCTCGGGCATTTTTCTACACAGACACCACACTCTGTACATTTATCTGCATCGATATGTGCAAGGAAATTCGTTACAGTGATCGCTCCTGCTTCACAGTTCTTCTCACAAATGCGACATCCGATACATCCTGCCTGACAGATTGCCAGCTGTACTTTTCCTTTTGCATTGGAATTACAGCGTACAAATGTCTTCTGCTCATATGGAATCAGCTCGATCAGGTGTTTTGGACATGCTGCAATACATTTTCCACATGCTTTACATGCTTCTTTGTCAACAACAGCAATTCCATCTACTACATGAATTGCATCAAATGGACAGGCAGCAACACAAGAACCGAATCCAAGACATCCTGAATTACATCCCTTTGCTCCTCCATTCTGCATCATGCTTGCCATCGTACAATCCTGAATACCTGTGTAATCATAATCTAAAATTGCTTTTTCGCAGGTTCCGGCACATTTTACAAAAGCGGTCTGTCTCTCCTGTGTGCCTGCTGCAACACCCATGATATCACCGATCTTTGCAGCAACAGGTGCCCCACCAACCGGACATCCACTGACTTCTGCTTCACCTTTTACGATTGCAGCTGCAAGTCCTGAACAGCCTGCATAACCGCATCCACCACAGTTATTTCCCGGGAGAACGCCTAAAATCGCTTCTTCACGTTCATCTACTTTTACAGCAAACTTCTTACCTGCGATTCCAAGGAAAATACCGATGAATAAACCGGTTCCACCGACGACTACTGCCGCCAAAATAATTCCTGTCATACTCATTTGTTTTTCCTCCTAAATTAATCCCGAGAATCCGAAAAATGCAATTGCCATCAGTCCTGCTGTAACAAGCACGATCGGAGTCCCCTGAAATGACTCACTGATATCATTGTATTCAATCTTCTCGCGAATTCCGGCCATCAGCACAATTGATACAAGGAATCCGACAGCTGTAGCAAATCCATTTACGACACCTGTGAGAAGCCCCATACCTGCACTCATGTCATCATAGTAGCCATTCTGTACGTTTGTCAGTGCTACTCCGAGAACTGCACAGTTCGTTGTGATCAGCGGAAGATATACACCGAGCGCATTGTATAATGATGGCATCGCTTTCTTTAAGAACATCTCTACAAACTGTACAAGTGCTGCGATAACAAGAATAAATACAATCGTATTCAGGTAAGATAATTCTCCTCCCATGATATTTGGATTTCCGAGAATAAACTTATAGATCAATCCAGTTACAAAAGATGCGATCGTAATAACGAATACAACCGCTCCGCCCATTCCGGCAGCAGTCTTCACATTCTTGGATACACCGAGGAACGGACATATACCAAGAAACTGGCTCAGGACAACATTATTTACAAATGCTGAACCAACTGCAATTAATAATAATTCTTTCACTTTCTGTCCCCTCCTTTATTCGTTCTTTGCGTCTTCTTCGCCTGTCGGGAAGATCTTTCCACTGCAGGATGAAGCATTCCCGCAGCTTGCACAGCCTTCTCCGCATCCGACTGTCTCCGGAACCTTCTTTCCTTTCTTTGCCATATTGTTCTTTACTTTATTCTGTAAAGCAACAAGACCAGCAAGGACAAAGAATGCTCCCGGTGCAAGGATGAAGATTGTCAGTGGCTCGTAAGATTCCGGCATAACACGGATATCAAAGATCTTACCTGCACCGATCAGTTCTCTGACAATACCGATTGCTGTAAGACCAACAGTAAATCCAAGTCCCATACCGATTCCATCAAAGATAGAAGGAAGAACCGGATTCTTTGAAGCATAACTCTCTGCTCTTCCGAGGATGATACAGTTTACAACGATCAGAGGAATATAAAGTCCAAGTGAATCATAAAGGCTTGGAACGAATCCTTCCATCAGGAACTGTACAATTGTTACGAAAGAAGCAACAATAACGATGAATGCCGGCATTCTGACAGAATCCGGAATAATCTTTCTCAACATAGAAATCAACATGTTAGACATGATCAATACAACTGTTGTAGAAAGTCCCATACCAACACCGTTGATCGCAGATGTTGTAACCGCAAGTGTAGGACACATACCAAGCATAAGAACGAAGGTCGGATTTTCTTTTACAAGGCCGTTATACAGCCGTTCTGTACATTTATTCATTACTTCCGCCTCCTAACTCATTTTGAAAATATACAAGTGCAGAGTCTACTGCATTTGTCACAGCATTGGTTGTGATCGTAGCACCACTGATGGCGTCGATCATGTCATCTCCTGACTCTCCTGTCTTTGTATATGTAAACTTTTCTACATTCTTATCTTTAAACTGATCTTTGAAATCTGCTTCCTTAGCTTTCATTCCAAGACCTGCTGTCTCACTGATACTGAGCATCTCAATACCTGTTACTGTTCCATCTTCCCTGATACCTACAGAAATATCAATGTCTCCGCCGTATCCTTCATGTGATGTAACATTTACAACATAACCAACTGTCTCGCCGGAAGAGTCTTTTCCCTCAGCCACCTCAGAAATATCATCTGAAGTGTATCCATTTTCTTTCAGAAGAGCAGAAGCTGCATCAGCATCAAATTCTGTATCCGATTCAAATGTCTCTGCATCTGAAAGAACAGAACGAAATGCTTCCTGTTTTGCCTCCTCCTGTGCTTTCGCGATCGGATCTTTTGTCACACCATATACAACTCCGAGAAGGAGACCTGCAACAACAGTGATCGCTGTCAGAATCAACGTGTTTTTAACAATTTTATTCATTACTTTTCTCCTCCTTTACCAAATGGTTTTGGAAGAGTAACCTTCTCGATCAACGGAACTAAAAGGTTACTGATGATGATCGCATAGGAAACACCTTCTGCTGATCCACCAAAAAGACGGAACAGACCCGTCAGACATCCAAGACAGATTCCAAAAAGGATCTTTCCTTTGCTCGTGATCGGAGATGTTACATAATCTGTTGCCATAAACCATGCTCCAAGCATCAGACCACCACCACAAAGATGCGCTGTGATGTACTGAGGATCGAATCCATGTCCTCCAAACAATGTGATAAAAATCACAAATGTCACAATATAAGTTCCAGGAATTCTAAGATCAATTACACCCATAAGAATCAGGAACATTGCACCGATCATAATTGCAACTACAGAAGTCTCTCCGATTGTTCCTCTGATATTTCCGAGAAGCATAGACAATGTATTCACTGTTTCTCCTGCTTTCAGTTCTGCCAGAGGAGTCGGTCCTGTCACTCCGTCGTAAACAAAATAAGTCATCTTTCCTGCAAAACAGATCAGCAGAAAACAACGTGCTCCCAATGCAGGGTTCATGAAGTTCTGTCCAAGTCCTCCAAACAACTGTTTCACAACAATGATGGCAAATACTGCACCAAGCACACCCATCCACCATGGGAGTGTCGGAGGAAGATTCAATGCGAGCAGAAGTCCTGTTACAACTGCACTGAAATCATTGATCGTAATTGGCTTATGCATTAATTTTTCATAAAGATACTCAGATAAAACAGCCGCTGCCGTTGTAACAACTACAAGAATCCAGGCATTCTCATGACGGAAATTCCAGATTCCGAAAAATGTAGCCGGAAGAAGTGCAATCACAACATAAAGCATAATGTTGCTGCTTGTCACTTTATCACGGATATGCGGCGAAGAAGATACGTTATATTTCTCGTTCACTTTACTTCAACCTCTCTTATTTCTTCTTTCTATTCGCCAATGCTGTCTTACGCATTGAACCAATTGCCTGTTTCAGCTGACGTTTCGCCGGACAGACATAACTGCAGGAACCACATTCCACACATTCCAATCCATTCCATGCAACAAAAGATGCCTCATCTTTTCTCTTTGAAAAATCTGCAAGTCTGGATGGAATAATTCTGCTTGGACAGATCTCCACACATCTTCCACAGTTAATACATGCAGTCTCAAGACTCTTTGCCACAACGTCTTCTTTAAAAAGCAGAATAGAGGAAGAAGTCTTTGTAACCGGTGCATCCATTGTCACCATGGCAAATCCCATCATCGGTCCTCCGGAGATCAGTTTCTGCGGTTCCGCTTTCAAACCTCCTGCTGCCTCAACCAGCTCTCTGTGGTTTATTCCAAAAGGAGCCATAAAGTTTCCTGGTTTTTCAACTGCATCGCCGCTCACTGTAACAACACGTTCCATCAACGGTTTTCCTTTGATTACTGCATTGTGGATTCCAATCAAAGTCTCCACGTTATCAACAATACATCCTGCATCTGCCGGAAGCATGGTAGAATTGATTGCTCGTTTTGTCACTGCATAGATCAACTGACGTTCTGCCCCCTGTGGATATTTTGTCATCAATGCTTTCACATCAATTCTTGGTTCGCCGGCAACTGCTTTCTGTAACTTTTCAATACAATCTTTCTTGTTATCCTCTACAGCAAAAACACCTCTTGCATTTGGGAATAAAGAAAGGATGACCTTCATTCCGCTGACAAGATCTTCTGTATACTCGAGCATTCTTCTGTAATCTGCAGTGATATAAGGTTCACACTCAGCACAGTTTGCAATAATATATTCTATCTTATCCGGTTCCTTCGGAGAAAGCTTTACCTTTGTAGGGAATCCTGCACCACCCATTCCTACGATTCCGGAATCTCCAATCTTATTAATGATTTCTTCCCTTGTCATCTCTTCCAAAGGCTTTACCGGTTCATATTCAACTTCCTTATACTCTCCATCGTTTTCTACAACAATGCACTCCACCTGGGATCCAGTTGGATTAAAACGTTGTTCCAATCCTTTCACTTTACCAGAGACAGATGAATAGATCGGAGAAGATACAAATCCTCCAGCTTCAGCAATCAACTGTCCTTTCAGCACACAATCGCCTTTCTTAACTACCGGTTTAGCCGGTGCTCCTATATGCTGTGAAAGTGGATAGACCAGTTCACCCTGAGGTACTACAGGTCTGATCGGCTGATCCTTTGAAAAACGTTTTCCATCATCTGGATGGATTCCGCCTTTAAATGTCAAAAGCACCATCTCATTTCCTTCCTTTCTTTTATCATTGTCATTACAACAATAATCTTTTAATTTTGTAATACTTATTTTACTAGAATGCGCTCTGAAAATCTAGCAAATATGTAATAATTCTTGTATCTTTCGCTATACATCTTGTCGAATTTTTAACAGAAAAAGAACCTGCCAATGGCAGGTTCTTCTAAAAAATAATTTATATCTTATTCCTCTGTCTCTTCAGCGTTATCAGCCTCAAGAGCTTTCATGCTCAGGCTGATCTTCTTCTCTGCTTCGTTAAGATCAACGATCTTAGCTGTGATTTCCTGTCCGATTGCAAGAACATCAGATGGTTTCTCAACATGAGCTCTTGAAATCTGGGATACATGAAGAAGTGCGTCAACTCCCGGTGCAAGTTCTACGAATGCACCAAAGTCTGTCATACGTGCAACTTTTCCTGTAACTACTGTACCTACAGCGAAATCTTCTGCTGCATTTACCCATGGATTTGTCTCTGGGAATTTCAGGCTGAGCGCAATCTTTGTATCATGAATGTCTTTTACAAGAACTTTCAGTGTATCTCCTACATGGAATACTTTCTTCGGATTGTCAACTCTTCCCCATGACATCTCTGAGATGTGAAGAAGTCCGTCAACACCACCAAGGTCAACGAATGCTCCGAAATCTGTTACATTCTTAACAGTTCCTTCTACTGTATCACCAACATTGAGTTTCGCGAACAGCTCTTTCTGCTTCTCAGCACGCTCTGCTACAAGAAGCTGTCTTCTATCACCGATCACACGGTTTCTTCTCGGGTTGAACTCGCTGATTACGAATTCGATTTCCTGATCTGCATATTTGGAAAGGTCTTTCTCATATGTGTCGGATACGAGGCTTGCAGGAATGAATACTCTTGCTTCGTCTACGTTTACACAGAGTCCGCCGTCAAGTACCTGAGTTACAGGAGCTTTTAATACTTCCTGATTCTCAAATGCTTCTTCAAGACGTTTGTTGCCTTTCTCTGCTGCCAGTCTCTTATAAGTAAGAGTTACCTGACCTTCTCCATCGTTTACTTTGAGAACTTTTGCTTCCATTGTGTCGCCAACGTGAACAGCATCAGTGAGTACAAGGCTTGCATCGTTAGAGTATTCGTTCTTTGTGATAATACCGTCTGCTTTATAACCGATATTCAGAATAATCTCATCTTCTTTTACATCGATGACCTTACCAGTGACAATCTCTCCTGTACGTATTGTTTTTAATGATTCCTCTAACATTTGTTCAAAACTTAACTCTGACATTAGTATGAACCTCCTCGATAATATGATTCGGGGTTGAAGCCCCGGCTGTAATACCTACGCTGCGCACAGAACTTATACATTCAGGATCTAAATCACCTAGTGTCTGGATATAGTAAGTGTTCTTACATTCCTTTTGGCATATCTCGTACAGCTTCTGGGTATTGGAACTCGTCTTCCCACCAACCACGATCATGGCGTCCACTTCTGAAGCTATCCGTCTTGCTTCCACCTGTCTCTCCTGTGTTGCATTGCAAATCGTATTTAAAACAAGTATATCATAACGCGTTTTAGAAAATTTTTCAACTAAATCTTGAAATTTCTTGTAATTAAATGTCGTCTGGGACACGATACACAGCTTTTCACCCTCTGAAAACGGCAAATTGTCCACTTGGTCGGGTGTTTCCACCACTAAAGTATTATCATTTCCCCAGCCTTTAATACCCTGCACCTCCGGATGCGATTCATTTCCAATGATGATCAGGCGTCTTCCCGCCTGATTCTGTTCCTGTGCGATCTTATGAATCTTCTTCACAAACGGGCAGGTGGCGTCCACAATCTCGATGCCATTTTCTTCCAGGATATCGTAAACATGCTTTCCCACACCGTGGGATCGTATGATGACGATTCCGTCGCGGAGTGCCTTAAGCTCCTCCTCTGACTCGATGACCCGTACGCCCTTTTCCTCAAAATCCTTTACCACTTCTTCGTTGTGGATGATCGGACCGTAGGTATAAATCGGTTTTCCGGCGTGCTCTATCTGTTCATATACCTTGTCCACGGCGCGTTTGACGCCGAAACAGAAGCCCGCGGTCTTAGCAACAATCACTTCCATAACGTTTTGTCTCCTCACTAGCCAATCCCTTTTTCTGCCGCCAGCCGGAGTATCTCGCCGATCACCTCGTCGATGGTCAGACCGGAGGTATCGACCAGAACCGCATCCTCTGCCTGCTTCAGCGGAGAGTTTTCTCTGTGCATATCGCGGTAATCTCTCTCCTCAATCTCCTTTTCGATTTCCTCCAGGCTACACGGCTCGCCCTTTTCAGTCAGCTCGTCGTAGCGGCGTTTTGCCCGCACCGCCGTGCTCGCTGTCAGATAAATCTTTAAATCCGCTTCCGGGAGCACGCACGTTCCGATGTCCCTGCCGTCCATGATGACATTCTCATTTCTGGCCAGTTCCTTCTGCAGCTCCACCAGCTTCTCGCGGACTGGTAAGTATATGGAGGAGGCAGAGGCCATCTGGCTGACCTCCTCCGTCCGGATCAGACCGGACACATTTTCTCCGTTTAATATCACCTGCTGGGCGCCGTTCTCATAGGAAATGGTGGCGCCCACCTCTTTTACCGCCTCCGAAATCACGGCTTCCTCGTCCGGTCCGATTCCTTTTCGTAAAAAATACAGCGCCATGGCCCGGTACATGGCTCCGGTGTCCACATAGACGAAGCCGAGTTTCGCAGAAACAGCCTTTGCGATGGTACTCTTGCCTGCCCCTGCCGGGCCGTCTATTGCAATGTTATAAATCTTTGACATCCTTGACTCTCCTTTAATCTTTGGGGACGCGCCCCCGTTCTGTCTCTTCTGCCGCGCAGGCGCACGTCTGATTTCCAGTCATTCAAGATCCGGTCCGGCAGCCTCGCTTCCGGCCGTCCAGGCGGTGGACCAGGCGATCTGGAGGTTAAAGCCTCCTGTCACCGCATCCAAATCGAGCACCTCCCCGGCAAAGTAAAGCCCGGAAACCAGCTTCGACTCCATGGTAGAGGGATTCACCTCTTTCACAGATACGCCGCCCTGCGTAATGATGGCCTCGTTGTAATCGCGAAGCCCCGTAATCGTCACGGTAAATGATTTCGTCGCCTGGATTATCTGTTTCCGTTCTTCCCTGGTGATCTCATTCACCTTCTTTTCCGGAGAAATCCCGCTCCGTTCCACCATGACCGGAACCAGCTTGGATGGGAATAAATGAACCAGCGCATTCTTAAACTGCTTGTTTAAAGTCCCCTCAAATTCACGGAGAAGCCGTGCATCCAGCTGTTCCTCCGACAGCGCCGGTTTTAAGTCGATGACGAGAGAAAGCGGTCCTTTCTTCAATTCCTTCACGGCGTAGCTGCTGGCGCTTAAGAGCACCGGTCCGCTGACTCCGTAATGGGTGAAAAGCATCTCCCCGAACTCCCGGTAGATTACCTTTTTGCCGCGCATCACCGTGGCCTCAATGTTCTTTAATGAAAGGCCCTGCAGCTCCTTCACCACCGGTTCCTTCACCACAAACGGCACCAGGGCCGGTGAAAGCTCCGTCACTGTGTGCCCGGCCGCTCCGGCAAACCGGTATCCGTCCCCTGTGGAGCCTGTAGTCGGATACGACAGGCCGCCGCAGGCCACAATTACCGCATCTCCGTACACCTTCGTCTCCGCGCCGCCCTTTTTCAGGAGAATCCCGCGGCACCGGCCGTCTTCCAGAAGAAGCTCCTTTACCTCCGAGTGAAGGTGAACCTCCGCTCCCAGTCTCCCAAGCATTCCGGACAGCGCCTTAATCACGTCCGAAGACTTGTCGGACACCGGAAATACCCGGTTTCCCCTCTCGGTCTTCAGCGGACAGCCCGCCTCCTCCAGAAGTGCCATCATATCAAAATTATTAAATCCATAAAAACTGCTGTAAAGGAATTTGGAATTTGTCACCACATTCCGGAACAAATCCTCGGTGTCGCAGGCATTGGTCACGTTACAGCGCCCTTTGCCCGTGATAAAGACCTTTTTCCCCAGCTTTTCATTCTTCTCAAAAATATGGACGGTGCCGCCATTCCTGGCTGCTGCAATGCCTGCCAGCATCCCCGCGGCGCCACCGCCCACAATGATTACTGTTTTCATTTCCTGCCTCCTGCTCCCTATTAATTTACACTAAAAGACAGGAAAACACAAGCAGGACTAACTGTTATTTTTTGCCGCACGCCTTTACCCGCTCCTCCAGGGCATCGACCACAGTCCTTAAGACCTTCACGCGGGCATAATATTTGCAGTTGCCTTCCACGACAACCCACGGCGCGTACGTTGTGGAGGTGCGCACCAGCATCTCGTTGACAGCGGTCTCGTACTGGTCCCATTTTTCCCGGTTTCTCCAGTCCTCGTCCGTAATCTTCCACTCTTTCGCCGGGTTCTGCTGGCGTTCCTTGAATCGGCGTTCCTGCTCGTCCTTGTCAATATGGAGCCAGAACTTGATGACCACGGCTCCGGCATTGGCCATGTGGGCCTCCATCTCGTTGATTTCCTGATAGGCCCGCTTCCAGTCCGCCTCCGAACAGAAGCCCTCGATCCGTTCCACCATGACGCGGCCGTACCACGTCCGGTCGAAGACGGCGATATGGCCCGCCTTCGGAACGTTGTTCCAGAACCGCCACAGATAATGGTGCACCTTCTCGATATCATTGGGGGAGGCGGTCGGGTTCACACGGTATCCGCGTGGATCCAAATGGCTGGTGAGCCGTTTGATAGCGCCGCCCTTTCCGCCTGCGTCCCAGCCCTCAAATCCTAAAACCACAGGAATTCTCAGGCGGTAAATCTCGCTGTGCAGAAACTCCAGGCGCTTCTGGAGCCGATCGATCTCTTTTTTGTACTCTTCCTTGGTCAGCGTCTTCGTCAGATCCACACCGGAGAGCACGCCGTTTTGATACCTCTCTTCCTTCACCGGAGGTTTCTCCGACACTTCCGGCTTCGGAGCCGCTTTCTCTCTCAAGGCCGCCTCGAAGCGATCCGCCACAAGGGTCATGATCTTGGCGGCGGCGTAATCCTTGTCCGTCGCCTCGATGATGGACCACGGCGCACGCTCCGTATCGGTCTTCTGAAGCATCTCCTCGTTGATCTCCAGATAACGGTCATACTCCTTGTTCCTCCGCCAGTCATCCTTTGTCACACGCCAGGACGTCTCCTTGGAGTCCTCCAGCTTCTTGAAGCGTTTCTTCTGCTCTTCCTGGGAAATATAGAGGAACAGCTTGATAATCACCATTCCGCCGTCATCCAGCTGGCGCTCAAAGGATAAAATATCCTGAAAGGCCTCCGGCAGATTCTTCTCCTTGATCTGTCCGTCGAACCGTTCGATCGTCACCTGACGGTACCAGCTCCGGTCGAAGATGGCGATCCGGCCGTCGGCCGGTGTCTTGGTCCAGAATCTCCACAGGAACGGGCGAAGCTGTTCTTCCTCGGTGGCCTTGCTGTTGGCAAAGACCTCGAATCCTCTGGGATCCATCGCCTGAATCAGCCGGTTAATCTGCGTTCCTTTTCCGGCCGCACCCATGCCTTCAAACACGATCATGACAGGGATCCCCGCCGTTCTCAGTTCCCGCTGCAAAAGGCCCAGTCTTTCGCTCTGTTCTCCGATGACCTGCTTGTACGTATCTTTATCCATTTTCTTCGATAAATCAATTTTTTCCAGCATAACCCGTTCCTCCTTCAATCATTCTTCCGTGAAAGCCTGTTTTCCTGCCAATCAGGCTTCTTTCTTTTCAAACACCTTTGCAACTTCCTTCATGACCTCGCTTACCTTGATCATCTGCGGACACTCCTTCTCGCAGCGGTGGCAGGAGCGGCAGTCGCCCGCATTCTTATCCAGAGTCTCGTACTCCGCCCTGGCCTCTTCCTCCCTGTGCGCCGCAGTCATATTGTACAGCGAGAATATCTTCGGGATATCCAGGCCAAATGGACATGGCATACAGTATTTGCATCCGGTACATCCCACCAAAGCCATGGAATCAAAGACGCGCTTTGCCTCTTTTACCACCTCTTTGTCCTTCTCCGTCGCCATACCAACGCTGCTTCTCTTCGCGTACTCCAGATTCTCTTCCACCTGCTTTTCAT
>ERZ773147.1823-NODE-1823-length-20613-cov-12.442455_pt1 | contig 20613 bp, 20 predicted proteins | sample MGYA00580851_ERZ773147 | MGnify/ENA primary metagenome ERZ773147 (study PRJEB29015, sample SAMEA2737818) | human gut metagenome | biome: human gut; feature: human-associated habitat; material: faeces | place: China | collected 2012 ... | reverse complement strand
TAGACACCTCTTAGTATCATGGGAAGAGTATTATAGATGACATTGCAATAGTGCAGCAACTCAGGAAATTCATCGGATTCCGTGAGATAGGCACTTAGCATTTCCTCTTGGTATTGGCGGAGAAGCAAGAAGTACTTCTCTTTGGCGATATGTCCCCTGATGTTTTGTGTCATTACCCAAAACAGGGCATGGGAGAGGACTATTCTGTCCTCGCTGGAATGATAATAGAAGAAGCTGTCTTCTGGCTTTCTATTCACATTCAGACGTTGCTCCATTTCTGCAAACATCTCCTTACGTATATCTCTTAATTCTTTTGCTGCCATATGTTTATTTGTTTATCTTTTCTCATGATATGTCTAGACAATTCAGAAGTCTTCCACTCCCAAGGTATTCAATATGACTCGGCTTGTGTATAGCGACACCACCATCATAAAGAGCATACAGAAGTAAAGAAGCAAAGTATTCTTCGCTATTCGTTTGTTGTTATCTGATTGAAGGGACATAATGTTTCCCTATTGTTTGTATTTGTCATACGCTTCTTTATACATTGCCTCACACTCGCTTCGAAATTGCTCTTTACAGTTTTGCAATGAAACAAGAAGTTCATAGACATTCTTATAAATGATTTGATGAGCTTTATTGCCAATACGACTCTCATCATATTGATTCATTTCAAAACTCTCGTCATCCATTACAGCTTTTGCTAAGTGCCATAAATCGTCTCTTGTCATTTTGTCAACAGTTAGGTAATTTTCATCTTTTAAGAACTTACCTAAATTATTCTCAATTTTTAAGTAAATCATAACCTTGTTTCCTTTTATTATAAGCAATCTCGCCAGCCTCCAAACTGTTCATCGTGATTGCATAGTTCTCAATTTTATCTCCTCCTGATGTCACAAGATTTTTACTATCAGGGGTTCCTTCATACACTCTATAGACTATGCTGTTATTTTCTATCTTTTTATCCGTATATATAATATAGTCTGGCATGATAGAACCGCCGATAGTACTATTGTGTGTTGAAACTACAACTGGCATCGTTTTAGACATTTCCTTAATCAGGGTATTTACCTCTTCCTTTAAGAAGAGATTATCAAACGAAGACTCAGGCTCATCTATGATCAAAATGTCATAAGTCATTGCATCCTTTACCTTTGAAAGAAAATTAAACTCTGTTCGTTCTCCCCCTGACACGACCGTCCCAACTGAGTTCAATATTTTATACTCTACTTTTACAAAGTACTTATAGTATGAAGAGCTTTCAATACCAGTCTCTTTGAGTTTCTGTAAAAAATCAAATGGTTTTCCATAAGATTCAAATGCATTTACCAAAGAAACCTGAGTACCTTGTTTCATATCGCTTGCATTACGATAAGGACGTGTTTTTGTCGTTATTGTAAAATGACTTATTGTTCTTTCATCAATTGTTCGATCCTTCTGCAAGCTTTTGGCTACTTCTTCAAATTTCTTTCTTTTAATATCATTAACTAACATTCCATAAACGTCTATAAATGGAATTCTCGTTGCCGATGATTTCATTTGAAGATTGGTCTTTATTGTTTCTAAAGTTGAATTGACTTCACTTAAAAGTTTGCATTCCAGCTTCAGTTTTCTAATTTCATCAACCAATTTACAATACAATTCTTTGAGTGCATCACCCCCTAAGAGATTCCCTATCAAATCTTGATACCTTTCTGTTTTCAAAAGGAGCTCAACAGCTTTTATCAACTCTTCTAATTCTTTGGAATCGGGTATTGCATATTGCTGGGTATTAAACAACTGTGCTTTAGAATAGATATCGTTTAAGTTTTGCTCATTTGCAAACTTTAAAAGCGAATTCAGATAGCCTTCCAACAAGGCTTTATCATAATCAAGAGTCGGTATCTGGCAAACATCTTCCACCAAATCTCTGAATGGTTTCAAGAAAGCTGCCGACCTTTTTTCTTGTTCTATCTTATCATCTTTTTCAAACTGCTCTATTGAATTAGGATCTTTTGTATTAAGCAGCGAGAACTGTTTTATATAAAGAGCCTTTTCACCAAAGCATTTTTGAATTTGATTTAAAGTGTATGTCTTGCCAGAAGAACGTTTTCCCAACAATATATTCAAACCTGTGGACAAACGCAAGTCTATTGGTGACAGTTGGAACATTTTGTGTCCATCGGCCGGAGCCAAACCAACCTTACTTTTATCACTCAAACAAAGCTTAAGAGACTTTACGTTTACATCATTTATGTCAATATATGTCTGTCTATTTGGATAAAGTGCTTCATCCAACACTTTCTCCACTCGAAAATCACTAAACAATACAGGAACAAGAGAACTTGGATTTTTAAGATTTGCGACAAACTTCTTGATACTACATACCTCACCTGCAACCATATTTAATCCAAACTTTTTGATTGTTGCCTCTGGCAGCTTTGGTTCCTTATCATAATGAGGTATTATAAGATAGTCATTAAAATCACTAAAAATCCCCAACACCCTATCATAAGGTATCGTATCCTCTTGATTTTTTACCAATGGCTGAATGCGTGCACATATTAATTCAAAGTCATCTAACTTTTGCTTATCTTTGTCTGCAATAAACAAAGCATGACCGCCATCTATATCTATCTCTATACCAGGACATACTATCGTGCTAGGAAGCTCAGCAACAATCCTTTCATATTGCGCTCTATCGAACACATTGTGATTAGTTATGGCTATTACGTCTAGCCGTTGCGTTCTAACGTAATCCTTCAAGACTACCAAATCAAAGACAAAATCTCTGTCCTTGCACGTGGATATTGTATGAATATGTAGATCTACTTTCTTCATAAATTTTCTTTGTTTATTAAACAATTAACTATCGCATCGTTTAATTTACCATTCTTATTTTTGTACCCTCGCAACGTTTAAAAGCTGAAGTTATTGCATTTGTTAACTTAAAGTACGACAACTTTTCTATTGCATTCAAACTACTTATAGCTTCCATCAACTTGTCTGACAAATGCTTCAAAGCATCAATATCGGCTTTAAGGCTATCATCCACGCTCTCAACAGAATAAACCAAGAAATAACGCTCAATGATAAAATCAGCCAAAACTATACGACTTTTGGAAGATAACTTGAGAATACTGTCCACAAGTTTGTCGATATCAACATACTTGAAAAGAGGCAAAGAAGAATAAGCTGCCCCATGGTCTGGAGCCGTATGATGCAATGTTTTAAGTTCAAATACATTGTCATCATTCAAGTTTTCTAATACAAGAACAAGTTTATACTTAAACTTATCCCAAAGTTCTCTTTCTCTCTCATTGAAAAACTGTCTCATATCACAAGATAGTTCAGACATGTCTTTGTCATAACCATTAGCATTAAGTGTTTGAGCATACAATATATAGCAATCATAAAGATCATCCTTGTTTTCTTTTGAATAGAGCAATCTATCAATATTAGCTTTCAGGATATTTTTATCATCTGATGATAAAGATACACCTTTAGAATCTAACTCTGCAAATACACTAACTAGATGTGCTAACTGAATTGGATCCGTAATGTTATTTTGTCGTAACAACGCTAAACACACATTATAAGCTGACGAAAACTCTTCTGGTTGCAACTTCTCATACATTACTAGTTTTTTCCATAAGGGATATTCTGGTTTCTGCTTATCACATTTCTCTTCTCTATGAAAAATTGGCTTGGATGCCCTTTTCGGCTTTTGAATTGCTAGCTCATTCCATATATCACGAGCTAACATTTCAATATTAGCGTTATAAAGCTCCAAGGTTGATAAATCATAACCTGTCTTAACTCCCATCAGAGTATTAAAGGAGGTCTCAAAAGTTCCTTCTTTAAGAATAGGGATGAATTTTGCATCTGCACATTTTTCATTATATAAGATAGAAGACATCACCATATTCTCAAAGCTCACACCGCTTTTATCCAAACGTTCTGACTTTTCCTTATATTTAGGAGTTCCTATAACCAACACCCTATTAGCTTTAGAAATTCCTTGCACCATAAAAGTAGAAAGGTTGACTCCTCCTTGATTATAAAAGTCACAAAGTACATTTATACCATAAACAGCCTCCAAATCATGTGCTAGCTTTAATATCCATTTTTTATGCTCTTCCCCATCCCATGCATGGCTGATAAAGACTGTAGGACAATCTTTAGGAAGTTCCTTATATTGTGGAACAGGTGGAGCAAAATTTGCAGCAGGATTCGTCATCTGTTCTTTTTCTGAAGTTTCTTTCGTACTCTGAGTATCATCAAACGTATCCAAATAACCTTTAATCTTGGATAGAATCTCCTTTACATCTACATACGATTCTCCATATATTGTAAGATGTTTTCTCTTTCCGTCAGAGATATTTACATGTTTCACCCCTTCAAGCTCTTGCAAACCTTTCCGTAAAGATTCCAATAAAGACAAGTCCGCAATATTGATAGAAAAATAAGGCTTATCAAAAATACTTCTTTGCTCTAAACTATAATTTTCCATAATATTATACAGTCAATGTTATATGCTCTTTCAACAATCTTTGGAGAAACAATGCACTAGCATAACATGCTCGTTTGTGATAATCATCCCCTTTATCTGGATTGGCGAAATCTGCAATGCCTTTAATCCATAAGCTTTGGACATTCATTGCTTGACATGCCGCATAGAGTCCAAATCCCTCCATGTCTAATGCCATCAAATTTCGGTCCATATCCTTTATATCGTCTGCCAAACTCTCTGATGCTACGACCAAAGGGCCACAAACTGTAGGTGCTACGAATGCCCTGATATTACCATCCGCATCACCAAGAAGATTTATATTTCTCAAATGAGCATTTAGCAATGCCATTTGTTCTCCATCGGATGCAAGTTCTTCTGCTGCATATTGCAAGAAGTTAGATACTGTTATTTGGTGAATCTCACGCAAAAAGCGAGCTGTGCCTGTTGGGTCATCTTCCAATTTTCCTCTAGAATAGTCTTGTACTGACTTCGCTATGACTATATCGCCAAAATTCAGCTTTTGCTCTTTTAGCCCAGCCGAAAAGCCTGTCATGAAAATGACCTTTGGTGTAAACATCTTAATCATGGCTGTAGCATAGATTGAAGTGGAAACCATCCCTGGATTACCTACACAAACTGCACAAATGGTATATTCCTGACCTACAGAAGATGTGGCAATCTTGCATGTATGATAAGGCAAAGGAAAGGCTGCATTTTGATTTTTTGTCCAGTTGGACTTGCCAAATACATCTAAAACTGCATTATATTCATCTCTCAATGCACAAATAATCGCCAAGTCATAATGGGTATTGCTCTCTATAGACTGCTTGATCTGCTCTATATTCTTCTGTAAGTGAAAAACCTTAGCACGAATTTTTGATTTCCAATCATTCGAACCTTCCTTATATTGAATAAGAGACCACAACTTGTCTTCGAATCTTACCTTCAATTCCTCAAATTTATCATCATGAGATGTTTCTCCTACAATCTGATTGGGTATATGCAAATTAGGATTGGTATATATCTCATCAATAAATTTTGGAGAATCGTCTTCATTGGGGTCTTGGTCGGAAGTTGCTGGAAGTATCATATCCAACAATAACAAATCATACATTTTAGACGAAAGAAGCTTTCTCCCATCATAAATATTACGTGCCACGTCTATCATGCCTTCCGCAACACCACATTCACCAACAAGGAGCTGCTTGATAGCATCAATTTTCTCCTCTCGGTCTTCCATTATCAAAACTGAAATCATAACAGATGATTTATTTGCTGTTTCAATTTCTCTTTCCAATCATTTTGCTGAAATGAAAAGAATACATAATCACTGTAATTGTCGGGATATTCTTCTTCCAGATCCTTCACAAAGGTAAGCAACTTCTTACCCTCATGGCTGCCATACATGGTTACGACTATTACCTTTGTATTGATGTCACGCAAGAACATACCATTTAAGATTTTTCTTCCTGCCACAGGCTCTGGCTCTCCACCATTTTCATCCTTAGAACGGTCAAAGGTATGCATAGACATATCCAGAAGTATCACGAAATAATCTTCATGATGTTCATATATTTCCTTTTGGGAGGAGTTGTATGATTCTTTTCTAACAACCTCTATATTAGGAAAATCCTCATGCAAACATGAAATGATGGCATTTGCCTTCTCCTCCATATCCTCTACCAACAAAATCTTCTTATTTTTCATCGGCTTTGATATTTTCTAAGTTAATCGTTATAACTGAGCGACATATTCCATCTTTTGCTTGGATGGACACCTCATTGTCGGTGCAGCCCAAATCATAACGCACAATTTTACGAGCCTTAACCAATCCACTGCCGCCTTCTTTCTGCAATCTATCTTCTGAAGACAGCAGTTTTGTAAATGTTTGATTCAATTCATCCTCATCACCAGTGCATTCATTTTGGAAAATGATGGTTAAGATACCATCCTTGACCGTAGCCTCAACCTCAAATTCGCGCTTGTTTTCATTTTTACTATGAAGCATCATATTGGTGATAAAGATTCTGAGTACATCACTTATATGTATGCAATATTCTCCCTTCATTTGTATCTTTTCGATATGCTTGCATTGCATAGAGCAATTGATGCTTGGATGCATCTTACAAGTTATATCCCAAACTATGCGTAATTGCTTATCAAAGTCAAAATCATCAAACTTTGCATCCTGAATATTGAACCATTCTGAAACAAAGTCGATGCGACGTTCCAAACGAGACCGACAATCATTTAAGGAGCGCTTAAACTCCGTACTAAACCTATTGTTATGTATCTTATCTGAGATAGAGGTCAATTCGTCTAATGCTTGACGCAGAGAATCGATAAACACGCCGTTGATAATGGAGCGTATCTTGGTAAGATTTACTGCTGTAACCTCCCACATGGTGTACATCAAATTGTTGCAAAATTCCTCAAAAGAATGAGATTCCAGATAAGAATGAAGAACGTCCATGCAGATTTTATCTTCACTGATGATGTAATCAAACGCTCCAGGATCACTCTCCTTGATTTTTATTTGAAGGACATCACTTTTAAAGGACGTTATCAAATAATCCACACGTCTTGAGAATTTCTCTAATTCTGACATTAATAGCTTGTTCTCATCTGGCGTTAATGCATATCGATTTCTCCAATAGTTTATGGGAACATATTTTTCATTCTCCATGTTGAGAACAAGACAACTCTCATCAAACACTGACCTAACCTCACCCTCAAATACTCCATGACGGATACGTGTACTAAGATACGTTCCTAGACCAAACTTGCTCTTCAAAAATTTATATCTCACCTTATCATATAGCTGATAAGAAATCTCTTTTAGAGAATTGTCGGTAAAGTGAACACCATTTGACCAAATATCACGTACTTGTTCATTCGAATGATGCTTCATCTTATCTACTATAAAGATGAGATTACCATACTCCAACAGTTTGTTCTGCGTACCATACTGCTCATATAGTCTTCGTATATCGCCTAACTCGTACTTGATGATTGCTGCTTGGTTGGCATAAATCTTGCTCTCGTCAACCTTGTGCATACCTTCATATGCTATCATCTCTTCAGAAAGAGCTTGCTGCCAATGCTGATATTGCTCCTTTTGTGGAGTATTCATATTGACGAGATATGCAACAATAGCCTGTAATTGGTCCAAAACCTCACGGGTACTTTCCACGAAAGTGGTATGTCGAAGGAAGTCATTCAAAACGATTTGAGATAAAAAGACTTCAACTTTATGCTGGTCATAAGCCTTGAAGACATCCAAAAGTCCTCGTAAAGGTTTCACATCCAAATAGCGGCAATATGATTCCAACAAAAAACTCAAATCTGATTCCTCATGAATATTCATGACGGCAAATATCAAGAAGTCTAAATTATATTTCAACCCCTTGTACTTGCTACGGTTCAATCGATATACAAAGTCTTTGGTCACCACCTTTGCCACAAAAGCCTCATTCTCCAGATATTTTTCCACGTAATATTGGATGGCACCCATATAATCTGCCTTTTCAGCATAGTTGCAAAAGCATAAGCTCACAGCAGATTGGACGACAGGAACACATCCTTTGTACCTCTGGCATACATCATCCAATAATTGGATACTTTTGTCATAGTCTTTTTTATGATGCAATATGTGCGCATTATCTATGCTGCTAATATAATCAACCACGCAATCTCGCTCATCAATAATGTTCTGAAGTCGATGCTTTTGATACTTGATAACTACAGAACCCAATATATGTCGGCTTCCCTCATCAAGATAATCTATCTCATCAGAGACTGCATCAAAGACCTTTGCAAAATAAGGGTCAAATACACGCTTAAACATAAGAGGTAGTTTGATATCCTCATTTATGTCTAGTTCACGCTTATGAAAATTATCTAATCCTGCTGCTATAGAGAAACCATACAAACGCTTACTGTACTGATAAAACTTGTAGATATTCTCTTTGATATTATCACCATTCTTAATAAGAAATACGAGATGCGCTATTTTATTGATTGGTGTCTCTGCATCTTTTGTGATATTTTGAAATCCTTTCTTCGACAGTATAAGTGAATGGCAATATAGTTTGATAAAATCAAAATCGGCAGGATTGTCAACTATATATTGCTTACAATCCTTGATAACCTCGTCATAGTCACCTGCATAATAATCGTCCAGGACTCGTACAAAAGCAGTATTATAATAACTGCTTGGCAACTCATCCTTGCATAGGGCAACCAATGGCAATAGGTCAGGATCACCCAGACGTTTATAAAGATGGCTACCGACCTCTGCCAACATTTCATTTTCCAATCCACCCTTTGCACTACAAGTCTTGATGATAAGACCCAAAAGAACATATCTGTCGATAAGGGAGTTGGTTGACTCAAATAGCAGCATCGGAGATAAGTCTTCTATTGAATTATTGCAAAAATAGTTCAACCTAAACAGAAAGTAATTATCCCTATCCTTAAGAGCAGTCTTTGAGTTACGCTTAAAGATAGACTCTAGCTCCATGTCATAATCCAACGCAGCTACATTTTCCATACTACGCTTATATAGGAAATGAAGTAAAAGAGATACATATCCTTTCTTGTCGTTCATGTGAATCTGGTTTACGGAAGAAACCAAACGTAATATCTGCTCGCCATTTCCCTTTAATCCATAAATAGCCAATTTTATCTCATAATACCACATGGAATAACCCAGCTCTTTCTTACAAGCTTCCAATAATTCCAAGGCATCAACAAACTGTCCCAATAAAATCTGCTTTTCAATCTTATCACGGTAAGATATAAATCTTACTATCTTCTTTCGATTGCGGAGTACTTGAAGAGCAACCCATCTTACCTCAAAGAACAAGGATTCTGGTCTAAAAAAGCCCGAAGGGCAATAACCGAGGGCTTTCTCTTCCATAGGAAAGCTATGACCATAGATGAGTTCCTCAAACTTAGGAATACGACGAATCAATTCATCCAATGCAGGAAGAGCCAACTCAGGGAAAGGACTATTTTTAATACGACATAGTTCTTCTCCCAAGCCTTTTCGTACACCCATAGCATTGAAAAGGTCTTGCCTTAACTGGTAAGAAGGTTTTAAAGATTTCATTTTGGAGCTTTTTGAATATTTTGTTCCGCAGTATCCGCACTAGGAGCTATAGAATTATTTCCCCCATATACATTTATGACAATATTTCGGGGGTCTTCCTGCTTCTTTCTTGTTTCCTCTTTCTTTCGTTCATCAGAAACATTCTGTTCATGATGTGAGGTAGAAACACTAACGGTTTTGCCATTGGGTAATTTGATATTCAGCATTTTGGGACGGTATTTTATATTCTCGTTTTTTACTTCCTATTATACCAAGCCTCGTTGATATACTTGCGGATATTGTTGACACCTGTGGTTACCTGAGGAGACAAGGGCTGGAGAACCATGATGAATTCCTGTTTCACCATGGTGTACTGATCCACCTTTACATCTTCGTCACCTACCATAGCCATGACCACTTGTGCCAATTCCTTGGCGGTGGTGCAGGCTGAAAGTTTGGCGATGTAATCTGCCAGAACCTCCACCTTATTTATATATATAGACAGGCGAGTAGCTTCAGGAGACAGTTCTGCCTCCTTGTTTTCAGCCTTCGGCTTCGAGACTTCCTCTATGTACTTGTCGCCATAGAAGTTTTGCTCTGCCTTGGTGGCATTGGGCAATATCTGATTATTGCCGCCACTTATCTGAAAGATGATGCTTGCCTTATTGTTGTCTTCCATATCTCTTGTATTTTTAGGAGTTAGAAATCGCTATATCTGTAGATCCAAATCATCAAACCTGCGGTCGTACGACCATAGGGGTAGTGAACGTACGTCCATAGGGGCTATGCTCGTACGAGCACAGGGTGAGTGGTCGTACGACCATAGACCTTATAAACCCCATAATGCGGTTTTCTTGGCTTTGGAAGCGGAAAAGTGAACCTGTGGTTCTCACCTGGTAAACCATGGGTGAACGCCAATGAATACGCTTGATTTCGGCTTCCGAGTTTTGTATCTTTGCATCGTCATTCAGAGACAAGGACACTGAGAGTCTGAGACTGGGTGACGTATGTTTCATTATTAATTTATAAATATTATGAGTAAGAGTTACAAAGTAGTTAAGAAAACCATCAACATGGGTGTTCGTGAGGGTGAGACTGTTTACACAGTGAACCCAGTGAGTTACGGTCTCCTCACCACCGAGGATGTGGCGAAGCAGATTTCGGCTGAGTCTTCTGCTACTCCGGGCGATGTGCTTGCCGTGCTGGAGCGTTACGCTTTCTTCGTGAAGCAAAACCTGAAGAACGGTTACGACATCGAGTTGTTGGGATTTGGCACCTTGTTCCTCCGCTTCGTTACAGGCAAGGCGGTTACCGACAAAGAGAAGGCGAATGCTTCCTTGGTGAAGGCTTTGCTGCCAGGTTTTCGTCCTTCCTACACGCTCATGCGCAACAAGAGTCGCCTCTACAGCCTCATCCCTGAGAACATCCAACTCGTGAAGTATGGTGAGGAGGATGAGAAGAAGGGCTCTACCTCTGAGGGTGGTGGCAACAAGCCATCTGGCGATAGCGGTAGTACCCCAAGCGGTGGTGGCTCTAGCGAGGGCGACAATGCAGGATTGGAGTAGCAATCCATCGGCTGTGCCCAGCTTAGGGCTGGGTGCAGTCACTTCTTTGCTATCTATCTGATGTTTAATCTTTAATTTCATTTACTATTATGATCAATTTCAATGAAAATCAAAATTCGGGAAGTAAGAAGTTTACCTGGGTTCAAATCTTGAATGCTGTGGTGCAAGCGGTTATCGCTGCCCTGACGGCACTGGGAGTGAGCTCGTGCGCAAACATTTTGTAATGTTGAGTGTTGAATGTTAAATGTTGAATTATGAGACAAAGTCAATATATGTCGGCTAACGACATTAAATATCTGGTTTTGCATTGCTCGGCTAGCCGATGCAATCAGGACTATAGTGTGGAACTGCTGCGCCGCGACCATAAGGCTCGTGGGTTTTATGGCATTGGCTATCACTTCTATATCCGAAAGGATGGGAAGAAGACGCAGCACAGAATGTTGCTGGAAGTAGGGGCGCATTGCATTCCTTATAATAGATGTAGCATTGGCATCTGCTATGAGGGTGGACTGGATGAAGATGGCAAGCCTGCCAATACGCTCACCAAAGAACAGGAGGAGCGAATCACTGATTTGCTCATCAATCTCCATAAGCTTTTTCCAAAGGCGAAGATTGTGGGGCATCGTGATTTGCCTGGTGCTTCGCCTAAAGAATGTCCGTGCTTGGATGCTCATGCTATCTTTGGATGGATTGAGGATTTGTAATTATTCGTCGGCAATGGCTTCAAGGAAACTTCGGTCTATCTCTATGGTAGCACCGCTGATATACTTGATTTCATTGCCGATGGTGGCTTTCTTACCAGATAGACGTTGCACGTATGCTTCCAATCCTGCCAACTTTCCCTCGGTGATTCTTACTTTCTGTCCTTTGCGTAAAGGACCGGAACAAGGAGACACTGGGAGGTCGGGATTTTCTACAAGACGACGATAATCTTCCACTTCTTTGTCACTGAGGCGGTAGATTTCACGATAGCCTGGCATCGTGAGCATCTTATAGACATCGGGACGGAAACGGATGGTGTCAAGATAATTGGGCCTGACATGGCAGAAGATAAAGGTGGTAAGCAAGACTTTCTCCTTTATCTTTCGCTTGTTACTTCGTTTGTCGAGAACTACCATTCTCTGCATCGGAACCCAGTATTCAAACCAAATCTTTTGTTTTTGGAAATAAAGTTCAATGGATTTGGCGATGGTATTCTCGCAGTTGCATCTTACGACAGCGACATACCAACCTGCATCATCGGGCATTTTTGGCTCATTTTCATATCCAAATGCCTCATTTTGGGGATTTTTAAGCACGGCTTCGCCGTCGTCCCCCTTCTGAGGGGCCGAAACCTGATTCTCTATTTCTGTCACGTCCATCTCTTAACTGAATATTCGTTCGTTTTCGATGTTGTTACTCTGTGTCTCTTCATAAGAGATACAGATACCTTGTTAACCATCTGAATACTAAAGACTTATTTGAATAGGTTAAGAAACATTACTAAATATTTGCTGAAAATTGTTTCATGCATTAAACTTTTTAACACTCGTGACTTCCTTATTCTCAATATTTTTTCGTATTTTTGCAATGTTTTCTGTATCTCTTATGAAGAGACACAGAATACAGGCATTCCGGATCATTTTTCTCATGTTCCCATCACTTCTTCACTTTTAGAATTGGTTCATATTAGTTCAGAAAGAAGCTCTGCATTGAGTTTGTCCACTTCTGATGTCTGAATGGAGCGGAGATAGATTTGTGTGGTGGTTTCGGAATCGTGTCCCAATGCCTCGCTGATGACTGAGATGGGTTGGTGATGTTCTTTTGCTGCTGTTGCCCAAGAATGGCGGGCAACATAGAGGGTGAGGTTTCCTTGGATGCCTAACTGCTGTTTGAGTTTTTTGAGGTGGTAGGTGATGCGTGACTCGGCATTGTGATAGAGTTGGTAGTCGGGGTTTTCTTCATCGGAATTGTCATGAAGAAAAGGGAAGAGATAAGGTGAATTATCGGTGAGATGCTTATATTTATCTACTAACGCTTGCATCTGTGGTTCCCATTTGACGGTGATTCGTTGATGTGTCTTGCTGCGGTTGTAATGGAGATAACCGTCTTGGAGGTCGGACTTTTTGAGATGTGCCAAGTCGATGAAAGAGATACCTCGGAGGTAAAAGCTCATCATGAAGGCATCCTTTGCCATGTCGCTGGATGGGGATTGCTGGAGGTCGAGTTGCTTGATTAGCTTGACTGTCTCAAAAGGGATGGCTCGCTTGCGTGTCTTGTCGATGCCTGTATAGACTCGGCGGAATGGGTATTGCTGCGCTATCAGTTCTTGCTCTACCGCTCGGTTATAGACGGCTCGGAGGATTCGCATATAGAAGGAACTGGTATTGCGGCATACGTCCTGCTGCTTGAGATATGCCTCATAGGCTTCTATCATCGCTGCATCCATCTTGCGGAGAGACAAGTCCTTGTTCTGTCGGAATCGCATAAAACTGTTGAGAGTGGCACGATAGTGTTGCCATGTCTTGTGTTGTCCGTTCTTGTGAAGCTGGGTAATGATGTCTGTCATGAAGTTGACGAATGAATACTTGGAACGACTCTTGATACATTTGTTATTTGCCATAATTGCTGTAATTATTATTTTGGTTACACATTAAAATATAATAGGGACATCCTTTTCTCTTTTTGCGAAACAAAGACATCCCTTTATATAATGTGGAGTAATGGTTAAGCCGCTTTCCAGGCTATCACGGCTACATTATCACCCGTGATTACCAGACTCAAATAAAGGCAGATGGCTATACGATAGAGGTAGCACCTATCTGGAAATGGCTACTGCAAGACAACAACTAGAGCTTTAAAGAGCAAAAAGAGATTTTAGATAAAAACAGAAATTTTCCTTTTTAAAAGGAAATAATTGCCGATTTCTTTCCTTTTTAGAAGGAAAGTTTGTATCTTTGCAACCGAGTGTAGGAATCTACATATTAACAATAAAATAATCAGTAATAAAGAAGGTACACAAATGGAACTACGCAGCACATTTCAGTCAATCATTTCCTTGCACCAAGAGGAATTACCTTTTGCCTTGCAAGAGAGAAGCACCCAACTTCCGTTGGATGGAAACCGCATCGTGACTGTTACTGGCATTCGCCGTTGCGGAAAGTCATCATTATTGGGACTTACGATTAATCGCCTGCTACAACAAGGAATTCCTAAAGAGCACATCCTCTATGTAGGCTTCGACGATGAACGTTTTCTTTCCATGTCGCCCGAAAACTTCGATGAATTGCTGCAAGCTTATCGTGAAATGTATCCTGATACATCGCTTAAGGATGTTTATATGTTTTTTGATGAGATACAACTCATAGAGGGCTGGGAACTCTTTGTTCTCCGGGTGTATAAGAATTATTGCAAGCATATCTATATAACAGGTAGCACAGCCAAGATGCTTTCAGAAGAAATGGCTTCCGCTTTGCGAGGATGGCCTGACGAATATCGTGAGTATCCTTTGAGTTTCAAGGAATATATGGCGTTCAAAGGCACCAAGGCAAATCCATTCAGCGAAGCTGGCAAGGCAAAGTTGGCGGTCTCCTTCCGCGGTTATTGCGAGGAGGGCGGTTTTCCAGAGGTTGTTCTCGAAAAAAGCAAGATGGAAAAGGTCAAAATCCTGCAGTCTTACTTCAACACCATGCTCTTCAGGGATATGGTGGAGCATTATCATATCGGAGCTTCTCCTTCGGTGGTGCGTTATTTCTTAAAGCGTGTGATGAACAATCTCACGAAGCCGACTAGCGTGAACAATATTTATAACGACTTGAAATCGCAAGGCTTAAAGGTCTCCAAGGATTCCCTCTATCTGTGGCTCGACTATGCTTGCAACATTTTCATGTTTCGCAAAGTGGAAAAATACGATAAGTCGATGGTAAAACAGCGTTCTGCTCCTGCCAAGTATTATGTGGCTGACATTGCCCTGCGCAATGCCGTATTATTGCCTGAAAGCGAAGATGCAGGCAAGGCTTTGGAGAATATTGTTTATCTCAACTTAGAGAGAACACTTGGAGAAGAGGACGGGATATTCTACTTCTATGAATCGAAGGAATGCGACTTCGTTGTGAAAAAGGGCGAGCGTGTAGCTGAGCTGATACAAGTCTGCTGGACATTGAATGACGATAACGTAGAACGAGAGATAGGAGGCTTGATAGCTGCCTCCTCCGTTACAGGCTGCAAACAGGGAAAAATCATCACTTTCTCCCAACGGGAGACCTTCGAACGAGACGGAATAAGGATTGAGGTTATGCCGATATGGGAGATGGAATAGGAAAAGGAATAGGGGCAAGACCATGGCTCAAAGCACCATGATCTTGCCCTTTTCTATTCTGACTTTTGCCACACCCATCTCGTTCAGTGCCGTGATGATTTCCTGCAGGCTTGCCCTGCGGGAGAAGCGGAAGTGGATGAGCTTATCCATATTCGCCTGGGACTGGAAGACCACGGTCTTGTTGTACCAGGCTCCGATGTCGCTCATCGCCTCTGCCAGCGTAACCTGATCCATATCGAAATCGCCTTCCAGCCAGTCGGAGGCTGAAGAGGAAGCCTTAGACACCACAATCTTATCCTCCTGGAGCGTGGCGGTCTGACCTGGGCGCATTTCCACCTCTGTATCGGCATTGCTCACCTTCACCTTGCCCTGCATCAGGGTTAACGTGCGATGCGACTGCGTGCCGTTTGCCTCGAAATAATAATATCCTGTATGCAAGAGGTCTTGCACTACAAACATCACCTTGAGGGCATCGTTCTTCAGGAAGTTCTTGGAAACCCGGAACTGCATGTTGCCCGTACATTTCCTCCTTCCGATTCCCATCTCTGCATTCGTGCTGACATTACCCGAAAGATTCATGAACCACCGGTGGGGAAGCCTCAGATTGTTGTTCATGCTGAATGTAAACTGAGGCTGGTTTTTGCCAAACTCGGGGATATTGAGATGATCTGCATTATCATGACCGTAGAAGACACTCGCCGTGAGGTTAGGATACCAGATTCCAAACGAAGGCGCCACACGGATATTGGCTCCACAATAGTAGGAATGAGGCACCGAAGCCATCGTCTGCAAAAGCACACTCGGATGATTCACCTCATCGTAAGGCTTGTACCAGGTCATGTACATGTCGAGTACATAGTTGTAGTAAGCCATGAACGACAACCACTTGTAATTGCCCGACAGGTTGAAACTGTGCTGCTTCTGAGGCTTGAGATGAGGGTCGCCCGACTTGTACTCGTACTTGCTGTCGTAGTCGATGCTGCTCTGAAATTACCAACCGTGCTTACCAGAACCACCTGAGCCGTCTGAAGTATCTGGCGGAAAACAAGGTAACAGGCAGAAGGGGCGTTTACAACATGGGGCGCAACTTCTGCATCAAAGTAGTGGTTCCGATAGAACTGTAATTCCCCCTTTTTAGAGGCTCAGGGGAGATTGTCCGTGGATAAGACAACCTCTCCTGAGCCAAATTCTTTATGTATAGGCTATGCAGCATCTTTGGATAACCTCATCCACGGAACTATGCAGGTACGCCCATTATACTCCATTTTATAAAGTCGTACTTTGCATTTTTGCGATTTTTGTAAAATGCGGCTTTACAAAAGTACAAAATTCCTCCAATTCTTTCCAATGTTTGCAAAATTGGAAAGGATTGGAGGGATTTTAAGATTTTGTTATTTCATCAAATTGCTCCCCCTTTATATAGCCTTTTTTAACCTTATTGAAGGAGATTTCTGATAAAAGTCCCATATTCATCAAACCGACGACATCGGCTTTTGCTGTAGTAGGGCTTACCAAAAACTTAGCTTGCAAATCAGCAATCGTAACCACCAAATTGGAATCATCGGCAAACATCTTGATGATTTGAGCTTGACGAGCATTAATGTTACCAATGCGCAAAAAAGAGTTGGCAGCTCGCTTCTCTTCCTGTTTACGCTTGATATAATCTTGCAACTGCTTAAACGACTGTTGGAGTACCCTCATGTTATAAGCCACAAAATACCCCATGTCCATGCCATCCGCCTCCGTATAAAGAAATGCTTTCTCGTACGATTTCTTCGACTTGGCAATAACCCTCGAAATGGAAAGATACTCAGTGAGCCAATACCCTTGTTTCAGCATGTACCAATAAAACAAGGCACGTGCGGTACGACCATTGCCATCAGCAAAAGGATGAACGTATGCCACCATAAAATGAATGATGATGCCACGGATGATAGGATGAATAAACTGCGGTGCATCCTGCTCATTGAAAAAGCGACACAAGTCTTCCACGAAGTTAGGAATCTCTTCATAGGTGGGTGGTATATGAACCGTCTCATGCGTAATACCATTTTCCACCACCACATCGTTATTACTTCTGAAACAACCTGCCTCTTGAGGATTCTGCATCGTATGTTCTGTCATCAACTGATGTATCTGCAATAGCAATTCTGGAGTCAATAGGGCATCTTTATGAGATACTATAAATTGTATTGTCTGATAATTGTTTGCTATCATCTGCTGCGATTTGTCCTTAGGCGTCATTTTCTTACGCAACATCTCCTTGGCAACCTTTCGGGTAGTAGCCGCCCCCTCCATCTGGCTTGAATAAATAGCCTCTTCCATCAATGAACCAACAAGATACTGTTCCTTGTTCTCATCCCCAATAATCGAATCTGTGCCCCAAGAGCCACCCCAATTCATATCTATCTCATGACACATACGTTGCATTTGATTGGTCAGCGTTAGTGTAATACCATACTTTCCCCATACAGACATCATGCTTTTGACACGAGCCGCTTTCACGTATGTCCATAATTGCTGGGGAGTGCATCCTTCAGGACACCTCTTATATTTAATTGTATCCCAATATTCAAAAGTTTCATTGACTTTATTTACCACTTCCTGCACTTTGTCATTGGGAGTCAAGAGCATTGCAGACAACAAATCCTCTTGCGATATAGATGGAGCTTTCTCTATTGCCATAACTAAAACATATTAATTTCGTCTGCAAATTTATCCAATTCTCTCCAATTTTGCAAACATTGGAAAGAATTTGAATGAATTTATTAGAATAATTAACAAAAAAAGGAGCATCAAAGTTCATGATACTCCTTCTCTTGGTATTAATTCTCTTAATTTAAAACTTTACTTAAACGCACCCGAATCCCCATCTCGGTTATTGATATGCTTCTGGATATCCTTCTTCTTACCGGAGAAGAAGTTCCAGCTCACACCGATGCTTACCATGCGGTTGTTATCCTTGATGGTATGCCACTCCTTGCGACTCAATATCGGGTTGTCGATGGTTTCAAACTTGTATTTGGCATCATTCAAGAGCCAATAACCCGTGGCGGTGATGAGGTCTTGGGTATGACGAGCGTTCTTGATTTGCTCTTCATTGAAGGTATAGATGGCATGATCACCACGGTCGGTGCGCAGGTTACCCTTCACCACCACTCGCTTGAGCTGGTAGGCATCGGCTTGCATCCTGATGATGCCCATGCGCCCGATGGTGACCAATCGGCTGATGGTCTTATACCCCACGTAGCTTACCTTCATGATGGCTTGCTTCTGTTCGCAAGGTATCACGAAGTCGCCATTGGCATTGCTCACGCCACCACAGAGGAAAGAAGAATCCTTGGCACTGAGCAACTGCACGTTGGCAAACTCCACGGGCAGATTGTGATTATCCATCAACCTACCTATCAGCTTGCGCTCGCCCTTGCGGATACACTCTACGGTAATCAAACTGTCGCCCACGGTCATCTTCATCGGATAAAATCCTATCACACGGCGAATGGCATCGGGAATATTCTGCTCATTCACATTTTGGGTAACGGTGAAGTCCTCCAACTCATTATAGATAAAGCTAATCTTATAACGAGAGGAACTCTTATCGAGGTCGATGAGCACGTCCGACATGCTGCGGTCGTGATAGCGGCGAGAGATATGTTGGGCGCACATATTAGAAATGATGGCACACAACAAGCATATTATGATTGAAAATCTTTTCATAAGATATTGCATATTACTTTACGATGATTTCATTGCCTTGCAAGGCAATATCCACATTCTCAAATTGATTCAATTCCTTGATGACATCCTCTATCTTGGTATGGCTATCCCACTCATAATAGAGGCGAAGGCTCTTTGCCTCATCGCTTATGAACTTCACTTGCAGGTCGTAATAAGCAGCTATCTCTGCCATCATTTTGCCGAAAGCCACATTCTCAAAGGTCTTGTGAATGGCTGGTTTCTCGGCTTTCACCGCCGATGGCGTAGCCACCTGGGCAGTATCATTCTTCACAGAATCGTCCATTGCCCCCTGCTCCGCATTCTCCACTATCGGCATAGGCTCCCGGCTCTTGCGGATATAGGTGTGGATGGCAGCGAAAGCGATGCCAGAAACCAAGATGAAGCCAGCGACGGAGGCAGCTATCTTGCGCCAAGAGAAGCGAGAGGCAGGTTGCATAGGAATCGTTTTCGCGCTTTCTTCCAAGTGATGCTCTTCGCTGAATTTCTCCCAAGCCTCATCCACATCCGCTTCTGTCGCTTGATGCTTCAGGAGAGTCGAATCCACCTCTTGCATCGTCTGATAGAGCTTGCGACATTCCTCATCTCGCAATATCTCACGAATCTCATCATCAGTGTATTTCTCCTGATGATCGATCATATCCAATATCTTTTCAAACTTATCCATAAAATCTTCACTATATTTCTAAGGGTTAAACTTTTGTTTTAATTTCTTGATGCCTTGCGCCAAATGCTTGTACACCGCCACTTCGCTGATGCCCAACTCGGTAGCTATCTCCCGATATTTCAGCTTTTGCCGAAAGCGGAGTTGTAGTACCTGGTTCGTTTGGGGCGTCAGTTCACTCTCCATATAAGCAAGGATGGTTTCTTGCTTATCCGTCTCACGGTCGATGGCAGCGATGGTTGCCTCGGCAGGTTCGATGGTGGGTGAAGCGTCAAGTTGCAGCAGGTGGTGAACCCTGTCCTTCATCTTCTGTCGATTGATAAGCGTCAGGCATTTGTTGCGTACGCAAACCAACAAGTAGCTTCTTGCCTTATCAGGCAATAACTCAACATCCCCATCGAGCACGTCGGCGAAGACATCGCTCACCACGTCCTTGCTTGCCGCCTCATCCTTCAGGAGCACCAAGGCTAGCTGATACATCCTGGGGTAATGCTGTCGGAAGAGCTGTTCTATCTGTTCTTTTCTCATTTGCATGATTTCTTTCTTGTTTTGTTTGCTTATAATACTAACCACCTAACGTTTTCCTAACCCTTAGCTGGAAGAATTTTATGCAAAAGTACTAAAAATATTAGGAGATTCGTTAGAAAAAGTGTAACTTTGCACAAATAATAGCAATTTCAGCAATAATGAAGAAACAAGGAACGATATTGATAGTTGATGACAACCGCAACATTCTTACTACGGTGAGGATGCTGCTGGAACCCATAT
>ERZ773147.1821-NODE-1821-length-20649-cov-3.148733_pt1 | contig 20649 bp, 15 predicted proteins | sample MGYA00580851_ERZ773147 | MGnify/ENA primary metagenome ERZ773147 (study PRJEB29015, sample SAMEA2737818) | human gut metagenome | biome: human gut; feature: human-associated habitat; material: faeces | place: China | collected 2012 ... | reverse complement strand
CTGCTTTCCAGCGCGGCGTTGGCGGCGACAACAGCTGGGGCGCAAAGCCCCATGCGGATGCCTGCTTTGCGGTGGGGAAGGGCATGACCTTCTCGTTCTCCATCCAAAAGCAGAATGGATAATTTATAAAGACCAGAGTGGAGGCGTTTATCAACGTCTCCACTCTGGTCTTTCTTTTTCGCTGGCGCTGTTTTGCAACAGCCTGTACGAACTGAGCATCTTTCTACGCAATGTCTGTTGTTCTGATCAATCCAACTCCAGATCCTCAAAGCCGGTGACTGTTTCAAACCGACGGGTGCGCACCTCCATCATTTCGCTGATGAGTTCGGCGGGAAGGGCGAGTGCTCCGGCCATCCGAAGCAGAGTGCTGACATCAGATGCGGTGAGCAGGTCTGTGCGGCAGAGGATGCGGAACAGCTCTGCGTAAGCCTGTTGAGGCGGGCAGGGCATGAACTGTGGAGCCCGGTCGAAATACTGCACCAGAACTGCACAATACCACTGGCGGTCGGCGGGGGAAAGCCCTGCAGAGGCTTCCAGCCGAGCCAGCGCCATACGAGCCGAGAAATCCAACCGGAACGCGTCCCGGGCCAGTTGGTCAAAGTAAGGCATCGGCTGGGTGAAGAACAGCACCGGTACCCGCAGGATGGCTCCGAATCTGGCATCGCCTGCCAGAATTTTATCCCGGGCCACGGGTAGACCCAGCCGTGCCGCCACATGGCCGGAAACGTCAGCCTTTTCCAGCCAGAGCAGTGCGGCAGTGTGGTCAAATGCAGACACAGCCACAGTGACAGTACGACTCCAATTTTCACATCCAGCATCCCGGGCGGTCAGGGTCTCCAGACCGGAACTGTTGAAGCTGTGAGCGCCCAGCATTTTAAGCTGTGGAGGCAGCGTCAGCTGTTTCAGGGCATGACACCCGGCAAACATGCCCACATCCGGCATGACCTGATCCGTGGGGCGGGGCAGATAGCCCAGAGCCTGCAGCTGCTCTGGCAGATGGACGCTGGTAAGGCGGCTGCAGTCACCGAATACACCGGCAGGCAGGGCGGAAATGGCATCCGGCAGGGTGATGGAAGTCAGATTTGTGCAGTGGTAGAACGCGTAGGGACCAATGTGAGTGATGCTGTCCGGCAGTGTGACGGAAGTCGGCCCGCCTTCGTCCAGCGTTTCGGTGGTGACTGCGCGGCCCATTCGCATACAAAATATGCTGAAACTGATAGGCGATTGCCCGAACTGCGCAAAGCAGCTCTCATCCAGATGGCTGGCAGCAAAGGCGGTAGCGGCAATGGCGGTGACAGTGCGGCCTTCTACAGTGTTGGGTACCACAGCAGGCCGTGCCAGCCGGGGCCAGCGCACCAGCGCCAAAGAACCGTCCGGCAGAGGGGCAAAATCGGCTGTCAGGGGCAGGGCATCGGTGTCGGACTCTTCGTTCAGATGGCCGAGCCGTGCAAACTCTGCGCTCATGTCGGGAGCATCGCCGCCCCAATCATCCTCGTCATCCTCCTCCTGCAAGAGAGCTGCCAGCGCGGCTCCGGGCAGGGAAGAGGCCTTTTTTGTTTCCGGGGCGGGGGGTGTCCAGCGGCCGCCCAGCGTTCCGGCGTTGGTTATTTCAAATTGCAGCAGTTCCATTTTACACCAGTCCTGTCAGATCGATCTGGTGCAGCAGCTGCTCCGACTGTCGGTGCAGCAGCAGATCCCGGCTGGCCGCAAAGTAATCGGTGCTGAGAAACTGCCCCAGAAATGCGGTGGCTACGGGAGCTACGGTCAGATCGTTTACCGCCATGCTCAGCTCCGTCCCCTTACCGAAGGCTTCCTGCAAAAAACGGAGCAGATCGCCAAGCTTCTTCTGCGTTTCAGCGACCTCGGCCTGCAGGTCAGCGACCGAGCGCTGATAGCAGGCCTTGAGGGCGGAAAAGGGGGTAGAGCCGGAAAGCTCTCCGTGCCATTGGGCAGTCAGCGACAGCAGATCGAGATAGACCTTCTGCCGGGCAGAGGGGGCTTTGTTGGCTTCGGCGCGCCAGTTGTCCTCCAGCCCGGCGAGGGCGGTCAGGGCATCGCCGGGAACATCCAGTGTCCCGCGCTGGGCTTTGAGGGCGGCCACGATAAGGCGCAGCGCATCGTGGCGCAGGGTGCAGCGTTCCATCTGCAGGAACACGGCTTCCAGCAGCAGGCTGACAAGGCTCATCCGCTCGTCCATCTTGGCGCTGCGTGCCTGCGTGAGGACATCCTCATTCCACACACCCTGCAGGATGGCATCAATATTGTAGGCCTGACGATATTTCTGATAGAGTTCGTAGTAGATGGCAAAATCCCGGGCGACCTGCTTGTTTTGCAGATACTGGGTAGTCAGCTCCTCGCTGACTGCAAGGCCCAGCTCTTCGTGATACTGCAGGATCTCGGAAAGGTCCTCCCAGGCACGGGGCGTTACCACGGTCAGACCGTCCACAGTGGTCTCGACCTTGTAAAAATCTTCGGGACGGATATCCAGATAGCTGATGACGCTGCGGCTGACACCGTGTTCCAGCGCATAGGCCTTCCATGCTTCATAACTTGGCTCAACTTCGATCACCTTCAGGCGGTCACGGGTGGCAGCGTCGAACTCCCGGACGCTTTTGTTGAAGCGGGGCGGGTTGCCGGCGGTGACCACCACCCAGCCCTCGGGGATCTGATGCCCACCAAAGACTTTGTATTGCAGGAACAGCAGCATGGCAGGGGAGAGAGTCTCGGAGACACAGTTGATCTCGTCCAGAAACAGGATGCCCTGCGTTTTGCCGGTGGTGCGCATACAGTCGTAGACGCTGGCGATGATCTCGCTCATGGTGTATTCGCTGACCTGATAGTGCTTGCCGCCGTATTCCTTTTCTACGATCACAGGCAGACCCAGTGCGCTCTGGCGGGTGTGGTGGGTCATGGAATAGCTCACAAGGCCAAGCCCCATCTCATCAGCGACCTGCTGCATAATGGCAGTCTTGCCCAGACCTGGCGCACCCAGCAGGAAGATGGGCCGCTGGTGCACCAGCGGAAGTCGGTAGCGGCCCAGAGCGTCCTTCTGTAGGTAGATCTGTACGGTATTTTTGATCTGTTGCTTTGCACTTGCTATATCCATGATTCGGTGTCCTCCTCGGTTCGGGTCTTCTGCGGTTCAAGCAGGCGGATGTTGTCAGTGGTAAGTACAGCCCGGATGGCCCAGCTGGGAACGTGAGGGCTGATGTGGTCGTCACGGTTAAAGATGAAGGCAGTCTTGTAGGCAGGGGATTTTTCCGGGTAGGTGCCCACGCCGTCGGTAAAATAGAGCAGGCCGTTGAGGTTCGTCAGCTTTTTCTCTTCCAGCAGCCTGTCTACATAGGCGAACACCGGCCGGAAGTCGGTACCGCCGAAGCCCCGGAGCTTCAGCCGGGGGACCAGCTCATGCAGCTGGTCCAGACTGGTCAGCCGCTCCACGCTCTGCACCTCGGCATCGCATTGGATGAGATAGATCTCTACCCGCTCGGTGAAGGAACCGCTCTGCCGCAGAACATCGCAGGTGCGCTGCAAAAAGCTCTGAACGATATCGCCCTGCACACTGCCGGAGGTATCGATGGCAATCACAAAGTCCCGGATGCGCTTGTCGTCCCGATATTCCAGCGGCTCGACCAGGGGAACGTTGCCGTAGGTGCGCAGACCGTAAGTGTAATAGATGAGGTCAAATTCGTCCTCGGAAAGCTGCAGCACCTCGTTTTGTGCCCCGAACCGGCGAAGAAAGTCGGTATAGTCGCATTCCTCAAAGGTCACGGGCTCTAACCCATCCATCAATGCTCCGGCACGTTTGCCGTGACGGCGGCTGAAGGTCTCCAGATCAGTCTTGGCCTGGCGGGCCAGCTGCTTCCATTGTCTGCGCAGGGCTTCCTTCTGCCGCTGCTGCATCTGCTGCAGCGTTTCGTCCCGGGTGTCGGTTTTGCGCAGTTCGGTCTCGTTGGTGATATCCTCATCCTCCCCGGCGGGCAGCAGCTGTCCGTTGGGGGCCGGACGAGAGCCGGGCCGTGGTGCAGCATACCAGAGTGCATGGCTGTCCCGGGCAAACAGCCGGGTCAATTCCGTCAGAACATCGGCGGGGTATTGCCGTTCCAGCAGAAAATTATAGATGGATTCTGCCGTCAGGTGAGGGCAGGCATCCTGCAGGCGGCTGCGCCAGCTGTCCTGTGCAGCATCATCCGGCAGGGCGCAGGAGGGGATCTCCAGTTCCTGGATGACTTCCTCTGCGGCAATGTCGCAGGCAAGGCTCCATAGGCGGTAATCCATTTCCTGCCGTTGAAAGGGATGCCCCAGAAGAAAGTGCAGGGTGACATGCAGCAGGGCGCGTGTGGGCACAGACTGCTGTGCACGGAATGTGCGGAGCAGCGTTTCGGGGCAATAGTACAAGCGGCGGCCATCCCCGGCAAACAGGGTGTCCAGCGCAGGGACGGGGATCGGCTTCAGCTGTTCCAGGGCGGAGGATAAAAAACGCAGGTCGGCAGTCAACCGACTCTGTGCCAGCAGCAGCACCTGTGCGGCCAGTTCGTCCGCCGCAGGAACAGGAGTCTGGATGGGCTCGGGCATGAGAGAAAACTCCTTTCTGCCCCAAGGGCAGGGTGGTATCCTTCAAAAACGGCAAAACCAGCCGACACCACCCGGAGCACCGGGTGGAAGTCTGCTGGTTTGCACGCATTCCGTGGCGTGCTGCGGGTACTCCGCCCGGCAGACGTTTCGGAATCAGAATGAAGGAATGGGTGAAAAAGGAGGAAGGTGTTTCTTTTGGTGAGACCTCAGAACAGCAGCCCACAGGCTACGCAGCCCACAGCGACCATAATGGCAGATGCACCCCATGCGAAGGGGAGGGAGTGCTTCTGGTGGTCGCCCAGGTCCTGGCCGGAAAGGCCCAGCAGCAGGAAGGTGGCACCCGTCAGGGGACTGAGCGGGAAGCCCAGCGTCATCTGGCCCATGATGGAAGCCTTTGCCACAGCCAGTGCGTTGCCGCCCATGGCGGAAACAGCGTTGGCAATGACCGGCATAACACCGTAGTAGTAGGAGTCCGGGTCAAACAGCAGGCTCAGCGGAACGCTGAACAGGCCGACGATGGGGGCAATGAAGGTGCCCATGCTGGTGGGGATGATGGAGACCAGAGCGTCGGTCATGGAAGCCAGCATACCGGAATTTTTGACCACACCGGTGAATGCGCCTGCGGCAAAGACGATGGAGACCATCAGGAATGCGGCCTGTGCATGACTGTTGATGATCTTGTGCTGCAGATCCACACTGGGGTAGTTGACGATGAGCAGGACGCAGTAGCCGATCATAAAGGTGACAGCTGGGCTGAGGCGGTTGGTAACGAGGATGTACAGGATGACCAGGATCAGTGCCACATTGAAGTACCAGCGCCAGCCGGAGCGGGCCAGTTCGTTGGAAGTGCTGGTGGTCTTTGCTTCGGTCAGACCAGTGACCTCCTGCGCGGGGATGCCTGCAGCAATGCGCTTGGCTTCCTTTTTGCCCAGGAAAGCCGCGACGAGCAGGCAGGTCACCAAGCCTGCGATCCAGGCGGGCATGATGCCCACCCACAGCTCGCTGCCGGTGACTTCATAGCCCAGGCCAGACATGGCTGCGGCTGCACGGACTGTGGGGCCGCCCCAGGGCATAACATTCATGATACCGGCGGCCAGCGCCACGATGGTAGCCTCTACCCAGAGGTTCATTTTTAGCTTCTGGAACAGGGGCATACAAGCGGGGATGGCAATCAGGAAGGTGGTGGCACCGGAGCCATCCAGATGGCAGATGCAGCCGATGAGGAAGGTGCCGATACAGACCTTGACGGGGTCTTCGCCGGTAAACTTCAGGATGCGGTTGATGATAGGATCAAAGACACCGGCATCCGAGCAGGTACTGAAAAAAAGGATGGCAAAGATGAACATGACACCTGTGGCAACGATGCTGCTCAGGCCTTTGCCCATATAATCTGCGCTGAGGATGGAAAGTGCCTTGGTAAAGCGGGTGCCGAACGTGATGACCGGCTCAACATAAGCGGTTCCGGCCTTTTCGGCAGCAGCCTGTGCGGCTTGGATGATGACATCGGGGGCATTGATGAATGCTGCGATGAAGCCGGTGATGGCGGGAACAAAGATCAGAGCTACAAGGGTAGAGACCTTCTTGCTCATGATCAGTGCCAGCACCAGCAGAATGGTGACGAACCCTAATACTGCCAGCATGTGATTTCTCCTCGATAATGTGTGTAAAGGTGGTCAGAGATCAGAACACCTGCTTCTCGTGCAGAGTGTTGAACTGCTCTTCGGTCATGCCCAGAACACCCTCAAAGATGTCCCGGTTGTTCTGCCCCAGCTGGGGAGCGGGTGTGCGCACAGAGGGCTTGGTGTCCATCAGTTTGATGGCACAGCCGTTCACGGTGACCTTGCCCAGGGTGGGATGATCCATCTCCACGAACATCTCGCGCTCCTTGACATGAGGATCGTCCAGGATCTCCTTGATGTTCATAATGGGGCCTGCGGGGATGCCGTGGGCCAGTACCAGCTCGGCGGCCTCGTTGGGGGTCAGATCCTTGATCCGCTCCTCAATGACCTCGGCAATGGCATCCTGATTGGCCAGACGGCCCGGCATATCCACGAACCGGGGATCGGTGATCATATCAGGGCGTTCCAGCACCTCATTGCAGAGCTTCTCGTACAGCTTCTGGTTGCCTGCCGCGATGATGACCTTGCCGCCCTTGCAGGTGAAGCTGTCGTAGGGGGAAACAGCGGCATAACGGTTGCCCATGGGGGCCGGGATGTTGCCGGTCTCGATGTACTTCAGGGCAGTGTTCTCAGTGGCAGCGATCATGCTGTCCATCAGACTCACGTCCACCCGCTGCCCTTTGCCGGTAATGGTGCGGGCGTTGACTGCGGCAAGGATGCCGATGGTTACATGAAGCCCGCCCAGAATATCACCCAGCGCCGAACCGGCACGGGTGGGCTCTCCGCCCTTGGAACCGGTGATGGACATCATACCGCCCATGGCCTGAGCCAGAATATCATAGCCCGGGCGCAGGTGGTAGGGACCGTAGCAGCCAAAGCCAGAGACCGCCGCATAGATGATGCGGGGATTGATCTCCTTCAGGACATCATAGCCCAGTCCCAGCTTGTCCATCACGCCGGGGCGGTAGTTTTCCACCACGATATCCGCTTTTTTGACAAGCTCCTTGAAGATCTCCTTGCCCTCAGGGGCCTTCAGGTTCAGGGTGATCCCCTTTTTGTTGCGGTTGATGTTGGCAAAATAGACGCTTTCCCGCTCACCATTCAGATTTTTGGCACGGAAAGGGGGATAGCTGCGGGTGTCGTCACCGCCTTTGGGGACCTCGATCTTGATGACGTTTGCGCCCATGTCAGCCAGCATCATGGTGCAGAAGGGGCCGGCAAGCACACGGGTCAGGTCGAGAACCGTCAGGTTCTCCAATGCCATATGTTCACTCATGTTACAGCTCTCCATCCTCAACGTGGATCTTCATGCGCATCACGGCACTGCCCATGGATTTGCCCAGGCTGTCCAGACGCAGGCTCATGGTGGCACCGCCGCCCAGAGCGTGCTTCATAACAAAGTTGAAGCCGTTCAGGCTGGGCACGTCGTAGCGGGTGATCTCGCCCTTGACCATGTCGCCAAAGTAGGCTTTGAGTTTTTCGGGGGTCACCTCGCGCTCAATGATCTTATAGTATTCCGGTTTGCGTGCATACACACAGACATTGCTGGTATCACCCTTGTCGCCGGAGCGGCCGTGAGCAATATCGTTCAGATAGATCTCTGCCATCTTACTTCACCTCCAGAATGTGACTTTCGACCTGTACGGCATCGCGGGGCACGGTGGTGGGCCACAGTGCCATCACTTCCTGCACGCGGGCGCGGCCGCCGAAGAAGGAGGCACCCGGAGGGCCGTTCAGCTGCAGGGGACTGATCTCGGGAATGATCTTGGCGCACTCGCTCTTGTCCTCACTGAACACAGCAATGCGCAGCACGCACTCGTTCAGGTTCTTCAGTGCCTCTTCGCTCATATCGGCCACGCCCAGATGCAGGCTGTTCAGGCCGATGTAGCTGATGTGGATGTCGTCGGCCTTCATGCCGCGGCGCTGCATCTTCTTCATGATGACCTCGGCGCAGTACTGAGCCTTTTCGTAGGCATCAGGCCATGCAAAGCTCAGCATGGAAACAGTCTTCCAGCCCTTGTGGTAACCCACGCAGAGCTTGAGCGTGTCGGGGCGGGGCTTGCCCTTGACACCGCCGATGCGGACACGGTTGTCACCCACCTGGGTGATGGTAGCATGACTGATATCCACGTTGACATCCGGGGTCAGGTAGTTGGCGGGATCGTGGACCTCGTACAGGAACTGCTCCTTGCAGCTCTGTTCGCAGATGATGCCGCCGCAGTCGGGAGCCTTGGTGATCTCAAAGGTATCATCGGTCAGCTCTGCGATGGGGAAGCCCAGCTCGTCCATGCGGGGGACATTGCGCCAGTCGTACATATAGTTGCCGCCGGCACCCTGACCGCCGCACTCCAGCAGATGGCCTGCCATGATGCCGCGGGCCAGATTGTCCCAATCGTCAGCAGCCCAGCCAAACTCGTACTTCAGCGGAGCCAGGAACAGGGCGCTGTCAGCCGCACGGCCGGTGATGACCACATCGGCACCCTCTGCCAGGCATCCCTCGATGCCCTCATGGCCGATGTAGACATTGCAGTTGTAGATCTTGTCCAGAATATCGTTGAAATTGCCGTCGTAGTCGAAGTTGGGGAAGGTCCAGCCATCCTTCAGCAGTTGCGGGATCTTATCCTTGATATTATCGCCGGTCACATAACCGATCTTATAACCGCTCATGCTGTTGCCTTCTGCCCACTGGCGGATGCCGTCCACGCAGCCATTGATGTTCATGCCGCCTGCGTTGGTGCAGATCTTGATGTGCTTGTCCCAGGCTTCCTTGCCGGCCTCCTTCAGGATGCGGGTGGTGAAGTCGGGCGCAAAGCCCTTGGTGGGGTCCTTGAGCTGCTGCTTTGCCATGATGGAAAGGGTCAGCTCTGCCAGATAATCACAGCCCATATACTGGATATCGGCATTGCGGATCATGTGGATGGCCGCGTCCGGGCTGTCGCCCCAGAAGCCCTGGCCACCGCCGATTGCAACTTTCTTCATTCGATAGCCTCCTTATAAATGAAAAGGTGATATCAGCGCCAAACATTAGTACAACGTTTGACTCAATCGTCGTACTGAGTGTAGTACAACGATTTACTAATGTCAAGAAAAAAACGAAGTTTGGAGGAAAAGAAATGCAACTTTGTTGAAACGGCTAAAAAGAAAAAAGAAAAATATACAGAGTGCACAAAAACGGCTGGTTTGAGATTGGAGAGGCTTTTTTGGCTTGTCAAGATACGGGGAAACGGGTACAATAAACCTGATATCAGAAAAAGGTGGGGAAGAGCATGGTTACGATCAAGCAGATCGCGCAGGAGGTCGGGATCTCGTCCAGTACGGTCAGCATTGTTTTGGGCGGCAAGGCGGCAGAGCGGAAGATCAGCACGGCCACGCAGGAAAAAATTTTTGCGGCGGCGGCACGGCTTGGCTACCAGCCCAATATGGCTGCTCGGAGTCTACGGGGCGGCAGCGGTGCCAATGAGCTGGTGGTGGCCATGTTCTGGGCACAGGATTTCCGGGCCAGCATGATGCTCCGCTCTTATGCAATCTTATACTTCTTTGTAGTCCACGTCAATCACATCATCAGATTTTCCGCGTTTTCCACGTCCGGTGCGGCTGGTCATCTATCCGTATGTCAACGACCACCTGAAGGAAAGCGAGGCACTGACCAGTGGCGCAAACTGCCATGCGGCCATCATCTGCAATGCGTCCTATGCGGATCTGCAGTTTTTGGAGGACACGCAGCTGCCGATCCCGGTGGTGCTGTACAACCGTGTTTGCAATGGGTATTGCAGCGTCAATGTGGATGATCTGAAGATGGGTGCTCTGGCGGCGCGGGCTTTTGCCGATCAGGGATGCAAGACGGCGGCAGTTCTGACGAGCAGCCCGGTCTTTGAGGGGATGGAAAACCGGATGCATGGGTTCCGGCTGGAAGGGGAGCAACACGGGTTGACGATCCTGGCCAACCGGTATTGTGATAACAGCATACGAGGCGGTTACGAGGCGGTTTCGCATCGGCTGCGGCATGAGTGGAAGCAGCAGCTGCCGGACGCGGTGTTCTGCGGTTCCTCGGCCATTGCGCATGGTGCGTTGCGGGCTTTTTGTGAGGCTGGATATATCGGCGAAAAGCTGCCCCGGCTGATCGCTGTAGGCAACGGCCCGGAGGAATCCGATGCGTTTTCAATCCCGAGCCTGAGCGTGGTCTATCTGCCCATGGAGGATATGGCGCGGGAGTGCATCCAGCTGGTGCTGGGGCAGCTGGACGGTCGGATTGCCACGCCAGAAAGCCGGCTGCTGCCGATCGAGTATGTTCCCAGGGAAAGCTGCGGGCCGCTGACAGAATACGCCGCACAATAAAAATAAAAAAGCCCCGCACCGGCACGCAAAACGTGCGCAGTGCGGGGAAGAAAGAGCAGTCAGCCCTCGGCGCTGATACAGTACATGGAAAAGGTGCTGGAAAATAACAGGGCATCGGTCTCGTCTGTGATCTCCACAGCCACCACACAGATGTGCCGGCGGCGGCTGACCGTCCGGCCGCGGGCTGTCAGGTGACCGGCTTTGACGTTGTGGATGAAATTGACCGAAGCATTCTGGGTGACATACTGCCGTCCGTCAGAGCGGGCAGTCAGCCCGGCACAGCAGTCGGCCATGGTAAAAAATGCGCCGCCGTGCACATAACCGTAGATGTTGGTGGTGTCCCGCCGGATGTCCAGCGACATGACGGCGCTGTCCGACGTTACCGATACGATCTCGATGTGATTGTACTGCATGAATGGATTTTCAAGCATTTGTGCAATGTTCTGTTCCTGCATAAGGAGCCTCTTCTTTTTGATTGTGGTACAACGTTGTACGGGATGGCTTGGACGGTTTTTATTATAATCGCATTTTCCGCAGGATGCAAGCAGCAGGAGGTTTGAAAATAAATGGAACGGCCATCATTACGCAGGCAGCTTGTAATGATCTTTCTGGGAATCGCCATTCCCATTGGTATTCTGCTGGGGCTGCTGCTCTTTTTCTCAGGGCTTTATAACCGCAATCGGCTGGCAACTGCGGCATCCGGCGGCCTTGATATGTTTACCACAAATTTTGAGAATCAGCTGGATTCGGTGGAAAACTACCTGCTCAATCTGTCGTTGAACGATGCGACCTTTCGCAGTCTGAGCGAACAGACCGATCGCACCCGCGCCTACCTGGATGCCTATGAGATCGCACAGGGGTTTCCGGCGGTATTGGCTGCCAATGATACCCTGATGGGAGTGGTGCTGCGCAGCGGCTCAGGCAACCTGTATGTGGGGCGCTACGGTGCAGCTGCCCAGCAGCTCAAGCAGAAATTGAATCTGGAAGCGTATCTCGGCCAGCCGGGCCAGACCAATAAAATGATGACAAAGGGATGGTATCTGCGCACCATCGGCCAGCGGCTATACCTGCTGCGCAGTGTTTTCTACCAGAAAGCCAGCCTGACCGCAGCGGTGGATCTGCGGCTGGTGTTTGAAGAACTGGTGGAGGACTACGGGCTGGACGGCCGGGTCATTGTGATGAACGACAGCGGCAATGTGTTGGCAGGTGATGCCAACCTTCTGCCCACAAAGATGGAATGGAACAGTGAGGGGTATTGCCTGACAAAGGTGGGCAGGGACAGCCGACTGGTGGTGCGCAAACAGGTCAAAACGCTGACGGTATTGTATCTGGTTCCCTACCTGCATTTCGGGGTGGACTTTGCGCCGTATCAGATCTTGCTGGTGATGGGCGCTGTTTTTGTTCTGCTGGCGATTCCGTTCCTCCTGTTCTATATGAAGCACGAGATCTTTGCCCCTATGACGGCGTTGGTGAGCACCATGGACAGGATCGGCCGCGGTGAACTTTCGGTGCGCTCCAGTGTGGATTATCGCAACGCTGAGTTTACGCAGGTGAACGAGACCTTCAACCGGATGATCGACCAGATCACCCAGTTGAAGATCGACGGTTACGAAAAGGAGCTGGAAGCCCGCCGCAATGAGATGACCGCCCTTAAGCTGCAGATCCGGCCCCACTTTGTGCTCAACTGCCTGAAAAGTGTCTATGCCATGGTGCAGACCGGCAGCCGCGAGGATGCCCAGCAGCTGATCCTGCTGCTGAGCCGGTATCTGCGCTATATCCTCTCTTTTACAGCGACCACAACGCCTCTGCACACTGAGATCGAGCAGTGCTGCAATTACGCGGAACTTTCCAGCGTGGGGCAGAACGATCCCGTGGAGGTAGTATGCGAGATCGACCCGGAACTCAGCGAATTGCCCTTGCCGCCGGTCTCGCTACTGACGCTGGTGGAGAACAGCGTCAAGCACGGCAAGATGATCGGCAAAACGCTGAAGATCACGATCACTGCAAAGCTCCTCGAAACGGAAGAGGGCTGCATGGCGGATCTTTCGGTGGCGGACAATGGCACAGGCTTTACGGCAGGGGATCTGAAGCAGCTGAACAGTGCAGCCCCGCAGGAGGAGAATGGACAGCACGTCGGGCTGTTCAATGTGGTACGGCGGCTGCAGCTGCTCTATGGGGAACAGGCAGCCATCGCCTTTACCAATAACCGCCGGGGCGGCGGTGCCAGGGTGGAGCTGTTCCTGCCGATAGATCCGGTCTTACAGAAGAAGGAAGGAGAAACAGCATGAAACTGCTGATCGTAGACGATCAAAGCACCGTGGTGCAGGGGCTTTTGCACTGCACCAACTGGGCAGCAATGGGATTTACTGTGGTGGATACGGCTCTGAACGCTGTGGATGCCAAGGCCAGCCTGCTGCGGCAGGAGGCCGAGGTCATGCTCTGCGATATTGAAATGCCCATGGAAAGCGGGCTGGATCTGTTGGACTGGCTCCGGCAGCGAGGGATGACCACCCGCTGCATCTTCCTGACAGCCCATGCTGAGTTCCGATATGCACAGGAGGCACTGCGGCTGGGCGGTTTTGACTATATCATGCAGCCCGCCCCTTACGAGCAGGTGGCGGATGCAGTGAGCCGTGCGCTGGAAAATGTAAAGGAGGAACGGGCGGCGCTGGAGCTGCAGAGCAGGGGTGCTGTTTTTGACGACCAGAAAAAGGAGATCGTGGAGACTATGCTGCGGGGCTTCCTATTGGGCAACGCCCCGGGAAGCAGCCTGACCGCGTTTGAAGAACTGAGCCTTGTGCCCCGGCAGGAGCGGGAATGCTGGGTTGCCCTGATGCAGCCGCTGCGCTGGAAGCAAGGCGAGGAGCCGTGGGAGCTGAGCCTGCTGAGCACGGCAGTGGGAAATATGAGCAGCGAGGTGTTCACGCCGCTGCAGGTGCTCAGCGTGACGGTGGCGATCCCTGCGGAGCAGTGTCTCATTCTTGTGCTGCAAAGCCGGGTGGGGGAGCCGCTGGAGGCAGACTATATCACCCGGCAGCTGAATTATCTGCAAAGTGCGTGCGCGCAGTATATCCACTGTGAAGCGGCCTTTTATCCGGAGGGGCCGCAGCCCTTTGAACAGGCACCGGAGATCTACCAGAAGCTGCTGCAGCAACGGAGCGAGAACGTGGCCCTGAAAAGCGGTGTTCTGCTGGGCCGCCCGGCGGAAAAAGCGCCGGAAGTGTTCCGTATCCCGCAGATCGGTGCATGGCAGAAGCTGCTGCAGGCGGGATGTGCGCAGGCAATGGAGCAGGAAGCCTGCCAGCTGTTGGACAAGCTGACGGTCAACAACCAGCTGAACAGCCAGACTTTGCGGTATTTTTATCAGGATTTTATGCAGATGCTCTTCTCTTTTCCGGAAAAGAAACGGCAGGGCGATATGTTCCGGGAGCCGGAAGCTTTGGAACTTTACCGCAACGGCATGAAGACCGTGCCGGATATGAAGGCCTTGGTCCATTATGTGGCCTCGGTCTGGGATAACGAAACGGAAGAAAGCAGCCAGAGTACCGTGGAGATCATTATGGCTTACATTGCTGAGCATCTGGAAAACGAGCTGCGCCGGGAAGAACTGGCCGAGGCTGTCCACCTGAATCCGGATTACATGGCCCGGCTTTTTAAGAAAGAAACCGGCTTGAACCTGAAGGATTATATCATTCAGCAGAAAATGCAGGAGGCCCAGAGCTTGCTCTGCACCACCAATCTGCCCATCAGCCTGATCGCGGCCAAGGTCGGGTATACGAATTTCGGGCATTTTTCCACTTCTTATAAGAAGTTCTATCACAAGACCCCACAGGAGGAGCGCAGCGCAGCATTATGAGAGAAACAAGGATGGCTCGCAGGACATTTTTACAGCTGACCGGTGCTGCAGCTGGGGCGGCTCTGCTTACTGGCTGCGGGGAGCGGGCGGCATCGACGGCAGAAAGTGGAACAGGGCCCATGGTCACAGTGCTGATGCCGGGCCAATCGGATGAAACTGCCTGTGTCCGCATTTCAGCGGCGCTGAGCGAAGTCACAAAGCAGAAGCTGGGCTTCGGTGTTTCCATCGAGCAGGTGGCACCCACCAGTTACTCGGCAGAGCTGTGGAAACGGATGGTCTGCCAGACTATGCCGGATCTGTTTTTCCTCACAGTGGATCAGCCGCTGGATGTTTACCTGAATCAGAACTGCATCCTGCCCCTGAGTGCGCTTCTGGAAGAACAACCCGGTCTGAAAGCACTGTTCTCAGAGCAGCAGTGGGCGAGTAGAACCTATTACCGCCGTATCTATGCGGTCCCGGCACGGGCAGTCTCGATGTATCAGATCGGCTTTCTGGCCCGGGCCGACTGGATGCGGGAGCTGGATGCCAAGCCGGAGAAGATCACGGATATGGATGCTCTGCACGACCTGCTGATGCAGGTCAGGCAGCGTCGGCCAAATGCAGAGGGGGTCCTGCCGGATAATGGACAGGTTTTTCCTTTTCCGGAACTGGATCCTCTGGGAGATACCTTTGGTGTTCTGACCGAAGAAAGCGGCACCACCGTTGTCAACTGGTATGCCGCGGATGCTTACAGCAGGCTTTGCAGAACTATGCATCAGTGGTATCAGGAAGGATTGATCCTGCGGAATGCCAGCCTGCGGGACGAACCGGCCACCGATCGGATGCGGCTGTGCAACAGCTTCGGCTTTTTTGCACGGCTCAACCGGGATTCACTGGACTGCTACACCCGGGCCTGTGGCACAGAGCTGACTGCCATCCCGCTGGGGCCGACCATTCAGAACGGCTCTATCCCGGCGGAGAGCTGGTGCCTGCCTGCGACCAACAGCCACCGCAGGGAGGCACTGGCTCTTCTTGAACTGCTGTACACGGATGCATCCTGCTACGATCTCTTTGCGAAGGGAGATGGGAAAGAGGAGCAGTTCCATCCGTGGCAGAATCTGTATCTCAACGCCAGCGGACTGCTGCCGGAAACAGACGAGCAGCCGCAGTGGGTCTCTCCGGCCTATGGGTTCAGCTTCAACAACAGTGCAGTTGCCGCAAAGCTGGATGCCTGCCGGGCACTGAAGAACAGCTATCACAATGGGCTGATGTGCGGCTATCTGGATTCGGAAGAGGCACTCCCGGAGTTTTTGGAAAAACTGGAACAGGCCGGAATACAGGAGATCCTTCAGGCAAAACAAAGCGCATTGGACAACTGGCTGAACGCATCGCACTGAAACAGGCAGGGCTGGGAGACCGGCCCTGTTTTCTTTTTTCGGACAGAAGAAACCTCTGAAAATGAAAAACAGAGGTCGGAAACTTGAAAAAAATGCGGCAGCTCTCGGAACAGGAACACGGAAAATGAAAAATTGGTTTCGGTTTTTTGGTAGCTGGAAAAGCTCCCGGTGCGCTAAACTAAATACAACAAAAGCACGGCAGACACAGAACCGTGCAGACGAACGCAAGAATAAGAAGGACAAGAAGGAGAAACCACTATGAAACGCATCTCTCGTCGGAACTTCCTCAAGGCTATGGGCATTTCCGCAACGGCCCTGACACTGGCTGCTTGCGGCGGCGGCTCTTCCAGCTCCACCGCAGCCGGCACCGCCGGTTCTTCCGCTGCCAGCGCAGCAGCAACCGGGGAACCCAAGGCAGGCGGAACCCTTCGCCTGTGCTATTCCAGCCCCATTGCCACCCCCGGTTACACCCCCCGTGCCACCGGCAACGCTGCAATCTATTACCTGACGCTTTCCTACGAGAGTCTGGTCAGTTATGATGAAAAGGGCAACCTGATCCCCAATCTGGCAACGGAGTGGGATGTGAACACCGATGAGCTGAGTATTACCTGGACTCTGCGGGAGGGTGTCAATTTCGCCGACGGTGAGCCGTTCAACGCCGAGGCCGTCAAGCGCAACATCGAGGAGTACCAGGCCAACAACCGCACTGAGACCGCAAACATCGCTTCCTGTGAGGTCATTGATGACACCCACATCAAGATGATGATGGCAGAGCCCAACTCCTCCACGCTGGAATCTGTGGGCTTCTTCGTCTACTACATGAGCCCCAAGGCACTGGAAAACCCCAGCAGCCTGGATGCCGCCACCTGCGGCACCGGCCCCTTCCAGCTGAGCGAGTTCGAGAACAACGCCTACGCCATCTACACCAAGAACGAGAATTACTGGAAAGAGGGCCTGCCCTATCTGGATTCCGTGGAAGTGACACTGGTCACCGAGTCCAGCACAGCAAGCACTGCTTTCCAGGCCAACGAGTACGATATGTACTGGGTAGGTCTGGCCAATCCCACCATCCTGCAGCAGCTGGACGGTGCAGGCATCTACGTCAAGGAAGATAACCAGAACGGCATGGGTGTTGAGAGTCTGGGTCTGATCCCCAACAGTGCCATTGACGGCCCCTGGGCCGATGCCCGTGTCCGCCGCGCCCTGTGCTACGCCATCGATGTGGATGCCATCAACGCAGCATTCCTGATGGGCATGGCACAGATGACCGACCAGTGGGCAGTTCCCGGTTCCGCCACCTACAACGACAGCCTGAATCATTTTACCTATGATCCGGAGAAGGCAAAGTCCCTGCTGGCAGAGGCTGGCTATGCCGATGGTTTTACCACCAACATTGTCACCATCAGCGGCATGTCCGATATGCTGACGGCCATTGCCAACATGCTGGACGAGGTGGGCATCCACTGCAACATCCAGCAGGTGGACGGCGCAACCAACAACCAGTACATGAAGGATGGCACCTGGGAGGGCCTGATGCTCCACTTTGCAACCATCGCTCCCGATCTGGGCCTGTACATGGGTCGTCATCTGGACAAGAACGGCGCTTACTACGCCAAGGGCATCCAGCATCCCGACAAGGAAATGGAGCTGCTGGAGGAGATCCGCCGCTGCATGGATCCCGATGAGAAGCACAAGCTGGAAAAGGAGCTGCAGGCAGCGATCTACGATGCCGAGGATGGCTCCTGCCTGTTTGGCCGCGTGCTGTACGTGAATAAGTCTTCCATGTACAAGTACGATTACGTCATCGATGACCACGCAACCGAAGCCTTCACTGCTTGCTGGGATCTGTCCGCCTGCTGGCTGAACAAGTAAGCGACCAATCTTAGTGTATCACGACCGGAATACGTTTCTCCTTATTTCGGCAGATTCCGGCGCGGGTAACTGCGCCGGAATTTGTTTTTGAAGGGGAGAAAGGTTCCGCAGGAAATGGAGCGAACTATGAAATCGAACAATCTTGCCAAAATGATCGGCAAGCGTGTGGTGCAATCCTGCATCACCATTCTGCTTGTCACTCTGTTCGTCTTTGCCCTCATTCAGATGGTTCCGGGCGATCCCGTAGCCAACTATCTGGGTGCAACCGCTACCGAAGAGCAGATCACCTATTACCGCCACCTTTATGGTTTCGATCGTCCGGTCATCGTCCAGTATCTCAGCTGGATCGGCGGTCTGTTCCGGGGCACCATGGGCCAGTCCATCAGCTATCAGTCTGAGATCGCTGACATCATCCTGCCCCGTTTGGGCACCACCCTGACCATGGTGATCCCGGCCTTCATCATCGGAACGATCACCGGTATCCTGTTCGGCATCATTGCTGCCAAGAACCGCGGCAAGGTCATTGACAGTGTGATCTCCTTCTTTGCGAACATCGGTGTTTCGATGCCCATGTTCTGGCTGGGCATGATGGGAATGCTGGTGTTTGCCCTCAAACTGCGGGTCCTGCCCAGTTCCGGCTATGTGCCCATTACCCGTGATTTTGGCGGCTGGCTCAGCCATATGATCATGCCCATCATTGTGCTGAGTCTGGGTGTCAACGCTGGTTTTGTTCGTCTGACCCGCTCCTCCATGCTGGAAGTCATGCGGCAGGATTATGTGACCACTGCCCGTGCCAAGGGCGTTTCCAAGAAGGATGTTACCTTCAGGCACCAGCTGCGCAACTCCATGATCCCCATCGTCACCACCATGGGTATGCGCCTGGGTTCCATGGTGGGTTCCACCGTCCTGATCGAGAGCCTGTTCGTCATCCCGGGTCTTGGCAGCGTGATGATGAACGGCATCAGCAACCGTGACTTCATGCTGGTGGCGAACGGCGTGCTCATCATCTCCATCTTTGTTGCCATCTGCAACCTCGTGGTCGATATCCTGTACGGCATCATCGATCCCCGCACCCGCTAAAAGGAGGAATGAACTGTGGAAAACAAGACAAAAAAGAAGGGTCTGCTGGACCGTATCACGTCCTCCCGCGTGTTCCGGGTCATGTTCAGCCGCAAGATCATCGTGGTCTGCGCGATTTTGCTTCTCATCATGGTGCTTATCGCCATCTTCGCACCGGTGATTGCTCCCTATGATCCCAACAAGGATGATCTTTACAATGTTCTGAAGGGCTGCTCTGCCGAGCACTGGCTGGGCACCGACACCAACGGCATGGACATGCTGACCCGCCTGATGTACGGCGGCCGCGTTTCCCTGATCATCGGCTTCATCGTTGTTGCGATTGAAGGCTCCATCGGTATTGTCATGGGCGGTATCTCCGGCTACTTCGGCGGCTGGGTGGATAACCTCATCATGCGTATCGTGGACGTGTTCTACTGCCTGCCCTCCATGCCCATCATCATCATTCTGGGCGCTGCCATGGACGCTATGCGCATTGATTCCTGGACCCGTATGATGTACCTGATGCTGATCCTCGGCTTCCTGGGCTGGCCCGGCATTGCCCGCCTGGTCCGCGGCCAGATCCTCTCCCTGCGCGAGCAGGAGTTCATGACGGCAGCTGAAGCCTGCGGCATCAGCGCATGGCACCGCATCTTCCGCCACCTGATCCCCAACGTTATCCCGCAGCTGATTGTTACCTGCACCATGAGCCTTGGCTCCACCATCCTGACGGAAGCCACCCTGTCTTTCCTGGGTCTGGGCGTTAAGTACCCGTTTGCATCCTGGGGCAACATCATCAACGATGTCAACAACGCTTATGTTATGACCAACTATCTGTTCATCTGGGTCCCGGCCGGCATCTGCCTGCTGATCACGGTTCTGGGCTTCAACTTTGTGGGCGATGGCCTGCGCGATGCCTTTGACCCCAAGATGAAACGCTGATGAAAGGAGACACACACGATGGCTAAACAACAGGACGGTTACCTTTCCGCCAAGGAGTCGCGGCGTATCTCCAAAGAAAACCGCCGCATTACGGACCAGTACGAAAAACAGCGCAAGCGCAAGAATGTGCCGGAATCTGAGTATCTGACCCAGATGAAAAACCCGGAAAACGCTGTTGAATTTGATAACCTGCACACCTATTTCTTTACCGATACCGGCGTGGTAAAAAGCGTGGACGGTGTTTCGTTTGAAGTTCCTGTGGGCAAAACTGTGGGCGTTGTGGGCGAATCCGGCTGCGGCAAATCCGTTACCAGCCTTTCGCTGATGCAGCTGCTGCAGCGCCCCCAGGGCCAGATCGTTCAGGGCGAGATCCGCCTGAACCTGGGTAATGGCAAAGCCTATGATGTTGCCAAAACTCCCGGCACGGTCATGCAGCACCTGCGCGGCAACTATATTTCGATGATCTTCCAGGAGCCGATGACCAGCCTGAACCCGGTGTTCCGCATCGGTGCTCAGATTGATGAAGTCATTGCTCTGCATGACGGCGAAGGTAAGAGCAAAGAGGACATCAAAAAGCGCACCGTTGAAATGCTGGAGATGGTTGGCATCGCCAACAGCCAGGGTGTATATGAGATGTACCCGCATGAGTTGTCCGGCGGTATGCGCCAGCGTGTCATGATCGCTATGGCCCTGGCGTGCAGCCCCCGCCTGATCATCGCCGATGAGCCGACCACGGCGCTGGACGTGACCATTCAGGCGCAGATCCTGGACCTGCTGCGGAACCTGAAGGACAAAATCAATTCCTCCATCATGTTCATCACCCACGATCTGGGCGTTATCGCCGAGATGGCGGACTACGTGGTGGTCATGTATGCGGGACGTATCGTGGAGCAGGGTACGGCGGAGGAGATCTTCGCCCACCCCGCGCATCCCTATACCATCGGCCTGATGGCCTCCAAGCCTGTGGTGGGCCGTCAGGTGGAGAAGCTGTACTCTATCCCCGGCAAGGTGCCCAACC
>ERZ773147.1819-NODE-1819-length-20659-cov-6.207630_pt1 | contig 20659 bp, 20 predicted proteins | sample MGYA00580851_ERZ773147 | MGnify/ENA primary metagenome ERZ773147 (study PRJEB29015, sample SAMEA2737818) | human gut metagenome | biome: human gut; feature: human-associated habitat; material: faeces | place: China | collected 2012 ... | reverse complement strand
TCATCCGCTTGATGTCATTCAGTCGCTGGATATGTACTTTTCAAGCTGCACGAGGTGGACTGAAAATGTCCCCTCAATGCATAGGCCACGGGAACGACTTTTTTATAAGGTCGTTTGAAAAATTTTTTTAATTTTTTTCATGCGGATAGCAACTGCTGCCTGCGTACACCCCCATCTTCGTGCAAGTTCTTCTTGCCCATGTCCTTCGAGTGTGACATAGGTAAGCAATTCCAAGTCTTTTTTGTTTAATTTCATAATGGCGCGAAGTAATCGCTCATCTTCCAATGTGTCGACCCATGCATAGCGGTTTTGAAAACCAGTTTCATCAAAGGTGGTAGACATGACCCCGCTTTTTCTAAATAGGGCAGAACGCCGATCATCGTCTGGACCATCAATTTCTATTGACGGCATTTTCGTTGCCCTGCGTTCATACGCACGATTCCGGCAGAAGCAGTGCCAGTCATACTCATATATTTTTTGAATGCTTTTTTCGCTCATTCCTGCGTTGGCGTATTCTTTTCGCAGTTTTGCCCATTCACGATCAAATTTTGCTTTCTCTGCTGCACAGTTGAATCCCATACGGATTCCTCCATTCTTCTGAAATTTTGAGAAAACCAAAATTTCAAAAGCGGAGGGGCGCGAGGCTGGTAAAAAACGGCCAATGGCGCAGTTCTGTTATCAAAAACAAACCTGCGCCATTGGCCGCTGTAAAAAAATACGAAGCAAACCATCTTGTCTTGAGAAAATAGCCGCATCTTGCTGCAGCCCATTTTGTTTTACAATATGGTTAGCCGCTTACCTTTCGTGTCAAGAAATTGAGTCTGTTAACTGTAAGTATATAGTCACGGGTAGTCTGCCTACCTATTTTTCCTTCATCCCTTTGCTTTTTCTCAATAGCGCCTCGACTATAGCCATTCGCTGACGCTATCAGGAGAGTCCTCAAATAAGAACGCCACGCTTTGTAATGTTTGTATGAAGCAGTGTCTCTCCAATGCATGATTCTCTGGGAATAAGGATTAGCGTTGAAGAGAAGTGCAGTGCAATTTTCGCAAGCAGCGGAAATCGCTTGCTGCAACGAGCGGAGAAAGTGCAACGTGTAAACGCCCCTTGAACCAACAGGGATTCTGCTCCTTCTCTTTATACGGTGTCTTCATAATCTCATAGCAGTTTGATTTTACATTCACGGCAGCAAATGCGTTATCTGAGGCGTCTCTACAGCTCAAGGGGCATTTTATACGTCAGCGTCAATTGCCCACTGGCATTCTCATAGGCATCGCCGTATGTAAAGCCGCAGCCCATGGAGCCTGGAAGCACGGATTTTCTAAAAATGTCCATCTCCTTGTAGGGCGAACGACTGATCCGTTCTTCAATGGCGGATGTTGTCTTGGCCGAGCCGCGGGACAGGGTCAGCGTCGGAGACAGCTTCACCAGCATATTGCTTCCAAACACCAGCGCCACTGTCACCGGGAAAAACTTGCTGACGCGGCGGCGCGGCCATGCAGCACAGCTACTGCACGGATATTCCTTGGGGCGAAGCCCAACCCGGCGATCTGGTCTTTTATCCGGATGATTCCCACGTCGGCATCGCTGGAGGCACAGACGCAGACGGCAATCTGCTGATCGTCCATTGCAGCGGCGGTGCGAACGGCGTGGTTATTACTGGTTCGGCGGGATTTACGGCAGTGGCAAGTCCGAATTGTTTAAAGCATAAAATCTACGGTGAGACACATTGCACAAAGCAATGTATCCCACCGGGAGAACCATGCTGCCCGTTCTGACAGGACGTACGTTTTTTTGCAACAATGCACGTCTGAGTCACAGCTAGTACAAATCTCCATCTATCACTTCAAATAGATCCATCCCAGCGATTTCTTCATGCGAAAGTATGTTCTCAAGTACATAGCTATCTTCATTAAAATATAGAATCTACTGAAAGAACGTCTCATAACAAACTACGTTTTCCGTTTGATCTATCTGCGCTTCCGTGTCAGTTGCGTTTCCATTTGATGCAGCCACAGCAGGTGACAGTGCCGACAGCAGGAAAACTAAAAACAAAATATCGTTGCTTTGTTTTCATTTTTTCCTCCTGCTTTATGCGATGGAATTCTTATAGCTTATTCCCTCAATCCCTCCGGCTCCATTTGCGTTACGATCACGGCCTGTGTCGCAGCAATCGCTTCCTGCCACTGCTCGGTTCCGGGCGGGCAGGCCACATACAGAAGCGCCCCCTCCGGCTGCAGCGGCAGGTTGTGCCAGATGTTCGATATTGCAAACGGCAGCGGGGCCTTGACAGTGGCGCGGAGCTGATACAGCCCGCTGCCTTCTTCAAATCGGACGCCATACTTAGACGGACAGACGTAACCGTCCGCGCTCCAGCCGCGATCTATACACACGTCATCCAGCTTGACCCACGCATCGCTTCCCTCCGGCGCGATGGAGAACTCATACCAGCCCACGTCGTCCGCGCCAAAGTAGAATTCCAGATCTCCGCAGACGCTTTCTCCAACAGGGGCGTCTGCGTTTGCGCTCAGGGCGGTGGTGCCGCATTTCTGACGGCGTCCCTCCGGCCAGTTTTTCGGGCATTCGCCGCAGCGGGCGAAGCTTTCCACCAGCAGCAGTTCTTCCCCCGCGCACCAGGCAGACTGCCACGCCGCTGATCCCGGCTGCCTGTACACCCGAAGCAGGGTGTGATCGTCCGTGATGCAAATGTCGTGCCATGTGGCCGTGACTTTGTTGGTTTCTTCCCGATGAAGCTGATAGCGCGTACCTTCCGCGTCTGCGTCAAGGGGAACGCGAAGCAGACGGTAGCTTTCGCCGTGGATTTTCTCGTTTTCACACAGGCCATCGCTTGCCTCCGCGCTCACGGCAATCCAATCCTCGCAGCCCTCCGGGGCAAGGAAATAGCTGGCCGCCTCCTCGTTCGGCAGGGCAACATAGCAGCAGTCGATGACCTCCGGCCCCGCTTCGGCGGGATCGCCCTCCTGGAAAAACCAGCTTTGCGGGCAGTCGGCGCAGCGCCGCATGGGCAGAAGCTCCGGCAGCTGCTTACCCGTCTTCGGGTCGCTTCCCACGACGAGCAGCGTTGTCTGATCCTTGATCTCAAGCGACCATAGCTCCTGCACCTCAGCGGGCGTCACCCCGACCGTCGTAGTCCTGAGCTGATAGCGTCCGTCTGCTTCATCCGCGAAGCGGAATCCGAACTTTGAAATATGCGAGGGCTGCTGATGCACCCGGCTGTGCTCCTCTGACTGGCCGCAGGTTCCCAGCCAGTGCGCCTCGTCGAGCTTCTGCCAATCGTCGCTGCCCTCGGGGGCGATGGAAAATTCATAATCGCCGATGTCCGCTGTGGCAAAGAAGAATACCAGATCGTAGTCCCCGTCGCTTTCAGGAGAGAGAAATGACGGATCTTCTGCCTGTTCCGGTTTGGCTGGGCGCGCTTGCGGCGTAGGCTGTGCCTCAGTGGGCTGCTCCACCCCTGGCGGTTGCTGCACAGCAATATCTAGCTGCGCACTACGACTTTGTTGATGGCAACCGCTCAGCATCAACACCGCAATCACAAGCAGCAGGAGACACATCACACTTTTTCGCTGCAGAGTAACGACTCCTATCATAGAACATACCTCGCGATCATTCTGTCTCATGACCTGTACTGGTCAATCCTGGCATATTTCCGTAATAGCCACAGACCAGACAAGTCCCCATACCACCGACTTGTGCGTAGTGACTTCCGTAAAGATAAGTCCCGCACGCTGTGCATAGTCGGTTTTTCACTGCCAATCATGACGCCTTTGTTCTGATACGGTATAGCAAATTCAATCTGGTATTCTGGCACGTACTCTGCAACATATTCTTGTTGCGAGTCATCAACGCTGGCAATCTTATTCTGCGTAGAAATAAAGATAGCTCGGTTGCCGATAGCCTGAACATCATCGGCTTCGCTCAACGTTTCACCTGTTAAGTGAATCTTCGCGCTGTCTGTTTCTTCATGAGCATAGGCAAATGCCGATAAGAGCATCGCTACAACCAAAAGCAGGGCAAAAATACGGATTTTCTTTTTCATAGTTGTCCTTCCTTTCATGGCATTTATTTGGTTCCATATTTTCCATTAGATACTGATTGATTAGTCTGTTTCGGGACTACGTCTTCTTTGTTTTGCCTGAGAAACACTGCATTCTGTCAGTGCGTAATCCAAAAGGTTATTTTTTTAGGCCTTCGTCTTCGAGGACGCAACATCCATGTGAAAAATCAGGCCCGCAGGGCTGGTGCGTGATCTGTATGTCAATGATCCGGTCGGGCTGTTTGGGGAACGTGAGCTGCGTCAGTTCCTGCGTGTCCAGCGCATAGCGGTAAACGTTCCAGATTGTCTTGCCCTCCGCCTGACCGACGAAATACAGGGTATTGCCGTCCAAGGAAGGATAGAACATATGAACCTGCTGAATTCCGGGAATTGCCACATTCTCCGCCTCCTGCGAGGTGATGTCCAGACGTTTGAGTGTACGCTTTCCACTGACCATCTGTGGCTCTGTTGTCATCAGAATGGTATTTTCATTCAGCCGTCGGGTCAGACAGATTTCAAAATCCTCCGTAAAAAACAGAGGTGTGACATTCTCAAATGTTGCGTCGATCAAAGAAATTGTTTTAGGCCGGATATGTGTCTCCGCCGCAACGCGGTGTGTCCGCATTTCCGCATCCGAGCAAGTGAGGATCAAAAATTCGTCTGCGTAATCGTCATAGGAGAAGGAGTGATGCCACGTATCGTCGTCGGCCTCATTTCGATAGGTAAACGTCTGACTGTCAAGGTCAAACCGGGCGGGCTGACAAGTTGTGCAGAACTCCCGAGCCACATTGGCATAGAACGTGCCATCCACAAAGAGAAGATCATTAAACGCATTTTTTCCATCCGTCAGCCGCTGGACATTTCCTGTTTTCAAATCACACGAATATAGGTTGTCATATGTCTCGTCCGGGCGTGCAGACGCGTAGTAGACGATCTGGTGTTCAAAATCCACCGTATTGGCCGGATACACATATGGGCCGATTGGCGTCTTGAAGATTGCCCGAAACGCCTGCGACTGTTCATCGTAAGCATAGATGACTAGCTCCACGCCGTCATCCGTATTTTCGCCGTTGATGTTGTCTACCACAGTGACAAGCAGCGTCTCCACCAGTTCTGCGTCCGGGGCTTCCTCGGGCGTCGCGGTCTCTGGCGGCGTCGGTTTTTCCGCCCCGTCTTCCGGTTCAGCGGCAGAGGCGTCCATGTTGGACGTCTGTTCCGATGAACCTGCTTCGTCCGGAAGGTCAAGGTCGGTGTTTGCGCTACACGCCGTCAGTAGCAGCAGCATAAGAAGAATGGAAATCAATTGCTTTACTTTCATATCTCTCCTCCTGTTTCAAAAAGGGCAGGACATCCGCCTCTGCCGGGAGCAGAGGCGGATATCCTCTCTAAGCGTTTTTATCTGGCAGGGGCCGTTTGATCAGAAAACCGCTCATGGTAATATCTCACATTATTTGCGTTATCTGTCGGCGCTCCATCCGGGGTTCCTGCAAGCTCGCGGATGTTGTCCTCGCCCCAAATGTCGATAATTGCATCGGGCAATGCGCCAACATCGGCCTGATAGTAGGTAAAGACCTCGTCGGTGTCCAAATTCCGAATCTGAACATTTTTGTCGCCCACTTTAGAATAATCATAGGCCATTTTGGTTGCGCAATCATATGGCTGCAACCGATTATTTCGGTTACCATATGTACCAATAAAATAAGTGGCTCGCCCTGTTCCAAGGAAGCTATCGCTCGAAGGACGATAGGTCAGCGTATTGTTGTGGCTTCCCCATGTCCAGGTTACATTGCCGTTGGCCTGATTAACGGAAGCTTTGGAAGCAGTTCCGCTTTCAACCGGAATATTGTGAATGGAATAACCGGAGGGTTCGTTCGGATCAGGATATAAAGACTCTCTGAGCCGGGCGATTTCGCCCAGCATTGTTTGCAATCGTCTGCTCGGCCGTTTGCCGCGCAGTCTTTCTTGTCTCTCCTACGGTTTAAGGTGTATCAGCTCACCCTGCATTTCTCAACCGTTCATGCAAAACTGCGGATGATTCCTGCAAAATTGCAAGAAAATGCTGCTGTTGCGACTATCTTTTTGCCTGCCGAGCTTGCATTCTTCCAGAAACTAGCAGGATTCCCTTCAGGGCAAGACTAACCGCAGCCACGCTTTCCAGCCCATGCAGGTTAAGAAGGTTGGCCAGCACCGCCGCCGCAACTAGCCCAACTAGAATCACGATTGAAATGCAGCTGTATTGTTTTTTTTGGTCGCTGTCCAATGGTTTTTCCGGCGAATCCAGCGGAGCAAACGCAACGATGTTAATTGCTCCAAATAAGATCATACAGCCAGTAATGACGTTGTTCGGCTGTTCCGCAAGTATCCGAATGATGCACGCTGAAAAAAGTATTGCAAATGCCGTTATCCTGCTTCGATTACCCGATTATATTTTCTTTTGCTATCCACTTAATTATGTTCATATCGTAGCATATGGGGACAATTAATTGAAAACTCTAAAGAATATTTCTGGCGGAAATAAAAATGCACTCCTTTGGATTATTCCGGCTATCTCTTGCGGAAAATATAATTATTCCGCAAGGAGTGGTTGACATGGACAAGAGAATTGCTACAATAATCGGAATGAATCTGCAGCGTTTGTGAACACAGTATGGATTAACCCAAGAACAGCTTGCTGAAAAGGTGGGTATCAGTACATCATTTTATGCAAATCTCGAACGCGGAAATAAAGGCGTCAGTATTTCAGTACTATATGACCTAGCAAATTGCCTGGGCGTAAGTGTGGATTATCTGATATACCCAAACCAAGCTGATGCTCGCATCCGAAACATCGAGACACTCTTGAGGGATAAGCCCGAATCGTTTATAATCGCAGTAGAACGTTTGGTTCAACTTTGTATTGAAGAATTTTCAAAATCGGAATAAAAAGTGTTGAGCAAGACTCTTGGCCAAGAAGGATATAACATGAGTTTAAATCAAGAAGAAGAGGAATATATCGAGCGACTTTACCGGGAGATGTACACCCGTCTGTGTATCTACGCGATGAGTGCACTGGGAAGCAAGGCACTTGCTGAAGAAGTTGTACAAGATACTTTTCGAATTGCGTGTATTAAGCCAGATGGATTGATGAGCAGTAAAAATCCACGTGGTTGGCTCATCAATACACTTAAAAATGTGATTCGTAATAGACGGCGAACTGAGGCTAGACTTAGTAATGCACTACTTGCGGCGATGTCTGCGTATGAGCCGCAGGCAAGCACAACTGTGGAGACAACAGAATTCATTGTTGCCTACTCAGATGCTCTAGGAGAAGAAGATTTTCAGCTTCTTGTAAATATCGTTGTTCGTCGATATACTATGTTGGAAGCTGCGGAAGAATTGGGAATTACGGTTGAAGCCTGCAAAAAGCGTGTGCAACGTGCAAAAAAGAAGCTTCAAAAAATAATTGAGAAAGATTTTTAATGTATGTCCCCAACGAACCAATTGTGTACATATAAAAACAAAGGGGGTTCACAGAGATGTCGGAATCCAAAGAGCATTTTTATCGAGATTTTTCAAAGTTTGACGAGATGAGCACGGAGGAATTGAACGAAATTTTACGTCAGGACTCTCAGCTCCCAGACGGCGAAGACTCCGATACTGATGCAATTTTATATATTATGGGGGTGATCGCAAAGCGCAATCAGGAGCGGCCGTCATCTGATTTCGGAGATGTCAATCACGCTTGGAGTTCTTTTAACAAAAATTATCGTTTTGCTTCAAGCGAAGGATGCTCGCTCTTTGATTTTGATGATGAGCCACAGCTGAATGGTACTTCCGACAAAACGCAAATCCTCCGGCCCGCACCGCGTTCAAATACGCGTCCACGCAAATGGGTTCTTCGCACAGCCCGCATCCTTGCGGCAGTCATTGCCGTTCTGCTGGCAACCTCTCTAACTGCTTATGCATTTGGGTTTGACTTATGGGGGGCAATCGCCAGCTGGACAAAGGAGACGTTTGGTTTCAGGTCAGCAGAATACACACAAACAGCTGTGCCTTCTTCCAAGAAAGAGATTCCCGCGCCGCTGACCTCTATTGCCAATGAGATGGAAATGCACGGCATACCTACGACGATTTTGCCAAGTTATATTCCTGATGGTTTTGTGGAAATGGATGTCCAGTACAATGCGGTAACTCAGCCTGTGTCTCTTTATTGTCTTTTAGGGAATGGTGATTCTTCGATTACACTATTGTATACGGTATTTTCCGAGAATCAGGATCATTTACTGTATGAAAAGGACGCCATTGATCCTAAGCAATATGAATACAATGGGACAGTGTACTATATCATGACAAACAAGGGAGCATATTTTGCGGCTTGGACTGCTGACAATATTGAATGCAACATAGCGGGTGTTGAAACTTATGGAGAAATCATTAAAATCTTACAATCGATAGGAGAGTAATATGCGTAGACGAGTTCTGACCTTAGCAATCGCGGTTGTTCTGATTTGCTCTTTATTTACATCTTTTGCTTTTGCAGCAACACTTCGCGCCAGCGACTATATTTCGTCGTATAATGCGGTAATTTATTCCTCGGGCACCAAAATTAACGTGGATTGTTCAATCACTGGGACTGGTCGAATGAAAACGATCGGTATTAAATCGGTTAAAATCTATACCTCCAGTGGAACAAACGTTGCTACATATTCTTATACGACAGACGGGTATGAGTATCTTATGGGAAGCGACACCGGACGTAAAACAGCATCCGTCACATATACGGGCACTTCGGGCAAATCCTATTATGCAGTAGTCGTGTTCTACGCCTCTGACGGAAGTGGCGGCGATTCAAGATCGTACACGACGAAAACTATCACAGTATAAAGTGACCTCACGGGACATCAAGTTCAAACCAATCAAAAAGTGGGCAATTGCGAAGCAAAAGCAATTGCCCGCTTTTTATGTCCTAGGTAATCAGCTGAACATCTGTGAAGAATTTTGGGGACGCTGTGTCCCCATTTCGCGTATTATAGACATAAATATAGCAAAGGGAGTAATCCTTAATTCAATTCAAAGGAGAATCATATGTCAAAATCTGCGGTAGCAAAGGCATCAACGATTGTGTATTTTGGCCCGAGTGATACACTCTATTGTCGCGTTGGCAGTATTGATGCAAATGAAACAGTTGAAGTACATGCAAAAGAACTTAACTATTATTACATCACCTATACGGCAGGCTCTACGAAAAAACGCGGATTTGTTCCAGTTGGATCGTTTGTAAACGAGAGTGGACTCCCTACGGCTGCAATGTTCAATTCCGGCTGCTTGGGGGTATGCACTGCACCGGGAAAAACTCCTGTGTATTATGGCCCAAACTCTAGCGGTTTTGCGAGTGTCGGAACGATTTCCCACTCGGAAACATTCACTGTGTTTTTACCAGCGGTCAACGATTGGTACTATATTGAATACTCAACAAGTGGTGGGGCGAAGCGCGGATTTATTCCAATTAGCATTGTGCGAAACCTTAAAGGAATATTGGCCCGTACAAATACCGCCAAAAGTGTGTACGCCGGTCCCAAAACAAGTTATGCTCTGCTGGGTGGTTTATCGCAATATGAATATTGTGTGCTTGTGGCCTATGGTGTAATCGATTCGACCGCTTGGTTTCAAGCAGAGTATTCGGCTGGAGGCACGAGGAAAAGAGGATATATTCAGGACGACAATCTCACAAGAATCGGAAATGGAGTTGCGCCGTATTCGGTTTCTCTAATTTCTACATACGCGACAATGAGCGCCAATGCAGTCGTATTTGCAGGACCGTCTACATTATATTCTAACATCGGGCGTGTTGCTGAGGATGAAATTATTATGCCGGTTCGTGAAGAAAACATATTGTCAAATACGTTTAAGTTAATTGATTATGCGACAAGTGCCGGACGAAAGCGAGGCTATGTTCCTGCAACGTCTGTCGGTAATATTATTTCTTTTCCCCATAAAATGGAAGCCGATTGTACGGTCTACTCTGGACCATCTGCAGACATTTATGCCTCAATTGGGAGTGTTTCGGCAGACGAGGGTGTTCGATGCATCTTCAAAGAGTTGGATTATTTCTGCATTGACTATATTGCAGGAAGTGTACTGAAGCGTGGGTATGTTGCAAAAAATGCAGTATCTAACTACGCAAGCGTCGGCTCCGTGCTCAATGAACCAGTGCGGATCGGCTACTTGGATTGCAATGGTACGGCAAGCGCTACAGTCTATACTGGCCCTAATATGACGACATATGCTCTGGCAGGAACTGTAGCAGCAGGCGAGAGCGTCACGGTAATTGAAAACTCAGCTTCTGGATTCTTGCATATCGAGTATTCTTCGAGCAATAAAACAAAACGAGGATACATTCAAAGCAGTAAGCTGGAAGACAAAAAACGCGGTAAGCTGGCAAGGGTGAATGGAAATTTGAATGAATACCACGTTTACAATGGCCCTGATCTGTCAGAAGACAATACATCGGTTTATGTCACTAATGAGTCCGTTTACAACGGAGAATATGTGATTGTTCTGGATCAGATTGAGCAGGGCCAATATAATCGTGCATGGTATTACATTGATTTCAACACTAAGGATGGAAGAAAGCGTGGCTACATCCCGCAAGACTCCATAACAGATATCCGCGGCAACGGAGCAATCGTGAGCGAGCGAAAAGGGGCATATATTGCTCGAGGCAACAGTCAAGAGGCTGAAATCAATCTGTACTTTGGTCCAAGCGATACATATGCGCAAGGTGGGGCTATTTCTTCGGGCGAACTGGTCAGTGTTCTTGCCGGCAGAACATATGAATCTGACTACGCTGAAATTGAGTATTGCACTGAAACGGGCAACCTAAAACGGAAGTATATTAAGCGCAGTTTTCTTGCAGAAGCAGTGGTCACGCTTCCTACGCTCACAACAGGTATTTCACCTGAATTAATCTGCACCAGCCCCAAAGGTCATCCAATCAATGCATATAAAATCGGTTCCGGCGCAAACGCGCTTGTTGCATTGTTTGCAATCCACGGATACGAAGATGCGTGGGCTGCGGATGGTGTTGAACTGGTCAAGATTGCCAATGCGCTGATTCAGGAAATGGAAGGTAGAGCGAACCAGCCTTGGGCAAACAACTGGTCTTTATATGTGATCCCTGTTGCAAACCCGGATGGCATTCTGCACGGCTATACCCACTGCGGTCCTGGACGAGCAAATGTTGGCAATGCTTCCACGCAAGCCATCGGAGGAGTTGATATGAATAGATGTTTCCCCGTTGGCTTCCCGAGCGCAACAAGTCGGAGAAACTACACTGGCAGCACCATTTGTCTTGCACCAGAAGCCGCTGCAATTAAAGTCTTTATTGATAATTTGGCACAGCAATATGGAGACATTTCTTTTCTTGATGTTCATGGGTGGCAGAATACGGTCATTGGCGATACTCAGTTGGGGCAGGCTTTTGTTGATGAATTCGGCTTTACTCCAAAACACAATAGGGATCTTGGATATATTACAAACTATATCAAAAGCTTAAGTTCAAATTCTCAATCTGCGCTTGTTGAATTGCCAAATCCCGTGAATTCCGAGGACATCATATCAAGGCAGTTCAAAGAAAAGGTTATTCGAGCAGTGAGAAAGATTTTGGGAGATCTGTAAGCACTAACCGATCTACAAAAAGGAAGCCTTTCGATGAAAAAACGCACAATTTTTACGTTCTTTTGCATTCTCCTGGTATTGTCGGGCTGCCGGAAAGGGCTCGAGCAGGCAGAGCACTGTCTGCCCAAGCCAGAACCGCCCGCCGCGGAAGAAACGACAGCCGAATCGGAGGAAGAACCGGAAGAAGTGCTGCCGGAAGAATCCAGCGCAAAACCAAAACAGGAGAGCGTTGCTCCGGATCTCGGCACCTACAAAGAGCTTCTGGAAGTCCTTCAAACGCTGCAAACACTGGAGGACTGGAAAAGCAGCCCGGAATACGAGATGATCACGGCGCAAAAGGAAAAAGTTCTCAGTCAACTGATTCGCAGCTTTTACCACGGGCAGGACAGCCTCAGTCTTCGGGATACCGCATGGGGCGACCGTGATCTGCCCGGTATGGCGTTTGAAGTATTCCGGAGTCTTCTTGGCTCGGAAGATTTGGAGCGGGAAGCCGAGACACCGCTCGAGTGGTTCCGGACGTGGTTTATCTGGGCGTTCGGACATATTCATGAAGCAGACGCAGAAGGACTGCAAGCACAGTATCCGGCTTCTTATGCCGCAATTTATTCGCTTATGGATCACCACGATACATGGGAAAATTCCGTTACAGCCAATTTGGACAGGGTCGGTCAGTACGACTTCGATCTCTACGCAGCGAGAGACCAGATTGTGTCCTACATCCGTAAAAATGAAGAGATCTGGCCGTTTTCGTATACGCTAATCCTGCGAGCAAGCAGCGCACCCTACGGTGCAGAGAGGCAGACACCCGGTGATCCGAATCTGTACGTCGACTTTATCTGGTGGCGCGTATGCGATGGTGGCTTGCGGGAGTATTTTGTCGTGCAGGAACTGACGCTCAACCCTGAGACAGGAGAATCGTCCGTATGGACTGTTCCGCGAAAGGATGGAGAAATGGAGCTTCATAATATTCCGGATTGGGTCGTGGATACATTGTTCGATGATTGAACAACGGGGGGATTATTCCAAAGAAAGGTAATACGTCAATAGGAAACATATGTAGTAAAAAAACAGGAGGTTACTTATGAAGAAAATCACGGCACTCATTCTAGCGATTATTCTTTGCTTCACGCTGGCTATTCCGGCGTTGGGAAGCGAAATGTCTGTCAATGGTCAGGCTTATAGTATTAATGGCATCGACGTGTACAAATATCCGCTGAAAGCGTCTCAGTATTTTTCTGTTGAAACGATTATCTACTTCGTTTCAGATGCTGCTTTCGCACAAGTTCCCGTAAATGATGACGTGGGCGTTTACCTTGTGACAACAATGGAGGAAGTCACTGCACTTGCAAGCGCAAATCCATATGCCGCAATTGTCATTGACGCAAACGCGGAAGGACTCTTTGACGAAGAGTTGCTTGTCGATTTAGCAAGGACGCAGCATATTATTCTCATTCGAGGATTTAACGCAGCTGCGGTTAGCAGCTATGAGGAATATGCATCGGCTCTGAAAATCGAGCGTACAAGCATACATTCGCAGGTATTTTTCTCTTGTATTGTTGATGCAGTAGACAGAAGCATTCATGCCTACAATTATTTGACGCAAGATAACATCAGCATGGATGATATTTTTGAGTTCGCTGAAGAAACAAAAAATGATGTCTTCTATATCTATGATGCGCTTGTTGTTCAGTACGACCCTGAACTCCTTTCTGAAATTGAAAATGCAGATATTCCTGCCGCTAATATGGTTCAGGAAACATTTTCGCTTGAACAGCAGAATGAGGTTGCAACACTTAATGATTGGGATACGTCCGCAAACAATCGTGTGAAAATTTTCAATTCTACCTTCGCTTATCCAAATCAAAAAACGCTGATTATCTATCAAAACGCAACAGCAAACAGTGACCGCCTAATGACCTGTTCTGCTGGCGAGGCATTGTTGTTTACAGGAACCAGTGTAACAGTTGGAGATTATGCTTGGGATGAAGTTCGAGGCTGGAAACAGTCTGGCTCGTCGGTGTCTCTGGTGAAAGGTTGGTATCTCAGAAGCAATACAGAAGATTGCCTCCCCATATATTCAACAGGGGTTCACATTGCGAATTATTGCGCGGATGCATCGTTTGATAGCACACATAAAAGAGTTGCGTTCACGTTACTTGCCTCTGCAAAGCTATATAACAGTTCCGGAACTGTAATTAAAACGCTGTCGAAGGGCGATGAAGTGTGCTTCACAATTGATGATGGATATGCTGGCGCAACAAGACCATATCTCATTTCAATTTGTGGGTACACAGTATTTACAAACAATTTGGGATACTACACTGCAGTAACTTCAACGACATTCGATGATCTGAACTTTGATTGCGGATATACAGGCGGGTATAGAGTTGTTACAGAAATTGACTGGAGCTAATTCCAATGAAGCGCTTCTATTGCGTGATCCTTGCCATGCTTGCAGTTATCCTATATGCAATTGTTATGTCAGGCTGCAGAGCAATTTCGTCAAATGTCGAGGTGGCAACTCAGCCGGTGGTGGAGACACCACTGGCTGAGCATATCGGAAAGATGCGGCAGGGTTCTTTTATTAATGATGCCGAGGAGTTTGTTCGCAATATCTCAGTATTGCTTGAAGAAAAATCTCCCCATGATTATTCCGTAAGAAGAATTGAGGAAATATTACTAAACAACGAGTATTTAGAAGAATATTTCAAGGGCAATACTGAGCCATTGGCGTTGTATTGTTTTGAGTATATTATCAACCATGAATCCCTTTGTTATGTCAGCGATAATCAAAATGTGAGTTTTTCGGGAAACGATAAAGCAATTGCTCTAATTGCATGGGAGTTAATGCTTACATATGATGACACTGATTTAAATTACATAACATCGGCATCATCCTTGGAAAATTGGTTGTATTTTTTAAGAACTGGGGCACCTGTGAATTTTATCTTGGCGGAAAGTAATATAGATGACACCTACTATACTACGCACCCTATAGAGAAACAGTATATTGTAGCTATGCTTCGAGACCCAAAACGTATTTTTTTCTAACAGTGAACTATCTTAGCGATCGAGAGTTAATACAAGAAACCAATTTGGCGTTTTACCGGCTTTTTTCGAGCGGGATTATGAATATGCAGATGACGATAATCCCGGAAAATACGACCATAGAAGACTTGCGCGCAAATTGCACAGAATTCTCCTATTGGGTCATTGACGAGAAAAATGGCGATATTATCCTAGAAATTACTTCTGATACTGGCAACCTAATTCAAGTAATAATTGAAAACGCGTCTTAATCAAGAGAGTGAAACTATTTGCTTAAAAGAATGATTCGGCATTATAAGGAACTTTGATGCCGCCACAAGCTCAAAATACAGAAAAGACTATCGAGAGTTTTGCAACTGGGACACAATACAAGATGACGATGCGTGTATTCAAGCCCTCTGGAGCGTATACAACCACAACGAAATATAATTGTAGCAGAATTAGCATGGATAAATATGAATTCACCGAAACCGGCCTATACAGAATTGTTACTTACGCAAAACCGACATCCGAAAACGATGTTGCAAACAGCCATCAGTTCTATATTCGTGTATATTAATTTTTGGAGATCATTTAGATATGGCAAAAAAACATTTGGCAGCTGTTTCGCTTCTCATTGTGTTGATTTTTTGTTTAACATCTTGCGTATGTCGTTCCTCTGATACGGCAATATCAATGCCTGTGTACGATAAGCCGGCAAGCGCTACAGCCAATACCAGAACAATGCAGGACGAAACAGTGACGAAATCCTCATCTGAAAAATCCTCCGAAGCAACCACGGAATCCGCTCAGAGTGAAGATGCGTCCGCTCTGATATTCCCAAATCCTTGCTCTGAGCAATTTGATTTATCAGAACGGGACGCGGTGCTATTTGATGCCGCTGTTGCCGCACGGAATCGAACACCGAATGCGGACATTTGCATCCCGGAAATTGGGGTCTATGGCACATACGAAGAAGCCGAAAAAACCGTTATTGTGTGCCACGTGTGCTATCATTTTTATTATGGCTGCGATGGTACGGAACATTATACGGACAGCGGCGCTATGCAGGCACCAGCAAAAGCAGTGTTGGAAGTATCTGATGATATGCTGCATTGCGTGTCCTTTGAACTGGTGCCGAATGGTGCTGGAACCAACGTGTGGGCAAAAGAGTTCTGTGGGCCTTTGACAGATTTGGCAAGCTACTTCCTTTCACCTGAACAGGATGAAGAATGGCCGCTGGAAAATACAATGCCATCTTCAGAACAGCTGTTCCGTGAATACATAGAAACATATAAGAAATACACATAGTACAATTGCCATATGCTTACGCCGATGCATAACGGCAGCAGTCTTCTCTTGGTCGCTGGCCAACATATCAATAACGGCCAAACAGTTAAGTGTAGTTTTTGTGTCTTATAGAGTCTTGCTTTGACGAGTCCCATTATGCTCCTGCGGGAAACCCATTGTGCAATCAAGAAAGTGTCCGAATTCGTGCAGAATCGCGCTGGCCTCGAAAACGTAAATCCGCTTCTCTGTGTATGCCGCCGCGCCGATGCAATTCACGCCGAGCTTGCGGCTGAGAGCTGTGAGGTACTCCGTGCCGATCACGAACGTCCAGCCATTTTCGTTGAAAGCGTCGAGGATCGGCTGGGGGACTTTGCGGAGTTCCAACAGGAATGTGTTCACATTCCACTGTATCAGATTTTCCACTGTGACCGGTGTATCGGGCGGCGTGACGGTCAGGTTCTGCGTCGTTAAATTCCCGACACATGCTTGGTTTATTGCTTGATTTTGGGAGAATATGCGTTGCCGATTTTATTTTTAAGTGATATGAAACGATACCAATTCGGAGGGATACAGGGCGATAATTTTAGAGAATTTCTGAATATATGTTTCTCACATTCGAACTATTTTACATTGTCGAAAGATGTTCCAAATGGGTATGATCTCGTTCCAAATTCTGCTGAAGTTGCACTATCTCCCTATTTGATAAAAACAGTTTCTACAGAGTCGTGGTATGGGTTTGAACAAATAAGTACAAATATGGTTCAAAATATTTATTATTCCCAAAAAGAGCCAATGCAAATACTGTTTGACAACTATGATGATATTTTCCTACAATCAAAAAGAAAATTAAAGAAAATTTTTGTTGATACTGTAGGGAGAAAACCAAAATTGGTAAGTACATTTGAAAATCTGTGTTTTTTCTCAAAAAGGGCTATGCTTTTAGGAACAGTGTCACATGAATACTTTTGTTCGACAAATGAAATTGATGAAAAGTTTGCGAACGAATTATTGCATGTTGGGGCATGGGAAAAAACAAATGTGTTGGAGTTGGATGTTGAAAAAATATCTTTAATGCCATTTTTATAAAAATCCAAGAAAAAAGTTAGCACTTAAGAAAAAACTATTGTTTGTCAGCCCATCGGGTTTTTCCCGATGGGCTGCTGTTGACTAGGCGCAGAAGTTTTACTAGCATTTTCAGCTGTTCCGTATTGCACCCGGGATAAATATCCAGACTGGCGTTTCCAATATGCAACGTTGCGGAACGTTCCGCAACGTTGCGTGATACCCGTTTCGGTGCCGGAAGCTCTGCAAACCTGACGGCCGGCACACTCGAGCACGGCTCTGTTTCAGCCAAAGCCAGCAATTCCCGTTCCCAACGGTAATAGGTTGCTGCATTGATTTCTTCTTGTCTGCACCACGCCCGCACTGACAGGCCGCTGCTGCGGCAGTCCTGTATTCGTGCCGCCCACTCCTGCAGCTTTACACGGTGTTTCAACTCTGCGCTTGTCATCCCCTTACCTCCAATATGACAGTAACGGAACGTTTCGCAACGTCCCGTTACTATTGTCTCATGCCTGTCCATGCGCGGGGAGATTTGACGGTTACAAAACTCCGACCGTCGACATTGCTCCTGTCAAGCTCTATCCTTATGTAAAAAAGCAAGACGCAAACTCATGCATTTGAGTTTGCGTCTTGCTTTTGCCCGTACCGACTGTACCCCCATGACACATTGTGTACCTATGGGGCGAAACAGTTGAAACTTCTGGGCTTTTCGCAGCGGCATCTTTTTGGGTGCAGCTTGATGGTGGAGACTGGCGGACTCGAACCGTCGACCTCTTGCGTGTGAAGCAAGCGCTCTAACCAGCTGAGCTAAGCCTCCATTGCTGGACTATTATAGCAGATGGAGGGGGCAAAAGTCAACCTTGGATTTTGTTTTCTTCCTGCCAAAGCGACGGTGCGGCAGCAAGAAGCTGCGGTTTGGTGTTCTGCTCGGGATGATCCAGCGCATATACTAGCAGCAGGTGCAGCATCCGCCCCACGTCCCTGCCGCAGAGTGTGGGGAAATCCGCGCCGGTGACGGCAAGCTGGCGCAGCGTGACGCAGTCGCCGCGCGTCTCGATCTGCCGGACAGCGTCCGTGCGCTGCAGACTTGCCTGCAGGCGCGCAGTTTCCCAGCCGTGCTCCGCGATCAGGCGCTTCCACTCTGCCCCCGTCCGGTCCTCGCGCCATGTCTGTGCCGTGAGATCGACCAGGCGGCAGAATTTCGCGGGCAAGCGGAACAACGCCGGGTCGAGCGCCGGGCAGCACAGCTTTGCGGCTGTCCATCTGGCCTCCGGCGTTTTGGGAAGGGCGGAAAGCCCGGAAAAATCGGCGGTTTCCGCCTGCATACAGGCTTCCAGAAGTCCTTCAGCCAGCATACGCCCAAAGTATTCAGGCTGATCAGACAAAAGCGCCTTTTCTGCCTCCTCCCGCACGCGCTCACGCGAAAGTGTGGCGCAGAGCGGCGCGCAGCGGCGGATCGCCGCCTGTGTCTGTTCGTCCAGTGAAAAGCCAAGCTGTGCGGCAAAGCGGTACGCGCGCAGCATCCGCAGTGCATCCTCCCGGAAGCGCGTTTCCGGGTCGCCGACGCAGCGGATCACATGGCGAGTCAAATCGTCCCGTCCTCCAAACAGATCGGTGATCGCGCCGCTTTCGTCCATCGCCATGGCGTTGATCGTAAAATCGCGGCGGGCCAGATCGTCCGCGAGACTGCGCACAAAGCGCACTCCGTCGGGGTGGCGGCCATCGTGATATGCGCCGTCAAGGCGGTAGGTCGTGACCTCGGCGCTGACGCCATCTAAAAGGACAGTCACAGTGCCGTGCTTGAGGCCGGTAGGGACGCAGTGCGCAAACAAGTGCATCACATCCTCCGGCAGCGCCTGGGAGGCAATGTCCCAGTCGTGAATAGGCCGGTTCAGCAGCGTATCGCGCACGCAGCCGCCGACATATCGGGCCTCAAACCCGGCACGCTCCAGCGTTTTGATAATCTCGTCCGGCCGCATGGTGCACCCCCTTAGCAAAAATCCGAAATTGTTCTTGTTTTATTCCTGTCTTCCGTATATAATATAATGCTGTCAGTTTTCATTATACGCGCCAATCCGCGCGTGCGCAATCCAAATTTTTCGGAGGAACCTTGCATGGAATATCCTTCCTGTCAACATATTGAGCAATACCTGGTCCCCGGCAAGCGCTGCCATCTGGTCGGAATCGGCGGCGTGTCGATGCGGCCTCTGGGCCTTGTCCTGCGGCGCATGGGGATGGAGATCTCCGGTTCCGACATGAACGCGTCGGTTTCGACGGATGAGTTGATCTCCAAGGGCATTCAAGTTTCCATCGGTCACCGGGCCGAGAATATTGAAGGAGTTGACTGCCTCATCCGCACGGCCGCAGCGCACAATGACAACCCCGAAATCGCCGCTGCCCGCGCCAAGGGCATCCCCATTTTTGAGCGGGCGCAGGCCTGGGGCTATATCATGCAGGCCTACAAAAACGCCATCTGCGTTTCCGGCACGCACGGCAAGACCACGACGACCTCCATGCTGACGCATATTTTCATGCAGGCAGACCGCGACCCCACGATCATGATCGGCGGCTTCCTGCCGCTGCTCGGCGCGGGGCATCGCGTCGGCAAGGGCGACACGATCATTCTCGAAAGCTGCGAATACTGCAATTCGTTTCTGAACTTTTTCCCGACCGTCGCAGTCATTCTCGACGTGGACGCCGACCATCTGGACTTCTTCAAGGATCTTCTGGATGTGGAGCAGTCGTTCCGCAAATTTGCCTCCCTCGTCCCGGCTGACGGTCTGATCGTCGCCAACGGCGACGACAAGAACACCCGTGACACGCTGGCCGGGATGCCGTATCTGTCGTTCGGCTTCGACGAAAAAAACGATGTGTACGGGAAGAACTTCTCGGAGGATTTCAGCGAATTCGACGTTTTCTGCGGCGGACAGCCGTATGCGCATCTGCGTCTGGGCGTCATCGGCCGCCACAACGCACTGAACGCACTGGCCGCCTGCGCGGTGGCATGGAAATTCAGCATTCTTGGCGAAACCACGGCTGCGGCACTTGCGAGTTTCCACGGCGCAGGCCGCAGACTCGAATACAAGGGCAGCTTCCGCGGCGCGGATATTTACGACGACTACGCCCACCATCCCAACGAACTTCATGCGCTTTTGCAGGCTGTCCGCCTGATGCACTACCGGCGCGTGATCTGCGCGTTCCAGCCACATACCTATTCGCGCACGAAGGCGTTGTTTCAGGACTTTGTCGATGAACTGCGCACAGTCGATCAGGCCGTTCTCGCTGACATTTACGCCGCACGCGAACAGAATACCGTCGGCATCAGCTCGCAGGATCTGGCGGCGGAGGTTCCCGGCGCAGTCTACTGCCCGAGGTTACAGGATGTGACGACCTATCTGCGCGGGATCGCCCAGCCGGGTGATATCATCCTGACTGTCGGCGCAGGCGATATTTACAAAGCCGGTGAAGCGCTTTTGAAATAACGGAACATTTCTGCAAAACCAGCGTCTGAATCCCCAGACGCTGGTTTTTTGATTGACAGCCTATTCCAGCATCCTGTATAATAAG
>ERZ773147.1816-NODE-1816-length-20737-cov-8.220578_pt1 | contig 20737 bp, 19 predicted proteins | sample MGYA00580851_ERZ773147 | MGnify/ENA primary metagenome ERZ773147 (study PRJEB29015, sample SAMEA2737818) | human gut metagenome | biome: human gut; feature: human-associated habitat; material: faeces | place: China | collected 2012 ... | reverse complement strand
TATACTTTAAGAGAACAAAGCTATGAGTTGCTCCCCGTAAACTATGAGTTGTCACCCGCAAAACTATGAGTAAGGAAGTTTAACTACTTTCAATCTGAAAGCACATTTCAAACATTTCCTTATCACGCCCCCAAACTTGGCAGTATCAGAGAAAAGTTGTATCTTTGCACGGAATTCCATCCATTCCTTCCATTCCATCCATATCTACCATATCTTCCAACTCCTTCCATACCGCTCCTTCCATGCCATCCCAATAACTCCTTCCGCCCAGCTTCCGCACGCGTCACTCAATCCGAAGTATTAAAAGGAAAAAGATAAAAAAGGTATGGCTTTTCGAGTTATTTTTTGTACTTTTGCAGCCGATAACGCATTTTGCGAACAAAACAGGATTCTTTAAAGAAAAGAAAGGAAATAACAATGAAGAAAATATTATACTTTGTGGCAGCCCTGGCTGCTGCATCCTTTATCACTACGACGGGTACCAGCTGCAAGTTTGCACCCGACCAGCATGACGGCGACACGGTAGCCGCCAGCGAGTTTTACCCGATAGATACCTCTGCGGCTCATGCCAAGAAGATGGCGAAGATTGCTGCCATCAAGAACGGAAAAGACAGTGTAGGCATCTATTATGTGGGCAGCAATTCTACCAAAGACCTCATCGAGCTCGTATCCTATCCTTCACGCCGCGACACGATGATGTACAGCAAGACCCGACACATCAAGGTAAAGGGCAATGCCGATATCAACCACGTGGTTCGTGTAGACTTCTATCTCCTCAATGGCAAGGATTCACTGGTGAAATATGTGGAGGAAGTGGAGCTCAAAACAAATCATTGAGAACCACTTCATTCTGGGCTATGCCCGAATACATATTCCGCTGAAGACCATAACTGCTGATAAACGTCAGCTGTATCGACTTTCGGGTCTTTGTTTCCTCCCTAAAGCGGATAATCTTGTTTCTCAGAATCTTCTCGTAATCCTTATTGATGGCAAACTCACTTTCCGAAAACTTCATTTCACAAAGATTAATGGTATTGTCACCACGCTCTATCACCATATCTATCTGGGCTGCCCGCTCCGCCGCTCCGGCATCACTCTTGCTTCGCCAGGAATACAAATGGGTAGACACACCAGAAATTCCCAACCGCTGCTTCACCTGGTCGATATGATTCATCGCCAATATCTCGAAAGAGACTCCAGCCCAGGCATAAAAACGGGGCGTGCGCTGCAACTTGCTCCAATACAGAAGATTACGAAAAGAGCTATCGCGCAGAAAACGGAAATAGAACAAGGTGAAGAAATCTACCAACTGATAGAGAGACTTTCGGGTAGAACAGCCATAATTGACATACTTTCTGATGAAACCGCAAGATTCCAGATTGTCGAGAATCGTGGTCAACGATTTGCCCGACTTCATTCCTGTGGCATCGGCTATTTCCGAGCGCATCATACCATAACCACGCTCGTTCAGGCATTCTACCACTTTGACGTATGCCTCTGAATCCTTAAACAGAGAGCGATAGAGAATCGTAAACTCATTGTACAACTGACCATTGGGATTGAACAGCAGACGGTCTATATTCTGAGCCAAACTTAACCGCTCGTCCAAAAGATTCAGGTAATATGGGATTCCTCCCAATATCATATAAAGTTCAGCCAGTTCATATCTGGACAACATCATCCCCTTAGTATTCAGAAATGCTTCCGACTCCCCAAGAGAAAAAGGCTGCAGGAAAAGACGATGAGTAAGACGACCATAAAGTCCGCCATGGTTATTGATAAGTTTATCCATCATCCAGGAAGTGGCAGAGCCGCAGACAATGAGAACGATGTCGCGACGTGCAGAGGCCCATCCATTCCAGAAATGCTCCAGGGCAGAGATAAAATTAGAGCCTGCAGTATCCATCCAAGGCAGTTCATCAAGAAAAATCACCTTACGTTCTATCCCGTTTAAAGAATCAAGATAAGTGATAAGCATCTCGAAAGCATCGAGCCAGTCGTGGGGAACAGAGGTTACATTCCTATCATAACGTCGAAGCGTATAAAAGAAGTTTTTCAACTGCTCCTGTGTGTTTCCGCCCGCCAATCCTGATGTCTGAAACACCATTTCCTGCTCAAAATATTCGCGCACAAGAAACGTTTTCCCCACTCTGCGGCGTCCGCATACTGCCACAAATTCCGACTGCCTTGACTCGTATATACGTGCCAAGGTATCCTGTTCACTCTTTCTGCCGATAATATTATTCTTCATTTCTTATTCTCCTGCTTTAATTTCTAATCATTTGCAAAAATAGCAAGAAAAAAGTAATTATTGGCTATTTCTTATATAATTTTCAGCCAATAACACCTGTTTTTAAGCATTATTGGCTAAAACAAGCGATATATTTAGCCAGTAACCATAAAATCAACATAAAAAAAGCTAGCGCTTATCAGAAACGCTAGCCTTTTTCGTATTTTATCTAACCTGAATTTCAAATCGCTTAATAGCCTAATTATTAATCACTAATAACTAATAACTAATCACTAATCATAGAATCCCGGCTGCTTATACTCAATGCCCAGTTCATCATCTACTGTTGCGATGACACCCTGAATCTGACCCATGGCAAACATACGGCCGAGGAGAGTGTAACCGGCATTGTGACCATGATTGCTCTCATCGAATACGCCACCTGGCTCATCAGTGAAGGTCATACCGTGGTCTACTCGCATTGGCAATCGACGGCCGGAATTGCACTTGCCTTCCTGCTCAGCCTTCTCGAAGATGCGGCAAAGTTCAATGAGATGGCCGCGACCACCCAAGTGAGAAGCCTCTGTAAAGTTGCCGTTAGGGAAGATGTAGCAAGAGCGCAGATGAACAAAGTGAGTGCGGTCGGCAAACTGCTTAGCCATTGCCACACAGTCGTTGTGCTCGCCGGCAGAGAATGAACCTGCACAGAAAGTCAGACCATTGTGCTTGTTTGGCACAGCATCGAGCATCCACTGGATATCCTCGGCACGACCGATGATTCTTGGCAAGCCGAATACAGGATAAGGAGGATCGTCTGGGTGAACACACATATTGATATCGTACTCATCGCAGATAGGCATGATAGCCTCCAGCCAGTACTTCATGTTCTCCTGCAACTTCTTCTTGTCGATACCATCATAAAGCTTCAACAGGTCGCGGAACTTCTGGACAGGAGCTGAATCGCCCTCGCTGAAGTTACCCGATACGAAACCCTGGGTCTTGATGATGATGTTCTCTACCAAGGCATGATCCTGCTCTGGTGTAGAAGTCTTCTTGATTTCATCAGCCTCAGCCACGAGGTCTCTGCCCCACTTGTGCTCCTTAGAGAACTCAGCCCAATCCTCACGAGCGCCTTCACGCTGCAGGATATAGATATCGAAGTAGGCAAACTCGCCCCAGTTCATATAGAGGTTGTTGGCTCCGTTAGGATTCTCGTGTGACAAATCGGTACGAGCCCAGTCCAAAACAGGCATAAAGTTGTAGCAGATGCACTTGATGCCTTCCTCGCCCAGGTTGCGGAGACTCTGCTTATAGACCTCAATCTGATGATCACGGTCAGGACCGCCATATTTCAGGGTTTCAACCACAGGCAAGGACTCTACCACGCTCCATTTCATACCATAAGACTCGATGTACTCCTTGAGTTCATGAATCTTCTCGCGTGTCCAAACCTCGCCCAGAGGAACATCGTGCAATGCGGTAACGATGCCCTCAACACCTATTTGCTTCAACTGTGCAAGTGTAATCTTATCCTTCTTGCCAAACCAGCGCCATGTTCTTTCCATATATTATATAATGTATAAGTTTAAAAATCAATTATCTTGCAGCAACATACTTATGCAATGTCGCTCTTACAGCACCCTTGCCGGCAAAGAGCTCCTTCACCATGCCCTCAATCTGCTCACCGAAGCCAGCCTCGTAGAGATCGAGTCCGAATACATCCTTGCGGGAATAGAGGTTCTTGAGGCAAGAGTAGTCCTGATCAGCCTTGCCTACTTCAAGAGGAGCTACGATAGTCTGGAGCTCTGCCAACAATGGGTCAGAAGATGGCTCGAATGGCTTCAGGTTATCATCCAATGCCTTGAGATAACGGGCATAACCTGCCAATACCAAAGGAATCAACACGAGATTGCTCTTATCGAGACCGCGGTCGATATACTTCTTGATAGTCTCACCGAAACGGATAGAGAGTTTCTGGCTGGTATCGGTAGCGATACGCTGGGGAGCATCGGGCATAAAGGGGTTGGGCAGACGGCGGTTGATGACAGCGCCGATGAACTCGTAGGGGTTCAGAACGCCGGGATCAACCACAACGGGCATAGCCTCGATATAGCCGATCTTCTGGATGAAGGAGCGCAGATCCTCGTCTGCCATCTCGGCAGAGATGAGGTTGTAGCCCAGCATGCAGCCATAGATGGACATGGCAGTGTGCAGGGGGTTCAGGCAGGTGCAGACCTTCATCTTCTCGATCTTGTCCACGGTCTCGCGGTCGCAGTACAGCACACCGCCCAGCTCCAGCGGAGGACGGCCGTTGGTGTAGTGATCCTCGATGCACAGGTACTGGGTCTCCTCGGCGTTGACGAAGGGAGCGGTGAAGGTGTGCTTCTCGGTCACGATGGTATAGTTGTCCTCAAAGCCGTCCTTTGCCAGCATTTCCTGCACCTTTGCGTCCGGGCGCGGGGTGATCTTATCGATCATGCTCCAGGGGAAGGTGATCTTGGTCTCGTCCTGCACATAGGCCAGGAACTCAGCGGGCACCAGACCCTGCTCCACCCACTTTGCAGCGTAGGCGTGGACGGCAGTCTTGACCTTATCGCCGTTGTGAGAGCAGTTATCCATGCTCTGCACGGTCAGGGGCAGCTTGCCGGCCTTGAAGCGCTCGTACAGCAGAGCGGTGACCTTGCCCATGGCCAGCACGGGGGTCAGGCCGCGCTCCAAGTCAGCGGGAGCAACGCCGTAGCCCTTCTCGGTGATGGTAAAGGAGATCATCTGCAGGCTGGGGTTCTGGAAGATCTCCACCAGACGTGCCCAGTCGGCGCCGAAGGAATAATCAGCCTTCAGGCTCTCGGTAACGGAAGCGATGACCTTCTTCTCGATCTCGCCGGTGGACTTCAGGCAGACCAGCAGGCTCAGGTTGTCGTAGGGCTGGTAAGCCTTGTCGATGATCTCGTAGTCGAAGCTCTCGGCCACGATGACGCCGCGGTCGTACTTGCCGCTGTTCAGTGCGTCGTTCAGCACGGCAGCGGGGAAAGCACGGAAGATGTTGCCGGCACCGAAGTGCACCCAAGTGGGCTCGGCGTGGGTCTTGGCCTTGACAGCCTCGATGTCGAATTTGGGCAGCTCGTAGCCCTTTTCTGCCCACTCGGCGGACAGATTGCCGTTTTTGATATCAGACAGCTTCATAATCATCAGCCCTTCTTTTCTTCATCCAGACGGTCCAGCAGATCCCAGATACCCAGCATATACTGGATGCCCAGAGCACGGTCATACTTGCCATAGCCGGGGCGGCAGACGCCAGGGCCTTCCTCCCACAGCTGACGACCGTGGTCGGGACGGATGTAGCCTTCAAAGCCGCAGTCATGGTAAGCGCGCATCACCTCAATGATGCCGGTCTCGCCGCAGCAGTCGCGGTGCGCAGCCTCAGAGAAGTCGCCGTTGGGGAAGTGGTGGATGTTGCGGACGTGGCCGAAGGCAATGCGGTCGCAGTGCTTGCGGATGATCTCGGCACAGTTATTGTTGGGGTTTGCGTTCAGGCTGCCGGTGCACAGGGTCAGGCAGTTGTACGGATCGTCCACCATCTTCAGGAAGCGGTCGATGCTGGGCTCGTCCACCAGCAGGCGGGGCAGGCCGAAGATATCCCAAGGAGGATCGTCCATGTGGATGGCCATCTTGATGTCGCACTCGTGGCAGGTGGGCATCAGAGCCTCGAGGAAGTACTTCAGGTTCTCCCACAGCTTCTCCTTGGTGACAGGGGCGTAAGCCTTGAACAGCTCGTCCAGCTTTGCCATGCGCTCCGGCTCCCAGCCAGGGAAGGTCATGTTGTACTTCTCGGTGAAGGACATGATATACTCAGCCATAGCCTTGTAATCGCCCTTGATTTTGTCCTTCTCGTAAAACAGTGCGGTGGAGCCGTCGCCTACCGGATGGAACAGGTCGGTACGGGTCCAGTCGAAGATGGGCATGAAGTTGTAGCAGATGACCTTGACGCCGAACTTGGACAGGTTGCGGATGCACTGCTTGTAATTCTCGATATACTGGTCGCGGGTGGGCAGACCGATCTTGATGTCATCGTGGACGTTGACGGACTCGACAACATCCATATCAAAGCCGTAGGCGTGGATCTGGTCTGCAACCTTCTGGATCTCGTCGATTTCCCAGATCTCGCCGGGCATCTTGTTGTGCAGTGCCCAGACGATGCTGGTCACGCCGGGGATCTGCTTGATGTCGCTCAGGGTGACGGGGTCGTTGCCCTCGCCATACCAGCGCCAACCCATTTTCATAGGCATAGAGAAGTTCCTCCTGTCGTTATTTATCTTATGGCACGCGCAGTACGCCTGCACGCTCTTCTTGCTTATATTCTAATATATCAGTTTTAAAATAGCAATACGCACAATGCCATTTTTTTGTGTTTATTCTTGTATACTTTACACAAAAATGGCAAAATGCCAGTTTTTTAACAAGGTTTTTGGGCAGTGTGCTGCTCTCCTTCCAAGTTTCTCCTGTTCCTCCGGCTGGTGCAGCTTTTTGACCGGTTTGCGCAAAAATATGTCCTGCTTCCGTTAAAAGTCCGTTCTGTGGTACATTTGCCCTGTTATACTGCAATTACACCGAGGGACGGCAGCGTCTCCCTCATCTACTGGAAAAGAGAGGCACACTATGGACGAAAGCAACTTTGTGGTAAAGACCATCTTCCACGCCCGCGGCAACTCCGAGGTACTTACCGAGAACTATTTTGCCACCCGGAAGGAGGCTGAGGAATTCTGTGTCCTGACCGACTATGCCATGAAGCTGAACTACGGCGCAGAGCAGCAGCTGGTGACCACCGAGATCGTGGCACTCTGACCCGCCCGGCGCGAAGCGCAGCCGGTTGACAATTCCTGTAAAAACCTTTATATTCAAGACACGCAGCGCTCCGCAAAAACCGCCGGGCGCGCCATCTGCTTTTACTTTTATATATAAAGGAGGATCCACTATGGTTTCACCTGCCAAGTGCATCTCCGGGCGTTCTGTTGCCGATTGGATCGCGGCATATCCCGTGGTCTCTGACCTCTGCGCCCTGAAGGAGACTGCATGGGTAAACCCGGACAAGCTGCCCTTTGCACAGGCTGCGGCCGCCTGCCCGCTGACCCTTTCCGACATTGAGGACGCCGCCGCACGACTGGAGCGGTTTGCGCCCTATCTTGCCGCCGTCTTTCCCGAGACTGCTGCGACCGGCGGCATCATCGAGTCCCCTGTTCAGCCCATCCCCCGGATGCAGAAGGTGCTGAAGGAGCGCAGCGGCACCCCCATCGCCGGGCAGGTATGGGTCAAGTTGGACAGTCATCTGCCCATTTCCGGCTCCATCAAGGCGCGGGGCGGCATTTACGAAGTGCTGAAAACCGCCGAGGACATTGCCCTGCACAGCGGAATGCTACACCTTACCGAAAACTACGCCGTTCTGGCAGAAGAGAGCTTCCGCAAGCTGTTCTCGCAGTATTCCATTGCGGTGGGCTCCACCGGCAATCTGGGGCTTTCCATTGGCATCATGAGCGCGAAGCTGGGCTTTCAGGTCACTGTGCACATGTCCGCTGACGCGCGGCAGTGGAAAAAAGACCTGCTCCGCAGCCGGGGCGTCAAGGTGGTGGAGTACGTCTCTGATTACAGCATCGCCGTGACCGAGGGTCGCAAGCTGGCGGCAGGCGACCCCTACTGCCATTTTGTGGATGACGAAAACTCCAAGACCCTCTTTCTGGGCTATGCTGTGGCTGCGTTGCGGCTGAAAAAGCAGCTGGACGCGCAGGGCATCACCGTGGATGCGGAGCATCCCCTCTTCGCCTATCTGCCCTGCGGCGTGGGCGGTGGCCCCGGCGGCGTGGCCTTTGGCCTGAAGATGCTGTTCGGCGATGCCGCACACTGCTTCTTTGCCGAGCCCACCCACTCACCCTGCATGATGCTGGGCATGGCCACCGGCGAAAACAACAGCATTTGCGTGCAGGACTTTGGCATCGATAACCGCACCGCCGCCGATGGTCTTGCCGTAGGGCGCGCCTCCGGCTTTGTGGGCGGACTGATGCGTCCCTTTATGAGCGGCTGCTACACCCTGCAGGACGAGCGGATGTACACCCTTCTGGCACAACTGGCTGATACAGAAGAGCTTTTCCTTGAGCCCAGTGCTCTGGCGGGAATGTACGGCCCGGTGCTCACCCAGCCCGGGCAGCTGCTTGGCGCTTACACCGAAGCCGCCCTGCCTGCCGGTGCGCTGGCAAACGCCACCCATCTGGTCTGGGCCACCGGCGGGAATATGGTTCCCCGGGAAGAAATGCAGCGCTACTACGCAAAAGGCAAGGCGCTGGCACAGGGGTGACCGTGTGTCGTGTTTCGATTGCCGGTCGCATATTGACATTTTTACAAGCGTACGCTATACTGTACACGAAAGGAGTGATTCTACGATGACCACTACAAATATCACGAATTTCCGTAAGAATGCCTTCGACTATGTAGAGCAGACCATTAAATACAACCAGCCCATCAACATCACCACCAAGGACGGCAATGCCGTGCTGCTGTCTGAAGAAGATTACAGCGGCATCATGGAAACGCTGTATCTGGTCTCTGCACCGGGTATGCGCGAAAAGATTATGGACGGAATCGCCACGCCGCTTGAGGACTGTGTGGACGAAACGGCGGTGGAGTGGTAAATGTACAAGGTCGTTTACACCAAAACCGCCGCAAAGGACGTGCCAAAACTGAGGTCTGCCCATCTGGACGAAAAGGCAAAGGCACTCATTGAAATCATCCGTGTTGATCCTTTCCAAAACCCGCCCCCGTACGAAAAGCTGGTGGGTGATCTGAACGGTGCATACAGCCGCCGCATCAACATCCAGCACCGCCTTGTTTATCAGGTCTATGAAAAAGAGCAGACCGCTAAGATCCTCAGTCTGTGGACGCACTATGAACGATAAATCTAATAGCACTTCTTCGGAAAATTCATCATACGATGAGGATATGCGTGCAGAGTACGATTTTTCTGATGCCAGAAGGAACCCTTATCCGCATGACATACAAAAATAACAAGCAAAAGCCGCCTTTCGTGCCAAACAGCACAAAAAGCGGCTTTTTATCGTCTTATTTCAGGAGCAAAGAACCTTGCGGAAGCTTATTCCGGCAGATCCTCTTCGTTCTCCAGAGAGTGCCAGACGTTCTGGACGTCATCGTTATCCTCCAGAGAATCCAGCAGCTTGCCCATCTGCTTCAGCTGATCGGGATCGGTCAGGCGGGTGGTGGTCATGGGCACCATGGCCAGATCATCGGACAGGATCTCGTAGCCCTTCTCTTCCAGAGCCTTGACCACAGCGGAGTAGTTCTCGGGGTCGGTGGTGACCTCGGCTGCGTCCTCGCTGGCATCAAAGTCCTCGGCACCGGCATCCAGAGCGTCCATCATGGCCTCGTCGGCGTCCTTATCCTCCAGAGAGATGTCGATGACACCCTTCTGGCTGAACAGGAAGGCCACACAGCCCATAGCGCCCAGGTTGCCGCCGTTCTTGTCGAAGTAGTGGCGCAGGTCGGCAGCGGTACGGTTGCGGTTGTCGGTCAGGGTCTCCACCATGACAGCCACGCCGCCGGGGCCGTAGCCCTCGTAGGTGATGGCCTCGAACTCGGTCTTGTCGCCGCCCTCGGCCTTCTTGATGATACGCTGGATGTTATCGTTGGGCACGCTCATGCGCTTTGCCTTGGCGATCAGGTCTGCCAGCTTGCTGTTGGAAGCCGGGTTGGGGCCGCCGTCACGGACGGCAACGCTGATCTCGCGGCCGATCTTGGTAAAGACCTTGGCGCGGGCGCCGTCGGTCTTTTCCTTCTTGCGCTTAATATTGTTCCATTTGCTATGTCCAGACATGGGAAAGAGCCTCCTAAATTTATCGGTATCTCCGCCTGCGGGCAGACGGGCTGTGGTCGCCCGCTTGTGGCAGCACACAAAATCTAACTCTATTATTTTATCACAATCCACCGGCACGTTCAAGCCTGAAAAGCCCGATTTTCGCCCGGATGCGTGTAAATCTGCGGTTTACAGCAGCCGCAGCGCCTTGGGATAGTGGTTTTTCACCCGCCCGCTGGACACCTTGCCGCCGCCCAGCGGCCAGCCGTCCACGGTCACGCAGCACCAGCCGTCCGCTGCCGTGCGGGCTTCCACCTCGCGGCCGGAGAGGTACTCGGTGCAGCGGCAGTCGGCAAGGGTCAGCTGCTCGCAGTTCGTGCACAGGTTGCCGAAGGCCGTGAACAGGTGGTGCTCCGGCACAAAGCGGCCTTTCTGCACACTGCCCACGAACACCCCCGCCCGCAGCACATGGAGTCCCGTCTGCGGAAAGGCAACCGGCAGCAGCACACCACCGCCGTGCACCACGGCCGGGCGCTGCGCCAGCGCGGGGAAATACTGCCGGGCAAACTCCTGCCATGCGGCAAGGCTTTGCGCCGGGGTGGCCTCCCCTGCCCCGGTGTCCCGGGTGCGGCGGCTCGTGCCCCGCACGGCGTCCCGGCAGGCGCGGCTGTCTGCGCGGCGGGTGCTGCGGGCATCTGCGGCCTTGGCAGGCTTCGCCTTGCCCTTGCCCTTTTTGCCCGCCTCAGCAGCAGCGGCAAGCCAGAGCTGCTCCTCCGGGGTGTATTCCCCCTCCGGCGGCAGGGTGCGGGGCGTACCGGCCTTGACCAGCCGGGCCATAAAGTGCCCCTCGCCGCCCTGACAGGGCCAGATGCGGCGCACCTTGCTCACATCCAGCGGCAGACCGCCGGTGCGGTTCTCTTCGCCTACGCTGCCAAAGGTGTAGTCCACATTGCCCAACACATCAGCCAGTGCAAACTCCGGGTGGCGCTGCAAAAAGGCCGCCACCTGTCCTTCGTCCTCCTCCGGCGCAAAGGTGCAGGTGGAGTACACCAGCTGCCCGCCGGGAGCCAGTGCTGCTGCGGCGCAGTCCAGTATCTGCGCACCCAGCTCTGCGCACTGCTTTACCAGTGCCTCGCAGTGCTGCTGCAGCGCTACCGGCTCCTTGCGGAACATTCCCTCACCGGAGCAGGGCGCGTCCACCAGCACCCGGTCGAAAAACTCCGGCAGCGCCTCGGCAATGCGGGCGGGGGTCTCGTTGAGCACCACGGCGTTGGAAACGCCCATGCGCTCAAGGTTGCTTTTTAAAATTTCGGCACGCGCAGCCACATACTCGTTGCTCACTAGCACACCGCGCCCCTGCAATGCCGCCGCCAGCTGGCTGCTTTTGCCGCCGGGTGCGGCGCACAGATCCAGCACCCGCATCCCCGGCTGTACCCCCAGCAACGGCGCTGCCGAAGAAGCCGAGGGCTCCTGCGAATAGAACACACCCGCATGGTGATACGGATGCCGTCCGGGCTTAAAGTCCGGCTGATGCACCACAAAAGCCGCCTTGCAGAAGGGCGAGGGCTCCAGCGGGAAATCTGCCCTCTGCGCAAACTGCTCCGGCGTGGTGCGCAGCGCCGATACGGTAACGCCGCGCTCTGCCGTCTGCTGCAGGGCGGCATACAGCTGCTCGTATCGCTGGCCCAGCAGGGCACGTTCCCGCTGCTCAAAATATTCCGTAGGCATATTCTTTTCCTCCCATGGGATGTATAAAGCCGCCGGCTGCGGCCACACTATGGACTGTGAGGGCGGTCCCGCCCCCACAGCAACGACCGAAAGGAGCATTCACACCATGGAAAACCGCAGTGAGAACCGCAGTACCAATTGCAAGAACCAGACCTCTAACCGTACCAGCAGCAAGACCACCAACAGCGCTACCAACGAGCACAAGCACCCCAACCAGTACACCAAGGGTGCCGATGACGAGAGCGCCAAGAACTCCACCAACAGCCGTTCCAGCAACGCAAAAAACAGCCGCTGATGGCGTAAGCGGCATCTGACGGACCGCAGATGCCAACAAGCAAAGCCCGCTGCCCTCCACCACTGGTTTCCAGTGTGGAAAGCAGCGGGCTTTCGCATTCTTATTTCTGGTCAGGGTCAAACTGCTGCCACAGCACCTCAAACAGCTGGTGCACACGCTCCAGTTGTCCGTTCAGGTACAGCCAGCCCAACAGGCACTCGAAGCCGGTGGAGGCACGGTATTCCTCCGGGGAGGCGTGCTTAGCAACGCTGGCCTTGCTGGCGTTGCGGCCGCGCTTGAACACAGCCAGCTCGTCCTCGGTGAACAGCGGCTCCAGCAGCTGTTCCTCTCTGAACTGCGCCTTGGCAGAGACATACTTGACCTTTTCGGCATTCAGCTTTCCGGCTGAAAGGCGGTGGTGCTCCACCAGACGCTGACGCACCAGCAGCTCCAGCACGCTGTCCCCCACAAAGGCCAGCGCCAGCGGGCTGAGCTCCCGCGGGTCGATCTTTTCTGATTCGTTCATGATGCTTTATCCTTAGAAGATATAGTCGAACTGATAATCGCCGATGAGGATGGTATCGTTCTCTTCCACGCCCTTCTGCACCAGCGCGTCCAGAATGCCGCTCTCGCCCAGCTGACGCTGGAAGAACTGCAGGCTCTCGTAGTCGTCCACGTTGCTGCCGGCCAGAATATACTCCAGCCACGGGGCATCTACGCTCCACACATGGGCTTCCATGCGCTGGATGGTGAAGTCGCGGCCATTCTTCTTGGGCTCCTGCTTTTTGTACTCGGGGGTGAACACCGGCACCTGCGGGATATCCTTGAGACGGTTGTACACGAGGCCCGGCAGCTGCTTTACGCCCTGCATGGTGGCGGCAGAGATGGGTACGAAGGTCAGGCCTTTGCCCTCCACATACTGGCGGAAGGTCTCGATCTGCTCCTCGGTGGCAAGGTCGCACTTGTTGCCCACCACGATCTGCGGGCGCTCGGCCAGCACGGGGCTGAACTTTGCCAGCTCCTCGTTGATCTTCTCAAAGTCCTCGATGGGGTCGCGGCACTCGCTGCCGGAAACATCCACAACGTGCAGCAGCAGGCGGCAGCGCTCCACATGGCGCAGGAAATCGTGTCCCAGACCGACGCCCTCGCTGGCACCCTCGATCAGGCCAGGGATGTCGGCGCAGACAAAGCTTGCGCCCTCGCCCACCGACACAACGCCCAGCGTGGGCACAAGGGTGGTAAAGTGGTAGTTTGCGATCTTGGGCTTGGCGGCGCTGATGGTGGAGATGAGGGTGGACTTGCCCACGTTGGGGAAGCCGATCAGACCCACGTCCGCAATCAACTTCAGCTCCAAGGTCACCTGAAGATCCTCGCCGGGCATACCGGGTTTTGCAAACTTGGGAATCTGGCGGGTGGGGGTGGCAAAATGTGCGTTGCCGTAGCCGCCGCGACCGCCCTTAGCAATGGTGACCGGGGTGTGGTCGGACAGGTCGGCGATGACAAGGCCGCTCTCTGCGTCCTTGATCACAGTGCCCAGCGGCACCTTGATGACCAGATTCTCGGCATTTTTGCCGTGGCACAGGCTTGCGCCGCCCTTGCCGCCCTCCGGGGCCACATACTTGCGCTTATAGCGGAAGTCCATCAGGGTGCTCAGGTGGTCGTCCACCACAAAAATGATGTCGCCGCCGCGGCCGCCGTCGCCGCCGTCCGGGCCGCCTGCGGCCACGAACTTCTCACGATGGAAGCTCACTGCGCCGTCGCCGCCCTTGCCCGCGTGGAGCCATATCGTGGCGATGTCGATAAAGTTGGTTTGTGCTGCCATACAGCCCCTCCTTATTTTCATCAAAAAGAGCCGGGCCACGAGGGTCCGGCTCTACGATTGCAGTTATTCAGAAAGAAGTTACTGCTTGACGCTGCACTTCTTGCCGCTCTTGCCCACGCGCTCAAAACGGACGGTGCCGTCCACCAGAGCAAACAGGGTATCATCGCTGCGACTGCCAGTTCTGCACCATTGACTGCAACTACGATTGCTGGGTTGAAACCCATTGCAACGAATGTGGTCTGTGCCTGGGCGACACGCCCTACTGGTGCGAGGAGTGCTTTAAATGCGCCGACTGCATGGAGGATACGCACTGCTCCACCTGCGCCAAGTGCTACATCGGCGAGGATGACCAGCTGTGCGGCGAATGCCATAAGGGCCCCTGCTGCTCCATAACCATCTGCGACTCCTGCGGCTTCTGTGATGACTGCGCAAACGATGACAGCGACCCGATGCACTGCTCGCTGTGCAACAGCTGCTTCGGTGCGGTGGACGAGTGCGTTGACGACGATGATACCGGCGTCATACACTGCGTCGATTGCCACACATCCTGCGAGCAGTGCGAGGAATGCCTGCTGAACCAGGAGTCCTGCGAGGACTGCGGCCTGTGCGCCCTCATAATCAGACTTAAGCTGAAAACCGAGGACAGGGCCAACGCCAAACAGGCGCATCACGATAAGGCCATCGCCCTCCAACAACCTCACAGTTTTTCAATAAAGGATTGCACTTCACCTTACTCCTACACATTTCCGTATTGTTCCAATAATGTACCATGCAAAAAATTGCTATTTTTTTGTAGTCTCTATTGACAAAAGCGAAGATTAGTAGTACATTATGTTTTGATAACACGGGTGGTGAATTGAAGAAAGGTCACTGCGGCGGGAATTATGTGTGAATACTTTTCAATTTTCTGTTACAGTATTATGCCGCCTCCTGTCCACTGTCCAAATTTGAAAGGGGTAAAGATATGAAAGCACGTATATCACGCAAATTTTTCTGTCTTCTGCTGGCAGTAGTGATGGTATGCACACTACTGCCAATCACTGTGCTGGCGGCTGGACCAAACGGTAGCATTGAGAGTGCTGGTATTACTCATGCTGGCGGCTACTTGAAAAATGCTGTTTCCGTTGGACTGAAAAACGTCACCTTCAAAACCAGCGTACAGGTGAAGCTGTACAGCGGCGATACTCTGCTGACCACGGCTACCTTGCAGGGAGTAACTCCCGGCAGCTATGGTTTCCTGACCTGCTGCATCGCTACCGAGACTGCTGACGCAAACTGGGCACTGACCCCCTGGACTCCCAAAGATGATGTTGTCCCCAATAAAGTCGTGCTGTTTGTGGATGACAACAAAATGGACACTATGGAATTCACTCTGGATGCTGCAGAGTGGAAAGCCCTGCCCGGCACGGTGCTCCCCTCTAGCGGCAGCACCACCGGCGGCGAAAGCCACTGGCATTCCCCGGTTACCCCTGCTCCCGTTCCCGTGGTGGTAATACCCCCCAAGACCGGCGATATGACGATATGGCAGAGCATACTGCATTTCTTCGGGGTAATATAAAAAGATAACGGCATGACAAAGCCCCCGCGAATGCGGGGGCTTTGCTTATCCTTTCGTCTTTAGGGGGAAGAATGACGACGGTGCTTACGCTTTCTTTGACTTTGCGCTGCGGACGCTTTCGAGCATTATGCTGCCCAGTATCAGCGCGGCGCCTACCGCGCCCATGACGCCCATTTTCTCATGCAGGAGAACGGCACTCATTGCGGCGGTGGAAAGGGGGTTGAGGGCGCAGAACTGGCTCGCCCTCTCGGAGGGTATCCTGCGCTGTGCCACGGGCTGAAGGGTGAAGCCGAAGCAGCTGCAAACCAGCGCAAGCCCCAATATCGGCAGCCACTCAGAGGCGCAGGAGGGCAGCTTGGGAGCCTCGAATATGAAGGAGGCTATGGTGGTGAACAGGCCGATGAAGCCGACCTGCGCTATGCCTATGAGCATGGGGTCGCCCTTTTTGGAAAGCCTGTCAGTGAGTATTATCGCCAAGGCGTAAAGCATGGCGGAGAGTATGCAGAGCCCTTCGCCGAGGCCAAAGCTGAACCTGCCGGAGCGCAGGGTGAGGGCGCCGACGCCTATTAAGGTAAGCCCGGCGCAGAGCAGGGCCTTTTTGCAGGGCAGCTTCTTATGCAGCAGCGCCTCCATCAGCGGCACTATGACTATTGCGGTATTTTCGAGAAAGGAGGTGGTGGAAGCGAGGGTGTGCTTGAGGGCGAAAAGCTCCGCCGCCATCATCGCGGAGAAGGCGCCGCCTATCGCCATCCCCATGAGCAGCGTCCTGAGGTCCATCCGCTTCATCCGATTGAAGAATATGGCGCAGAGTATCACGAAGGCAAGGCAGAAGCGAACGGAGAGTATGTTGAGGGGGCTCATAGTGGTGAGGAGCGCCTTGGACAGCAGCAGAGAGGTGCTGCGCGCAACTATAACGCCCGCGAGAAGGAACTCCGCAGGGTTTACCCGGCAGCCTATCCTTGCCCTTGCGCTGATGCTTTCCATTGTTTCTGTCCTTTCCTGATATTTTGTCGTTTTCTTTGTTTGACATCATTATATTACTGTTATATATTTGAGTAAAACGAGGATATATCATGGCAGCATTGATAAAAAGTCAAAAATAGAGGCGCGATATGGATACAGAGAAGTGCAGGGCGCTGATAGCGGCGCTGGAGCTGGGCTCACTTACCGCCGCGGCGGAGAGCCTCGGCTATACTCCCTCCGGAATAAGCCGTATGATGGCGGCGCTGGAGGATGAGATGGGCTTTCCGCTTCTGATAAGGAACAGAGGCGGCGTCGCCCCTACCGAAAACTGCAAAAATATGCTTCCCCTCATACGCGATTTCGTGTACATGGGGCGGCGCTGCGTGCAGCAGGCGGCCTCCATACGCGGCATAGAGATAGGCAAGCTCACCATAGGCAATACCTACGAGGCCTGCTACGGCTGGCTTGCCCACTTGATCGCCGGCTTTTCGCGGAAGTACCCGATGGTGGAGATAAGCACTTTGGAGGGAACCAGCAGCGAGCTTGCGGCAGCGCTGAGCGAGCACAGGGCGGATTTCTGCGTAATGAGCCGCCGCGAGGGCGACTTCGACTGGCTGCATATAAAGGACGATCAGCTGGTGGCGGTGCTGCCAAAGAGCAACCCACTCTCCGGCGGCGCGGCCTTTCCGCTCTCAGCTGTGGGCAATTACCCCTTCGTAGCCATACGCCCCGCAGAGGAGACGGACAACTCCCGCATGATCGCCCAGATGGGCATAACCCCTGACATACGCTTCGGCTGCCCGGATGGCCTTGCCGCCATGGCGATGGTGAAGGCGGGGCTGGGAATAGCCATAATGAACCAGCTCATCGTGGACTCGCTGGAGCCGGGCGGCGAGGTGAGGGTTATGCCCCTGGACCCTGAGCAGTATGTGGATATAGGTATAGGAGTTACAAGGAAGGATATGATTTCCCCTGCGGCAGCAAGGTTCATCGCCTACGCGAAGGAGCACATAGAGGAAATGAAGTAAAGAAAAAAGGCTTCCCAATTTAAAGGAAGCCCTTTGCGTTTGCAGCGTTATTCCTCCGCGTCTATGTAGGGCAGAAGCTTGTTGAGGTCGCAGGGCTCACTCAGTACAAGCTCTATGCCTTCCACCCGCTTGTCCTCGAACATCTGGGTGAGCGCTATGTACTGGCACAGGCGGGACTTGAGGTTGAGGCAGTCGCCCTCGGCGGTCATGAGCTCCACCCTGCCGGCGCAGGTGTTTACGGCCTTAAAAAAGCTTGCAGGCTCCGATATATCTCTGATCTTCATTGGGGCGTCCTCCATAAGTTTTTCTGTTATTATACAACAGCTCAGGTTTTTTTTCCACTTCACAATTATTTCAAATTATTATGATGATATGTACAAGGTCTTATATTACAATTAGCACTCGAAAGGTAAGAGTGCTAATAAGGACCATGGCACATACTACTTACGAAATCATCGGTCCGAGGAGGATTTTATATGGATATTAACAGGTTAACGCAGAAATCTATTGCGGCGGTGCAGGATGCCCAGTCCATCGCCAGCCGCAACACCAACCAGCAGGTGGATCAGCAGCACCTTATGAAGGCGCTGCTCGACCAGAAGCTCATAGCCGAGCTCATCACCAGAATGGGCAAGGATAAGGACGCCTTCGACGCGGCCCTGGACAGGGAAATAAGCAAGCTGCCCAAGGTGACGGGCAGCCGGGAGGCGGAAAAGGTGTACATAACCCCTGAGCTGGATCGCGCGCTCAACGCGGCGGAGGATCAGGCCAAGCACATGAAGGACGAGTATATCTCGGTAGAGCATCTGTTTTTAGGCATGCTGGAAGCGCCTAACGGCGCCATGAAGGAGATGTTTAAAACCTTTGGCATCACCCGGGACGAGTTTTTGAAGGTTCTCAACGACGTTCGGGGCGGCGCAAGGGTGACGACCGACAGCCCGGAGGATACCTACGACGCGCTGGGCAAATACGCTCAGGACCTCGTGGAGCTTGCAAGGAAGCAGAAGCTTGACCCTGTTATAGGGCGTGACGAGGAAGTACGCAACGTCATCCGCATACTTTCAAGAAAGACCAAGAATAACCCCGTGCTCATAGGCGAGCCGGGCGTAGGCAAGACGGCAATAGCCGAGGGGCTTGCCCAGCGGATAGTATCAGGCGATGTGCCGGCAAATCTGAAGGATCGCAAGATATTCTCCCTCGACATGGGTGCCCTTATTGCGGGCGCAAAGTTCAGGGGCGAATTCGAGGAAAGGCTTAAGGCCGTTCTTAATGAAATAAAGCGCAGCGAGGGCAGGATAATACTGTTCATCGATGAGCTGCACAATATAGTAGGAGCCGGACGCACCGAGGGCAGCATGGACGCGGGCAACCTCTTAAAGCCCATGCTTGCCAGGGGCGAGCTGCACTGCATAGGCGCGACCACGCTGGACGAGTACCGCAAGTACATCGAAAAGGACCCCGCCCTTTCCAGAAGGTTCCAGCCCGTAATGGTAGATGAGCCTACGGTAGAGGACACCATAAGCATACTGAGAGGGCTGAAGGAGCGCTATGAGGTGTTCCACGGCGTAAAGATACAGGACAGCGCCCTGATAGCCGCCGCCACACTTTCCCACAGGTACATAAGCGACAGGTTCCTGCCGGATAAGGCTATCGACCTTGTGGATGAGGCCTGCGCCATGGTGCGCACCGAGATGGACAGTATGCCCACCGAGCTTGACGAGAAGCGCCGGCACATAATGCAGCTGGAGATAGAGGAAGCCGCCCTTAACAAGGAAAGCGACAAGATATCCCAGCAGCACCTTGAGGATATCCGCAAGGAGCTGGCTCACGAGCGCGAGGAGTTCGCGGGGCTCAAGGCAAAGTGGGAAAACGAGAAGGACGCCATAAAGAAGGTTCAGTCCCTCCGCACAGAGATAGAACAGCTTAACGCCGATATGCAGCAGGCCGAGCGGAGCTACGACCTTAACAAGGCCGCCGAGCTCAAGTACGGCAAGCTGCCCAAGCTGAAGGAAGAGCTGGCCAAGGCGGAGGCGGACATGGAGAAGGGCAAAGCGGACGGCCTGCTCCGCGACCGCATCACCGAGGAGGAGATAGCCAAGATAGTGGGCCGTTGGACCGGCATACCGGTCGCCAAGCTGATGGAGGGCGAGAGGGAGAAGCTGCTGCACCTGGACAGCATACTGCATAAGCGGGTCATAGGCCAGGACGAGGCGGTGCAGACCGTCTGCGACGCCATACTTCGCACCCGGGCGGGGCTTAAGGACCCCAACAAGCCTATCGGCTCCTTCCTGTTCTTAGGGCCTACCGGCGTAGGCAAGACGGAGCTTGCCAAGGCTCTGGCGGAAGCCCTGTTTGACGATGAGTCCAACATGGTGCGCATAGATATGAGCGAATACATGGAGAAGCACTCCGTGTCCCGCTTGATAGGCGCTCCTCCGGGCTATGTGGGCTATGACGAGGGCGGCCAGCTTACGGAGGCCGTGCGCCGCCATCCCTACTGCGTCGTGCTGTTCGACGAGGTGGAGAAGGCCCATCCCGACGTGTTCAACGTACTGCTTCAGGTGCTGGACGACGGGCGCATAACGGATTCCCAGGGCCGCACGGTGGACTTCAAGAATACCGTAATCGTTATGACCAGCAATCTGGGCTCCAGCTACATACTGGAGGGCATAAAGGACGGCAGGATAACAGAGGAGGCCCGCGCACAGGTGAACCTGCTGCTCAAGCAGAGCTTCAGGCCGGAATTCCTCAACAGGATAGACGACATAGTGTTCTATAAGCCCCTGGACAAGGAGGAGATCTTCAAGATCACTGACCTCATGCTGGAGGATATACGCAAGAGGCTCAAGGAGCGCAGGCTGGACGTGAAGCTTACCGACAGGGCGAAGAACTACCTTGCGGAGACCGGCTACGATCCTCAGTACGGCGCAAGGCCCCTGAAGCGGCTGCTTTCCAGCAAGCTTGAGACGCTGCTTGCCCGCAAGATAATCGAAGGCGACCCCGCCCCCGACACGGTGTTCACCGTGGATTACGACGGCGAGAACCTCACCGTATCAGAGAGCAAGGGCGAATAAAGCCGAATAATAATACGGCCCCGGTGAAATTGCCGGGGCACTTTTTTTAAGGAAGCGGCGGGCGGCAAGCCCCCGCAACCTCCGGTTGCGCCAGTCTGTCAAAAAACCCCAGGGTTGATAAGGGGCGGCAGCCCCTTATGTTTAATCCGGCTCTGACGACACAAGGTGAATTGCCCCGCAGGGGCAAGAGAAGGCCCCCTGGGGGGTG
>ERZ773147.1815-NODE-1815-length-20744-cov-6.213592_pt1 | contig 20744 bp, 20 predicted proteins | sample MGYA00580851_ERZ773147 | MGnify/ENA primary metagenome ERZ773147 (study PRJEB29015, sample SAMEA2737818) | human gut metagenome | biome: human gut; feature: human-associated habitat; material: faeces | place: China | collected 2012 ... | reverse complement strand
CCAGCACTACGGCCAGCAAGCCCGTCATAAAACGAAATTTCTTTGTCATGGTCTGCCCTCCTTTGCGAGTTTATAATTTTTTATACCTTCTCCTTACCGTTTTGTCAAGGTATTACTTCATCGAGAGCGCGAGCAGGCGCGCCGCGGCGCTCTCCTCGGCGCGGCACTCCGCGGCAAAGCGGTGCGCCGTTTCCGGCGCGAGCGGCAGGGCGTTTTCCTTCGCGCTCTCATAGAGCCGCACCCGCGCGCGAGCCAAAAGCACGATCTGCCGCAGCGCTGATAGGACGCCCGGCGCGGTGCCGGAGCGAAGCTGCGGCGCCCGCTCCCCTTCGCGGAGGAAAAACTCGGCGTGCAGCGCCCGCCGCCGCGTCTCACAGCGGCGCAGCGCTTCGCCGAAAGCATTCTGACATGCGCGGCTCGTGCGCATAAGATAGCGCAGCCGTGCCGCGGCCTCCGCCTCAAGACGAATGCTTTCTCGCAGCGCGTCCGGTGTTTTTTTCTCCTCTGTCGGCGCAGCGGGCCCATATACGCGCTCCAATACGCGCTTCATGCGCTCGGTATCCATACGACCGCCTCCCCGGTACAGTCTATTCCGCTGCCGCGCTTCGGTTCCCGTCTTGCAATCCGCGCCAAACTATGCCATAATAAGAAATAATGTTATGTGTGGGAGGATGTGCTCATGCCGAGATTCTTTCTCTCCGGCGGAAGCTCGATCGCCGGGGGCACGGCGTTTATTCTGGGAGAGGACGCCGCGCACGCCAAGGTGCTGCGCCTTCGCGTCGGCGACACGATGATCGTGTGCGACGGCGGCAAAGACCACCACTGCACCGTTACGAAGATCACCCCCAACGAGGTCGAGGCCGAGATCTTTGAGGTCGTCCCCTGTCAGGGCGAGCCGAGCGTGCACACCGTCATTCTCGCGGGTCTTCCCAAGGGCAGCGACAAGACCGACTACATTCTCCAGAAATGCACCGAGGCGGGCGCATCGGAGATCTATTTCTTTGCTTCCAGCCGGTGCGTGGCGCGCATCCAGGGCGACGCGGACAAAAAGATCGCCCGCTGGCAGCGCATCGCCGAGGAAGCCGCTAAGCAGTCCGGCCGCGGCGTGATCCCCACCGTCGGATTCCTGCCCGATCTCGCGGAGGCCTTCAACAAGGCGAATGCCACCGCGCTGCCCCTCTTTATGTACGAAACCGGCGAGCGCGAAACGCTGCGCGAGGCCGTGGAGAGCGCCGGAAGCATCACCTCCGCCGCCATTCTCACCGGTCCGGAGGGCGGCTTTGAGCCGTTCGAGGCGGAGCTTGCCCGCATTATGAAGCTGCACATCTGCTCGATGGGCCCGCGCATCTTCCGCTGCGAGACCGCGCCGGTCGCCGCGCTCTCGGCGCTTATGTACGCCACCGGCAATATGTAAAAAACTCCTTTCATTTTTCTGTATATTTCATCGAAACGCCCGCGAAAAAGCATTGCTTTTCCGCGGGCGTTCTGTTACAATACGTTCCATCAAGAACATTTGTTGTTAACTCAAGGACATTTGACCAATCAGAGAAAGAAGGCGATGCCGTGAAAGCTGCAGTTTTGGGATACGGTACGGTCGGCACGGGCGTTTATTCGATGCTGTCGGACGCCCCCGGCATGGAGGCAGGGCCGGTGCTCGTGCGCCCCGGAAAGGCGGTCGAGAGCTTCATGGTGAGCGACGCCGCGCTCATTTTCGGCGATCCGACGGTCGACGCCGTAGTGGAAACGCTTGGCGGGCTCGACCCGGCATATTCCTACGGTATGCGCGCGCTTGAGGCCGGGAAGCACTTCATCACCGCGAACAAGGCGATGGTCGCGGCGCACGGTCTGGAGCTTGCGGCGCTCGCGCGGGAAAAGGGCGCGGCGTTTCTCTTCAGCGCGGCGTGCGGCGGCGGCGTGCCGTTTCTCCACAATCTCGCGCTCTCGGCGGAGACCGACCGCATTGAGGCCGTTTCCGGCATTTTGAACGGCACAACGAACTACATGCTCGACGCCATGCAGCGCCGCAGTCTTTCCTACGGCGACGCGCTCCGGGAAGCGCAGTCTCTCGGCTATGCCGAGTCCGACCCGACGGCGGACGTCTCCGGGCTGGACGCGCTGCGGAAAATGCAGCTCGCGTGCGCGGCCGCCTTCGGGGTGCTGCCGCAAAGCGGCATGCTCTGCGAGGGCATGGAGCACTTCACCGCCGAGGACGTGGAGGATATCCAAAGCCGCGGTCTCGTCTGCCGTCTTTTGGCGCGCGGCAGCCGCGCCGGGGAGGGTGTTTCGGCGTATGTGGAGCCGGTGCTCTTCCCCCGTGCCGCGCCGGAGAGCTCGGTTTTCACGAATAACAACATGGCGCGCTATACCGGCAAACGCTGCGGCTCCATCGTGCTGATGGGGCAGGGCGCAGGCCGCTTCCCCACCGCTTCGGCGGTGCTGCGCGATCTTTCTGCGGCGCAGCAGGGCGCGCGCTCCATGTTCCCGGAAAACTGCCGCGCCGCGGAAGCCGATAACCGCGAAGCGGTGCATTCCTACTACATTCGCACCGGCGGCTTTGCCGCTGTCCGGCTTCCGCTCCGGTCGGTGCTCGCGCAGGGCGAAGTTGTCCGCGCCGTGACCGAGCCGATGAGCGCGGAGAAAATGCACGCGCTCGCGCAGAACATCCGCAAGGACGGAAACGATCTGTTCTTCGCGGCGCTGGAGGAAGAACTATGCTGAAAGTATGCAAATTCGGCGGCTCGTCCGTCGCAGGGGCGGAACAATTCCGCAAGGTGCGCGACATTGTCCTTTCGGACGATTCGCGCCGCGTTGTCATCATCTCGGCCGCCGGAAAGCGCACGAGCGACGATCACAAGCTCACCGACCTCCTCTATCTCTGCCACGCGCACCTGACCTACGGCGTCTCGTGCGCCGACATTCTCGCCGCGATCCGCTCCCGGTTCGTCTCCATCCGCGACGAGCTGGGTCTTTCCTACCGCGTGGAGGACGAATTCGACGCTTACGCCGCGACGCTCTCGCGTGACACGAGCGTGGACGAGCTCGTCTCCCGCGGCGAATACTTCACCGCGCGGCTCATGGCCGAAACGCTCGGCTACGCCTTCGTGGACGCCGCCGACTGCGTGTTCTTCGGCTTTGACGGCCAGTTTGACCGCGCCCGCACCGACGCGGCCATCGCCGACGCGCTCGAAAAGAACGGGAAGCTCGTCCTCCCCGGCTTCTACGGCCGCGTGCCAACCGGGAAGATCAAGGTCATGACGCGCGGCGGCAGCGACATCACCGGCGCGCTCGCCGCAGCCGCGGTGAACGCGGACGTATACGAAAACTGGACGGACGTTTCCGGCATATTGATGGCCGATCCACGCATCGTGGATGATCCGCGCCCCATTCCCCGCATCACCTACGCGGAGCTGCGCGAGATGGCGTTCATGGGCGCTTCGGTGCTGCACGAGGAATCCATTCTGCCGGTCAAGGAAAAAGGCATTTCCCTGAACATCCGCAACACGAACCGGCCGGACGAGCCCGGCACGTTCATCGTGGAGCACATCGAAAGCGAAAGCGAGCTTGAGCGCCCGATCACCGGCATCGCCGGGCGGCGCAACTTCACGATCCTCACGGTGCTCAAGCGCAACATGAACGCCTCCACGACGCTCTGCAACGCGCTGGAGATCCTCGACCGCTACCACGCAAGCGTGGAGCACATCACGCTCGGGCTGGACAGCTTCGCGCTCGTCGTTTCGTCCGCGGCGCTGGAAAATACGCTCTATGATGTCATCGCCGACATTCAGAAGACCTGCCGCCCGGACGATGTGCGCGTGCAGGACGGCATCGCGCTCGTCGCCGCCGTGGGCCGCAAAATGCCCGCCCGCCCCGGCACGTCCGGCAAGCTCTTCCAGGCACTCGGCGAGCACGGGCTGAACATCCGCACCATCGCCCAGGGCGCGGACGAGCTTTCGATCATCGTGGGCGTGGAAAACTGTGATTTTGAAAAGGCGATCCGCGTATTGTATGACGGGTTCACCGGCTGACAGAAAGGAGATCCTCTTATGAAAAACTGCAATATCGCCATTCTCGGCGCGACCGGCGCGGTCGGCCGCGAAATGCTCAACGTACTGGAAGAATACGATATTCCCGTTTCGCGTCTCAAGCTCCTCTCGAGCGCGCGCAGCGCGGGGAGCAAAATTCCCTTCCGCGGGGAGGACCTCACCGTGGAAGAAGCGGCGGACGCCTCGTTCGAGGGCATGGACTTTGTCCTCGGCGCGGTAAAGAGCGGCATGTCCCGCGCGTTTGCCCCGGCCATCGTGAAAAGCGGCGCGGTATACATCGACAACAGCTCCGCCTTCCGCATGGATCCGGCCATCCCGCTCGTCGTGCCGGAGATCAACGGTGAGGACGCGAAGAGCAATTCCGGCATCATTGCCAATCCCAACTGCTCCACGATCATCACCGCGATGGCCGTCGGCGCGCTCAACCGCCTCTCGCCGATCGAGAGCATGGTCGCGTGCACGTATCAGGCCGTATCCGGCGCCGGACAGGGCGGACTTGAGGAACTCGAGCGCCAGATGGACGCGCTCGCCCACGGCGAAAAGTGCGAGGCGAAGGTATTCCCCACGCAGATCGCGCTCAATGTCATCCCGTTCATCGGCAGCATGCTCGATAATCTCTATACCGACGAAGAAATGAAAATGCAGAACGAGGGGCGCAAGATCCTGCATCTCCCCGGGCTGCGCGTCACCTGCACCTGCGTGCGCGTTCCCGTTATGCGCTCGCACTCCATCGCCGTCACGGTGCGGACAAAGGAGAAGATCACCGTTGCCGAGGCCAACGAAGCCATCCGCGCCTTCCCCGGCTGCCGTCTGATCGAGGACCACGAGGGCCGGTGCTACCCCACCCCGCTCGACACAAGCGGGCAGGACCTCGTCTGGGTCGGCCGCGTGCGCGAGGATCTCACGCAGGAAAACGCTCTCACGCTCTGGTGCTGCGGCGATCAGATCCGCAAGGGCGCGGCGAGCAACGCCGTGCAGATCCTGAAATACCTTCTGTAATTCTTTCATTTATATGCAGCCATCCGGCAGTCTTCCCTTGGGAAGGCTGCCGGATATTTTTTCGCTTGTTGCATGCAAATATGCACAAAGCGTTTGGATAATATTCCGTATTCGCCGTATATTATTTATAATAACGCAAATATTCCGAATTTTTTCTCATTCTTGTGTTGACTCGCGTGGATAAGTATGCTAATATTCGCACCATCTTAAATAAAAATCCATCTCGCATCGGAGGCATACATCCATGAAAAAGAAACCATTTGTCAAAGTCCTTTCTCTCACTCTCGCCGCTATTACGCTTTTCGCGCTCTGCGCCTGCGGCACAGCAGCGTCGTCTCCCGCCGCAGGGCCGGTATCGGACGCAGCCCCAACCGAAGCGAGCGCCGCATCCAACGGCGTTCTTGACGAGATCAAGGCCTCCGGCGAGCTGCATATCACCCTGTCCCCCGATTTTGCCCCAATGGAGTTTATCGATTCCTCCAAGGACGGGCAGGAGCAGTATGTAGGGCTGGACGTTTTCCTTGCCAAGTACATCGCCGACTATATTGGCGTAAAGCTTGTCATTGAGCCGATGAGCTTTGATGCCTGCCAGACCGCCGTGTATACCGCTTCTGTTCCGATGTCCGTTTCCGGCTACGTCTGGACCGAGGAGCGAGCCGAAAGCTATGAGATCTCCGATTATTACTATGATGGCGATAACAAAATTGAGCCGGTCATTCTGATCCGTACCGCCGACGCGGAAAAGTACACGTCCTCTGAAGATTTTAACGGTGTTGACATCGGCGCACAGAACGCCTCTCTGCAGATGCAGCTTGTCACTTCTCAGCTTCCCGACGCCAATCCCGTGGCCGTCGGTGATGTCGGGACCGGCGTTCTCGAGCTGCAGAACGGCAGCATTGAAGCTCTCGCCGTGGCCAAGGGCAACGCCGAGATCATCATGGACGCCAACCCGGATTTGGTGCTTTGTCCGTGGGAATTCACCATCACGGAGGAGACGGAAGCCTTTGTCATTCTCATCACCAAGGGCGAGACCGCGCTGCTGAACGTTGTCAACGAAGCGCTGGCAAAAGCCTACAGCGAAGGAATGTACGGCGCATGGCACGATGAAGCTGTTGCGCTTGCCAAGGTCGTGAACGGTACAGAAGAATAAAGATAAATATGTTTAGCAAAAAGTGAAAATTGAGGAAAAGAAAATGAAAAAGTATTCAAAGGGTCTCTCGCTTGCTCTCGCATTTGTCATGCTCTTCGCGCTCTGCGCCTGCGGCGCGGCGGAGACTCCCGCCGCGGAGCCCACAGCAGCCCCTGCCGCCGACGCTCCCGCATCCGAAGCCCCCGCCGAGACCGAAGCTCCCGCCGAATCGCAGGGCGTGCTCGATCAGATCAAGGCCGACGGCGTTCTCTACGTCACCCTCTCCCCCGACTTTGCCCCGATGGAGTTTGTCGATTCCTCCAAGGACGGGCAGGAGCAGTACGTCGGCTTTGACGTGACGCTCGCCAAGTACATCGCCGACTACATTGGCGTGGATCTTGTCATTGAGCCGATGAGCTTTGACGCCTGCCAGACCGCCGTTTACACCGGTTCCGTGCCGATGTCCATTTCCGGCTACTCCTGGACAGAGGAGCGCGGCGAGAACTACGAGATCTCCGATTACTACTACGCCGGCGATAACGAGACCGAGCAGGTCATCCTCATCAAAAAGACCGACGCCGACAAGTACACCTCCGCCGAGGACTTCTCCGGCGTGGATGTCGGCGCGCAGAACGCCTCGCTCCAGATGAATCTCCTCACCTCCCAGCTGCCCGACGCGAACCCCATCACCATCGGCGATCTCGGCGTGGGCGTGCTGGAGCTGCAGAACGGCAGCATCGAGGCGCTGGCCGTTGCGAAGGGCAACGCCGAAATGATCCTTGATTCCAATCCCGATCTTATGATCTGCCCCTGGGAATTTGAAGTTGCCGCCGAGTATGAGGCGAACGTCATTCTCATCACCAAGGGCGAGACCGCGCTGCTGAACATTGTCAACGAAGCTCTCGCCAAGGCCTATGCCGACGGACTGTACGGCACATGGTACGAAGACGCCGTCGCGCTTGCCAAGTCGGAGAACGCCGCCGAAGTAAGCGTCGAAGACTGATTGCAAATAACAAGCTGCCCGCCGTGGGGGATCTCTCCGGCGGGCGGAGGGGAAGGATCCGTCCATGAGTTTCATAAAGTTTGAAAACATCGTCAAGCTGTTCACCAAATACTGGGAAAAGTTTCTGGTGACCGGCGTATCGTATACGCTGCTGCTCGCCGCGATCACGGTGGCGTTCGGCGCGGTGATCGCCTGCCTGCTCGCGGGAATGAAGCTTTCCAGGATCGCGCCGCTGCGCTGGCTTTCCACAGCTTACATCGAGATCATCCGCGGCACGCCGATGCTTCTGCAGCTCTATTTCTTTTACTTTGCCCTGCCCGCGCTCATTCCGGCGCTCAATAAGCAGAAATTTCTCTGCATCGCCATCGCGCTCGTCTGCAACAGCGCCGCCTACGTCTCCGAGGTCATCCGCTCGGGCATTCAGTCGGTAGACGCCGGGCAGAGCGAGGCGGCCATGAGTCTCGGCATGAATTCGTTCCAGCGCACCTGGTACATTCTCGTGCCGCAGGCGCTCAAAACGATCCTTCCCGCGCTCGGCAACGAGTTTATCATGATCGTGAAGGACACCTCGCTCGCGTCCATGTTCTTTATCGGCGATCTCATGACGCAGTATCTCATCGTGCGCGGCGCAAGCTATCTGCCTCTGGAGCCGCTCGTGATCGTCGGCGTCATTTATTTTATTCTGACGTTCCTGCTCAGCAAACTGTTCGGATTCTTTGAAAGGAGGATGAGCCGTGCAGACCGGTGAAACGCTCATTGAGGTCAAAGACCTCTGCAAACACTTCCGCGACGGCACGGTCAAAGCGCTCGACGGCGTGGATCTCACGATCCGCAAGGGCGACGTGATCGTCATCATCGGGCCCTCCGGCAGCGGCAAGTCTACGTTCCTGCGCTCGCTCAATCTGCTCGAAACGCCGACCTCCGGCAGCGTGATCGTGGAGGGGACGGACATTACAAAGAAGAAAAACGCGCAGGGAAAGAAGATCGATCTCGACGCTCACCGCCGGAAGATGGGCATGGTGTTCCAGCACTTCAATCTTTTCCCGCATAAAACGGTGCTCGAAAATCTGACCATCTCCCCCATTCTTGTAAAAAAAGCGGACAAGGCCGCGGCAAAGGCAAAGGCCGTGGAGCTTTTGGAGCGTGTCGGACTCGCCGACCGCGCCGACGCTTACCCCTCGCAGCTCTCCGGCGGGCAGAAGCAGCGCGTCGCCATCGTGCGCGCGCTCGCCATGGAGCCGGACGTGATGCTCTTTGACGAACCGACGAGCGCGCTTGACCCCGAAATGGTCGGTGAGGTGCTCGACGTTATGAAGCAGCTCGCACGCGACGGCATGACGATGGTCGTCGTAACGCACGAAATGGGCTTTGCCCGCGAGGTCGGCAACCGCGTCGTATTCATGGACGAGGGGCGCATCGTGGAGCAGGGCACGCCGGAAGACATCTTCCAGCACCCGCAAAGCGCCCGTTTGCAGGATTTTCTTTCCAAGGTGTTGTGATATGAACGAAATCAAAAAAGCCGCGCTGCATACGATCGACGCGCACGCAAATACTTTCACCGCGATCTCCGACGCGATCTGGGACGAGCCGGAGCTTTCGCTCAAGGAATTCAAGGCCGCCGCGCTCTATACGGACGCGCTGGAAAAGCTGGGCTTCATGGTGCAGAAGAACCTCTGCGGCATTGAAACGGCGTTTTCCGGCTCCTACGGCTCCGGCCATCCGGTGATCGGCATTCTCGGCGAGTTTGACGCGCTCTCCGGCCTCTCGCAGCAAAGCGGCATTGCCGAAGCGCAGAGCGTAACCCCCGGCGGAAACGGCCACGGCTGCGGCCACAATCTGCTCGGCGCCGGTTCGCTCGCCGCCGCCGCGGCGGTAAAGGAGTATCTCGCCGCGAGCGGAAAGCCCGGTACCGTCATTTTCTTCGGCTGCCCCGGCGAGGAAGGCGGCGCGGCCAAGGCGTATATGGCGCGCGAGGGGCTCTGGTACGGGCTCGACGCCGCGCTCACCTGGCACCCGTCCGACACGAACGAGGTATCCACCGGCACGAACAACTCGTGCATCCAGGTGCTCTATAAATTCCACGGCGTTGCCGCGCACGCCGCCGGAGACCCGCACAACGGGCGCAGCGCGCTCGACGCCGTGGAGCTTATGAACATCGGCGTGCAGTTTCTGCGCGAGCACATGACCGACGACTGCCGCATCCACTATGCCATCACGGACGCGGGCGGCGTGTCGCCGAACGTCGTGCAGGCGAACGCCTCGGTGCTCTACATGGTCCGCGCCAACAAGGTCGCCGATTCCGTAAAGCTCCAAAAGCGCGTGGACGCCATCGCCGAGGGCGCGGCGCTTATGACCGGGACACGCTACGAGCGCGTATTCATCGACGGCACGGCGGAAACGCTGCCGAACTTCACGCTTGAAGCGCTGCTGCACGCCTCGTTCGCCGAAACCGGCGTGCCGCAGTATACGACGGAGGAGCTTGCCTTTGCCTCGTCGCTCTGCCGGACATTCCCGCCGCAGACGCGCGTTCCCGGCATCGGCGCAAAGTTTGACAGCGAAATCGCCAAAAAATCCCGTGCGTTTTCAGAGAATATGACCAAGCCCATGAACGACTTCCTCCTCCCTCTCTACTCCGGCGAGGGCTTTCTCCCCGGCAGCACGGACGTCGGCGACGTGAGCTGGCAGACGCCGACAGCGCAGGCGCTTATCGCCGCGTGGCCGGCGGGCGTGCCGGGCCATTCGTGGCAGGTCGTTGCCTGCGGGAAAACATCCCTTGCACACAAGGCGATCCTCTGCGCCGGAAAAGCTCTGGCAGCCGCCGCCATCGCGCTCATCGACGATCCCGCGCTGCTGCAAAAGGCCCGCGAGGAATACGCCGGGCGAGCCGGATCCGGCTACGTCTGCCCCATCGAGCCGGACGCCGTGCCGATCGCGATCTGATATCCCAAAGTATTTCCCGACAAATGTCCGCCGGTTCTCTGTCCGCCGGACATTTGTTTTTATTCATTGTCAAAATCCACAGTATATTCATTTTTATTCGTGTTTCCCCGTTCACGATTCATAAATTTCATAAACCACTGAATTTTATTCGTAAACAGGCTTGACTTTGCGAGCAGCCGGTGTTAATATCCGTCCATACTAAATAATAATTCATTTGGAGGAAGAAACAATGAATACCGTTCCCAAGTACATGTCCACCGCCGTCACCGTCATTCAGTGCGCAACGATCGTTGCCCTGATCGCGATCTTCGCCCCGCTGTTCATGTAATGCACTGAAGGTCGTATAAAAAGGCCTTGCACACAAAACCCCGTCTGCTTTCAAAGAGGCAGACGGGGTCTTTCAATATTCTGACGAGTCAATGATTCGCTGTAAAACCGGCACAGCTCAGTTTTTGAGACGGATCAGCCCGCAGCGGTCAGTTCATCCCAAGTGATAAAACTGCCACACGCCGTGGTTTTTGATCCATGATTCAGCAAAATGGGCCGCTGTGCCGCATCGCCCAGCAGCGAGAAATCTCCAGTAACAGAATAGTTTCCGCCGGAAGAGTTTGCCCGAATCCGAATCGTGTCGTTATCTATATACTCCCATTTCATAGTGGAATACTTGGAATTGCTAAGGTTTTCAAATGAATCAAATACGATTCCCTCTCCATTCTCCCCAAAGACCATAAACTGATTTGCAATGACCCATATCCCGTTATCTTGTGCCAAAAGGTACTTTTCGACTTCCGCACGGACCTCCGCGCCAGCAGCTTCGTAGTCATCCCGTCTCACATAGGGATATCTTTTCGTGTCGGTAACAAGTTCTGTTCGTCCCCCGAGCTCCAACCGCAGAGTAACATTTTCCTCCACGCCATCTTCCGAAACGATAATCGCCATGTTATTCTCATCTTCGCTCCGCGTGTAGGTGCAGGGAACATTGTCATGTGTCCCTTCTCCGGTACACTCGAAATCATAGATGTCACCGTCCGCGGAATTTATCCACTCATAGCTGAACGGTCGGTTACTGGCAGTAAAAGCCAGAAAATCGTATTTTTCTCTGGCGTCTCTCAAATCAGAGAGATTCTCCACGCTCTCTTTTTCCTCATCGGAGAGTGCATCATACATTTTTTCCGCCTCTTCAATGGCTTCAAAACTAAGCAAAGATATTTTTCCCAAAGAAGAAATTGCTTCTTCCACGCTTTGAACCTGCCTGCTCTTCCCGCAACCGCATAAAGACACGCATAAAGCCAGTACTAAAATCGCAGATATTCTCTTTTTCATTCCATTTCTCCTCCTTAAAATAGAGACCGATATTGGTCATTATTGCTATACCACAAATTCGGTTATCATGTCAAGAGGTAAGGGAGGGACTTGGCATGATTTCGTATGATAAATTGTGGAATACCATGAAGAAACGCAAGATTTCACAATATGCGCTCAAGAAAAAATACGGCATCAGCCCCGGACAGATTACCCGCCTAAAGCGGAACGAAAGTGTCAGCACGCACACAATAGAAATGTTCTGCAAAATACTTTCCTGTGATATCAGCGATATAATGCAGTATATACCGGATGAAACGGACGAGAAATAAGGCCCTATTTTTGTTTTGATAAGACTAGAACGCAACCCTCCAAAGCAGCATTCGCCGGGGGGCTGCGCCATATGTGTTGCCACAGGGAGCTTTTCTTAACAGAAAAACGCTGTGCGAACTTTCGTTCGCACAGCGTTTTCTTTTCTATCGGTTTACCGGCAGACGAGCTCGTCGTTTTCGACGTCCACCGTGAGCGTGCTGCCCGCGGCGATGTCGCCGGAGAGGATGGCTCTCGCCAGCAGCGTTTCCACGCTGCTCTGGAGATACCGGCGCAGCGGACGCGCGCCGTAGAGCGGATCGTAGCCGCGCTCGATGATAAGCTCCTTCGCCTTGTCGGTGATGCAGAGCTTGAGCGAGCGGTCGGCCAGGCGCTTCTTGAGCCCTTCGACCATGATATCGATGATGCCGGTGAGGTTGTCCTTCGTGAGCGGCTTGAAGAGGATCGTCTCATCGAGACGGTTCAAAAACTCCGGCCGGAACGCGCGGTGCAGCTCGGCCATCACGGCTTCCTTCGCGGAATCGGTGATGTTGCCCTCCATATCGATGCCTTCGAGCAGGTACTGGCTGCCGAGGTTCGAGGTGAGGATGATGATCGTGTTCTTGAAGTCTACGGTGCGGCCCTGCGAATCGGTGATGCGGCCGTCGTCGAGAATTTGCAGCAGGATGTTGAACACATCCGGGTGCGCCTTTTCGATCTCGTCGAACAGCACAACGCTGTAGGGTTTGCGCCGCACGGCCTCGGTGAGCTGGCCGCCCTCGTCGTAGCCGACGTATCCCGGAGGCGCGCCGATGAGACGAGAAACGGAGAACTTCTCCATATACTCGGTCATATCGATGCGCACAAGGTTGTGCTCATCATCAAAGAGACAGTCGGCGAGGGACTTTGCAAGCTCCGTCTTGCCAACGCCCGTGGGGCCGAGGAAGAGAAAACTGCCGATGGGGCGGTTCGGGTCTGCAATGCCGGCGCGCGAGCGCTGGATGGCCTCGGTGACGAGGCGCACCGCCTCGTCCTGACCGACAACGCGCTTGTGAATGATCTCGTCGAGGCGCAGCAGCTTTTCGCGCTCGCCCTCCATCAGACGGCTGACGGGGATGCCCGTCCACTTGCCGACGATGTCGGCGATCTCGTTCTCGGTCACGGTGTCATGCACCATGGAGTTGTCGCTATTGTGCTTCTCGGCCGCAGCCTCGGCGTCCTTGAGCTGCTTTTCAAGCGCGGGCAGATCGGAATACTTGAGCTTCGCGGCCTTCTCGTACTCGAGATTTGCCTGTGCCCGCTCGATGTCGCCGTGCATCTGCTCGATCTCGCTCTTGAGCTTCTTGACGCTCTCCACGCCGTTTTTCTCCGCCTCCCAGCGGGACTTCATGGCGTTGAACTGCTCCTTCTCGTCGGCAAGCTCCTTCTTCAATTCCTCCAGACGGTCGCGGGAGAGCTGGTCGTCCTCCTTCTTGAGGGCCATTTCCTCGATCTCCTGCTGCATGATCTTGCGGCGCAGATCGTCCAGCTCGGCGGGCATGGAGTCGATCTCCGTGCGGATCATCGCGCAGGCCTCATCCACGAGGTCGATGGCCTTGTCGGGCAGGAAACGGTCGGTGATATAACGCGCGGACAGCGTCGCGGCGGCGACGAGCGCGTTGTCGTGGATGCGCACGCCGTGGTAAATTTCATAACGCTCCTTGAGTCCGCGCAGGATGGAGATGGTGTCCTCCACCGTCGGCTCGTCGACCTGTACGGGCTGGAAGCGGCGCTCGAGCGCGGCGTCCTTTTCGATGTACTGGCGGTACTCGTCAAGCGTGGTCGCGCCGATGCAGTGCAGCTCGCCGCGGGCGAGCAGGGGCTTCAAAAGATTGCCTGCGTCCATGCTGCCCTCGGTCTTGCCCGCGCCGACGATGGTGTGCAGCTCGTCGATGAAGAGGATGATCTTCCCCTCAGACTTCTTGACCTCGTTCAGAACGGCCTTCAGGCGTTCCTCGAACTCGCCGCGGTACTTCGCGCCCGCGATGAGCGCGCCCATGTCGAGCGAGAAGATGGTGCGGTCCTTCAGCCCCTCGGGCACGTCGCCGCGCACGATACGCTGGGCAAGGCCCTCGGCGATGGCGGTCTTGCCGACGCCCGGCTCGCCGATGAGCACAGGGTTGTTCTTGGTTTTACGCGACAGGATGCGGATGACGTTGCGGATCTCCGCGTCGCGGCCGATGACGGGGTCAAGCTCCTTGCTGCGGGCGCGCTCGACAAGGTCGGTGCCGTATTTCTTGAGCGCGTCGTAGGTCTCCTCGGGATTGTCCGAGGTCACGGGAGTGGTTTTGACCTTGCTCAGCTCGTCGGTAAAGCGGCTGCGCGTGATGCCGTGGCTCTGGAGCAGCTGCTTGACGTCGCTCGTTCCCTCGGAGAAGATGGCGAGCATCAGGTGCTCGACGGAGATATAATCGTCGTGCAGCTTCTCAGCGGTCTTTTCGGCGAGATTCAGAATTTTGCCGGTCTCCGGTGAGGCGTACACCTCGCCGCTGCCGCCGGAGACCTTCGGCAGACGCCGGATCAGCGTGTCCAGCTCGGAGAGCAGGCCGTCGCAGTCCACGCCCATCTTGCCGAAGAGCGACGCGATGAGTCCGCCGTCCTGATCGACAAGGGCATAGAGCAGATGCTCGGGGGTCAGATACTGGTTGCCGTTTTCCTGCGCCATGCTCTGCGCGGTCTTGACGGCGTCCAGCGTTTTCTGGGTATATTTTTCAGCGTTCATATAAATTCACCTCTATTAACAAAACTGCGAATCGCTTAAATCAGAAGTCCGCGCCCCCGCAGGTCGCCGCGGTAGGCCAGCTCCACGTCCTTGGCGCTCAGATCGCCGCTCAGATAGCCCTTGAGCAGGCGGTCGAAGAGCTGCACATAGGCGCTGATGGCGCCGGCGATGTCCTCCGCCGAGCGGGCGTGTCCGCGCGGCATGGCGAGCGGACGGACGAAGCGCCCGTCGTAGAGCGAGCAGGCGATCGTGCCGCCGAGCGCCGGCGCGAGACAGACATTCTCGATACGCGCCCACAGACGGAAGAAGTCCGTCAGCGCGGCGATCAGCTCCGCCGACTGCGTGCGGAACACGACGTTGAGCGTGCCCAGCGTATCCTCGCCGCCGCCGAGATCGACCTCATACTTGACTGTCGGACGGTACTTGTAGGCGAGGCTCGATTTGAGCGACATGGACTGCGAGTTCGGCGCGAAAAACGGCACCAGCTCGCGCGAGGGGGAAACGAGCGCCTCGATGGCCTCGAAAATATCGTTGATGCGCCGCTCCGGCGTGGGGACGGAGACGTACTCGGACAGAATGCGGTTCACCAACGCCGAGCGGTTCGTGCCCAGCCGGTGCGCCAGCGCGTCGACCTCCCGCACCACCTCGTCCGAGAGCGTCAGGCTGTATAGATTCTTTTTCATCATGCACCTCCTTACCGGGGTTTTCCTTGCTATACCGTATCATAGCACAGCGAAAACTTTTGTCAATAGATTTATATAAATATTTTAGCGAATTATAGAAATGTTTACACGGAGTTCATTTTCTGCCTTCATAAAAGAGAATTCAAGATATTCAACGCCACGTCAAGATGGGCAAGGTCAATGCCGGGGTAGTTGACCACCAGCGTGTGCGGTTTTGCCGCGTCGGGTGACAGGGCAAAGTCCGAGAGGAACGAGAGGCGCACGCCGCGCCCCTCGGCGTCGGTACGCAGCACATGGTCGGTGCATTTCGTGTCGATCGTCAGAAGGAAGTGCAGCCCCGCGTCCTCACCGGACACCCGGCAGTGCTCGCCGAGCGGGCTTTGCAGAATGGTGTCGATGACCGCGTCGCGCTGCGCGCGGTAGGACTTGCGCATCCGGTTGATGTGCGCTTCAAAATACCCCTCGTCCAAAAAGCGCGCAAGCGTGTGCTGCTCCATCGCCGGCACGGTGGAGGAGTAGAAGCCGAGCTGCGCGCGGTAGCGCTCGGTCAGGCCCTTGGGCAGCACCATGTAGCTGATGCGCAGCGAGGGCGCGAGCGTGCGCGAGAAGGTGTTGACATAGATCACGCGCCCCGCGCGGTCGATGCTCTGCAGCGTGGGGATGGGGCGCAGCGTGAAGCGGAACTCGCTGTCGTAATCGTCCTCGATGATATAGCGGCCCTCCCGCGCCTCCGCCCAGCGCAGCAGGCTTTGCCGGCGGCCGATGGGCGTCACCGCGCCGGTGGGAAATTGGTGGTTCGGCGAGGTGTGCAGGATCTGTGCGCCGCTCATTTCCAGAGATTTCAGGCTCACGCCGCCCTCATCCACAAGCACGGGCGCAGTCCTTGCGCCGCCGAGCGCGTAGATGCGCGCGGCCTTGGAGTAGCCGGGGTCCTCCACGCCGTAGACGGCCTCGCGCCCGAGCAGCTGGACGATGAGGTTATAGAGGTACTCCGTGCCCGCGCCGACGACGATCTGCTCCGGCGCGGCGGAGATGCCGCGGAAGCGGTAGAGATGCTGCGCGATGGCCCTGCGCAGCGCGTCCGCGCCGTTCGGCGGCGTGGCGCGCAGCAGCGCCTCGCCCTCCTCGCTCAGCACGCGGCGCATGAGCTTTGCCCACACGGAAAAGGGAAAGTCCTCCGTCCCGCTGCTGCCGGAGCTGAGATCGAGCAGCCACGAACGCTGCGGCTGCGGCGCGCTCCGGGCCGGGGCGCGCCCGGGCGCGGCGGGGTGCCGCTCCACGTCGGCGACATAGTAGCCGCGCTTCTCGCGCGTGTAGAGATAGCCCTCCGCCTCGAGCTGGGCATAGGCGTTCTGCACCGTGATGACCGCCGTTTGCAGATGGCTTGCAAGTGAGCGCTTGCTCGGCAGCTTTTCGCCCGCCGTCAGGCGGCCCGCGAGAATGTCCTCACGGATGCAGCGGTAAAGATAATCGTAGCGCGCGAGCTTGCCGCGCCGGTCAAGATCGTAGGTGAGCATGGGCGTCTCCAATCTGATTCTATGAAAATATATTGATTTGATGCTTTTATTAAGTCCAATTCTGATTAAAATACAGACCAAGCAGAAATGCAAGACTTTTTTGGAGATGATTTTCATGACGGATATGAAATTGCGTAAGCTGGTCCTCGCGGCGCTGTTCGCCGCCCTCTGCACCGTGATGACGATGGTCATCCAGGTGCCCTCGCCCATGCAGGGCTACGTCAACCTCGGCGACTGCGCCGTGCTGCTCTCGGCGTGGGTGCTGGGGCCGTGGTACGGCGGCGCGGCGGCGGGCCTCGGCTCGATGCTCGCCGACCTGCTGAGCTTTCCGCACTATGCCCCCGGCACGCTCGTCATCAAGTTCACGATGGCGGTCGCCGCGGCGTATATTTTTGAGGCCATGCGGGAGCGCAGCGGCAAGCTGGCGGCGCAGCTCATCGGCGGCGCGGCGGCGGAGATCATCATGGTCCTCGGCTACTTCGGCTATGCGAGCCTGTGGCTCGGCAAGGGCTTGGCCGCGGCGGCGTCCATCCCCGGCAACCTCGTGCAGGGCGTGTTCGGCATTGCCGCCGGCATCGCGGTCTACGCGGTGCTCGACCGCAGCCACGTTCTCGCCCGCGCCTGATTTTGGATTGCATTGCGCCCTTGTTCATGGTATCCTGTTGAGGAAAACATAAATCCCCTTGCAGGAGGTCCGCCATGAAGATCAAGGTCGTGGATATGCCCTACGAGCAGGCGCTCGCGCAGCCGAGAGAAAAGCACACGCCGCCGCGCCGTCCGTCCATGCTGTTCCGCGCGCTCCTGCGCGCGCTGTCCGCGCCTGACCTGCGCGCGACGCATTTTCGCTGTGACCGCGTGGGCATGGAGCGGCTCGGCCCTGACGAGCCCTGTCTCGTTCTGATGAATCACTCCTGCTTTCTGGACCTGAAGATCGCTGCGGCGGTGCTCTACCCGCGCCCCTTCAACATCGTCTGCACGTCGGACGGCTTTGTGGGCAAGGCGGGACTGATGCGCGCGCTCGGCTGCATTCCCACGCGGAAGTTTCAGCCGGACACCGCGCTCGTGCGCGATATGCTCTACGCGGTGAAGAAGCTCAAAAGCTCCATCCTCCTCTATCCCGAGGCGAGCTACAGCTTCGACGGCACGGCCACGCCGCTGCCGGAGAGCCTCGGCAAGTGCGTCAAGGCGCTCGGCGTGCCGGTCGTGCTGCTGCGTACCTGCGGCGCGTTCGCGCGCGACCCGCTCTACAACGGACTGCAGAACCGCAGGGTCAATGTCTCCGCGGAACTGCGCTATCTGCTCTCGCCCGAGGAGGCCGCGGAAAAGAGCGCGGACGAGATCAACGCGCTGCTCGCGGATGAATTTTCCTTTGATAACTTCCGCTGGCAGCAGGAAAACAGCGTCGTCGTGAACGAGCCGTTCCGCGCCGACGGTCTCAACCGCGTGCTCTACAAATGCCCGCACTGCGGCACCGAGGGCGAAACGGAGGGCCGCGGCACGGAGCTTATCTGCCGCGACTGCGGCGTGCGCTACCGCCTGACGGAGCTGGGCGCGCTCGAATGTGAGAACGCTGAGGCGAAATTCACCCATGTTCCCGACTGGTATGCGTGGGAACGCGCGTGCGTGCGCGAGGAGCTGGAGCAGGGCAGCTATCTGCTCGACGCTCCGGTGAGCATCTGCGTGATGGTCAACTTCCGGCAGATCTGCCGCGTCGGCGAGGGCCGCCTGCGCCACGATGCGAACGGCTTCCGCCTCACGGGCTGCGGCGGAAAATTGGACTTCACGCAGAAGCCCGAGACCAGCTACAGTCTCTACGCTGACTACTTCTGGTATGAGCTGGGCGACATGATCTGCATCGGCGACCGCGACGTGCTCTACTACTGCTTCCCGCATGGGAAGGGCGATGTGGTCGCCAAGACGCGGCTCGCCGCCGAGGAGCTCTACAAGCTCAAACGCGCCGAAAGGGCCGCGAAAAACGGCTGATGCAACCGTCCGTTGCGCAAATCCCGAGAGCTTTTCTTGCCTGCCACCGCAGAATGCGCTACGATGAGGACAGAAAACGGAAAGGAGAGCGGCGATGAGCTTTCAGGAAAATCTGATCCGTGCGCGCAAGGCGCGCGGTATGACGCAGGAGGAGCTGGCGGCGAAGCTGAATGTTTCGCGGCAGGCGGTGAGCAAGTGGGAAACGGGGGAATCGCTCCCCGACCTCTATAAGCTCGCGGCGCTCGCCGACGAGCTGGGCGTGAGCACGGACGAGCTGTGCGGCCGCGAGCCGGCTGCTTTGTGCGGCGAGGTACCCGCAACGGCTTTCGCGGGGGATGCTGCCGAGAGAGAAGCCTTTGCGGAGGAGATCCGGAGGATCGCAAAGCAGAACAGATCTCTGCGCTACGTCGTAGGCATACTGGTGCTGATTTGCGGCGTGCTGACCATGCTGTCGGGATACCGTTCACTCCAAAACAGCAAGGCACCGAGCAATGAAATAACGACGCCCGCACCCCTGCCGGACACGATCACCATCAGCGGTCTGACGCTCGACATCGATGGTATTGCGTTGGTATTCCGCTTCGTCCCCAGCGTCAGCGGCGAGGGCTACGAGTGGTCGGCGAGCTGCGCGCCGGACAACAACGGCCTGATCTCCGTTGAAACGACGACGGACGGCGGCATCTGCACCGTGCGGCTTTTGAATGTTTCGCAGTACGACGGCGTTACGCTTTCCGCCACCGTGACGAACGGGGCGGAGAGCCGCAGCATCTGTCTTGCCACAGACATCCGCGTCGGGGAAAACAGCATCTCCTGGGACCCTCAGGTGTAGCGCCTCGACAGACAATCAAACAGACCATGCCGGACGGCTGCCCTTCGGGGCAGCTGTTTTTTCGGCTCCGCACCACCGCACGGCCTCGCGCATACCCTGACAAAGGGAGAGGAAGTGGCCCCGATGCAGATGACACTTGACGCGCTGCCGGTCGGCGCGAGCGCCGTAGTGACGGCGCTGCGCTCCACCGGTGCACAGCGCCGCCGGATGCTCGACCTCGGCTTCGTGCCGGGCTCGTGCGTCCGCGCCCTGCACGTTTCCCCGTGGAGCGACCCGGTCGCCTACGGTGTGCGCGGCGCGGTCATCGCGCTGCGGCGCGAGGACGCGGGCGGCGTGCAGATCGAAATGCTTTGATTTTTCAGGAGGGATCGCCCCATGCCGAACGAGGCGCATATCATTGCTCTGGCGGGAAACCCGAACGTGGGAAAATCCACCGTGTTCAACGCCCTCACCGGGCTGCGGCAGCACACGGGCAACTGGCCGGGGAAAACCGTCGCCGCGGCGCGCGGCGATCTTACATACGGCGGCGAGCATTTCACGCTCGTCGATCTGCCGGGGACGTACTCGCTGTTCCCCAACTCCGCCGAGGAGGAGATCGCGCGGGACTATCTCTGCTCCGGCGAGGCGGAGGCCGTGCTCATTTTGGCGGATGCGACCTGTCTGGAGCGCAGCCTGAACCTCGTGCTGCAAACGCTCGAGGCGGCGGACATTCCCGCGGTCGTGTGCGTGAATCTTTTGGACGAAGCGGCAAAGAAGGGCATCGTGCTCGATCTGCCCGCGCTCTCCCACGCGCTCGGTGTACCGGTCGTCGGCACGGCGGCAAGCCGCGGAGAGGGGCTGGACGAACTGCGTGCGGCGCTGGCCGCCGCCGTCCGCGAAAAGCCTCGGCGGAGAGAGACGGCGGTCGAATATCCCCGCGCGGTCGAGCGCGCGGTGCGCGTGCTGGAGCCGGCGCTCGCGCCGTTCGCGCGGGAGCAGAGCCGCTTCTACGCGCTGCGGCTGCTGGAGGACGACGCTCTGTTCTTCACCCGCTTCGGCGCCGATCTGCCCGCTTTGGCGGCGGAGCGCATCGGGGAGGTCTGCGTCCGCGCCCGCGCCGAGCTGGGGGAGCTGACCGGCGACGCCCTGCGCGACACGCTGGTGGGTGCGCTCTCCGCCCACGCTACGGCGCTGGTGCGGCTGTGCGAGCGGCGGGACGAGACCGCCGCGCAGCGGCGTGACCGGCGGCTCGACCGCCTGCTTACCT
>ERZ773147.1812-NODE-1812-length-20794-cov-7.464873_pt1 | contig 20794 bp, 19 predicted proteins | sample MGYA00580851_ERZ773147 | MGnify/ENA primary metagenome ERZ773147 (study PRJEB29015, sample SAMEA2737818) | human gut metagenome | biome: human gut; feature: human-associated habitat; material: faeces | place: China | collected 2012 ... | reverse complement strand
TGTATCCCAAGGGATTTCCCTCACAACTTCTCATAATACTTTCCTATACATAAGGTTTGCCGGCATACTAAAAACCGGAGAGCCCTGCTTTGGGCTCTCCGGTTTCATGCAATGAACTTATAATGCTGTCTTACAAATCAATCATAGTTTGCCGTTTCAAACAGCAAACTCACCCGGCGGAGCAGGGCGGTTTTTGTCTCTTTGCAAAACATACTACGTCCAATATCTGTTTTGTAACTCCGCCCGGAATACTCTTGCACAAAAATGGCATTGTAGGCTTTTTTCACTCTTTCTTCTAACGATATAGTTGGCTTTTTGCCGGTATCGATATCCATTGTTTCATTTTGGGAGAAAAGAAGCCGCTCTAGGCTGTCATGTATATTCACATCCTCTACCATTTCCAGTAAAGGAGAACAATCCTCCCCCTTGGAAAAGCGGGTATATCTGCTCAGATCTTTTATCCGGAGCCCTAGCATAATTGGAACTACAATCAAATTACAGAAATCGTTCTCTTCTGTCCAGTAGTTTCCGTGTGTACGGTTATCTGTGGCTACTCGTGTAAGTACAAAGTACTTTGCAGTCTCCCGCAGCGAAAACTGGTGTTTTTTTATTACCGCTTCGCATACTTTGTCGTAAACGAAAGGACTTCCATTATATCCAATGCTTCTATAGAATTTCGCCATATCCGCTGGCGGAAGAGACACTCTCAAATCAAAGAATCGCTCCAAATACCGGCCGGCAACAAAACCACTTCCATAGTGCTGTCGAATCGTATGCTGCAGTTCCTCCGCATTTATGGAAAAAACGAATGTGATTCTGTCATTCGCAAAGTAGTGCTTGATTCTCTCCAAAAGTTTTACAGCGAAACTTGGTCTGCAGCGATCGAGCTCATCCACGAAAACGACGAGACGATTTCCTCTTTCACAGAGAAGCGAATCAAGAAAGTTTTTTATCTCATCCTCAATGCTTTTCGCTTTTTTTATTTCCGCAAGAGGATCTTCGCCTCGGAGCGCATCAATTACCGCTGTCCAGTTTTTTCCTGTAAACGAATCCAGAACAGTAGATGCTATTTTTATGCAGTCGCCGTCTCTGGAAAGGGAGTAGTCTGACTCAACATCATTGATAATTTCGTATACCAGTGATAAAACCGGATCCTCATCACCGTCATTCGTCCATGCATCATAATACACGCAAACTTGCGGCTGAAGGTCAGGCATCGGTTTTCGGGAAAAATCGGATCATTTGCTTTGAAAAAGCGATTTATCTGGATCTGGAATTGCATGAACATGGTCGTTATTTGCATCCAGGAACATTTTAACCTGTTTTACAAAAAACGTTTTTCCGCTGCCCCAGCTGCTGTCAATCGCAATTGAAAAACTGCTGTCAATAACATTCAGCAGGTTTGCAAATCGGATTACATCCGCGCTTCTCCCGATTGTGTCGTTAACAAACGTTTTCCGCAAATTATCATAGGTTGGCAGCAATTCACTTGATTTCATTTTCGTTTCCCTCTTTCTCTATAAGAAATGTGAAGTGAGGATAGGGGCGATTAAAAGATTGGCATCCCCCAAAATTTTAATCACCAATGTCTATCTCGTCATCAACCATTGGAATGCTGTCAAAATAGGCGCGTAACTGTGCATATTCAGCATGGTCTAATAAGTCGAGACCATTTGCCGTTCCGAGCTTGACGAGATCGCGACATTTCTTCAGCCTCGCCAGCATCGGAATAACATTTTTTGCATCAAGGTTGATATAATCATATAGTTCTATCTGCTTAGATGGGATTTTATAGCCTTTTTGAGAACTCGCAATTATTACGTCTTTATCTCGGAGTTTTCCGATAATACGCGCTCTGAATGCCGTATCGGAAATCCCTCGCAATTCGGTGTTGCTGAGCTGCTCTTTCAGTTCTCGGGTGCAAATATATCCACGACCATCATTGTTCATAAAGCGGAACAACAAATACTGTAAAACACCTACTTGCGCTTTAACCTCTGGATCCAGGTCATCTGCGTTATGTTCTACGAACTTGGCCGCCTGGGCAAAACAGAGCTTTGCAATATCCATATCGTAGTCCTCTGCAATCGCGCTGTTTTCAAGAATATAGGTGTCATATGTCTGGGATATAACTCAACACGGATAATCTTTTTATTAAGTATTTTTAGATAATCAGGGGCATCGTCTGATTTTTTGTGCCGGTCGAAAACATACGCAAGCGTTCCGCTAATAAAATCTGCCATTTGTATGCGCACATCGTTTTTGCTGTTTTCAAAGCTGAACTTGGCATCGCCAAAAAGGTTCGGCATATCTTGGCGGCTAGTTACATATTGGCAGAAGCTCTGCATATACTCATTGCCGCCTATCTCGTCAGCCACTATAGTTATTTTCTCAAATGCGCGGCGCAGCTCCCGATGGACAATGTTATTCATAAATTTATAGAAGGTCTTCTTATACTGAAGTCCCTTCATGCTCATATTTTCAATGCATTTCTTTTTGTCAACACAGACCGAGAAAATGCTGAATGGGATACCCTGAAGATCTGCTAGTAGGCGAAGTCGGCGTGCATGATTGCCGCCAATATTGCTCGATTTAATTTCACCTGTTTGAAAATGCTTTTTTCTTAATGCTTCGGCTTGCTGCGTAAAACTCTCAAGTTCAGACTCCTTGACAATAATTGCTGTGATAATAAAATGCGTCGAAACGTTAGGGTTTTCGATGTCCCATCCGAAAGCTCCAGACTCGTCAGTAAATGCATAGACTCGCTCCACAAGCTCATCCCTTTCGTGCATATTATATAAAAATATACCACAAAGCCGCTGCGCATTCAACGTATATATTAAAGCCGCACACGAATTATGTGGATTCTTATGTTTGTATTGCTCTTAAAAAAAATTAACATTGATAATCTTCTACACAACCCTTAATGCGTTCTTTCAGAGAACGGCAGCGTTATAAGCCTGCGTATTGTTGGAAAATAACGAGATTCTTATCCTGCGTTTTACCAAATGCTCAGAAATCAGTCTTCCTATATCAATGTGAAGCTCCTTTATTCCGCCGACCGTTCGGTGAGCAACTTGCTGAAATGGTTGCAAATTCGTCGCAAGTTAGTTTTAAGTTGGTCACAAGTTGTATGCATAGATCTGCTCCAAATTGCCCGCGAGGGATATTTACAGTTGCTGATAAGTGATAAGAAAGCCGCTCGAGCGGGGACACACTCTCCTCCGCCGGGCGGCTTTTTCTACTTAATATCTCACAACGAAGAATCTTAGAGCCAGACGCCGGAAGAATTTGGTGTTTTTCTTCAGTTGCACGAGAAGCGCACCGCACAGGTTCTTGAGCGTCTCTCGCTGTTCCTCGTTCATCTCGTGCGTGCTGAACGCCGCTTCTTCCCACAGCGCGGCACATTCCCCGTAGAGGGCTGCCGTGTCCTCGCCGCAGAGCTCCGCAACGCGCGGCGTCAGCGAATGGACTGACGCGCCATCGTTCTTTATGCCCATGTCGCCGAGTAGCTCCCGGCAGTAGGCAAAGATCGCGCAGATACCCACTGCCGCGGACGCATCGTTAAACCCGGCCAGCCGCTGCCGCAGTTCTCGCCGCTTTTTCGGATAGTATGCCAGCAGGAAGAAGATCGCCGCCAGCAGCAATTCCAGCAGCGAGAGCCCCGTCGTTGTTGTTGAATGACATCAAAATCGCCCCAAGGCAGGCTAGTCGCTGGTCAAACAAGTCTTGGAACAGTTGTTTGTAACCGCCAAAAAGAACATTGGCATTGTTCTTACTTTATAGTGCGATCTAGCTGAATAAAAGGGCTTGCCATAAGAGCTTTTCTTTTTTCTGCGTATTCTTGTTGTGTACTCTTTCGTTCTTTTTGATTTTGAATAGAAAGGATTTTTATTCTACTAATGTAATTGCAAGAGTACTGAGGATGTTTAGCTCGCCGTGCCTTACCTGTGCTCAATTTCATACTCGTCATCACACCTCCATAGATATCCAATCTACGGAATCTAGCAACTGCGCCAACGGGTTAATCACAATATCAATCGTCTCGTTCAGTTCAGCCGTAGAATTGGCTACTACTAAATCATTATATGTAATAATCTCAAAATAGATTTTTGTATCGTCTGTAAGACGCTTTGACAAGCCCATATACTGTGTAAACCTACGTTTCGTGGAGACATCTCTAAAGAAAAGATGTTTACATATCTCTTCGTTGTTTAATAGCGAAAAATGGGACTGCTCATCATTCCGTAAATTCTTTGCATAGTAGTATTTGCTTACAGACGAAAAGCTGCGATGTGGGGAGCCATCCCCTTTGGGCACCCCCCGCCCATATGCGTGCGCACGCAAACGGCCAATCATGTCACTCTCCTTATTGTAAACATAAATGCTGATGGAAAAATTATCTTTCCCCTTATTGGTGTATGTCAAAAAGAGACCTTGTATTGCTTCTCCGAGATAAGTGTATAACTGATTAGGGTTTTTAGTTATATTGGCTTTTGCAACGGCATCTGCAACCACACTAGTTTCAACCCAGTATGATTGAAACAGCCTGTTCTGCCCCCTTAACTCATCATTGTTAGCCTGCACATCACAATTAAGGTTCTCCATTTTTTTAATCGTTCCCTTTAAATTTAAAACCTCCTTATTTGCGCTTTCTTCGCAGTTTTTAAGAACTCTATTAATACGAATCACAAGAAAAATCTCTACCACCGTTAATGCTAATGCAATTGCTATCAAATATCCCGACTTTTTAAATCCAAGCAATCCAATGATAGATGCGCCACTGGAAGTGATAAGTAAAGAGATGTCCTTAAATGTCTCGCATTTTTTCTTGCTTTTTGTCATATCCCAGACCGTAAAAGGAAAACAACTTTTCTTATTTTTCATATATTGTCTCTCCGGTTTCCCCAAGTTTATACCGTCTGTATATATTATTAATTTATATCAGACCCTGCGTAAGATTTCAATCACCTTCAGTTCGGTGATATACCGCCGTGTTGATTGTAGGAGCAATAGTTTTATAATTCTATAATGCTGTTAATCGACTGCCGTTCTCGGTCCCTTAAATCATCCCCAAAGAGAATCTTTTATTGAAGAATTATAAGTGAAAAGTATTTTCCGAAGCTCCATTCTTTGCGATAAAAAGAGGGTGGCCGTACCATCATCATGATTTCACTTAGGAATTACTCGCCCCTCATTCATTTCATAGACCTTATCGCACAATTCGTTTATATCGTCTTTATGATGGCTCGCAAGTATGACAGTCTTTCCTATTTTTTTGTAATCCAATAGGATATTTTTTACTTTTGCAACAGACGCTTCATCTAAACCATTCATAGGCTCATCAAGCAGAAGTAGTTCTGGATTTTCCATGATGGCCTGAGCAATCCCTAATTTTTGGCGCATTCCTAACGAATAGGAGCCAACTCGTTTATGTTCTTTAGGATCTAGGCCTAAGCGCTCCATTGCCTTTCTGATTTCCGAGTCGCCGATTTGGTTTTTCATACTTGCCAAATATTTTAGATTTTTATATCCAGACAAATTGGGCAAGAACCCTGGTACTTCAATTACTACTCCAATAGAATCCGGAATGGGGGTTTCTTTCGTCAGTTTTTTCTCATCAACCCAGACTTCTCCTGCCGTTGGCTTTATGAGGCCTGCTATAAGCTTTAGAAAAACTGTTTTTCCTGTCCCATTCCGCCCAACAATTCCATATATTCCACCGCTTGGCAGAGATATACTAACATCCTCTAAAACCCAGATTCCTTTAAACTCTTTCCCAACCCTTACCAGCTTTACCGCGTCCATATTTACTCCTTTCAGTTTTTAATCTGTATTTCTAGCTCGAATATGCAGCATAGATAAAGACAAAATTAGAAATAAAACCGATTTCAACAAGACAAGCCCCATATCCGCCTCGTAATATCGGCATGGCATGACCCAGATTGCTGGAGAAATCTTTTCAAATGCGTATATTTTTTCTGCCGCGACATAGCATCCGCTCATCAAAAAAATACACACCAACCCAGATAATGCTAGATTTCCTAAATAGCGGTATAACAGCAAAAGCCCAAGTGTCCATGCGGTGGTGTTGAGAAAAAAAACAACCGAAGATACAGGGTACATTATCTTGCCGGATTTTATCCATGTGGTGGTATATACAATTACCGTATAAAGGAAACAGATAGTCCCCAAATATTGGAGAACTAGTATAAAAAGGCTATTTCTTTTTTTTAGTCTAATAACTATAAAAGTTTTAATTTTTAAAAGGTCCGAAAACAGCCACCCGCTTAGAATGATCGGAAAACTCATCATTAAAAGCCATTGGCTGAGAATTCTAAAGTTAATGTCTCGAAATGGATCTGCTTTAATCCCATAAACAATAAATCCATTTTCCGTCGGCGAACAGATACAAAAAAGCGATATGGAACAACAGAAAATAATAAGGAGAATTCTCAACGCGCATTTACAATGCCAGATTTTCTGTCTTTTGGTCATAGCGACGGCTCCTTTTTATCGTCTAACAAGAGGGAAAAAAGAAGGCATAAAACAACGGAGAAAACAATCAGCGGGTATACGGTGCCTATTCGATAATATTCTGAATAATGCAAGGCGGGCATTGCGCAAGAAAACAACGACAACTTCTGTGGAACTGCAAATGCTCCATTCATATATGTGGTATATCCTATTGCATGGAGCAGGATAGAGAAAAGCCACCCAGCCCCATATCTTCCATATACGTTAACAAACATTGAAAAAGTAGCTAAAACAACAGTGTACAAGCTGTTATATATGAAAGTAAATAATGCAGCCTTATAGGGAGTTAGCGTACCAACGAAGGAATCATACGGAAAAGAAATATGAAAGGATTCTATGGCCAATCGAGATTGTCCAATCGCAAGCTGTTTCATCGAGGCACTCCATGCATTAGCAAACGTTGTTTTACCAACTAGGAAAGATAACCCAGAAGTTACTATTAGGACAAAGAAGGAATATATTATCACAGAAATGACAATATATATAATATTCCAAAGAAGCCATCTCGCGTAGCCTATTCGAATTATTTCAAAATAAAATGCCCCATTCTTTTTAGGAATGTCTGAAATAAAGAACATTGCCCCTAATAAAATGCCCGTAAAATAGATAGCCGTGGATCCTATAATTATATAGTTTTCAACAACCTGAATAGAGGCATTAATCGCATTTGCAAAGTTGATGTATCTAAAACAGTTTACCACACATAACAGCAGTCCAATAAATAAGCCAGCTAACGATTTCGAGTCAGTAAGTGTTGCTTTAAAGTATGAACTTGCAAACCATGTGAAAGCCTTATTTCCTGTAGTTTTCATACCAAGACCTTTCTCTTTATTCCCCAACAGGCTACCACGGAGCAGAAGAGGATACACAGACATTGGACTATTACAACAAAAGAGAATGAGGGAATCCCTCCATAATCCGCACGCAAAAGGTATACGGGATTTATCGGGAGTCCTTCTAAAAGGAACCACAGCACTTGATAGACGACAAACGGAGACAAAACTGTCACATACGGGTTCGTAACAAACACCGATATTGTTAACGCCGCAAGCGCCCAAACCGCGCCAAAAAGAAACGCTAGAAAAACCCTTCCTAAATAGTGAAATACACCGCCACAAACATGCAGGACGCCCATTTTCCCCCATATAGTACCTTGGAGAAATAACAAGCTTTCCACAGTTTCTGATTTACCTGCACCAATCACACATATGTTGATAGTTAAGATAATAATTGATGCCATAACAACCCCACCGCATGCAGCAACGGCAGCGCACCGGCACCGCGCATACCGTCGAATATCTATCCGACTAGAAATAAAAAATAAGTATTTTGTGGAATAGTCATGGCAAAAACTATCTGAAAATGGAAATGCGCAAAAAACAACGGCAAACGGAGTGAAATCACTAATTGCTAATGGAATTGAAAGCATCTCCATTGGAGTAAGGAATTGCCAGTGACTGTAGCGCATAAACAGCTGGCGAGAAAAAAACAAAAATCCTGCCAAAATTGAAAAATAAAACCTCCATGATGAAAAGGCCCTCATTAAATCCGCTTGAAATGGACAGAAATGATTTATTTTTTTTCTCATCAGGTGTCCTCCTCCAATGAATACACGTCTTTAAAAAATAAGGGAATTATTGTATAATAAACCATCTTCCGCTAGATAGCAGAATACTTCATCATATGGCACATTTTCTACATCAGTTCCGGTACATATCTCCCCATAAAAACAGTAGCCAGGAACTAATTCATATAAACCATCGTCTTTTTTCGTAAATACAAATTCAATAGATATCTTATTTATCGCCGCACTATACTCCGAAATATCAAAAAAAGAGTTCACAAACTGGTCTATAACAGTTTCTACAGGAATCAGTGATTCTAAATCACGCCGATCCACTTCTTCGAATGCAAAGCACCCTTGAAAATAAGTTATACCATCTTCAGAAACTGATGCATGAACACCTACATCGCAGCCGAAGCTGGTGCTGATACATACAGGGGTACCGTGATATATCGGATATAAATGCACAGAATAATACCCTGTTTCATCATTAACAGCCGCCAAAACTTTATGTGGAAGAAACTCGAAATCTGAATATTTCAAAAAATATTGAGACGCTTCATCTGCGGCTATCTGTGCATCAAAAGAAATGTTGCCAGGACGAGTATCCGAAAAGCCTTGGTAACGAAATCGTAAAGTTTCTTCTAGATATCGGCCATCAACATTTGTTTCATAGTTCTCATATGTCGTGAGCAATCCGTCATCATACAGCCCGGCGCAAAGCTTTCCATCGGAATTTAATATCCAAACCCCAGATTCCACTATTTCGGTATAATACGATGGCGAGAAGAACAGATTGTTTTTCAAATCGCTTAAAATCGTGCTGGTAACATTGTTTTTCTTCAGTACAATCGCTTGTGGCATCTCTGATCCGTAGCGGACTACATCTGCATCAATTGATAGTGATACTCCATCTTTTTCTACATATTTAACGATGTGCCCATTCTCTATAATGGATTCTTCATCATTAGATTTGTGTGTAGATGCCTCATCAGATGCTTTTATTCCGCAACCTGAAAAGAAGAGTAAAAGGCATACTGAAATCATAATTATATGGCCAATAGTCGAGTAAAATGACTTCATTGTGCAACAACCGCCTTTTGCAGTAATGGTATTCATCGTCAAGACCACCGGCAGAGCCGGTGGCTTGTACGAATCTTATACAGGCATATACCCGGCTGCATCTTAAGGTGTAGTAAGGTCTCCGCCGCTACTGTCAAATAGCAGTTACCTTTCATAAACAGAACACGTTTCGCTCGCTAGCACAGCCTGTACTTTTCTTTCTTTTGAATTCAAGTGGTCAGAGCATTGCTCTGACCACTTAAGGTGTTTACATGATCCAGTCCTGATTGTTGCTGTTCCCGAAAAGTTTAATTATATCAGCGTTATAACGCCCACTAGTTGTATATGTTCCGTAATAGTCGTTATCAATCCGTCCAGCTATATAGTAATATCGCCCACACACTGCACAACCGCTAAGGTAATCTTCCGTATCAATGAAGTGATTTGGGTTGTACCAGCCGGATGTTGTTGCCTGCGTATACCGAGAACCGTCCCAATAAACAAGATGGAGAAGCATACCATACCCCGGAGCATCTGTGTTGGCAAGTCCAATCGAGGCCGGATTAGTCTGAACGGTTTTTATATTGGACGAGCCCGTGTACACCTGCACAGTGGTTCCGGTGTTGCTTAAATTAAAATAGAAGTCTTCGGGAGCCGCAAATGCTGTAACAGACAACGCAACTGTGAGGATAACAATGAGCAGAATGGGAAAAAGGCGCTTTGCAGGTCGCAGAGTTCGCATATCATTCACTCCTTAATAATAATTAGTTTAAAATGATGGCTTAAAAAGTCACAGATTCGGATTCTCACCTCCCATGCCGCACATTATTCGATTTGAGCTCATATCGTTATATCGACCGGTCTGTATGGATACTATCAGCATTCACAAGCAAATAAAATAGCATCTGCGTGAAATGACATATTGTGAACATTTTTTGATATTTTTCAAAAGCGAACCCTTGAAACCAGCTTTCACTTTCACAAGTTCTCTATGAGCCCAAAAAGAGGATGACCGCGCATCTCTTATTGTCTGTGACGTTCGATTTGAATAGGATGATCTATATATCTCGCATTATTTAGCCCCAAAATTGTCCCATAAAAAACTTGCTCCAGGAAATAAACATATGAGTTCAATATGCAACTACCGCACTATAGAAAACACCCCCTTGGGTGGGAAAAAAATTCCTGCACCAAGGGGGTATTATAACAATGAAAATCAATGCCACATTAAAGAGAGAAACTAAAAGCAGACACTGCCGGATGAGCAGAAAGCATAATTTAAAAACTCTATCTTATAAAGGACTTGTTCTAGCATCTCGGTATCCTGCTTTGCATCAGTTCGTATTACATTTCGGCGGGAAGTGGATTATGCAATGGAACGTCTTTTCTGCCTCATCGTAATATAAAGTGGAAAATCCACCGTACTGTTTGATGACCTTATTTACACTCTTCAGTCCTAAGCCGTGGTGCTCCGTGTCTTTCTTTGTAGTTTTTAAGTTCCCGTCCAAATCCTTTGGCGGCTCTGAATCACACGAGTTTTCGATAGAAAGTATTACGCCTCCAACCGGCTTTTTCACTACGGAAAGCTCTATGGATTTTCTTGCAGAAAGGCACGCGGCCTCGAATGCGTTGGATAAAAGATTCCCGAACAGTGCCGTTATGCTGTTGGGATCCAAAAATGAAACACAATCGACTCGTACATCGCAATGATAGGTGATACCGTTTTGCCGGCATTGCTCCGCGTACCAGACAAGAATAGCGTTCAGCACCGAATTATCACACAGACGGACCTGGTTGGAAAGCTCGGGCTTCGCTTCAAAGCGGTAAATGTAAGCTAGAAGTTCCTCGTTTTTGTTTTCTCTGGCAAGGCTCTCTATGACGCGAAACTGATCCTTGATATCATGGATCAGCACTCGCTGATTATCATACTGCACCTGAAGCATGTGATAGTAATTTACATCGGCTTCCTCTTTTTGGAGCCGCAGCTGCAGCGCCGTACGATCGTCATATATTTTCTGGATCTGATCATTTACCGCCAGAACAACGATATTTACAAACAAAAGGAGGAATACGCTGACCATCATCAGGGCTTCCGTGCAGCCGGTAAGCTGCACGGTTACCCCCACATACATGATCATGATGGAGATCACCATCGAGGCGGCAGGCAAAAGGCAGATCAGTAAAACGAAATACGGCTCCTCCTTCGCTTTTCTACGAGAGCCATAAATCCTCGAAAATGCCAGAATAACGGAAAAATAGAGTATTTTACTTAAAACACTGGTAACGATCTGTGCTATCAGATTATAGGTAAATGCTCCAAAATCCCCGAATATGGAGGATAATAACACCATAACGATCACTTCGGTTATGATCATTATGAGTGTCATGAATGCGGCGTGGAGAATGGCGGCGGTTTTCCCCGTTGCATAGCACAAAAGGATTAGGACAAGATTTCCGGCAAAGAAGAGCAGGGCGTTTACAAAAAAGTTCCCCAGCTGGAAAGAGAGCCACAACAAAAAATAAACAATAGTTAAAAGCGTTACCCGGACCTTTGCGGTCTTTTTCGGCGCAAAAAGAAACTTGAAATAAAGCCCGGCTGTGATCGCCTCCGCAATATATACAACTGCGGAGCATATTCTCTCCGGGCTCATCTTATGCTCTCCATAAATATTAAGTATCTGTCCTTGAACTCGTTATACTTGCGTTTGGCCAAATAGGCTTCTTTTATTGTATCTCCGCATCTCAACTGAATGGAATCCTTGGAGAAAGACACTACATACTGCATATTAATGATAAAGCTTCTATATGGCATATAAAAACATGGAAGCGTCAATTTTTCCTTCCATTTCTCTATGCTTTCAACGGATTGGATCTTATCCGTTGGTGTGTAGATATATGTTTTTCTCGAATCGGTCTCTACGCATACGAACTGGTCGGCGGGAAGCGCGACAACTCCATCCTTGCTTGTCACAGGGATAACGTGGGTCTCCATATTGTGAAGATAAACAGCATCCTTCAGATTGCGAAACAGCCGGCTTTTGTCTATCGGCTTGGAAAGATAACGAAACACCTGAAAGCGCATAGCTTCATCCAGATAGTCAGGGAACGAAGTTACAATAAATACTTTAATTTTAGGGTTATACTCTTTCAGACGAGCGCCAACATGAATCCCGCTGCGGCCAGGCATTTCAACATCCAGGAAGGCGATATCTGCATAGCGTTCCTTTTGCAGGAGATCGTCTCCGCTGGTGTAGGCTGCCATTTCTGGCAGAAGCTTTCCCATGCCTTTAAAAAAATCCGTTACATATTTTTGTAATTGATCCAATATTTCCGGATTATCATCACAAAAAAGGATCCTCAAACGAATACCATCCCCTTTCTGTAAAGCAATTATTACTATACCACAAATCCCCAAACTTTAAAGGCATGTTTTGTCATAAATTGTAGTTTCATTGTTTTTACGAACATAAATCTGCACGATCTGATAAATCACTTCCAAATCCTCGGTCGCGCACATGTTCAAACTATCGGTTATTTCTTTCGGAATATTATTGGACCTACCACTTCCGAGCAACAAATAATCTGGAGTAACACCCAACTGCGAGCATATCTTTACAAAAATATCAAGACTTGGCATGCTCTTACCACACTCTATACTCGAAAGATGGTTATTCGAAATGCCAATCGCTTCAGCAAAGTTGTTTTGCCTTATTTTTAGCTGCTTACGTCTTCTGGCAATTCTCTTTCCCATTTCAATATTATTACACTCCATACTTGCATCACCCTGGCAAGCGTATCAATAAACAAATAACATGTTAACAAAATACAGCAGAATTATTCTGCCACATATTGAATCATCAAATTTAATTTTTTATTTTTTAAGGAATAGTTCGCTGTCGCTTCGATAATGCTCGCGTTTTCATCGCAAATATGCGTTTCTCTCCCGACACATTACGTTTTATGCTTTTAATGTAGAAATTTGCTGGAATCCATATATACTGTTAGCTGTAAGCGATGATTCCAAATCGCAGGTACACAAAAACACTAATCTAAGGAGAAAAAAATGAAAAACGAAATGAGCAAAAAAGCCGCGTCCGCATGCGCCTCCGTTCTTCGCAAAACAATGTTCCTTTGTGCCAACAGCACATCTTCTTGCGGTGTATATCAGGAGAAAGCACCTAAGTCGCTGTCGAAAATGAGTATTGTCAAAAAGTAATGCGTAACTCGTCCGCATCCCTATAGGAAGCCGTGAAAAAGGGGGCTGCTTTTCCAGATAGTGAAGCAGGCCCCTTTTGAATTGAGAAGCACCTGGAAAATACCCTCCGCGGTTTTAGGACTATATAACATACCGGAAGGGGGCTCATTATGCTACATAAGCTCTCTACACACATTGCGCAGCAATTGCTAGCCAATGGAGTGATTTCTGACGATGATTTTGAACTATATGAGTTTTCGGCATTCTGCTTTCTTTTTAATTTAATTCCTCTTGGTCTATCTATTGCTATTGGTACAGCACTAAATATGTTTTGGAAAAGTATCCTTTTCATAATCCCATATGTATCAATCCGGACATTTAGCGGCGGTTTTCATTTTAAATCTGCAAAACTCTGTTTTCTGGTCACAAATATGATTCTGTTTTTCTCGTTAATCATCACGAAAAAAATGATTTGTATCGGCCGATCTACAATCTTTTTGGCGCTGATATTGCTTGCCTCTCTGACAGTTTTTCTTTTAAGTCCAATAGATTCTGACGCCAGAAAGTTGACTTCTTCCGAAACTTCGGCCTTTAGACGGGTTGCTAGATATCTTGTAATTGCCTTTTTAGCAATAGACCTCGTTCTTTATTGTTTAGGTATTTTTTCTGCCGCGTACCCAATTGGCATGGGGATTGCGCTTACAGCTGCATTGCAGCTCCCGTGTTGTATTCGAGTAAAAAGCTGATTTTTGTCTGTTGTAAAACGCGCGAAAGCAAATCAAAAGGAAACGAGTAGGCGCTCTATTGCACAGGGCTGCCTACTCGGTTTTTACTAACAGCAAAATTGTATATGCAGAACACAAAACGCCTGAACTCGCATAGACGAGCAAAAAGCACTCTTTCAGCGAATCCGCTGAAAGGGTGCTTTTTGTTTATCTCGCGCTGGCAATGCTGGATCGCTGCATACCCGTAGCCCCCGATTGTTTTCCCACCAAAAACAATCGGAGGTACATACAATGCACAACAGGAAAAGCCTGTATTCACGAAACAAGCGGAACAGCCGAGCCATTATCTGCCCGGACGCTTTTGAGCAGGACCATCCGCTCACGCCCGAGCAGTTTTCGTCTGAGGAGGAGTTTCGGTTCTGGAAAATGTGGTCAGACGAGAATTACCACGGCTGGGAACTCGCAGATCATATTTACTCAGACCACACATCGCCCCTTACGGAATATTCCGCCGCAGAGCCGTCTCCGGAAGAAACAATTCTTGCCCGCCTTGACAGGCGGGAGAGCGTAATGTTCGCGCAAAGCTCCATGCAGAAGATCCGCGGAATTGTAACGGAGAAGCAGTACCGCCGCATCCGGATGTACTGCAAAGGCATGACGTACCGGGAGATTGCGGCGAAAGAAGGTGTATCTTTTCAGAATATTTGCAAGTCCATTATGGCCGGAAAAAAGAAAATTTTGAAATTTTCAAGAAAACAGGGTGACAAATGAGCGAAAAATCCGCGTTGGGTGAGAGGGTGATTTTCCCCTCACCGCACCTTGACAAGTTCATAGCCATTCACCAGATACATTCCCATGTGCCGCGAGAGCGAAGCCCGCCGGGTGACACGCCATGACCCTTTTCGGAGAGCGATACCGTCAGCCCGGAACTGCCGGACAGCCGCCGGCACGGCCATGACCGCGCATGGGGACAATGATACTTCCGCCCAGCCACAGTTCACACAATGGGGGCGGCTCGGAGAAATCCTCGGAGGAGTGCAATTCTCATGGAGCAGCACGGCACGCTGCCGTCTGGTGACTTCCCTGTCCGGGGGTGTCGAGGACAAATACGGGCCTACATAAAAAGAGAAAGGAGGGACACACATGTTCCCAATCTGGTTTTTCCACGGAGCGCCGCCGGACGGATACGCAAGTACACCCCACACTACGGCAAGGAGGAAAATACCCCTTTGAAAACACGATACAAAATCCTGGTTCTCATCCTTGCGCTTCTTTGCCTTCTGAGCTTTCCCTGTCCCGCGGTTCTGGCGGCGGAGCCGGAGGATGGTGGACTCCCGGAAGTGGCGGAAGCCAGCGAAGAAGTGCAGGAGGAAGAACCTGCAGAGGAGCCGGAGCAGACCACACCCGCGGTTCCCTTGGCCAAGGCTCCCATGCTGAAAGCCGCCGCAGCCACGGCGCTCATTACCTTCGACTATGTCTACGACTCCGCCGGGCAGTACGTTTACTACCAGCACCCCTTTTATTATAACGGCGGCCCGACCGGCGGCTATGGGGATATGCGCCTCAACGACTTTGCCAACGGGCAGGAGGCCTACTGTATTGAGCCCGGTATTATGCTTGCGCACGGCGATGTTCTCCGCTCGGACGTCATCGACGTCTGGAACAGCTTTTCGTATGAGCAGCAAAGCGCCATCAAGCTGGCGCTCCTCTGCGGCCGCGCCGGAAACAGCAGTCATCTCCCCGGCACACCCAGCTGCCAGCAGACTGCCACGCAGATGCTGATCTGGGAATTCGTCACCGGTGCCCGGCAGCCATCCCTGCCATACACCAGAGGCAACGACGAGATATACACCTGTCTCGTATCCAATGGCCAAAACACGGAGATCGGGCAGATCTATGATACGATTCTCTCCTACATGCTGAGCTATATGACGCTGCCGAGCTTCATGACTGCCGTGAGCAGCAGCGCACCACAGGAGGAGCTATCCTATGACGGCACCACATATTCTATTACGCTGACCGATACGAACAACGTGATCGAAAACTATTCCTTCTCCGCATCGGACACCGTTGTTTCCGTTGCGGTATCCGGGAATCAGCTGATTCTCCGTTCCGCATCGCCGTTATCTGCTCCGGTTACTGTGGTAGCTACCCGGAACTCCGCCTATACGGCGGCTTCCACCTTCACTCCTTATGGCTCAACGACACGGCAGGATATTGTTGTCGGCGTGGAGGCCGTCGGCGGCATGACGGGCTATCTCACGTTGAAAGCCAACCACAAGGAATTCCGCATTACCGTGACCAAAGAAGACAGCCTCACCGGAATGGCGCAGGGCGACGGGACGCTCGCCGGAGCGGTCTACGGCCTCTATCACGGAGATACGCTGATTGAGACCTGTACCACCGACGCCAACGGCCAGTTTACCACCGGCTATTACGAGGCCGGAGAGGGTTGGACAATTCGGGAAATTGCCCCCTCGCCCGGATATCTTCTGGATACGACGGTTTATCCCGTTCCGACTGCGGCGGATCAGCTTCCTACCATCAAGAACGATCTGTCCCTGACCGTAAAGGAAACCCCGATCCTCGGGCGGCTCTCAATTTCCAAGCTCGCCGTGAACAGCACCGCGGGGACGGAAGCACCCGAGGCCGGGGCGAGCTTTGAAGTGTTCCTTAAATCCGCGGGCAGCTATGACGCAGCGGCGGAGACGGAACGTGATATCCTTACCTGCGGCGAAGACGGAACGGCGCAGTCAAAACTGCTGCCCTATGGCGTTTACATTGTCCGTCAGCTGTCCGGCTGGGAGGGCTATGTGCTTGATCCCACCCTGCATGAAGTAAACATCTCCTCTGACGGAGAGACGGTTTCTCTGGCGATCCGAAACGAGATATTCAAAGGATCGCTGGCCATTCAAAAGGTGGACAAGGACAGTGGACAGGCTCTGCCCGGCGCACGGTTCCGGCTTCTGGACAGCGTGGGGAATCCGTTTGCCGAAGGGAGAACCGATACAAACGGCGTTCTGACTTTCGATAACCTCCCCTTCGGCGACTACTATCTCGAAGAGCTGGAAGCTCCGGACGGCTACAGGGCGGATACGACACCCTATGTTTTCTCCGTGACGGCGGACGGACAGAAGATCGAGATTCGGCGGGAGAATAACCGCATCCCCGGCTCTGTGACCGTCGCCAAAACGGACAGCAGCGGGAACCCGATCCCCGGCGCGGCGTTTCGGTTGGAATACTCCGAGGACGGAGAAATCTGGACGCCGGTATTCCATAGCGACATTCCGGCAAAACAGATCGGCGGATGCACCTCCGACGGTCTCAGCGATGGCATGCTGATTACAGGAGACGACGGGATTGCCGTCTTTGACGGTCTCCGGGCGGACAAAAACGTCCGTTATCGTATTACGGAGATTGCCACCGTCAACGGCTATGTGCTCCTGACGGAGCCGGTAGAACTTGGCACGCTGCCCCGTGAAAGTGAAGAATCCACGATCTACGATGTTTCTGTAACCGTCAGCAACTCCCCAACCTATCTTCTCCCCATGACCGGAGGAACCGGTCTTTGGCCTGTACTCTCCGCCGGCGTTGCTGCGGCGTGTATGGGCCTTTTCCTTATCGTCATTTCAAAAAATAAAAGAAAGGAAAGGAATGCATGCAATGAAGAAAACCGGCAAGAAGCTCTTTTCCATTATCATGGCGGCGCTGGTCGTTCTGACAACGACCGTGTCCGCCTTTGCCCAGACGGTGAATGTATCCACGATCAACACCGACTGGTCCGGCTCCTTTGACATCTACAAATATGACATCACCAATGCTGAAAAGGAGGGCGTATGGGATTCCAGCTACGTCTCCACCGGCGTCCGCGATCCCGGCGTGGAGGACATCCTCGGCAGCGATACGAGAAAAACCTCGCTGAACGCAAACGGAGAGGTCAACGGATACGCCATCAAGGGCGTCGAGTTCACCTATCTGAAAGTCGCCGATATCCGCACCTATACCGAGGAAGAGACCGGCACGTCACATGTGGAAGTTCTCTATGGGATTGCGCAGAATGAAGCCAACGATGCGTTCTTGTCTGCCATCGGCGTAAGTACCGGAGACCGTTACGCCCCGGTGGATTCGGAGGACGGTGCTGTGTATTTCTATCGCTCCGACACCCTCGTTAATGGCCTGAAATCCGCGCTGGCAAGCAACGCCATTACCGTAAAGAACGCTTTAGAGCGCTTCGTGCGCGAGAACGGCGGCACGGCAATGCCGCTGACCGACAGCTACGGCCACACCTCCGCGAGTGACCTTCCTCTCGGACTGTATCTCCTTGTTGAGACGAAGGTGCCCGAAATGGTCACGGAAACCACCGCGCCGTTTTTCCTTTCCCTGCCCATGACGTCCGTGAACGGCAGCAACGCCGATGACGGCGGCGAGCGCTGGATATACGATGTCACCGTTTACCCCAAAAACCTCACCGGCATCCCGACGTTGGAGAAGACCGTGCGCGAGGCTCTTGCGGATACCGGCAAAAACGGCGGCTCTGGTACCGTTACCGATGGCTTTGCCCATACCGCTACGGCCTCCGCCAATGACACGTTGGAATACCAGATTCTCTCGACCCTGCCGAGCATCACCTCCGAAGCCACCTACCTGACGGATTACTCCTTCGTTGACACGCTGGAGCCCGGCCTCTCGTACTGCAAGAACGATGTAAAAATCGAATTCTTCCGCAGCAGCACTTGCAACTCAGACGACCGAATCACCGTCTGGAACGAAGGCGACGGAAAGTTCTCCGTATCCTATAATGACACGCCCGGCATGACCATCTCCATGACAGCAGACGGCCTTGCGGAGATCAACGGAAGCTTTGCTGTGTACACCAAGTCTGACATGATTAATTCCGGCTATTCCGACTGCACAGTGCGCATCACCTATTCGGCGAAGCTCAACCCCGATAAGAGCATAGTCTGCGGCGACGATGGGAACAGCAACGACGTTGTGCTGGTATGGAAGCGTACCAACAGCAGCTACTACGATACACTCGTGGACGACTGCCATGTATACAGCTTCGGACTTGATCTTACCAAGGAATTCAGCGACGGCCAGGGCGACTTCTCCAAGGTGGAATTCCTCCTGTATAACGACAGCGACGGGTACTTCGTTACAGCAGGGATGAACGAAAGCGAAGGAATTTACTATGTGACCGGCCATGTTTCCGGAAGAGACGATGCTACTCGGTTCACTCCGACGGCAGACGGCTCCATCCTTGTGAAAGGGCTGGAGGATGACACATACATCGCCACCGAGATCCAGACGGCCAACGGGTATACGCTGCTCCGCGACGATATCCGGATCGTGATCGAGGCAGCGGAGAGCAATGCTCTCTGTGATATCTACGTCACCGATGTGCTGGGCGTTCTGCAGAACGATCCACGGTATGCGGATGTTCCGGAAGGTCTCTATAAGAACATGCCGCAGAAGCATCTGGAGCACTGTCTTCTGACTGCTTCCGCCAAGGTGGACAGCAACACTGTGACGATGGATGCCGACGGCGAATCGGCCAATGCCATCGTGCCGCTGACTGTTGTCAACACCCGCGGCTTCAACCTGCCGCAGACCGGCGGGCATGGTACCTGGATGTACGGCGTTGCCGGTACTGTTCTGATGGTCGCTGCCGCGATCATCCTGGTAAGCGCCCGCAGAAAGAAAAGGCTGGGGAAATAACCCCGGCACATGGGAGAGGTAGAAACCCAAGCCTCTCCCATACATATCCCAGGTGTCCTGATCGAGTTATTCGGTTTAACAAAAAAGTTATTCGCCTTAAGGCATCTTAAAGCGAATAACTCATTACAGATAATATTTTCTGTCGTATAGAAGATCAGGAACGGGAGGCAACATCCCCAGCAAGAACATGGCGGTACATTTTCTCCACGGGGGCGCTCATGTTGACCGGCAAGAGGCGAATTTCGGGATGCTCGTGCTGAAAGACAACAAAAAGCTGGTGGGCAAAGCCCTGTCCCATCCACTCGAGGCCGTCGAAGTCCAGCGTGACCTCCTCAAAGCGGTCCATGCGGTTGCAGAGCCGCTTTGCCTGTGAGCGAGACACCGGCGAGCTGTCATAAATGTTTTTCAGCGGAATGCTTGTTTTCGTAAAGCCGCTGTCCGAGTCGGCGTACCGGTCAAATATCTCGGCGGTCTCCTTGTTGGAGGTGTTCGAGAGACTCATATATACGCTCGTTCCGGGCACGGAGAATTCTTTCATATCGGCGAGGACGCTTTCCTCATATTTGTCGATGCAGAACACCTTCCCGTCCGACAGGATGATGAAGTCATCCATCATGCGGGAGGAGAAGAAGATCCCTTCGCCGGAATGGTTGGCGGAATCCGTCGTCAGCTTTCCCTTGAAAAGTTCGCATATGGCTTCCTCTGCCGTGGGAAAACCGAAGTGCTCCTGCAGCTTGCGGAAAATTCCTACGCCATTATCGGAGATGATGACCGAGGTGCTGACCGGATCGCGGTCGATGCGGATATGCACTTCCGAAGCGAGCGAATGATCCATGACGTTGTTGATCATTTCGGTGAATGCATAGGCCCAGATGCCCTGCACATTTTTGGGCTCATCCTGAATGATCGGTGCGAGGTATTTCTGGTAGGCGTACAGATCGGAATCCAGATCGCCCTTGCTGCGCTCCAGACAGAATTTATATTGTTTGCGCA
>ERZ773147.1790-NODE-1790-length-21023-cov-4.033289_pt1 | contig 21023 bp, 20 predicted proteins | sample MGYA00580851_ERZ773147 | MGnify/ENA primary metagenome ERZ773147 (study PRJEB29015, sample SAMEA2737818) | human gut metagenome | biome: human gut; feature: human-associated habitat; material: faeces | place: China | collected 2012 ... | reverse complement strand
GAATATCGTGGATGGGCACCGCACCGGCGGCACGGGCCGCGCCCCGGTAGTCGTTCATGGGGTGGCCGCTGAGGTACAGGCCCGTGGTCTCCTTCTCCATGAACATCCGCTCGGTGGCGGTATACTCCGGCAGGTCGGGCAGGTGGATGGACGCGGCCTGGGTATTGCTTCCGCCGCCCGTGCCGAACATGTCCAGCTGGCCCTCCACATTCACTTTGCGGCTGTTGGCGATGGCATCCAGCACCTTCTCGTACACCTGGATCAGCTGGGAACGGTAGGCCCCCATGGTATCGAAGGCGCCCGCGCGGATCAGGTTCTCCACCGCACGCTTGTTCATATCGCCGCAGTCGAACATCCGCTCGCAGAAGTCCTGGAAGGAGGCGAAGGGGCCGCTCTTGTCCCGCTCGCGCACCAGTGCCTGAATGAAACCCCGGCCGATGTTCTTGATGGCCACAAGGCCGAAGCGGATGCCGCCCTCCTCCACGGTGAAGCCGTCGTAGGAGCGGTTCACGTCCGGCGGCAGCAGGGCGATGCCGCACTCCCGGCACTCGGCGATATACTCCGCCACCTTGTCGGAGTTGTCCAGCACCGAGGTCAGCAGCGCCGCCATATATTCGCGGGTATAGTGACACTTGAAGTACGCCGTCTGATAGGCCACCACCGCGTAGCTGACGGCGTGGGCCTTGTTGAAGGCGTAGTTGGCAAAGTCATAGATCTCGTCATAGATGGCCTGGGCCGTTTTCTCTGGAATGCCGTTGGCCACGCAGCCCTTGATGTTACGGGCGGCGTCGCCGTGGAGGAACGCCTCCCGCTCCCGTTCCACGTCCTTGGCCTTCTTCTTGGACATGGCGCGGCGCACCATGTCCGCCTGACCCAGCGAGTAGCCCGCCAGCTCCTGGAATATCTTGATGACCTGCTCCTGATAGACGATACAGCCGTAGGTGCCCGACAGGATGGGCTTCAGCGACGGATGCTTATAGGTCACCAGCTTGGGATCGTGCTTGCAGGCGATGAACCGGGGGATGGATTCCATGGGGCCGGGGCGGTACAGGGCTATGATGGCGGTGATATCCTCGATGGACTGGGGCTTCAGACCCAGGCAGACGCCGGTCATGCCGGTGGATTCCATCTGGAACACGCCGGAGGTGCGGCCCTCCGTCAGCATCCGGAACACCTCCGGATCGTCCATGGGGATCTTCTCCAGATCGAAGTCCGGGGTGTGGCGGTGTACCATCTTCACCGCGTCGTCCAGCACCGTCAGGTTCCGCAGGCCCAGGAAGTCCATTTTCAGCAGGCCCAGCTCCTCCAGCGTGATCATGTTGTACTGGCAGACGATGGACTCGTCATTCCGGGCCAGCGGCACATATTCATACACCGGCAAGCGGGTGATCACCACACCGGCGGCATGGGTGGAGGCGTGGCGGGGCATGCCCTCCAGCGCCTTGGCCATGTCGATGAGCCGCTTCACCCTCTCGTCGGCCTCGTAGAGGTCGGACAGCTGCTTGCTGAGCCGCAGGGAATCGTCCAGCGTGATATGCAGCGCACCGGGACCAGAGGGCACCAGCTTGGCCACACCGTCCACCTCGGCATAGGTCATGTTCAGGGCGCGGCCCACATCCCGGATGGCGCCCCGGGCAGCCATGGTTCCGAAGGTGACGATCTGGGCCACATGGTCGTCGCCGTACTTGCGGCGGACGTAGTCCACCACCTCGCCCCGGCGGGTATCGCCGAAGTCCATGTCGATATCCGGCATGGACACGCGCTCCGGATTCAGGAAACGCTCGAAATACAGCTGGTACTGCATGGGGTCGATGTCGGTGATGTGCAGGCAGTAGGCCACCATGGAGCCGGCGGCGCTGCCGCGGCCGGGACCCACGGGTATGCCCGCCTTCCGGGCATAGTTGACGAAGTCGGACACGATGAGGAAATAGTCGGTAAAGCCCATCTTCTCGATCATGGCCAGCTCATATTCCAGCTGCTTGCGGTACTCCGGCTTTTCGTCGCCGTAGCAGCGGACAAAGCCCTCGTCGCACAGCTTGCGAAGATAGGTGGGTGAATCGTAGCCCGGCGGCAGCTTGAATTCCGGCAGGTGGTACTTGCCGAAGGTGAATTCCAGCTGGCAGCGGTCTGCGATGCGCTGGGTATTCTCCACCGCGTCGGGATAGCCGGAGAACAGCGCCTCCATCTCCTCCGTGGAGCGGAGGTAGAAGTTCCGGGGCTCGTACCGCATGCGGTTCTCGTCGTCCACGGTCTTGCCGGTCTGGATGCACAGCAGCACATCGTGGCTCTCGGCGTCCTCCTTCCGGAGATAGTGAGCGTCGTTGGTACACACCAGCGGGATGCCCGTCTCATTGTGCATCCGCAGCAGGGCGCGGTTCACCGTGGTCTGGTCGGCAATACCGTGATCCTGCAGCTCCAGATAGAAGTTGTCCTCTCCCAGAATGGAGCGCAGCTCCAGCGCATAGGCCTTGGCTCCCTCATAGTCGCCGTTGATGATGCGGCGGGGGATCTCACCGGCCAGGCAGGCACTGAGCCCGATCAGGCCCTCGCTGTGCTCACGCAGCAGGTCAAGGTCGATGCGGGGCTTGATATAGAAGCCCTCGATATACGCCTGGGACACCATATAGGACAGGTTACGGTAGCCTGTCTCGTTTTTGCACAGCAGCACCATATGCCGGGACTCGGCGTCAAACTCGTGCTGCTTGTCGAAGCGGGTGCGGCGGGCCACATACACCTCGCAGCCGATGACCGGATGGATGCCCTCCGCCTTGCAGGCCCGGTAGAAGTCGATGGCCCCGTACATGGCGCCGTGATCCGTGATGGCACAAGCCGTCTGCCCCATCTCTTTGACCAGCTTTGGCAGGTCACGGATGCGGCAGGCGCCGTCCAGGAGGCTGTATTCCGTATGGACGTGAAGGTGGGCAAACGCCATTACTGTGCCTCCAGCTCGTCCAGCATGTCGCTGAGCAGCTCCGTGCCGGACACCACCAGCAGGCGGCAGTGCTGGGTCACGCCCAGCTCCTGTGCGGCTGGCGTGCCCACCAGTTCCTTGTCCGCCAGCAGGTCACGGCAATTCAGGTTTTTGAACTGCTCGGCAAAGCGCCGCTGGAATTCCTGCACCAGACGGGTGGAACGCTTCTTGCCCTCCGCGCCGTCCTCCAGTGTGGCGGGATAGCGCATGCCAAGCACCACCACGGCCGTGCTGATCACGCCGCACATACTGCCGCAGCGCATACCGTTGCCGAAGCCGCTGGACAGCGCGATGCTCTGCTCCTCGGTCAGACCCGTAATGTCCGTAAAAGCCACCAGCACGCTCTGTCCGCAGCTGAGCTTCTTCTCGTGATACTCGTTCGCCTTCCGGCATCTTTCCATCTTTGTCATGACAGTTTTCTTGCCTCCTCCATGATCTTTCGTATCCGGTGATTCAAACAGGATTTGCTGATGGGCGGATCGAACAGCGCCGCCAATTGGGCCAGCGGCAGCTCCGGATTCTGCATCCGCAGCCGCGCCGTCTCCTGTATCTTCTCCGGCAGCCTTTCCAGCTGTCCGGCCTTTTCCAGCTTTTCGATGGCCTCCTGCTGGGCGGCCACCGCGTCCAGCGTCTTGTTCACGTTGGCCATGTCGCAGTTCATGGCCCGGTTGGCCCCGTTGCGGATCTCCTTATCCACTTTGGCGGTCATGATCTCGGTGGCGGCCACCGGCGCGCCCAAGGTGGTCAGCAGATCCTCAATATGCTCGGACTGCTTGAAGTAGATGACGGCGCTGCCGCTGCGCATGACGCTGCGGGGCAGGAAGCCCATCTCCTGCAGAAGGGCCGACACCTCGCGGCTGGCCTGCACATGGGAGGTGGACAGCTCCAGATGATAGCGCTTCTCCGGGTCAGTGACGCTGCCGCCCGCCAGAAACGCGCCCCGCAGGAAGGACACGCGGCAGCAGTCCTCCTCCAGCATGGCGAAATTCACATGCAGCACCAGCGCCTGACGAGGATCGTAGCCCAGCGTGTCCACGACGCGGCGCAGCTTGTCCGGATCGGTGATCTGGAAGATGAGCTTGCTGCCGGGGGTCTCCTCCGCAGGCAGGCGGTCAAACCTCACGCCGAAGGCCCGGTGGAACAGGCGGGGCAGCCGCGCGGCAAACTCCGGATTCTCCGTGATGATTCGCACCTCCTGCATGGTGAAGGTGTTGCAGTACAGCAGCACGCCGTAGCACTCGGCACGGGCGCAGCACAGCCGCTGCACCGCCGTGCGGCACAGCTCCGCCTTGGCCTTGTAGGAAAACGACTGCATGGGGCCTTCTCCTTCATGTGGGATTCTTCGAGGATACATATTCCTCGTAAATGGTCATCAGCTCATGGGCCAGATGGCCGGGATTGTGCCGTACCAGCCCGTTTTCCAGACTGGCCACAGGCCGCTCGATCAGCTCCACGCCCAGCGCGCGGCACTTCTCCGTATCGTGATAAATCGGCTCCGCGCCCTCCTGTGCGTACCGCCGGGCGATACTCTCCGGGATGGGCATGGAATTGGTCAGGCACAGCCGGAACAGCTGGGGATAGCTGTGGCTGAACAGGGCCTGAATATGGTCGGAGACGGTATAGCCCTCTGTCTCCCCCTCCTGGGTCATGACGTTGCAGACATAAAGCTTTACCGCTTTACTGTCCCGGATGGCGTCGGCAATACCATCCACCAGCAGGTTGGGGATGATGCTGGTATAGAGGCTGCCCGGCGCCAACACGATCATGTCCGCGTCCAGAATGGCCTCCACCGCCGCGTCCAGCGCCCTGGGATGCTCCGGCAGCAGCCGGACGGAGCGGATGCGGCAGTCCTGCTCCTTCTTGCAGTAGAAAATATGGGATTCGCCCAGCACGGTGGCCCCGTTTTCAAAGGTGGCCTCCAGCTGCACGTTCTCGTTGGTCACCGGCAGCACCCGGCCCGTGATGGCCAGCACCTTGCTGAGACCGGCCACCGCCTTGTCGAAGCTGGGCATGATGTCGTTCAGCGCCGCCAGCAGCAGATTGCCAAGGCTCTGGCCCGCCAGCGAGCCGTCCGCGAACCGGTAGGCCATCAGCTGGCCCATCAGCGGCTCGCAGTTGGCCAGCGATTGCAGGCAGTTGCGGATATCGCCGGGGGCGGCCATACCCAGATCCTGCCGCAGCATGCCGGTGCTGCCGCCGTCATCCGCCACCGTGACGATGGCGGTGATGTTGCGGGTATAGAGCTTCAGGCCACGCAGCAGCGTGCTCAGGCCCGTGCCGCCGCCGATGCCCACCACCTTGGGGCCCTTCTCCGGCGGGATATGATATAAGTAATGAGACATGAGACCGTCCCTTCCTTCCCATGATCAGCGGGAGATATCCCGGTGGCTCTCCGTCACGGCAAAGCCCGCCGCCGTCAGATCCTGCGCCAGCTGGTGAGCCACCGCCACACTGCGGTGGTGGCCGCCGGTGCAGCCCACGGCGATCACCAGCACCGTCTTGCCCTCTTCATTATAAAGGGGCAGCAGATACAGCAGCAGCTTTTCCAGCCGCTCCATGAACTCTCCTGTCCGGGGGAAGGAGAACACATAGTCCCGCACCGCCGCGTCCAGGCCGGTGCCGTGCTTCAGCTCCGGTATGTAGTAGGGGTTCGGGAGAAACCGCACGTCGAACACTAAGTCGGACTCCATAGGCAGGCCGTGCTTGAAGCCGAAGCTCATCACGTCCACATGCAGGCCCTGCCGGTCCTTCTCCCGGCCGAAAAGATTCAGAAGCTCACTGCGGAGCTTCCCCACCGAGAAGGAGGACGTATCCAGCACATAGTCGGCGTGATCCCGCACCGGCTGAAGCATCTGCCGTTCCAGCGTCACCGCCTGCTCGATGCTCCGGCCCTCCGCCGACAGCGGATGGGCGCGGCGGGTCTCCTTATACCGGTTGATGATGGAGGCGGTGTCCGCGTCCAGAAACAGCAGGCGGCAGTCCACATCCGTCCGCTTCAGCCGCTCCAGCGTGGCGATCAGCAGGTCAAAGGGCTCGCCCGCCCGGACGTCGTACACCAGCGCCACCCGGTCATAATGGCCCCGTGACGCGGCGCAGAAGTCAGCGAATTTCACCATCATCTCCGCCGGAAGGTTATCCACGATATAGTAGCCGATATCCTCCAGAATGGAGGCGGCCCGGCTTTTGCCGCTGCCGCTCATACCGGTAATGATCAGAATTTCCATAGGTTCTCCCCTGTTTTATTTGACGATGCGCACTTCCGGCTCCAGCGTCACGCCGAAGCTTTCCTTCACCCGGCGCTGCACCTCCGCCATCAGCGCCAGCACGTCGGCGCAGGCGGCGCCGCCCGCGTTGATCACAAAGCCCGCGTGCTTTTCCGACACCTGCGCGCCGCCGACGGTCAGACCCTTGCAGCCCGCCTCCTCGATCAGGCGGCCCGCGAAGTGGCCCTCCGGCCGCTTGAAGGTGCTGCCCGCGCTGGGATACTCCAGGGGCTGGGAGGCCCTGCGCCGGGCCATCAGGTCGTCCATGCGGCCGCGGATGGCGGCGCTGTCGTCCGGATGCAGGGCGAATATGGCGGACAGCACCACCGCGTCGGGATGCTCCGTCAGCAGGCTGCGGCGGTAGCCGAAAGCCATACCGGCGCAGGGAACGGTTTTCACGCCCTCGTCGGGAAACAGCACGGTGACGCTTTCAATGACCTGGGCCAGCTCGCCGCCGTAAGCGCCCGCGTTCATACATACGCCGCCGCCCACGCTGCCGGGGATGCCGTGGGCAAATTCCAGCCCCGCCAGTCCCTGTCCGCAGGCGAAAACCGCCGTGCGGGCCAGTGACGCGCCCGCCCCGGCCCTGACGCGGCCGCCCTCCAGCAGCCGGATGTCCGCCATGTCGCGGGTGTTGATGATCAGCCGATCCACGCCCTCGTCGGGAAACAGCACATTGGTGCCATTGCCCAGCACATAGGGCCGCGCACCGCATTCACCGGCGAAATTCAGCAGCAGCACCAGCTGCTCGGCGTTCCGGGGAAAGGCCATCCGCCGAGCCGGGCCGCCGATACGGAAGGAGGTGTATTTCGACAGCGGCTCCTCCGCCGACACGGGAAGGTCCGGCAGATAGTCCCGCAGCTTTTCGTCCAGTTCTTCATACCAACGCATACAGCGCCTCCTTGCTTTCAGATGATCCGCTTATTCTTCCCCAGCAGCGCCGCGCCGATGACACCGGCGTCGTTGCCCAGCTGCGCCTTGACGATCTTCGTCATTTTGTCATAGTTGCAGGGCAGACTGTGGGCCGCCACCTGACGGCGCAGGGGCAGCAGCAGCTGTTCGTCCGACTCGTTGCTGACGCCGCCGCCGATGGCCAGCGTATCCGGCTGGAAGATATTGATGATGTTCACGATACCGGCGGCCAGATAGCGGATGTACTGGTCGCAGACCCGCTGGCCCACCTGACAGCCCCGGCGGGCGGCGATGAAGGCCGACTGGCCGGACACATGGCCGTCATTCTCGGCAATGACCTGGGCCATGATGCTGTCGGGGTTCTCCTGCCATGCCCTGGTGGTCTGGCGCTTCAGGGCGCTGGCGGAGGCGTACCGCTCCCAGCAGCCGCGGCGGCCGCAGGGGCACTCCTCGCCGTCCATCTCGATGGACATGTGGCCCACCTCGCCTGCCATGCCGTTGGAGCCGTGGAAGATCTTGCCGTTATGGATGATGCCGCCGCCCACGCCGGTGCCCAGTGTGACGGTGATGAAGCGCTTGCTGCCCCGGCCGCCGCCTACATAGTATTCCGCCAGTGCCGCGCAGTTGGCGTCATTTTCTATGTAAAGGGGCAGGTCGCTGAGCTGGTGGAACAGCCGCCGCAGCGGCACGTTCCGCAGGGGAAGATTGCAGGTATACAGGATGGAGCCGCCCCGAATCTCCACCGCGCCGGGGCAGCCTACGCCCACGGAGAATATTTCGCCTATATCGCAGCCATTGTCCCGGCACAGGTCCAGCACCAGCGCGTGGATGGTCCATGCCAGCGCCGCCGGGTCGGCGATACCCGCCACCTTCATTTTCCGGGTGGCCAGCAGCTGGCCCTCTCCGTCCACCAGGCCGGCCTTCAGATTGGTGCCGCCGATATCGATGCCGATGTATTTCATAATAGGTCGCTTCCGTTCTGTCGGCTCATAGCGTCCAGCTTGCTGTCGAACTGGGTCACGAAGTCGCGGCCCGCGTTATAGCCGTATTTGGTCTGGCGGTTCTTCATGGTGGCGATCTCCACGATACCGGCCAGATTCCGGCCGGGCCGCACCGGGATGGTCACGATGGGCAGCGACACGTCCAGCAGCGTATACTGCTCCTCGCCCAGGCCCAGACGGTCATAGAACTTGCCGTCCTGCCACTGCTCCAGCTGGATCACCAGATCGATCTCCGTCTCGAACTGTACCGCGCCCATACCGAACAGCTGCTTCACGTCGATGACGCCCACGCCGCGGATCTCGATATAGTGACGGATCAGCTCCGGAGCCGTGCCATGGAGTGTGTCGGAAATGCGCTTGATCTCCACCGCGTCGTCGGCCACCAGCTGATGGCCGCGCTTGAGAAGCTCAATGGCGGTCTCGCTCTTGCCGATGCCGCTGTCGCCCAAGATCAGCACGCCCTGACCGTAAATGTTCATCAGCACGCCGTGGCGGGTGATCTGGGGCGCCAGGGCGTTATTGAGATAGTCAATGATATGACTGGTGGCGTCCACCGTATCACTGCCGGTGCGCAGCAGGGTGCGGCCATGCTTCTGGGCCATCTCCAGCAGCTCGTCGAACACCTCCAGATTGCGGGAGATGATCATGGCCGGGAAGCTGTAGCTCATCAGGCGGTTAAAGACCCTCGTCCGCTCCTCGGCGGTCATGCGGGAGAGAAAGCGCATCTCGCTTTTCCCCAGGATCAGCAGGCGCTTGGTGTCGAAATAATCGTAAAACCCCACCAGCTGCAGGGACGGACGGAACACGTCCGACACGGTGATGACGCAGGTGTCATAGTCGCGGCCCTTGCAGAGGATCTCCATATGAAAGTATTCCGTCAGCTTCTTCACGCTGGCCGGGGTACGTCTCACTTTTTCCATGCTCGTTGCTCCTCACACTCTATACCATCGATTAACAAGGACAAACACGCCTGACAGCGTGTCTTTCCGGCACTTTTTGCCCTTTTCGCCTTGGTGGGCGCCAGCCCACCTGCGTCTCAAAAGCCAAAAATCATTCGAAAATACATCGCTGGCAGGTGCCTTGCAGTTTTGCCGGAGCAGAAATGTGTCCAGACAAGAAAAGGCCCGCAGAGAATACTTGCCGTATTGTCAAGGGGCTTGACGCAGTATGGGCGCATTTCTGCCCGTCAAAACCGTGTCTGCCCTTGTCAATCGATGGTATTAATAACAATACAGATTATATTATACCGTATCCGCCTCCGTTTCGCAACTTTCCCCCTTGAAAATTTTTTCAGTTTTTTGTCAAATAATGCTTGCATTTTGTTTCAACTTCTGGTATGATAACTACTGCTTGTGAAACGGCAAGCAGTATGTTACGACAGCAAGGAGGTGCAACGGATGGCTAAGTGCGAGTTCTGCGATAAGGGCGTGACCTTCGGTATCAAGGTTTCCCACTCTCATCGTCGTTCCAATCGTCCTTGGAAGCCCAACGTCAAGCGCGTGAAGGCTTTGATCAATGGTACGCCTCGCCATGTGTATGTTTGTACCCGGTGCCTGCGTTCCGGTAAAGTTACCCGCGCGATCTGAACATAACATGAGCAAAAGCTCTGTGGGAAACCACAGAGCTTTTTTCGTGCCGCCGGGCCGGTGCGTCTCTTGAAATTTTTCTTCGCTTATTGCTCAAAACTGTCAATTTTTGTAAATTGTGCTGAAACCTGACCGGATGGGACGCCGTATTTTTCGGTCAGAAGTGCTGTTGATCATCTGAAAAACCTGTGTTATAGTATCGCCAATCTTTTGAAAGGAGCCGGAGCAAAATGGTACAGAACATTCGTTACGCCGTTGCATATCGATTTTTTACCTATTACTTTTTTACCGAAAAAGTAATAGCGATTTGTGATGCCCGTAACCGGAATTCTGTTTGCCCAACGCTCTGAGCGCCGCTCAAGCCATTGCGTTAAATCAAACCCGCTGTATGGACCACAAGTCCGTGCAGCGGGTCTTTTTTTAACCAAAACACATTTTCAGGAGGAACATACCATGAAAGCCAAACGTATCACATCTCTCATTCTCGCCCTTGCGCTGGCGCTGAGCCTATGTCTGACCGGCTGCGGCAGCCAGGGCGGCGAGCCCGCCGGAGAAAACACCGGCAGCGACGACGCCAACTACACCGTCGGCATCTGCCAGCTGGTGCAGCACGACGCGCTGGACGCCGCCACCCAGGGCTTTATCGACGCGCTGAACGAGGCCCTGCCCGGCCAGGTGAAGATCGTTGAGAAGAACGCCTCCGGCGATTCCGTCAACTGCTCCACCATCGTCAACGGCTTCGTGTCCGACGGCGTGGACCTGATCATGGCCAACGCCACCGCCGCCCTGACGGCCGCCGCCTCCGCCACCAGCGATATCCCCATTCTGGGCACCTCCATCACCGCTTACGGCGTGGCGCTGGACATGGACGACTTCAACGGCACCGTGGGCGGCAACATCTCCGGCACCTCCGATCTGGCCGATCTGGAGAAGCAGGCTGCTATGATCACTGAGTGGTTCCCTCAGGCCAAGAAGGTAGCTCTGCTGTTCTGCTCCGCCGAGCCCAACTCCCGCTATCAGATCGAGGAGGTGGCCAAGCACCTGGCTGACGCCGGTATCGAGACTGCGGAATATGCCTTCACTGACACCAACGATGTGGCTTCCGTCACCCAGGCCGCCTGCGACTACGCCGACGTGATCTACATCCCCACCGACAACACCGCCGCCGCCAATACCGAGGCCATCGCCAACGTGCTGATCCCCGCCGGTGTGCCCGCCATCTGCGGCGAGGAGGGCATCTGCTCCGGCTGCGGCGTGGCGACCCTGTCCATCAGCTACTACGATCTGGGCAAGACCACCGGTCAGATGGCCGCCAGGATCCTGACCGGCGAGGCGGATATCTCCGCCATGCCCATCGAATACACCACCGCGACCCCCAAGTACAACCCCACCATCTGCGAAGCCCTGGGCATCACCCCGCTGGACGGCTACACCGCCATCGAGGACTGATCCCCGCCTTCCCACGGGAGGATGCATGCCGCATCCTCCCCTACTCTGAAATCAAAGGAGCATGACCTATGAGTTTCCTTTCCTCGCTGATGAACGCGCTGCCCGGCGCGGTCGCCCAGGGACTGGCCTGGGGCATTATGGCCATCGGCGTTTACATCACCTTCCGTATTCTGGACGTGGCCGACCTGACGGTGGACGGCTCGCTGGCCACCGGCGGCGCGGTGTGCGTGATGCTGATCCGGGCGGGCGTGGACCCGTGGCTTGCCATGCTGTGCGCACTGGCATCCGGCATGCTGGCCGGTCTGGCCACCGGACTCTTTCACACCCGGTGCGGCATCCCCGCCATTCTGGCCGGTATCCTGACCCAGCTGGCGCTGTACTCCATCAATCTGCGGATCATGGGCGGCAAGGCCAATCAGGCCGTCAGCGTGGATAAGTATGACCTGCTGCTGAGCCAGCGGTACGTCCGCACGCTGTCGCTGGACAATCCGCTGCCGCTGCTGGTCGTGCTGACCGCCGTGATCGTGGCCGCTCTGTACTGGTTCTTCGGCACGGAAAAGGGAAACTCCGTCCGCGCTACCGGCGCGAATCCCCACATGGCCCGGGCCCAGGGCATCAATACCAACGCCAACATCGTGCTGGGCCTGATGCTCTCCAACAGTCTGGTGGCCCTGTCCGGCGCGCTGCTGGCCCAGTATCAGGGCTCCAGTGACATCAACATGGGCCGCGGCGCTATCGTCATCGGTCTGGCTGCCGTCATCATCGGTGAGGTGATGTTCGGCAAGGTGTTCCACAACATCGGCGCCAAGCTGCTGGCCGTCTCTGTGGGTGCCATCGTATACTACATTGTCCTTCAGATTGTCCTTCAGATCGGTCTGAACACCAACGACCTGAAGCTGATCACGGCGCTGATCGTGGCGCTGTTCCTGACGCTGTCCTATCTGAATCTGAAAAAGGCCCGCCGCAAGCCCCAGCGCACCGTAAAGGAAGGAGTGGAGCAGCATGCTTGAACTGAAAGACCTGCATAAGACCTTCAATCCCGGCACCGTCAACGCGAAAACCGCGCTGGACGGACTGAGCCTGACGCTGAAAGATGGTGAGTTCGTCACCGTCATCGGCGGCAACGGCGCGGGTAAATCCACTATGCTGAACGCCACCGCCGGTACGCTGAGCGTGGACTCCGGCGAGGTATATCTGGACGGCGTTGATGTGACCGATCTGCCGGAATACAAGCGGGCCGCCTACATCGGCCGCGTGTTTCAGGATCCCATGATGGGCACGGCTCCCTCCATGCATATCGAGGAAAATCTGGCGCTGGCGGCACGGCGCGGCCAGAAGCGGGGCCTTCGCTGGGGCATCACCAAGGCGGAGCGGGAGACCTACCGCACCATGCTGCGCGATCTGGGGCTGGGACTTGAGACCCGCCTCTCCTCCGAGGTCAGCACCCTGTCCGGCGGCCAGCGTCAGGCGCTGACGCTGCTGATGGCCACGCTGAAAAGTCCGAAGCTGCTGCTTCTGGACGAGCACACCGCCGCCCTGGACCCCAAGACCGCCGCCAAGGTCATGGAGCTGACAGACCGGATCGTCACCAGGGAAAAGCTGACCACGCTAATGATCACCCACAATATGCGGGACGCCATCCAGTACGGCAGCCGTCTCGTTATGCTGCACGAGGGCCGGGTGATCCTGGATATCTCCGGCGAGGAGAAGAAGAACCTCACCGTGGCCGACCTGCTGGCCCAGTTCGCCAAAGCCAGCGGCGATGAATTCGCCAGCGACCGGGCCTTGCTTTCCTGACAATACGCTTATTTTTCACCTTTCTCAAAAGGCAGAGGGCTGCTCCCGCGGGAGCAGCCCTCTGCCTTTATGCTTTCTTTTTTACCGCTCCGGATCCCAGGAGGCCCGCCGGTTCTCGCCGCCGTCGGACGGGTCGCCGTAGGCCGCCTTGCTGCCCCGGCGCTCAAAGCCCAGATAGCGGGTGCCCTGAAACGTCAGCTCGCCGAAATCGCCCTCCGCCAGCATGCCATACTCCCGGCCGCCCACATGCAGCTCCATCCGGTCGCCGCTGGCCACCTGAAACGTGACGTAATATGTGGTGGAGGTGGTGGTGTGCATGCCGTGGGCGCCGGTGGCGTCTCCGCCGTTGGGGTGATGGTGCACATCGGTGTTCTGCCGCTTGGACACCACCGTGGCCTCCACCGTCAGGCGGGGCGAATTGTTGTTTTTATGCCATGTGCCGATGCCCTTCACCGCCGTGACGATGAACAGCACGATCACGGTGCCGAAAATCAGGTAAAACATCACATTGAACAAGCTGAATCCTATTCCAAATCCCATCGCGTTTCTCCTTTCGCCGGGTCAGATATGCTTTCACTTTACCTTATTCTATCCCATCGCCGCCGGAATGTCCATCAACTTCAGGTTGCAGGCGGGCAAATATCCCGCAACCTGAAGTTTACATGGCGTTATTCCTTGGTCAGATGCCGCATGGCGGCCTTCAGCATCAGCTTTTTGGTGCCCACGGTGTCGAAGGCCACCTCGATCAGCGCGTCGCCGCCCATGGCCCGCACCGACAGCACCAGACCGTGGCCGAATGCGGTGTGCTTCACGCTCTCGCCCGCCTTGATCTCCATCAGGGGCGCGCTCTCCTTCTTCGCCGCGGCCGCCGCATAGGCGGGCTTTTTCACCGCGGGACGCTCGGCGTAGCTTACGGCGCCGCGGCCCGTATAGCCGCCGCCAAAGCCGCCGTAGGAGGCATCATCATTATAATCGTCGCTCCAATGGCGCTCCTGCCGGGGCTCCGGCTTGCCGATCCACTGGCTGTTCTCCTCCGGGATCTCCTCCAGAAAGCGGGAGGGCATGGCGGGGGTGGTGCGGCCGAACAGCATGCGCTGCTTGGCGTGGGTCATGGTGAGATGCTCCCGGGCGCGGGTCATGGCCACATAGCACAGCCGCCGCTCCTCCTCCATCTCCTCCTCGTCGCCCATGGCGCGGTTGCCGGGGAACAGGCCGTCCTCCATACCCACCACGAACACCTCCGGGAATTCCAGACCCTTGGCGCTGTGCATGGTCATCATCACCACGCAGTTGTCGCTCTCCTCGGTGCTGTCCAGATCGGTGTACAGCGCCACCTCGTCCAGGAAGCCCGACAGGCTGGGATCGTCCGGCTGGTTGTCCAGAAAGGCGTGGATGCTGGAGGTCAATTCCTGCACGTTCTCCAACCGGCCTCGGCTCTCCATGTCGTTCTTCTCCGTCAGCATGGCGGTATAGCCGCTGCGGTTGCAGACGAATTCATAGAACTCCGGCAGGGGCATCTCCCCCGCTTTGGCCCGCATTTCCTCCATCAGTGCTGTGAAGCCCTCCAGCTTTATAGCCGCCGATTTCAGCTCCGGATAGCCGGAGGCATGGCGGAAGATCTCATACAGCGGCACGCCCTGTGCCGTGGCCAGAAGCTGGGCCTTGTCCACGGTGGCCGCGCCGATCTTGCGGGAGGGGACATTGACGATGCGCCGCAGCCGCAGATCGTCGGTAGGGTTGTTGATAACGCACAGATACGCCAGCATGTCCTTGATCTCGGCCCGGTCGAAGAACTTCATGCCGCCGATGATCTTATAGGGTACGCCGCTGCGCTTGAAGGCATATTCCAGCGCGTTGGACTGGGCGTTCATGCGGTAGAGTACCGCGTGATCCCGCCAGTTCAGCCCGCGGTTATAGTTCATCATCACCTGGCCCACCACAAAGTTGGCCTCGTCGCCCTCGTTGAAATTGGTCTTGATGAGCACCTTGTCCCCCGCGCCGTTGCGGGTCCACAGGGTCTTGCCCTTACGGCCCTGATTGTGGCGGATCACGGCGTTGGCCGCGTCCAGAATGTTCTGGGTGGAGCGGTAGTTCTGCTCCAGCCGGATCACCCGCGCACCGCGATACTCCTTCTCGAAGCTGAGGATATTCTCAATATTGGCGCCCCGAAAGCGGTAAATGCTCTGGTCGTCGTCGCCCACCACGCAGATGTTGCGGTAGCCGCCTGCCAGCAGACTGGTCAGCAGGTATTGCAGGTGGTTGGTGTCCTGATACTCGTCCACCAGCACATAGCGGAATTTCCGCTGATAGTATTCCCGCACCTCAGGGCGGCTCTGCAGCAGCTGCACCGTCAGCAGAATGATATCGTCAAAGTCCAGGGCGTTGGCGTCCCGCAGCTTTTTCGTGTAAAGGGAATATACTTTCGCGATCCTGATCTTCCGCCAATCGTTGTTCTTTTCCCAATAGGAGCGGAAGTCCTCCGGCAGCATCATCTCGTCCTTTGCCCGGGAGATGACCGACACGATCTCCCGGACGGGGAAGGTCTTTTCGTCCAGCTCCAGCTCCTTCAGACAGTCCTTCACCACCCGCTTGCTGTCGTCGGTGTCGTAGATGGTAAAGTCGCGGGAGTAGCCGATCTGCTCGATGTCCCGCCGCAGGATGCGGACGCAGGCAGAGTGGAAGGTGGACGCCCACACGTCGCGAGCCTCCTCCCCCAGCATGCGCTCCAGACGCTCCTTCAGCTCGTTGGCGGCCTTGTTGGTGAAGGTGATAGCCAGCACCTCCCAGGGGCGGGCAGGCTCCACCGCGCACAGATACTGCATCAGCGGACGCTGCTCCGGCGTAGGCTGGGCGGTATACGATTCCAGAAAGGCCACCTCATCCTCGGAAATGGGGATGGAGATCTCGTTAGTATCGCTGCCGCGGCCATAGCGCAGCAGGTTGGCCACCCGGTGGATCAGCACCGTGGTCTTGCCGCTGCCCGCGCCGGCCAGCAGCAGAAGCGGCCCCTCGGTGGTCATCACGCCCTGCTGCTGCATGCCGTTCAGATTGGCGTAATCCAGGGCGATGGCCTGCCGCCGGGCGTTGATGAACCTTTGTTTTAGTTCTGTCATATCTCGCGTTCCCCTATCCCTTGTGGTGTTTTTTCCTATTGTAATACAAAATCCTGCGCAGGTCAATATTCTCTGCGAATTTTGGAATTTTTGTTCGATTATCTCTTGACAAAAACGACTGTTCGATATATAATGTGTCTCGAACAAAAATTCTAACGGAGGTAACTGTTATGACGACTATCGGTTATGTGATCGTGATCCTGGGCGCGCTGTCCGTTTCTGTGAACCTGATGCACCTGATCGACCATCTGGAGCAGCCTCGCCGCAGCCAGCGCCGCCGCAACGCGGCCTGAGCCATGGACCTTATGGAAAAGCTGACGATCCTGTCGGACGCCGCCAAATACGACGCCGCCTGTACTTCCAGCGGTGTCAGGCGGAAGTTCCAGCCCGGCAAGATCGGCAGCACGTCCTCCTCCATCGCCGGCTGCTGCCACAGCTTTTCCGCCGACGGGCGCTGCGTCACGCTGCTGAAGGTGCTGATGACCAACAGCTGCGTCTATGACTGCAAGTACTGCGTCAACCGGCGCTCCAACGACACGCGCCGCGCCGCCTTCACGCCCCGCGAGCTGGCGGAGCTGACCATCGGCTTTTACCGGCGGAACTATATCGAGGGACTGTTCCTCTCCTCCGGCGTGCTGCGCAATGCCGACTACACCACCGAGCAGATGATCCGCGCCCTGCGGATCCTGCGGCAGGAGTACGGTTTCAACGGCTATATCCACGCCAAGGCCATCCCCGGCACGTCGCCGGAGCTGGTGCAGCAGCTGGGCCTGCTGGCCGACCGCATGAGCGTCAACATCGAGCTGCCCTCTCAGCAGGGCTTGCAGACGCTGGCCCCGGACAAGACCCGTGAGGCCATCCTGCGGCCCATGAGTCTCATTCGGGATAAGGTGTTTGAAAGCAAGCAGGAGCTGGTGAAGTACAAGCACGCGCCCTCCTTTGCCCCAGCGGGCCAGAGCACCCAGCTGATCGTGGGTGCCACCAGGGACACCGACCGGCATATCCTGCATCTGACGGAGGCACTTTATCAGAAGTACCGCTTAAAGCGGGTGTTTTATTCCGCCTATGTGCCGGTGGTGGAGAACAGCCTTCTCCCCGCGCTGGACACCAAGCCGCCTCTGCTGCGGGAGCACCGGCTCTATCAGGCGGACTGGCTGCTGCGGTTCTACGGCTTTCAGGCCAGCGAGCTGCTGGACGAGGCCCATCCGGACTTCAATCCGCAGCTTGACCCCAAGTGCAGCTGGGCGGTGGCCCATCTGGAGCAGTTCCCCGTGGAGATCATGAGGGCCGACTATGAAACGCTGCTGCGGGTGCCGGGCATCGGCCCCACCAGCGCCAGGCGGATCGTTTCCGCCCGGCGCACCGCCCATCTGCGGTTCGAGGATCTGAAAAAGCTGGGCGTGGTGGTCAAGCGGGCGCAGTATTTCCTCCTGTGTGACGGCCGCGCCGCGCCGGGCCTGCGGTTCTCCCCCGCCACCATCGTGCAGCAGCTGGAAGCTCTTGAGCGTGGCCTGCTGCCCTCCGGCGAGATGCAGCAGCTATCCCTGTTCGACGCGGTGGGGTGATGGAAATGGCATGGCGCGATGTGGTCTTTCAGTACGACGGCACGTTTGACGGGTTTCTGTGCTGCGTGTTTGAAAGCTATGTAAATAAAGAATTCCCCATCGCCTTTTCCGGCGATGAGGAATGTTGGTCGCTGTATGAGGTGCGCTATGTGGTGACGGAGCGAGAACACGCCCAGAGGGTCTATCAAAGTATCCTGCGGCGCTCGAAAGCGGCGGCCGACGTGGTGCGGCGCGGCTTCCTCACCTGCCTTCCGGAGAAGGAGAGCCATCTCTACGCGCTGATCAGAAAGCTTTACGACGAGGGGCCCGCTTTTCTCCGCAACACCGCCGATCCGGTGTACTATCCCGTGGCCAAGGCGCTGCGGCACATGGACGGCGAGCTGGAAAAGCTGCGGGGCTTCGTGCGCTTTTCGGATTACAGCGGCGTACTGGGCGCGGAGATTGAGCCGAAAAACCGCGTTCTTCCCCTGCTGCGGCGGCACTTCTGTGACCGCTACGCCAACGAGGCCTTCTTCATCTATGACCGCACCCATAAAGAGCTGCTGGTCTACGCGAAGAATCACTCCCGCATCCTGCCTATGGACAGCTTACAGCTGGCGCTGCCCGGCGATGAGGAGGTGGCGTTCCGCCGATTGTGGAAGCAATTCTATGAGACCATCGCCATCAAGGAGCGCTATAATCCCCGGTGCCAGAACACCTTCATGCCCAAGCGCTATCGCGGTACCATGACGGAATTCCTGCCGGATGACTATGAGGCCCGGCATCAGGGCGTCAATCCGCCAGTAACTTCCGGAGCTTTTCCAGCCCCCGATGCTCCAGCCGGGATATCTGCACCTGCGACACACCCACGATCCGGGCCGTCTGCTCCTGTGTCAGCCCCTTGAAAAACCGCAGCAGGATCGTCATACGCTCCTTCTCCGGCAGGGTGTCGATGGCTTCCCGCAGGGCGATGCGCTCCACAAGGCGCTCCTCCTCCGCGTCGGTGCCCAGTGTGGATTCCAGCGTCAGCCCCTCCGCCGTCTCTTGCTGAAGTGACTCCGGCGCTACGGTGGCCAGGTCGATGCTGGCGATCTCCTCCACCGGCATGCCGGTGGCCTCCGACAACTCGGACAGCCGGGCCTCCCGGCCCAGCTGATGCCGTAGCCGCTCCCGGGCCGACCACAGGGTCTGGCTCTTTTCCCGGATGGTGCGGCCCACCTTGATGGCGCCGTCATCCCGGAGAAAGCGCCGGATCTCACCAGAGATCTTCGGCACGGCGTAGGTGGAGAACTGCGTACCGTAGTTCAGATCAAACCCCTTCACTGCCTTGATGAAGCCGATGCACCCCAGCTGATACAGGTCGTCCGTCTCCACGCCGCAGCCGTAGTAGCGCTTGACGATGGACCAGATCAGGCCGCTGTTTTCCGTCAGCACCTGCTGGCAGGCCTCGTCGTCGCCGCTCTGCGCCCGCTCCAGCAGGGCAAACATCTCGCTCATCGCTTGATGCGGGCGGAGATCCTGCGGCGCATGGTCACGGTGGTGCCGCGGCCCGGCGTGGATTTGACGGTCAGGCGATCCATGAAACTCTCCATGATGGTAAAGCCCATACCGCTGCGCTCCTCGCCGCCGGTGGTGAACAGAGGCTGACGCGCCTGCTGGATATCCTCGATGCCCTTGCCCCAGTCCCGGACGGTGATCTCCAGGGTGTTGTTTTCCAGCAGCTTCAGCTTTACCACGATCTTACCCAGTTGATCCGGATAGCCGTGGACGATGGCGTTGGTGACCGCCTCGCTGACGGCGGTCTTGATATCCCCCAGCTCGTCCAGCGTGGGATCCAGCTGCGCCGCAAAGCCCGCCGCCGCCACGCGGGCAAAGCTCTCGTTGCTGCTGCGGCTGAGAAATTCCAGTGTTACATAGTTTTCGATGCGCTGCATATGTACGCTCCTCTCATGTTGTATATGTCCCCTGTGCTGCCTGCGGCATCGCCGCGGCATCCGCTATTGAATGGTCATCATGCGGCCGATGCCGGCAGCCTCCAGCACCTTTTTCGGCTGGGGCGCCACATGGCGCAGCGTCACCCGGCCGCCCAGCTCCCGCATCCGCTGCCAGCCCCGCAGGGCCACGGCGATCCCGGCACTGTCCATGAAGGTGATGCCGCTGAAATCCAGCACCAGCTCCGCCGGCAGCACCGCCTCGATCTCCCGCTCCAACCGGGTCAGCAGGCCCCTGGCTCCGTGATGATCCAATTCTCCCTTCAGGTACAGCTCCAGCACTCTGTCCTGACAAGTTGCCATTACTTCCATTTTCGACGCTCCTTTATTGTGGTTTCCTTTGTGCACTTCCTTTGTTGTACCTCTCTTACAGGGTCACTTTTGTATGTTTCCGATGGGCATGCCGCGGGCATGTCCTCTTTTACGCAAAAAGCTTCATGCATGCGTGCTGCACCACGAAAAAGCACAAATACCGGTGCACGAAGCTTTTGTGCATCATTTCCGGTCGCCCCGCAGGGGCGAGGAAATAGCACATTTCTTATTTTGCTATGCTTCTGCATAAAAAATAATCACCGCAGAGATCGCTCTCTACGGTGATTATACGAAAATATGCTTGCGTTTTTACACGAAATCCGCCGACATCACAGTGAAATCGAAGATTTTCCGCAGATCGCTGTCCGTCCGGCAATTTACAGCTTCATGGCGGCGGCGGACTCCTCCAGCTTGGCGATAAGGGCGCGGGCCTTCTCCGCCTTTTCCCGCTCGGCGTTCACCACGTTCTCCGGGGCGCGGGAGGTGAAGGACTCATTGGCCAGCTTGGCCTCGATGCGCTTCAGGTTGTCCTCAGCCTTGGTCTTCTCCTTGGCGATGCGCTCCAGCTCGGCGGCGATGTCCACCAGCTCGGCCAGCGGCAGGTAGATGTTGGCGTCGTGGGTCACCACAGTGACCATGCCCTTCAGGTCAGCGGGCACCTGATCGGTGACGGTGACCTCGCTGGCGTAGGCCATGCGGGTGATGAAGTGCTTGCCCACGGCGTAGGTCTCGGGCCGCTTGGTCACCAGGATCATCTGGGCCTTCTTGGAGGGCGGCACGTTCATCTCGCTGCGGCGGGCGCGGACGGCGGTGATGGCGTCCTTGACGCACTCCATGTCGGACTCCGCCTGGGGGAAGTGCAGGCTCTCCTGATAGGTGGGCCACGGGGCGCGGATCAGGAAGTCGCCCTTATGAGGCAGGGCCTGCCAGATCTCCTCCGTCAGGAACGGCATGAAGGGATGCAGCAGCTCCAGGATACGCAGCAGCACATAGCACAGCACGTTCTCGGCGGCCAGCTTGGCCTCGGCGTCCTCGCCGTTCAGGCGGGTCTTGGTCAGCTCGATATACCAGTCGCAGTAGGTGT
>ERZ773147.1787-NODE-1787-length-21071-cov-9.785973_pt1 | contig 21071 bp, 20 predicted proteins | sample MGYA00580851_ERZ773147 | MGnify/ENA primary metagenome ERZ773147 (study PRJEB29015, sample SAMEA2737818) | human gut metagenome | biome: human gut; feature: human-associated habitat; material: faeces | place: China | collected 2012 ... | reverse complement strand
GACAATAGTTGGGCTTGCCCCTGCGAAGATAGCTAGCTGCCGGGTCCTTTTTTTTGCCTTTTTTTATATTTTATTGTACAATAATGCGTTGTATGGAGAGTAAAAAAATATGAACAAAATTGGATTTAATAATCAAAAATATTTAGAAATGCAATCTAAGCATATTATGGAGCGTATTGCTCAATTCGGAGATAAATTATATTTGGAATTTGGTGGTAAATTATTTGATGATTATCACGCATCTCGTGTTTTACCTGGGTTTTCACCAGATTCAAAACTACAAATGTTAATGCAGTTAAAGGATGATGCAGAAATTGTCATTGTTATTAACGCAAATGATATCGAACAAAACAAAACGCGTTCAGATCTTCAAATTACATATCAAGAAGATGTTTTACGTTTGATCAATGAATTTACTAAGCGTGGATTGTATGTTGGTAGTGTTGTTGTTACACAATACAATCGTCAAAAAGCGGTAGATTTATTTAAAGCGCGTTTAAAACGTAGAAAAATCGATGTATATTTCCATTATTATATTGAAGGATATCCTACAGATACGAAAAAAATTATTTCTGATTCTGGATTTGGAAAAAATGACTATGTTAAAACGACTCGTCCATTAGTTGTTGTAACAGCTCCTGGTCCTGGTAGTGGAAAAATGGCTACATGTTTATCACAGTTATATCACGAACATAAACATGGTATTAAAGCAGGATATGCAAAATATGAAACATTCCCAATTTGGAATCTTCCTTTGAATCATCCTGTAAATCTTGCTTATGAAGCAGCTACTGCAGATCTTGCGGATGTAAATATGATTGACCCATTTCATTTACAGGCTTACAATGAAGTTACAGTAAACTACAATCGTGACATTGAAATTTTCCCAGTATTAAAAAACATTTTTGAAGAAATTTATGGTTCAAGTCCTTATCAAAGTCCAACCGATATGGGTGTTAATATGGCTGGGCTTTGTATAAGTGATGATGATGCTTGTTGTAATGCTAGTAATCAAGAAATTATTCGTCGTTATTTTGTAAGTAAGACTCGTTATGCACATGAACTTTGTTCGCATGAAGAAGTTCAAAAACAAGAAGTCGTAATGAATAAAGCTGGAATTACAGAACTAGATCGTCCGTGTGTTATGGCTGCACGTAAAAAAGAAGAAGAATCTCGTTCTTTTTCAGGTGCAATAGAATTAGATGATGGAACAATTATTACAGGTAAAACGACAAACTTAATGGGTGCATGTTCGTCTGTATTAATGAATGTATTAAAATATCTAGCGGGTATTGATAAAAATAAAGTGTTGATTTCTCCTGAAGCCATTGTGCCTATTCAAAATCTAAAAACAGAATATTTAGGTTCAGTCAACCCTAGATTACATTCAAATGAAATTTTAATCGCATTATCCGTTTCAGCTTTACATAGTGAAGATGCAAAGAAAGCATTAGCTATGTTACCTAAATTGAAAGGTATGCAGGCTCATGTGACTTGTGATGTTGCGGATGTAGATTTAAGCATTTATTCGAATTTAGGCATTATGCTTACTTATGATGCTAATAAAAAGTAGGAGGCTTTTATGACAAAATCAATCCCTAGCTCTGGAGCTGGAGCTGTTCGTATTATTTTAAAGAATAAGGATGCTTTTCATTTTGATTTAAGAGAAAAGAAAGAAGATAACGGAAAACAAAGTTATTTGTTTGATGTATATTATGAAAACGCCACAGGTACTTTAAATGTATTGATGGATAATGGGGAACCCGTTATTGCAGCATTGAATTTAAGTTTGGGTAAAGTTATTACTTTATCTAACGATACAAACTTAAAAAAATTATGTAAATATGTTATTGATCAGGTGAATGCTTAATGAAGATAAGATTACATGTTGTTGTAGATAAAGAAGATGATGCGATTGTTGAACTTGTTCAAAATGCATTGAATGAAATTTGTTCAAAAATGTCTTATTCTCCAAGTCGTTTACAGCCAAGTTTAGCAGGTTGTATGGAATTCTATGCGACAAGTGAATTAGAAGAAAATGAAATTGATGATCTTTTATCTAAACTTAACAATGATTGGGATGGAGAAAAAGATGATTGTCAAGCTTATAGCTTTAATACGACAATGTTTCATCCAAATGTCTATTACTTACAATTCCAATCTTTCTAGGATATTTTATGATTGATTACACAGAAGGTTCAAATAAACAATATCATACTCAATTATCTGTAAATGATGTTGGTGATTATGTCATTTTGACGGGTGATCCAAAAAGAGTAAAAGATATCGCATCGTATTTAGAAGATTCTTATTTTGTTGCGGATAATCGTGAATATGTTACATATTCAGGATATATGAATGGGATATTATGCAGTGTTGTTTCAACTGGTATTGGTGGAGCTAGTACTGCAATCGCAATTGAAGAACTTGTACGACTTGGATGTCATACATTCTTACGGGTAGGTACTTGTGGTGGTATACGACTTGATGTTCAAGGTGGCGATATCGTGATTGCGAGTGGTGCTATTCGCCAAGAAGGTACAACTCGTGAATATGCACCCATCGAATTTCCAGCTGTTCCAAGTTTTGATGTATTAAGTGCACAAGTTGAAAGTGCAAAAAAACTTTGTCTTCCTTCTCATGTAGGTGTTGTTCAAAGTAAGGATTCTTTCTTTGGTCAGCATGCGCCTGAAACGATGCCAGTTTATCCGGAATTGCAAAACAAATGGAATGCTTATTGTAAGCTAGATTGTTTAGCATCTGAAATGGAATCGAGCACTCTCTTTATTGTAAGTCAAACTCGACATGTTCGTAGCGGAGCTATGTTTTTATGTTTGGCTAATCAGGAAAGAGAAAAAGCGGGATTATCAAACATTCAAAATCATGATTTAAAACCATTGATGGAATGTGCAGTTCAAACTATAAAAATTTTAATAGAAAAAGATGAGGCTGAGAATCACTAGGATCTCAGCCTTTTTAATGTGTTTGGAATGTTGTTGATAATATCTTCTGGCATGAAACTTGCTAAGTCTATATCGAGTTTAGCACTTTGCGAATGAAGATAGGTAGCACATAGAGCCGCTTGCATTGGATCTTTGCATTGACCTAGCATTGCCACAACTATACCGCACAATATATCTCCGCTGCCACCTTTGGCAAGACCAGCGTTTTGTGCATCTAAAACATATACATTTCCTTGATGGGCAATATAAGTTTGACTTGATTTTAGTATCAGTACACAGCTTGGATATTCTTTAGAAAAGTCACGTGCAATTTCAAATGGGTTTGATAAGATTGTTGTTATGTTGATACCCGTTAAATCCGACATCTCTTTAATGTGCGGAGTTAAGATTGTTGTTTCGTTTCGTTTTAACAAATCCATATTTTTTTGCGCAGCCCATAAGGCATCCGCATCAAGAACAACTTTCTTATCACTCTTTAATACTTGTTCCACTAAAGATATTGTAACATTATTTTTTTGCATACCATTGCCGATTGAAAGTATGGAATAGTTATTCATATTTTGTTTCAAAACTTCGATGGCTTTCGAACTAAAGGTTCCATTACGATCACTACATTGTAGAAGCATATAAAAATCAGATTTGATCGCAAGAATATTCGAAATACATTCTGGAACCATTAATGTGAGTGTTCCAATACCACTTTTATAAGCACTCAAGCTTGCCATATGTATGGCTCCATGCATGTTTTGGCTTCCTCCAATCATCAAGGCTTTGCCAAAAGTTGACTTATGAGCCGTTAATGGACGATCTGGGATATGGATATCCTCTTTGTTTAAGACTTTTATTATGTCCATGCATTTTTGATGTAGAATTTGGGGAATGCCAATATCTACAAGATATAATTTTCCACAATGACTTTTACCATCGTTTAACCATTGTCCTTGTTTATAACAATCTAAACTGATTGTGTAATCTGCATGAATAGCACAACCTAGAATATTGCCCATCGTGGCATCAATGCCACTAGGCATATCAATACTGATGATAGTTGAATGTGTTGCGTTTACATTTTGAATCATCGCTTTATAAAAACCTGTGATGTCTCTTGATAATCCGTTGCCAAAGATGCAGTCAATATAAACTTCATATGTTTCATTTGGTAGGTTATAGTCATATTCAATATTGAGATTTTGAATCATTTGAAATTGAATTTTTTCTTCCTCAGACATATTTTTGACTTCTGGAACAACTACAAATAATTTTGAATATTTAGTTTGCAAAAGTCTTGCGATAGCTAATCCATCCGCACCATTGTTTCCAGGTCCACAAAGAATACAAATTGATTTATCAATAGTTATGTGTTTTTCAATGATTTTAGTCGATTCTATAGCTGCATGTTCCATAAGAATCAGACTTGGGATTCGATATGTTTCAATAGCGGCATGATCGATGTTTCGAGCCGTAGCTTGTGTATGGATATAGGCAGGATACATAATTTCACCTTCTTCATATTTACTATACTCTTAATGATTAAAAAATGATAATACTTTTATAGATGTATGTTATAATTATGAAATTGGAGGTATTTTATTTTATGTCAAAATCTTCAGCGGCTAAAAAGTCGATTATTGTTGGCGGCCTGATTGGTACGGGTGGTCTGTTTGTTTCAAAATTAATTGGATTGGCATATACAATTCCATTTTCATATATACTGCAATCAGAAGCATATCAATCTGTATATGCACAATCTTATAATATATATGCTTATTTATTGACTATATTTCAATCGGGTGTTCCTTTTGCGGTTGCAACTTTAGTAGCACGTTATATCGCATTAGAAGATGCCAAAAGTGTTATTTTAGTTAAAAAAATTGCATTTGCGATACTTGGATTAACAGGATTTGTAGGAATGATTCTATTATTTACTTTATCCAATGTCATTGCGCCAGCTATGGTAGCCAAGAATGCGGATATCATGGCAAATTGCTTAAAAATATTATCTTTAGCTATTTTTCTTGTTCCAGTTTTATCCGCTTTTAGAGGATATTATCAAGGATTGAAAGAAATGGAGGAATATGCATTTTCTCAAGCTTTTGAACAAGTATTCCGTGTAGCTTTTTTATTAAGTGCGGCTTGTTTAGTTGTATATGCGTTTGGATGGGATAAAAAATATGCATTATATGCAGCTGTAATGTCAACTTCTGTGGCAACAATTGCGGCAATTGCTCAATTTGCGTATTTTGATCGTAAACATCAATATGTGGTTGATAAAATGGCAAGTAAACAGACAAAGGCTTGTCATTCAGCTAAAAAGATCTTTAGAAAAATTCTTATTTTAGCCATTCCATATTTGGTTGTTGCGATTCTAGGAAATATTGACCAGGTATTTAATGGATTTTTACTACCAACTGGGTTAAAGTTGCATTACAATGCGAAAGATACCACAACTGTTATTTCTGCATCGAATTATGTTGCTGGAAAATTAAATGCGATTCCAATGATTTTGGGTCCTGGTTTTGCGACAGCTATTATTCCACATATTTCAGAAGCTTTATCTAAGAAAAATTATAAACTTGTTAAGAAGAATGTATTGGATAGTATTAATGTCGTACTTTATGTCGCAATTCCAGTATCTTTCTGTATCTTTGCGTATGCAGGACCATTGAATTATACATTGTATTATTCAGAGAATTTAGAACTTTGTACATTTGTTGTGCAATGGATGGCTTTAGAAGGCTTCTTATCTACATTTGCTCCTTTGGTGACAAATTTAATGGTGTCATTGGAATTAAGAAAAAATGTTTTAAAGAATCTAGCCATAGGTGTATTGATCAAAGGCGTATTATTGATTCCATTTGTATGGATCATGGGTATTGCGGGTGCTGTTATTTCAAGCTTATTAGGTACGGGCTATATTCTTTATAAAAATTTAAAAGAAATTCATGATGTGTATCATATTTCTTATCGTAAAACAATGATTATTTCAGTACGTATTTTAGTCGGCTTACTCGCATTGTGGATTACTTCAATTTTATTATCAAAAGTAGGTTTGTATGGAGTTGAAGGTTCAAAACTAGTATGTTTATTCAAGATGTGTTTAAATGGTTTATTAAGTGTAATTGTATATGTAGTTGTAACTTTATATTTAAAAGTTCCTCAAAGTATTTTTCACTTTCAACTAAAAAAGAAATCGGGTGTATAAAATGTATGATGTTATAGTAATTGGAGCTGGACATGCTGGAATTGAGGCATGTTTAGCATCGAGTCGAATGAATAAAAAAACCGCAATTGTTACTCTAAGTAAGGATATGATTGGGTCTATGCCATGTAATCCAAGTGTTGGTGGACCGGCAAAAGGAATTGTTGTACGTGAAATTGATGCGTTGGGTGGTATGATGCCTATTGCAGCGGATAGAACGGCTTTACAATTTAAAATGTTGAATACGACAAAAGGCCCAGGAGTATGGAGTTTGCGTGTTCAAAGTGATAAGATCGCGTATAAACATTTTATGAAAGAGGCTTTAGAAAAACAAGATCATTTAGATATTATTGAGGCTGCATGTAAAAGTGTGGTTATTAAAGATGGTAAAGCCATTGGTGTTGAATTAGAAGATGGAACTTTTATAGAAAGTAAAGCCGTTGTCTTGACAGCGGGTACATATATGACAAGTAATGTCTTAAGAGGACATACGTCAACTGTTTCTGGTCCAGAAGAACAAAGAACAGTGAATACTTTATCAAAGTCTTTGCGTGATGCAGGTATTCGCACATTCCGTTTAAAAACGGGGACACCAGCACGTGTAAAAATGGATACCATTGATTTTTCAAAGGGCGAACCTCAGCCGGGGACAAATCAGTTTTTACGTTTTAGTGAGACAACAAACCCAGAAGACGTATTGCCTTTTGAAAAACAAGAGATTTGTCATTTGATTTATACACAACCAAAAACGCATGAAATTATTCATACTCATTTACATGATTCTGCCATGTATTCAGGATTGGTTAAAGGTGTAGGGCCTCGTTATTGTCCGAGTATTGAGGATAAATTAGTTCGTTTTGCGGATAAGGAAAGACACCAGCTTTTCTTAGAACCGGAATCAAAAGAATTGGATACGATTTATATTCAAGGTTTTTCAACATCTATGCCAATTGATGTACAAGAAGAAATGGTTCATTCATTACCTGGCTTAGAGCATTGTGTGATTGAAAAATATGCATATGCGATTGAATATGATGCGATTGATCCACTTCAAATGAAGCCGAATATGGAAAGTAAAATTGTAGAAAACTTATTTACGGCAGGACAAGTCAATGGTACAAGTGGTTATGAAGAAGCAGCTGGTCAAGGTTTAATGGCTGGTGCAAATGCAGCTTTGAAAGTGGATGGAAAAGAACCATTTGTCCTTCGTCGTGATGAAGCGTATATTGGTGTTATGTTAGATGATTTATGTACAAAAGGTACGAAAGAACCATATCGTTTATTGACTTCACGTGCTGAATATCGATTGTTGTTGCGTCATGATAATGCGGATCAAAGATTACTAGAAAAAGGTTATGAAATTGGTTTGGTTTCACAAGAAAGATATGATGCGTTTAAAAAGAAAATGGAAGCTATTGAAGTGGCTAGAGAAGAACTTTCAAATGCGCATATTAAACCAAATAGTGATGTAGATGAATATCTAAAGAGTTTAGGATTTGAACCATTAGCACATGGATGTAGTGCATTGGATTTGATTAAACGTCCAAAAATCACGGTAAAGGGATTGGCTAAATATACAGGATTAGACTATGAAGATCAAATCAATGAACAAATTGAGATTCAAACAAAGTATGCTGGATATATCGCAAAGGCAAAGCGTGATGCAAAGCATCTTCAACAAATGGAAAAAATGAAGCTTGCTCATGATTTGGATTATGAGAATATGGATAATCTTTCTTTAGAGGCAAGACAGAAATTAACGGAAATTCGACCTTTGACATTGGGACAGGCTAGTCGTATTTCGGGTATTAATCCGAGTGATATAGCGATTTTAGCTATGCGCGTGAAATAATTTTCATTGAATTCGCTTTCAAAAGTGTGCTATATTAAAAAGGGGATTTATTTATGAAAGGAAGACGGAAAAAGATTCAACATGTATTTGTATATTTCGTAATGCTTGGGATGTCTGCTTTTTTAATCATGGGTGGAATGCGTCAATTGGCCATGACTCATGAGTTAAGGACTAGTATAAATCAAAAGCAGAAAGAGAAAAAAGCTTTGTCTTCAAAAAAGAAGGAATTGGAGAAGGCAAAACAAAATTTGACAAATCCAGATTATGTTGAATATATTGCGCGCGGAAAATACTTAGTGACAAAAGAGGGGGAGCAAGTATTTAAATTTCCAAGTAAAGACAACTAGGCCATTGTGGTCTAGTTTTTTTGTGCAAAATAAAAAAGTGCCGAAGCACTTTTCATATCTATATGGTGAGGCCGATGCGATTTGAACGCACACGAGCATTACTCACTACCCCCTCAAAGTAGCGTGTCTACCAATTCCACCACGGCCTCATAGTGTTAAAATATTACACTATTTTTGTCAGCTTGGCAACACATTCAAGTCCAATAGTTTGACAAAACATGTCAACGGGTTGTACGTATTCGCATTGATACCCATATTCTTTAAATATTTTTAAATCTCTTGATAATGTTTTAGGATTACAAGAAACATATACGATTTTATCAGGTTGCATTGTTATTGTGTCTTTAATACCATTTTCAGTCATGCCTTTTCTTGGTGGATCAATAAAAATAACATCAATTTTATCCTCTTTATGATCATGCGCAAAATCTGTGGCATCCTGGCAAACGTAGTGACAATGATCAAGATGATTCATTTTGGTATTGTCATTGGCATTATCTACAGCTTCTTTAACGATTTCAACGCCAATCACACTTTTGGCATGTTTACTGACAGCCATTCCAATGGTTCCAGTACCAGCATACATGTCAATGCATGTTTCATTTCCAGAAAGATTAGCGGCTTTAATGGCTTGGCTATATAGAACTTCCATTTGTTTAGGATTGACTTGGAAGAATGCTTTAAAATGTAATTTAACTTTATTACCTAAACACTCTTCAATAATAGAGTCATTGCCATATAATACTTTATATGTATCGCCTAAGATCACATTGTCATTTCGTGTGTTGTAGTTAAATACAATACTTGTGATATTTGCGAATGTGTTTTTTAATTGGTCAGATAAAGATATAATATTTTTTTCGTTTTTACCAATAAATACCACTTGAATTTCATCTGTACTCGAATGTCGGATAAATACGTGTCTTAAATCTTGAGCCATTTTAAGTGTGATCTTTTTTTGAATAAAGCTAAATACTTCATTGATCACATGGCCTTGAATCTTACATTCTTTGCATGTCACAACGTCGTTTGAATGTTGACGATAAAATCCCATTTGTACTTTTCCATCTTTAATTTTAACAGGAAATTGAGCTTTGTTACGATAGTACCAAGGATTATCCATTCCTAGAATTGGCTTTACTTCTATGCCTTCAAAAAGCTTTTTAACATGTTTATATTTATAGTCTAATTGATAGGCATAACTCATATGTTGTAGTTGGCATCCACCACATGTTTTGGCAACTTCACAAGTTAGTTCTTGACGGTTTATACTTGGCTTTAAAAGTTCAATAATAATACCAAAAGCGTATTTTTTGTTGACCTTAACAATTTTAATTTTTGCCTTTTCACCAATTAATAAGTTTGGAACAAAGACAACCATATCGTCAATTTTAACAACACCACTATTTAAATCTGTATCATCGATACATGTTACTATATATTCTTCATTTTTTTTCATACATAAGTATGATAACTAAAAAATTAAAAATTGACAAATGGAATTGTTTGAGTAAAATATATAGCGTACTATATAAATATATAGCATGCTATGGAAATGAGGCGAATACTGTGCGTGATAATGATGAGATTGGTTTTTATTTTGGTTTGATCAAGAAAAAAATGGACAAACATATGAATGAAGGATTAAAGAAGTATGATTTAACAAAGTCACAGCGTGATGTTTTGGGATATCTTCATTTTACGGATAAAGAAGTAGTCATTCAGAAAGATATTGAAGAGCATTTTCATATTTCAAATCCAACAGTTACTGGGATTCTAAATCGTTTAGAACAAAAGGGATTTATTGAAAGAAAACATAATCCTAAAGATAAACGGGTTCGTACAATCGTATTAACACAAAAAGAGCAGGATCTTCATGAGGATATTGAAAATCAGATTCGAATCATGGAATCAAAATTTAGTGATGCCTTAGGAGAAGAAAAGCGAAAGCAGTTGTTGGAAATTTTGAAAGAACTTGCTCAAAATTTAGAATAAGGGGGTTTATTATGATTAAAACTTTATTGAATGAAGTGAAAGAATATAAAAAGGATTCAATTTTAAGTCCGGTTTATGTTTCAATTGAGGCTATACTTGAAGTATTTATTCCGCTTTTGATGGCAATCCTAGTTGATAATGGCATTGAAAAAGGGGATATGAAATCAATTTGGTTTTATGGCTTTTTGATGTTGGTGGCAGCCTTTGTATCTTTGTGGGCTGGTGCAAAAAGTGGAAAGCATGCGGCAATCGCATCGAGTGGTTTTGCGAAGAATTTAAGAAAAGCGGAATATCGCAAAATTCAAGAGTTTTCATTTTCAAATGTTGATGCTTATTCAACAAGCGGATTGATTACTCGTATGATGACGGATGTGACAAATATTCAAAATGCATATCAGATGATGATTCGTGTTTGTGTTCGTGCACCATTGATGCTTATCGCATCTTTGGTCATGGCTTTTATCATTAATAAAGAAATGGCTATGATTTTTGTGGCTGCCGTACTTGTTTTAGGCGTTGTTTTATTTGGAATTATTTTTATCGTAAGTCCCATCTTTAGTCGACTTTTCTCTCGTTATGATTTTTTAAATGCGAGTATTCAAGAAAATATTTTAGGGATTCGTGTAGTGAAGTCATTTGTTCGTAAGGATCATGAAATTGAAAAATTCCGTAAAGAAAGTGAGACTATTTTTAGTATTCAGGGGAAGGCAGAAAAGATCTTAGTGTTTAACTCGCCTGTTATGCAGCTTTGTATGTATGGCACAATTCTTTTGATTTCATGGTTAGGGGCTCATCAAATTGTGGCTTCAAATATGACAACCGGAGAATTAATGTCTTTATTTACATATACCGCAAGTATTTTGATGTCTCTAATGATGATGAGTATGGTTTTTGTCATGGTGACAATGTCGATTGCGAGTGGAAGACGTATTGCCGAAGTATTAAATCAAGAATCAGATCTTACAAGTCCTGAAAATGGCATTCAAACGGTAGAAAATGGAACCATTGATTTTGAGGATGTTTCATTCCATTATGGAAATGATGAAGACATTTTAAGCCACATCAACTTACACATTCCTTCAGGATCAACTCTAGGAATTCTTGGAGCAACAGGATCGAGTAAATCGAGTTTAGTACAATTGATTCCACGATTATATGATGTAACACAAGGCAGTGTTAAAGTAGCGGGAATGGATGTTCGCGATTATGATTTAAAAGTATTGCGAGATAATGTGGCAATGGTTCTACAAAAGAATTTTTTATTTTCGGGAACAATCAAAGAGAATATGCGTTGGGGAAATCCAAATGCGACTGATGATGAGATCATGGAGGCTTGTAAACTTGCACAGGCAGATGAATTTATTCAGTTGATGCCAAATAAATATGATACGTATATTGAGCAAGGTGGATCGAATGTTTCGGGTGGACAAAGACAGCGTTTGTGTATCGCAAGAGCTATATTGAAGAGTCCGAAAATTTTGATTTTAGATGATTCTACAAGTGCCGTGGATACAAAAACAGATGCTTTGATTCGACAAGCATTCTTAGAGAAGATTCCACATACAACTCGAATCATTATTTCACAGCGTGTTTCAAGTATTCAAGATGCAGATCAGATTCTTGTGATTGACGATGGAAAAATTTCTGGTTTAGGTACGCATGAAGAATTATTAAAGTCGAATGTGATGTATAAAGAAACTTTTGAAGCACAAAACAATGGAGGTGATTTTGATGAACAATAGAGATACAAATAGTTTAAAGCGTGTAATTAAAGAAACAATTACTTCTTATAAAATTGAAAGTTTTATTGTGCTTGTATTAATTATTGTGTCAAGTATTGCCAATGTATATGGAAGTATGTTTTTAAAGAGCTTGATTGATGATTATATTGTTCCATTATTATCACAAACAGTTCCCAATTATGTGCCTTTATTAAATGCATTAATGAAATTGGTGATGATTTATGGTGTAGGTATCTTAGCTACGTATGGATTTAATCGTATAATGGTAACAATTTCATTGGGTACTTTAAAACATATTCGTGATGAATTGTTTGAACATATGCAGACGTTGCCATTACGTTTTTTTGATACACATGCACATGGTGATATCATGTCAGTGTATACAAATGATACGGATACTTTAAGACAGCTAATTTCTCAAAGTATTCCTCAGGTCATTGTATCTTTAATGACAATTATCTCAGTTACGATTTCTATGTTTATCTTAAATGTTCCATTGGCTGTTTTAACAATCGCATGTGGTTTATTGATGGTGTATACTTCCAAAAAGATTTCGGCAAAGTCAGGTAAATACTTTATTGCCCAACAAAAACAATTGGGTGTAGAAAATGGTTTTATTGAAGAAATGATGGAAGGTAGTAAAGTCATTAAAGTTTTTACGCATGAAGAACAAAGCATCAAAGATTTTGATCAAGTAAATGATGCGTTGTTTGAAGCAAGTGCGAATGCGAATACGTTTGCGAATGTTTTAATGCCAATTGTTATGAATATTGGATATATTTCATATGTGCTTGTAGCGGTTGTGGGTTCTATTTTTGCACTAAATCATATTGCTGGCTTAACATTAGGTGGTATTGCGGCATTCTTGCAGTTGAATCGTAGTTTTACAAATCCAATTGGACAAATCAGTATGCAGTTAAATGCGGTAATCATGGCAGATGCAGGGGCTAAGCGTATTTATGAAATTATAGATACAGAAAGTGAAGTGGATGATGGTGTGGTTACTTTAGAACAAATTGATCATGATCATTGGGCTTGGCATCATCCAAGAAAAAATGGACAAGATGAATTGGTTCCACTTCGTGGAGATGTTCGTTTTGAAAATGTAAACTTCTCATATAATCCAGATAAACAGATTTTATTTGATGTTTCTCTATTTGCGAAACCAGGTCAAAAAATTGCCTTTGTAGGAGCTACAGGTGCTGGTAAAACAACCATTACGAATCTAATCAATCGCTTTTATGATATTCAATCGGGTTCCATTACATATGATGGTATTGATGTAAAATTAATCAAAAAGGCAGATCTTAGAAAATCATTAGGTATTGTATTGCAGGATACAAACTTATTTACCGGTACCATTATGGATAATATTCGTTATGGAAGATTGGATGCGACAGACGAAGAGTGTATTGCGGCAAGTAAACTTTCGAATGCGCATGAATTTATTAAACACTTAGAACATGGATATGACACAATGATTCATGCAGGTGGAGAATCTTTGTCGCAAGGACAAAGACAACTTTTATCCATTGCTCGTGCAGCTGTTGCCAATCCTCCTGTATTGATTTTGGATGAAGCAACAAGTTCTATTGATACACATACGGAGCGTATTGTTCAGGAAGGTATGGATAAGTTAATGGAAGGAAGAACGGTATTTGTGATTGCACATAGACTTTCAACAATTCAAAATAGTGATGCGATCATGGTATTAGAACAAGGTCATATTATTGAGCGTGGAAATCACGAGGACTTGTTGAAACAAAAGGGTAAATACTATCAATTGTATACAGGTGCTTTTGAGTTAGACTAAATATTTAAATTTAAGCTTGCATATATTTCGATTATGTTATAGAATATATGCGTTGTCGACGTAGCTCAGCTGGATAGAGCATGCGCCTTCTAAGCGCACGGTCGGGGGTTCGAATCCCTCCGTCGACGCCATCTTATAAATTAAGTCCTTATATAAGGGCTTTTTTTCTGTTTATAGATAGTTTTGAAAACCTTTTTGAAAACTTTTTTAAAGTTTCGTTTAATTATATTAATTTGACAAAGTTAAAATAAGAGCACCAACTGTATAAGCCTTTAAAATAAGGCTTTTTATTTTTTTTAACAAGATGGTGTTCTCAATCCATACTTATTATTCATCAAGATCATATATTTTTTTATTGATGAAATGTTTGCAGTTTCCTGAGTATGAGAAGTTTAAACTGCTGAACGAGATTGTAAGAAGAACATCTGTGTCAGTCAAAACGAGGATAAAAAGTTTCACTTGTTAGTAAGTTTTGTTATTATGACAAAATTGGATAAGCCAATCAGTAGCAATAGGTTTGGCCATTTAATTTGATACTACCATAAGGGAAGAATGATTTAACAAAAATTATTTAAAAAAGCGTAGACAAGGCGCCTTAAATGTAGTATTATATGCATGTAAGGTACCTTGTCTATTAGATGATAAATATGAAGGAGATTATATGGCAGTTGTTAAGTTAACTTTGAACGATGAATATTATCAGAGGCTTAAGGAAATGGCTGATGCAGAAAATAAAAGTATACAAGACTATATTCGAGATAAAATATTTAATTTGAGTACAATATTTACACCAGAAGAAGCTATAAGAAGAATTCAAAATGGTAATTTTGAAAGCCCAGAAGGTTTTACTCTACCTGATGTTTATGGAGATGATTGGACAATAGAGCGTGGACCAGCTGGTGTATTTGGAAAAAAATTTTATAACTATGTTATAAAAAAACCTGAACTAGGAATCAGATTTAAGGACATGGGAAAGTATGGCAGACGAGCTGTTTATACATATAGTAAGAAGGATTAGAATATTTATATAAACAAACAAAGTCGTAGAGCTCGTAAGTATACAAAAAAGTACGGTATGCAGAATACGAGAAAATTTTTATTTTACAATTTACATAAGTGTTTCAGGTGCCTTGGCTTAGAGTATCAGGAAAACTCACAGTTCTTGAGTATTATGATAAAATTATTGAATTAAATACCATTATTCCGAATGCTTATAGCACTATGATTTAGATTGATGAATTTGATACTCATTACAATGATTGTGAGGGTGCAGGAATTTGTGATCAAATTTATTATTTGGAGTTTGAGGCAGAATGCTAGTTGTCTCAATTTATGATTAGGGTGTATATTTATAGCACAATGAAAAAATACGAAGGAACGGTTTTATGGCACGAATAGAAAAAGAATTTGGACAACGTAGTAATGATGATATTATTCGTGAGATTCTGAGAGAATATGCAAGTAGAGAACATCCAATAGGAACAAAAGAAATTACCAGATATGCAAAGTCAAGAGGATTGGATATAAAACGCACGGCAATTGATGTTGGTTTTGCTTATAGAATGGGTGCAAGAGTTTATGAAACGGAAGAAGAGTGCGACAAAATTATAAGAGAATGTCAAGTGACTGAACGAGAAATTGTATTTATTAAAAAAGTTCCAGAAGGACGGACGATAGGATATTGGATGATGGAAACAATATCTGATACAGAATGGATGTTTCTGATGGATTCAGTACTTAATAGCAAAATTTTAACTAAGAAAGAGGCAGATAATCTTGCAAATAGGATTACATTCCTGGCAGGCAAGAGATTTTCTGATATGACGAATTATCGTCAACGTATGGGAAATCAGCCGTATTTTGTTGGAGATGTAGATATAGATGAAAAAGTTAGCTATATAGAAAGTCGTGTTTTAAAGCAAGTCCGGTTAATAAGACAGGCGATTATTCAGGGGAAAAAGGTAAAGTTCAATCTAGGGGTGTATGATTATAGAAACCAGAATGTAAGGCTGGTGCCATATGGAAGACATGGAAAGGTGTTGCCAGAGACACCGGAGAAGTATAAAGAGGATGTACACAGGATTTGTTCACCATTTGATATTATATTTTCTAATGGACGATATTATATGTTGGGTGCTGATCTAGAAACTGAAAGACGTACAGACTTGAAATATAAGCTGTACAGAATTGATTTGATGACAGACGTTACAATTAATCGAGCGAAAGCTGTTACAAAAGAGGAGGTCGGACTTTTAGAATTAAATGATTTATTTGAATATAGAATGGAAAATCCGTATATGTTCATAGGTAAGGTCGAGAGAGTAAGAATACGTATAGATGCAGATCAATTCACACAGGTTGTGGATTGGTTCTCAGATTGCTTTAAAGTCGTGGGATATGATGCGGACGAACGTAAGTATTATGACATTGAGCTAAAGGTAAACCTTAACAGCTTCACTTTCTGGGTGTTACAGTATTCTGGTTGCGTAGAAGTGCTTGATACAGAAAAGAAGGGTGATAAATCTTATAGGAATCATATAAAAGAGATGCTAAGGAAGGCATTTGAAAAGTACGAGGAGGATTAGTAAATGAAGATAATGACATGGAATGTGGATTGGTTCAGAAATGGCAAACATTCAGGCAAACATGATGGAGCGTATTTAGAGACAGATATTCAAGACGATGTAAAACAGCAGATAGAAAAAAAAGTACAGGATTTTTTGCAAAAAGATGATTCAATTGTATTTTTGCAAGAGATACCAGATTTCAGGAAATGCTCTATGATTACTGGAGAGGGATTTAAGCCAATATGCAATATGAAAGATGCAAATATGCATACCGTGGCTATTTCAAAAGATAAATGGAAAGATAAAACATCTGATTTTTTTAACAAATCACGTGACTATACAAATCGGATAATAGTCGTAGAAAAAAATGACGTTATACTTGTTGGTGTACATATTCTGGATTTACATAGACAAGAAAAAAATTCAGATAAAGAAGATGTGACAAAACTATGGAATAGACTAATTGATTTTTGTGAAAAACATAATCCAGTTGCTATATGTGGAGATTTTAATACCTACAGCAAATATGACAAAGATGGGAAAGAGATAGAACAGTTTGGGAAACTTCAAGAGCTGATGAAGTTAGGATATTGCGAACCAGACGGAGAAGCAAAGTCGAGACCAACTTTTAAGGAATTAACTCATATTGATTATATTTTGGTTAGAAATGATTTAAAAGATAGAGTTAAGAGTTATAAAGTATTTGAAAAAGGACATGGATTATCAGATCATGAACCATTGATTATTGATATAGATATTTAAAGGGTGGTGTTCAAGTATGCCAATGACGAAGATGCTATCAAGCGACTTGGTGGATTGAAATAAATGCCGATAGTTTATTACAATGCTTGGCATCGAGGCGGGAATGGAATCTGATGGAAAATTTATCGGCATTTCTAAAATATCGGCATATGGCAGATCGAGGTTTTCTTCAAAACCTACAAATCCATGCTGAACCTGATTGGAGAATGCCATAGTTTATCTTATGATGCACTGACAGCCCATGCGGCCATTGGAAAGAAAATAGCGAATGTATTTGAAAAGTGCGTGAAGAGATGTAAGCGTGTAATAGAACACATATTAAAATGTAACCCTTCTTGTGTGATAATAGGAACACAAGGAGGGTTGTTTCTTTATGGCGTGTATTCCAAAAGAAGAATGGATGCGAATAATTAACGAACAGGAATCCAGTGAATTGAGTATATCTCAATACTGTAGTCTTCATGGCATCTCCGATAAAACTTTCTATAACGCTAAAGCACGATATAAGAAAGAATTGGAAAATCCAACGTTAGTACATGTAGATGTAGATGATATCATTCAGCCGGATCCTAAAAATATTTGGTTCAAACTCAATGGTATTACTTTCGAATTTAATTCATCAACATCGGACAAAGATATCCGTCGTATCATAAAGATCTGTTTAACTCTATGATTCGGTTTGATGAGATTCCAGAGGTGTATATCGTAAAAGGAGTTACGGATCTACGTAAAGGAATTGACGGGTATACATCCATTATTCAAGAACTTTACCAAACAAGTACTTTCCAGGATGTTTTGTTTATTTTTTGTAACAGACATGGAAATAAGATCAAATGTCTTTACTGGGATGGAAATGGTTTCTGGCTGTTGTATAAAAGACTTGAAAAAGGTCATTTTCAATTTCCTGTACGGGAAGACGGAATGACTACAATCACAAAGCAGCAGTTACGATGGCTTTTGGAAGGTTTAAAAATGGAACAGAAAAAGACTTTTGAAACTAAGACATATAAATACGCATAAAATGCTTTATATATAGCTTTTTATGCGCGTTTATGTTATTAAGTTGAAGAAACATAAATAAAAAACAAGAAGTTAAAAAATGGGCGACTTAAAAAGAACTTTTTCAAATCCTATTTTTTTCAACTTAGAATTTCTCTGTTTGTGTAAAGTAATAGATTTGAAATCAATGTCATTAAGTTAAGCGATATCTAAAATCTATGAGTCTTACCTATAAATAGGTAGGGCTCTTTTTTTGCTCAAAAAGTGTAAAAAACACTTGACAAGCAAAAGAGCGAAATTTTAAACATAATCTGAAGGAATTATAGAGGAGGATTTTAACCTATGATTCCAGATAAGATTTTAAATGCTTTTATCAGTTCAATTAAAATGGTTTGCGATAACATCGCTTGTTATTGCAATGATCCTGTTAGTGATTTTACTCGTAAGAGAAAACTTCCAGTTGAAACTCTGATTCACTTTATTATTCAGATGCAGTCAATAAGTTTAAACTCTGAACTGTATGAGTACTTTAATGATATTGATTCTTTACCTACTGCTTCGGCTCTTTGTCAACAAAGAGACAAGCTTGATATTAGTGCTTTTCAAAGAATCATGCATCTTTTTGTGAATGCATTTGATGTCTACAAGACTTGGAAAGGATACCATGTTCTAGCTTGTGATGGTTCAGATGTAAATATTGCCTATGATGAAAAGGATGAAGATACTAAAAGACAGAACGGTAATAATAAACCATTCAGCCAACTTCATATCAACGGATTGTATGACTGTATCAATCATGTTTTTTGGGATACAAGTATTGATACAGCTACCAAGACTAGAGAATGTGCTGCCTTAATGGAAATGATTATGAAACATGATTATCCAGCAAACTCGATTATTACTGCTGACAGAGGCTATGAAAAATACAATTTGATTGCATGTTGTATAGAAAATAATCAGAAATTTTTGATTCGTACAAAAGATATCAATGTGTATAGCTCTATTCTGTCGAACTTGAACTTACCGGATGAAGAATTCGATTTAGATGTTACTAAAATATTGACTCGTAAACAAATGAAACTAAAGCAAACAAACAGAAATACACATATCTTCCATATTCATCAGATTTTGATTACTTTGATGAAAAAGTGTTTTACGAAATGAATCTAAGAGTTGTTCGTTTTAAAATTACAGATGACACCTATGAAAGTCTGGTAACAAATCTAACAAGGGATGAATTTGATTTAAACGAACTAAAGAAGATGTATCACATGAGATGGGATATAGAAACAGCGTTTAAAGTGTTGAAATACATTATTGGAATGACGGCGTTTCATTCTAAAAAGCGTAATTTCATACAACAGGAAATCTATGCAGCAATTCTATTACATTGTTTAACAAATATCATTACTGAGAGAATCGAAGCGGAACAATCTGACAAAAGAAAACACACTTACAAAGTGAATCTATCTACTGCCGCAACAAACATAAGACTTTGGTTAAGAAAATTAATTGATACAGAAGAACTGATAAAAAGAATAAAAAAATATCTGGCCCCCATAAGACCAGATAGAAAATATTAGCGCAATATGAAACCTAAATCGGCTATACCATTTAATACAAAAGCATCATAGGGCTACACTGATTATATTTCATATTCAAGTCATAGGCAAATTTTTTTGAGATGCAAAAATTTGCCTTTTCGTCATGTCTAAAGCGTCACATTTTTAACTACAATACGATAAAAAGCTTGGATATAGAATTGTATCCAAGCTTAACTTAATAAGAATATATCGCTATCACTGCTTTTTTAGCTTAACTTAATAAGAATATATCGCTATCACTGCTTTTTTAGCTTAACTTAATGACATTGGCCAAGCGGTATCTCTTTTTTTCTAAAAGCAGGTAGTTGTGAAGTTTTATAAACAACCCAATCATGTATAAATATAACATAGCAGACAGGAATCATCCAATTCAAGAGGTTGATATCAAAAAGGAGAATTTGGCCTCTATTTTCTTTTCTGTAGAAAGCTTGCAAGTAGAATATAATAGAATCAGGATTAAGAAAGAGAGAATAACGAATGTGTCAAAAAGAATAGGAACACTCAATTTGACGAATTCATGAAGGCATTGAACAAGAAACTTACGGGTAGCTTTAACTACTACAGTTTAAGTGGAATGATAAGAGAGGTCAGAAACCTTTGGATACATTCACTATATGTAACGTTTAAATGGATAAACCGAAGGAGTCAAAGAAGAAGTTTCAAACTGGATAAGTTTTATGAAGTATGGCAAGAAAGAATCGTTCACCCATATATCCATGTTGATATTTAGAGTGGTGACAAAGTCATATATAACAAGAATGTTTAAAGTAACAGTGTGTAGCTGTATGCGGGAAAACTGCACGTACGGTTCTTAGAGGAGTTTATCTCCACCTGTTTAATTATTAGAGAAGGAGAAAAAATTTACTTATGCGACAAGAACTTCAATTAGAATTGCAATCTCAATTTGCTTTTATGAAACGTGATATGTCTCTAGGAAATAGATATCAAAACTATGGTTGTGAATGTGGTGATGGTTGGTTTGAATTAATTCAGGAACTATGCCAAAGAATAACAAATGTATATAAATTTGAAGGAATTGATGATATTGATATTGAGATACTGCAGATAAAAGAAAAATTTGGAAAATTACGGTTTTACTATAGGCATTTTGGAGATTCTAATATAATACAAGCAATTGATTTTCTTGGTGTTGGGTCTTTAAGACTTTCACCATGGTACTACGTCAAGAAAAAGGACTCATAAAATAGATAAATTTTAAATTCTAATG
>ERZ773147.1776-NODE-1776-length-21167-cov-9.345680_pt1 | contig 21167 bp, 19 predicted proteins | sample MGYA00580851_ERZ773147 | MGnify/ENA primary metagenome ERZ773147 (study PRJEB29015, sample SAMEA2737818) | human gut metagenome | biome: human gut; feature: human-associated habitat; material: faeces | place: China | collected 2012 ... | reverse complement strand
ATGGCGACGTTGTTCTCCACGCACCAGCTCACGACCTCCTCGCTGTAGCCCGGGGCGACAATGAACTTTGCGCCGCAGGCGACGGCCTTCTTGCACTGCTCGAGCGTGATGACCGTGCCTGCGCCCACGAACATGTCGGGGCACTCCTTGGCGACCGCCGCGATGGAATCGGCGGCTGCCGCAGTGCGGAACGTGATCTCCATCACGTCCACGCCGCCCGCAAGCAGCGCCTTAGCAGTCGGCACCGCATCCGCCGCGTCGTCGAGCACGACGACGGGCACCACCGCCGCGTTATAGAGTCTTTCTAATGCTGTCATGACTCAATTCTCCTCAGCGCTGAACACGGCCGGAGGCATTGCCCGCAGCAAGAGCCTCGACCTCTGCAACGCTCATCTGGTTAAAGTCATGCTCTACCGAATGTTTCAGGCAGGAAGCCGCCACGGCAAAGTCGATGGCCTGCTGATCATCCTTTCCCGCCAGCAGCGCGTAGATCAAACCGCCGCCGAAGCTATCGCCGCCGCCGACGCGATCAACGATACGGACATGATAGGTGGTTGAAAACACTGCTTTGTCACTCGCCGCGTCATAAAGCATACCGGCCCAGTCGTTATCCGAGGCTGAAATAGAACCGCGCAGCGTAATGGCAACCTTTTTACAGCCAAAGCGGCTGGCGATCTGGCGCGCTACGCTGATATAGCCCTCGCGGTCGAGCTTCCCGGAGTTGATGTCCGTGTTCTCTGCTTCGATCCCGAACACATCCTTCGCATCCTCTTCGTTAGCGATGCAAACATCCACATAGGGCAGAAGCTTCGCCATGCACTCACCGGCCTGCTCGCGCGTCCAGAGCTTTTTGCGGTAGTTGAGATCGCAGGAAATCGTCAGGCCCTTTTCCATGGCCGCTTTGCAGGCGTCCATGCAGGCCTGCGGCATCTCACCGCCGAGCGCCGGTGTGATACCGGTCCAATGAAACCAATCGGCTCCGCTGAAAATCTTATCCCAGTCGAACTCCTTTGCACTTGCCGCTGCGATTGCGGAACCCGCGCGGTCATAGATGACCTTGCTGGCGCGCTGAGACGCACCTTTTTCACAGTAATATACGCCCAAGCGCGTACCGCCGCGCAGCAACAGCGATGTATCCACACCGTAACGGCGCAGCTCATTGACAGCGCACTGTCCGATCTCGTGGGCCGGAACTTTGCTCACAAACGCTGCATCCATGCCATAATTGGCAAGCGATACAGCAACGTTGGCCTCACCGCCGGCATAAGTCGCTTCAAATTTTTCTGCCTGTACAAAACGGAGATAGCCCTCCGGATTGAGCCGCATCATGATCTCGCCAAATGTAATCACTCTGCTCATACTATGACTCCTTTGCAATCTCGACCAGCATTCTGGCCGTTTCCGTAATCTTATTGTACTCGCCTGCATCGATCCACGCCTTATTGACGAGATTCCCGCCGATGCCCGCGCCTACGCAGCCCGCCGCGAAGAATTCCTTGAGATTATTCTCATTCACGCCACCCACAGCAAGCAGCTTGACATGACTGATCGGCGCACGCACAGCCTTGACGTACTTGCTGCCAAGGTCCGCAATGGGAAAGAGCTTGACAAAGCTCGCACCCGCACGGTGTGCCGTCATAATTTCTGTAGGTGTCATCGCGCCGGGAAGCGAAGCAAGCCCCAACTCCCGCGTTCTGCGGATCACATCTACATTCACATCAGGAGAGATGATAAACCGCGCTCCGGCGGCAGCAGCCTGCTCCACCAACTCCGGCGATACTACCGTGCCGGCTCCGGCCATCATCCGGTCCTTATACTTTTCCCCGATCGCCGCGATCGCATCCGCTGTTGTACGGAACGAATCGGGTTCCTTCTGGTTGAATGTGACCTCTACCAAGCGAAAACCGCCCTCATACAGTGCATCTGCTACCTTAAGGCACTTTTTCGGCGCAATGCCGCGCACGATGGCAATCAGCCGGTTCTCTTCAATAAAGCGAATGGTATCTTCCAGCATGGCTTTCTCCTTTTCCAGACTGCCCGCCCTTATTTTTCGGGCGGGCAGCATAACGGTATTTTTTCGCTATCCTGCGCTTCGGCAGGGCATAACTCCTATTTAGTCAGCCTGTTGCTCCGATGGCCCACGGGATGTATTCCTCATCCCCCATGCCGAAGCGTTCGCTTGCCGTTTTCTCACCGGAGGCCACGGCGATCATCCGTTCAAAAATCTCCTCGCCCACCTGCTCCAGTGTCTGTTCGCCATCGATGATCGTACCGGCGTTGATGTCCATATCTTCCGGCATTCTGGTAAACAGCTGCGAATTGGATGCGACCTTGATCGTTGGGAAATATCGCGAGCCATAGCAGGAGCCGCGACCGGTCGTAAAAATGCAGAGATTGCAGCCGCCGGCGAACTGCGCTGTCGCGGATACCGGGTCATAGGACGGCGCATCCATGATGACAAGGCCGTGCTCCGTGATCTGTTCGGCATAGCCATACACCGCATTGAGCGGCGTGCTGCCGCCCTTTTTAACGCTGCCCATTGCCTTTTCCAGGATGTTGGTCAAACCGCCGGCATTGTTGCCCGGCGTCACCTTGCCATTGATCTGCATGTCCTTACCCTTGCAGTAGTCCAGCCACCATTGCAGCGCTGCGAGCAGGCGCTCTCCGGTCTCGCGGGAATTGGCACGGCGGACGAGCACTCCCTCCGCACTGAACAGCTCCGTCGTCTCGGAGAGGCAGGCCGTACCGCCATTGCGCACAAGAGTATCCATCGCTTTTCCCAGCGCGGGGTTGGCCGAGGCGCAGGAAAACGCGTCTGAACCGCCGCACTGCAGGCCAATGTTCAAATGCTCCACCGACACCTCGCTGCGCGTACAGGCGTTGGCCAGCGGCAGCATTTGCTCAACGATCGCGATGCCGCGGCGCACCGCCTCAGGCGCCCCCATGTCCTGAATGGTCAGCTTATGCAGCATCGGTCCTTCTACAAAGCCCTCTGCTTCAAAGAACACATCAATGTTGTTGTTCTCGCAGCCCAGAGCGCACACAAGCGCGCCTGCCATATTCGGATTTCGGATATGGCCTGCGATGACTCTGCGCAGATACGTCATGGCAAGGGCGGTTCCCTTCTCCATACCGCAGCCAAGCGTTGTGATAAGCGGCACAACACCGTCCACATTCGGATAGGCGCTGAGTGCCTCGGGTGTGAAATGTGCGGCGATCCTGCGCGCGACAGTGGCCGCACAGTTGCTCACGACCGGAATCGCAATGTAGTTGCGCGTACCCACCCGGCCATCCGGCCGAACGTACCCGCGGAAAGTACGGCGCTGCTCCGGTGCGAGCAGTTCCACAGGATGGTAATCCTCGCAAAAATCTGTCGGATGCTCCACACGGTCAAAACGGATCGTATCATTATGCATGTGTGTACCCGGCACAACATCGCGCGTGGCATAGCCGATGATCGTATTATATTTGCGCACCGGTTCATCCTTGGCAATGGCACAGGTCGCCAGTTTATGTCCGAGAGGGATGTCACTCTGTACGACGATATTTTCAGGATGCAGCATCGTTCCCTTTGCGATCGGTACACGCGCTACAACCACGTTATCATGCGCATCCAGACGGATCACAGGGCTCTTCTCTGTTGCTTCACTCATGGCATTTCACCTGCCCGTCAAGTGCATTAGCGCGGCTGCGCAGCGCACCGCCATCATTCTGCCAGCGCTCAAGCAGATACTTCATCTGGTCTCCCAGAGAGAAATGCCGCACGCCCAGCGCGATATACGGCTCAGCCGCCTCCGGCGTTGGGATCTCACAGCGTACGGCGATCCCATGCGCCATCGCCACTGCGATAACTTTTTTCTCGACCTCCAACACCTCGCTGCGGTGGTCCTTGAGATTCATACCACAGCTCATCGCATAGTCCGACGGGCCAAACTGGATCATATCCACGCCCGGCACCGAGCAGATCGCCTCAATATCGTCCACAGCGCTCTTCTTCTCGATCATAAACGCACGTACAATATCACGCTGTCGCTGGGCATGCTCCATCTGCGGCAAATAAGGCTGGAAACCGATGAAGCGGCGGTTTGGATATCCGAACCGCCCGCCGTCCTGTGCCGTTTCCGGCGTTACGAGGCGAATGCTCTCTTCTACCTCCTGCGCGTTGCGGCAGTCAGTAAAGAGGATCGCCTGCACACCGGAGGCAATGGCCTTCTGCGCAACATAGCCTCGGTTTTGGAAATCGACCTTCATCATCAAGCTCATCCCATGCAACTCAGCTGCACGCGCCATATTCTCAAGGTCGCTCTGGGAAAACGGCGTGTACTCGCCGACAAACTCCACATAGTCATAGTTGCCCGTGCTGCCGGCCGCCTCGATCACAATCGGCCAGGTACTCCAGATGCGCGTGGCAAGCGATGGCTTGCCCGCCTGGAGGAGCACCCTCAAATGATTGGTTTTGTCTGTCATAGTCTTGTCCTCAAAAGCTCAGCTGCTGCCGCTTTTCTTCAACTCTCTGGAGCGCCTGACGGATCTTCTCCTTCTGCTCCGGCGTCACCGGTTCGCTGGGCTGGCACATTCTCTGATCCATGAAGCCAAGCATCGAACAGGCCGCTTTGCAGGCAGCAATGCCATACTTTGCGTTGCTGAACGCATCCTGTGCCTCAAGCAGCAGCTCACAGTAGACCTTAAGCTTTTCGATATCGCCGGCCTTGGCGTAATCGTAAACCTTCAGGCAGAGCTCTGGCACGACCGGCGAGATATTGGGGATAAAGCCGTCCGCACCCATCAGCAGGCTCACGCCTGCCAGCTGGGTCATGCCCTGGAAGAGCATAAAATCCGTGCCGCGGAAGTGGTTCAGGCAGCGCAGGAAGTCGCCGAACTGACCGCTCGTATCCTTATACCCCACAATATGGTCGAAGGTCGCCATCTCAAAGACAGCCTTGGGAGACATCGTGTTGCCGGTAAAGGGCGGGATATTATAGATAAAGATATCCGCCTCCGTATGCTTTGCGACCTGCTCAAAATGACGGATCGTCTCATCGGGTGTGGAATGGCGGGAGTAAAACTCCGGCGTAACAACAGCTGTCTGGCCGCCCATCTGCTCAAAGGCCTTGATATTATCGATCACGCGGGCCGTACTTGTGTCCATGCAGCCAGCCAGCACGGGAACGCGCCCGGCAACCTGGTCCAGTGTGATCTTGATGGCGCGATTGCGCTCCGCCTGGGTCAGGCCAAGGCACTCGCCGTTCGTACCGCACACAAAGATGCCGTGCAGCCCCTTGTCGATGCAGTGGTCGATCAGTTTGCGCAGGGCCTTTTCATCTACATGCTCATGCTCATCAATGGGAGTCGAAATCGGGGGAACAACGCCGTAAATTTTCTGTTTCATTGTCAATAGGCTCCTTATATTCTCTTCTTGCTGTCAGATAGTCAGGTTATCTCAAGCGCGTGGTTTTTCCGGATGGTTGATCGGATAGTGGATTTTTTCTCCCCGCGCAAAGCGGACAGCCTCTTCAGCGATCTTACGTTTCAGCTCCTGAGCCGCCTCCTCGGAATACCAGGCCATATGCGGCGTGGCAATGAGGTTCTTATGGCGGAAAAGGGGATAATCCGCCGGAGCCGGCTCTTTTGCCATGCAATCCAGCGCAGCGCCGGCCAAATGGCCGCTTGTCAGCGCCCAGTCAAGCGCCTCCTCGTCCACAATACCGCCGCGTGCCACATTGATGAGATACGCGCCGGGCTTCATCATTTCCATCGCTGTGCGCTCAAGCATCCCGCGGGAATTGTTCAGTGGGCAATGGATCGACACCACGTCCGATCCGCGCAGCAGCTGTTCTTCCGAGACCGGTGTGATAAAGTCCGTGCCGTCCTTTGCATTGGGCGTATAATAAGGATCGTAGCCCAGAACATGCATCCCCATCGCACTGGCCTTGCGGGCAAAATTGCGGCCGATACGTCCCAGGCCGATCACACCGACCGTCATCTCTCCGAGGCGGTGGACCGGGATGGAGGTTGTATAATCCCACTTGCCTCCCTTGGTTTGGTCATTCATCTGCGGCAGCTTGCGTATCAGCGCCAGCATGCAGGTAATGGCGTGGTCAGCCACCTCATTCATGCCGTAATCCGGCACATTGCCGACCTGGATCCCCAGTTCCTCAGCCGCGGCAACATCAATATTGTCCGTGCCTACACCGTAACGCACAACATACTTCAGCCGCGGCAGATTCTCCATCACGCGCCTTGTAATAGGGGCGTACTGGTTGAGCAGGATATCGGCCTGTGCACACTGCCCGATCAGCTCATCTTCGGTTTTGCACTGGAGGAGCACCGCATGCATTCCAGCCGCCGCAAAGACACTCTCCTCCTGTTTAAGGTTTTCGTGGTCGCAGTCTGTGATATATATGTTCATAATCTCTTCACTCCCGCGCTCATCGCGCCATCTTGAAGATTTTTTCAATGTCCGACTCGCTCAGCGGCACGAAGTTGCCGATACGGTTCTTGCCGCCGTTTGTGCACTTTTCCGCCATTTCGTGAATCTGTGCGTCCGTCACGTCCGCAAGGCCCAGCTCACGCAGATTGGTGGGCATGTCAAGTCTGCGGTAGAAGTTCTCCAACGCCTCAATACCAGCCAGCGCCGTATTTTCAGGGTTATCATAATCCATCGGGCAGCCCATCACACGCACGGCAAACTGCGCAAAGCGGCCGATATCGTGCTTACAGACATAGCGCGCCCAGCTTCCCCAAATTGCGGCAAGTCCCGCACCGTGAATCACATCAAACATGCCGCCGATCTCGTGCTCCATCTTGTGGCAGGCAAAATCACCCAGGCGTCCCGTACCGGTCAGGCCGTTGTGGGACAGGCTGCCCGCCCACATCAGCTCCGCACGTGCGTTATAATCGGTAGGGTCCTTCATTACGATGGGCGCATTGTGCAGCACCGTCACCATTAAGCCCTCAGCAATGCGGTCGATCAGTTCGTTGTTCTTTTCATTGGCAAAGTAACGTTCCTGCGTGTGCATCATGATATCCACAGAACCGGCTGCCGTCTGATAAGGCGGCAGCGTAAAGGTGAGCTCAGGATTCATAATGGCAAAGCGCGGGCGGGCAAGGTCGGTATTCAGCGAACGCTTCATGCCGCCTTCTTCCTTCGTAATCACGCAGGAATTGCTCATCTCACTGCCAGAAGCCGCAATCGTCAGCACAACACCGACAGGCAGGCAGGCCGACGGCGCTGCTTTGCCATCAAAGAAGTCCCAGATATCGTGCTCAGGATTGGCCATGGCATAAGCGATCGCCTTTGCCGAGTCAATGACGCTGCCGCCGCCGACAGCCAGCAAAAAGTCGATGTTTTCTCGCTTTGCAAGTTCGATTCCCTCTCTCACCTTGGAAAGACGGGGATTCGGCTTTACACCGCCGAGCGTGGCGAAGGCAATATCCGCCTGACGGAGCGATTCTTCTACACGGTCCAGAAGGCCGGAACGTCTGGCGCTCTCACCGCCGTAATGGATCAGGACCCGCTTGCCTCCATACTTCTTTATTTCCTGCCCCACAACCGTTTCCGTAGCCTTGCCGAAAATCACTTTTGTCGGAGCGTAGTATTCAAAATTAAGCATAATTCTCTCCTTGTTTGTCTCAGGAGGAGTGCAACGCACGGTCACACTCCTCCCTTTTGATGTACCGTGTTACACCAGGCCATGCGGATCAATGCCGGATTCCCGACACAGTTGCGCCAAATCATTGATGATCGATTCCGGCAGGGGGATCCCCTCCCGCAGGCGTTTTTCTCTCAGGTCATATTCGATCTCGCCCGGCATATAAATGGTCACGTTTTCATCTGTCGTTGGACAACTCTTGATGTACTGGATATAGCTGTTCATAGCCTCCCGGAACTTCTCAAGAGGCGTAAACTTGGAAATGTCAAGCGCCATAAAGAAGTGTCCGCAGCCTTGCGGGCGCTCATAGCACCCTGTCAGTCCCGTGATCTCACCGCCGCAGTGCCCGCCCAGCAGCGGGCCGGTCAGCAGATCCATGATGACAGCAAGGCCGAAGCCTTTATGCGCTCCCACCGGACAGAGAAATCCCGTCATTGCCTTCTGCGCGTCAGTTGTCGGATTGCCCTCGTTATCTGTCGCCCAGCCAAGGGGAATGTCCTGCCCCTTGCGCGCGGCAAGCTGAATCTTGCCGTGCGCCACAGCGCTGCACGCCATATCCAGCACTACGGGCGGATAGTCACCACCGGGAATGGCAAAGGAAATGGGATTGTTGCCAACCATCTTTGCCGCACCTCCCGGAGGCGGCATCAGCGGCGTTGCATTCGTCGTGGAAAAGCCGATCATATTGCGCTTGACCGCCATTTGCGTATAATATGCAACTGTGCCGTAATGGTGGCTGTTCTTCACGCCGACGCAGCCCACACCATACCGTGCGGCCTTATCCATGGCAAGCTGCATTGCATATGTACCGCAGACCTGGCCAAAGGTATCGTGCCCGTCAATCACGGCGACCGCGCCGTGATCCTGCACCACCTCAAGCTCCCGGTCCGGAAAAACGACCTTGTGCTGAAGGCGCGCAACATAAACGGGGATACGGATCGCACCATGGCTGCTCACGCCGCGCAAATCAGCTTCAAGAAGGCTGTCTGCCACAATAGCGGCATGTTCATGGGAGAAGCCCTGCTTTTCAAAGATCTCCGTTTCCACTTGGCGAAGATCATCCGCCGATACCGTTTTCATCTGGGCGGTTTCTTTATCCGACATGTCAGGAATCCTCTGCTTTCTGTCGATGTTTCTTAAGATTTTGCCTTTACTGCTTAGCCAAGATACTGCTTATAGCCCTGGAAGGTCTGATACTGTGTCTCGAGCTCAGCAAGGGTCTCCTCAATGGTCATGGGCTTGGCGCTCTGATAGGAGTAATCCTCAACGTTCTTGACGTACTCTTCGTTGGTCTCATAGATGTGCTGCAGCGCATCGTTGATCTTCTGGAGGATCGCGGGGTTCGTACCCTTCTGCGCCATCAGGCAGAACTTGGTGTTGACAATAACGCCGTCAAGAACATCGCAGACGCAGGGCATGTCAGGCGCAGCAGGGATAGGCTCAGCGCACAGGGTGGCAAGCTCCAGGAAGTCGCCGTTTTCGACATAGTCGCGGCTGGAGGAGTAAGAAGCGAACGTGCAGTCGATCGATCCGTTGAGCAGAGCGGGCATACGGTCAACACCGTCACCGGCGTCAACGATCTCGAGCTTGAGGCCAGCGGCCTTCATGGCAGACGCGGCAGCGTACAGTGCACCGCCCATGGCAACGCCCATGATAACGGTATTTTCCTTGGCGTAGTCAACGAATTCCTGAAGCGTGGTATAAGGAGCATCGCTGCGGACCAGTAGAACTTCGCCGGAATAAGAGGAGAAGATGGAGATCGCATCGAGCGCCTCGTAGTTATAGTCGGTCAAACCGGTAGCGGGGTTAGCGCTGAGGGACGCCGTGTTGATCGCGAGGAAGTTATACTCGGGATCCGTGCTGTTCATGATCTCATTTGCCGCAAGGGAAGCGTTCGCGCCGCCCATGTTGGTAACGACCACGTTCACGCCGAGTTCCTTGCTCAGGGCGTCAGCCATGTAGCGGGTACAAACATCAGAGTCACCGCCGGCGCCGTAGCCAAGGAGAATGTTGATGTCCTTTTCAGGCCATTTGAGATCTTCCGTCTGAGAATCGTTGTTCGCGTCATTGTTGGAGTCGTTCTTGTCGCCGCAGCCGACCAACATAGTCAGCATCATGGCGAGCGCAAGGATGAGAGACAGTGCCTTTTTCATGTTTTGTTCTCCTTTTCAAAATACTTTTCTATGATCCGTCAGGCATTTGCCTGTCAAATCCGGATGAGATTTATTCCGCCGTCTTAGCGGGCTTTTTGGTGCGGGAGCGAATAATAAAGAAGAGCGCGATCACCGTTGCCACCAGGAAGCCGATGGCGATGGGGTGTGCCGCCCAGCAATTCGGGTCGATCGTCAGCAGCTGAACAGAGCGGCGCAGGTTCGTCTCGAGCATCGAGCCGAGAATAAAGCCAAGCACCAGCGGCGGCTGAGGCATGTCGACTTTGCCGAGCAGATAGCCGACCAAGCCGAAGATCACGACCGCAACCACGTCAAACACACGGTTGGAGTTGCCGAACGCGCCGATGCAGCACATTGCCACAACGGGAGGCAGCAGGAAATTTCTGGGGATCTTGAGCACGTTGACGAAGCCCTTCATTCCGTAGAATTCCACAAAGAGCATCATTACAGCTGCGATCAGCATTGCCGCATAGATCGCATATACAGTGTCACCATACTTCTGGAAAATCAGCGGGCCGGTGGTCACACCGTGAATCATCAGGCCGCCGAGCAGCATCGCCGTTGCGCCGTCGCCGGGGATACCAAGCGTCAGCAGTGGGACCATTGCGCCGCCAATAACTGCATTATTGGAGGTCTCGCTGGCAACAACGCCCTCCATGCAGCCCGTACCGTATTTTTCCGGGTGCTTGGAACGGGACTTTTCCACGCTGTAAGCAAGAAGTCCGGCAGTACCGCCACCAATACCCGGCAAAATTCCGATCGCCGTGCCAATCAGCGCAGAGATGGACATGTTGCCGATATTATCTTTGAATTCCTTCAAGCTAAAGCCAAAGCCCTTGACCTTCTCCGTCTTACGAATGGTCATATCCTTGGGGTGGACTGCCTCAAAGGCTGCCGCCGCGATCTCGGTGATAGCATAGAGACCGATAAGCAGTGTCAGCAGCTGGAAGCCGCCGGTAAGATTGACATTGCCGAAAGTGAAGCGCTTCATGCTGTCAATGGGACTGAGGCCAACGGTCGCAAACATCAAGCCGAGCGTACCGGAGATCAGGCCCTTGATCATATCCTTACCGGCAAGCGCAATGACCAGCACGAGTGAGAAGATAGCCAGCGCGCAGTATTCAAGAGGGCTGAACTTAATAGCGATCTTGGATAACTGTGGCGCGACACCCATCAGGATCACAAGGCCGACCATCGTGCCGATAAAGGAATAGAACACGCCGACACCAAGGGCTTTTTTTGCATGCCCGCTCGCCGCCATCGGCGCGCCGTCGAAAGTCGTCGCCAGTGAAGAAGGCGTACCGGGAATATTGAGCAGGATCGCAGAGATCAATCCGCCGGAGATACCACCGATGTACAGTGCCATCAGCACGCACACCGCAGTTTTTGTTTCCATGGCATAGGTCATTGGTAGGCACATGGTAATTGCCATGGTCGCCGTCAGGCCAGGGATCGCGCCGAACACAATACCGACCGCCACGCCGAGGAGGATGACCAGATACATTTCAGGGTCTGTAATGACCGAGAGGAATCCTTCCAAATACATTTATTGTTTCTCCTTTCTCAGAAGCCGAGGATGCCGGCAGGCAGCGGGACAGACAGCAGCTCAACAAACAGGTAGTCCGAAAGCACCGAAAAGACAACCGCTAAAATCAGTGCCTTGAGGATAAGCTTTTTATTGATCTTCTTGCGTTGCGTCAGCAGCACGACCTGAACGATCAGATAGACGAACGTACTGATCAGATAGCCGACCGGACGCATGGCAAACGCATAAAGAAACAGTATAATAAACGTACCGATCACGGCATAATTGTCTGCCAGCCAGTCTTTAGGCGTTCTGCCAGAAAAAATTTCCTCACCGGTAGCCTTGAGATGCCTGATCTCCGCATAGCCGCGGACCATCAGTACAACGGAAAGCACCAGTAAGAGCACCGCCCAAGCAACAGGGATCGTTCTGGCGCTGATAAAGTCCTTATTGAAACCGAAGGACTGAATACTATGCGATGCGACATAATAACCGATGCTGCACAGTGCAAGCACTGCACCTGCGATCAGGTCTTTCACACATTTTTTCATGTCATTCTCCTTTTCTCAGGTCGCCGCCCAGGGCTTTCCCGCCCACCGCGGGTGGTCATAAACCGACTTATCCGCAACAAACGGCCATTTTTCACCGCGAAGCACCGCCATCGTACCCTTGACCATCATCAGGCAGATCTGTTCGACCGCCGTATCAGTCTGTGCTGCCATGTGCGGCGTGCAGATCAGGTGCGGCGCTTTTGCAAGCGCGCTTTCAGGATCAAGCCGCTCACCCACAAAAACATCCAGGCCCGCGCCGCCAATAACATCGTTGCTCAGCGCCTCCGCCAAGTCGTTCTCATTTACGATTCCGCCTCTGGCACAGTTGACAACGATCGTACCCGGCTTCATCATGGCAAACTCTTTTTTGGAGATCAGATCCTTCGTCTGCTCATTGTAAGGAACATGAACTGAGATAATATCCGAGGTACGTAGGATCTCTTCTACCGTCCTGCAGGCACGGTAGCCTGCCTCAGCCAGCTTTTCTTCCGGCACGAAAGGATCGTAGGCCGCGATGTGAAAGCCAAGTCCCATGCACATCTGTGCAACAATACGTCCGATGTTGCCCACACCGATCAGGCCCACCGTCTTGCCCTCGAATTCATAGGCGCGGAATTCCTGACGGATATTCCAATTTCCCTTGATTGTTTCATTGTGGCAGGTAACAAGATTTTTTGTCAGCGCCAAGATCATGGCGACGGTGTGCTCGGCAACGGAACGCGCGTTTGCACCCGGCGTAATGACAACAGGGATGCCCAGTTCTGCCGCCGCCTTTGCATCCACAGTGTCAAAGCCGACGCCGTGCCTTGCAATGACCTTTAAGTCGGGACAGGCAAGCATATCCTCGCGTCCGATCCCGCCCTCCTTGATCATCAGAGCATCCGCCTTTTGAAGCTCCGGCAGGAAATTGCAGGCATTGACCTTATCGACAACTTCATAATTTGCCTGCGCCGCCAGCGCCGCCATCCCGGCATCGCATAACTTTCTCGGTGTAATGATCACTTTGTAATCCATGTTGCGTCCGTTCTCCTCCTTCTATCGTGAATTTCATATAGTGAAACTGTGTTTTATTTTTCTATCCTTATGTTACGCTACTACTCTGCTTTTTGTCAACGACTTTCTTCTTGCCTGATTTGACAAGATTTATTTGATTTTTTATCTTTTATCGACAAATTGCAACCTTTCTATTCCTTTTTTTCACACCTCTTTCAGATTTCTTGCTAAGTTTTTATTGCAAAGTATGAAATAGCGTTTTATAATAAGAAACAAAGTTCCGTTTCTGTACCGCTTTTTATGTCCGGTGCAGACAACACCGAAGGGAGGAAAATATGAATCAAACTGGATCCACTGTTCAGTCGCTCGACCGTGTCTTTGATATTGTCGAAACGTTATCCAATCACGGCAACGAGCTGTCTATTTCTCAACTCTGTGCATTCACCGGGTTAAACAAAAGCACCGTACACCGTATGCTTGCCTCATTGCGGGCCAGAGGCTATGTGGTACAGACGTCAAGTGGCGCATACCGTCTGACCTTCAAATTCTGCAGCCTTTCACAAAAGATCATCAACAACGTCAGTATTCTTCCTCTTGTGCTCCCTCACCTGCGCAAGCTTTCCATGTCTGTGCAGGAGATCGTTCACTTCGTCATTCAGGATAATACCAACACCGTCTATCTCGACCGTCTTGAGCCGCCCAATTCCAACTACCGCAGCACTGTCAACATCGGCATGCTCCGTCCGCTGCACACCTCCGCCGGCGGCAAGATCATTCTCTCTTCCCAGGGTCCGGAGGCCTGGCGCAGCTATTGGGACAATGCTGACAAAACGCCCATTACACCTTATACCATCACAAGCTTTGAGCGTCTCGAAAGCGAAATGCTGATCTTTCAGCGCAAGCAGTATGCCGTTGAAAACGAGGAAAACACACTCGGCTATTCCTGTATTGCCGTTTCGCTCTACGACCGCTACAATGATGATCACTACGCCATCACCCTTTCTTCGCTCAAGTCGCTGATGACCGATGAGCACATCCAGCAGCTTCTGCCTCTGCTCTTTGAAACGCGCGATCTCATCCAGAAGGATATCGGCCTTTGATTTTCTCTCCCTCCACGACTAAAAAGCGACATCCCGAATTCGGATGTCGCTTTTTCTGATCAATTTTTATATGGTATGTTTTCCGGCAAAGGATATCCTGTCTTACGGATTGACCACATTGACAGGAGCACCCGCAAGGAACGCCCTGATATTTTCCGCCGTAGCATCCATGATACGCTGGCGGCTCTCCTTCGGTGCCCAGGAGATGTGCGGCGTGATGATGCAGTTTTTCGCCTTCAGCAGCGGGTTGTCTGCGCGAATCGGCTCGGTGTAGACCACATCCAGTCCCGCCGCGGCTATTTTGCCGCAGTTGAGCGCGTCGGCAACGTCCTGCTCATCGATGAGCTGGCCGCGGGCATTGTTGATGAGAATGACGCCGTCCTTCATTTTGGCGATGCTCTCCTTGTTGATCATGCCGGTGTTTTCCGGCGTGAGATTGCAGTGCAGCGTGATAACATCCGCGCAGGCATAAAGTTCATCAAGGCCGACGTACTCTGCGATCTCGCGGCCGGAGTCGTTCGGAAAAAGATCATAGGCCAGCACATTCATGCCGAGCGCCTTGGCGATGCGCCCCTCCGCCTGCCCGATGCGGCCAAAGCCGATGATACCGATCGTCTTGCCCTCCAGTTCGATAAGGGGATAGTCCCAGTAGCACCAGTCGGCGTTGTTCGCCCAATTACCGGCGTGCACGCTCTCGCTGTGATGACCGATATGGTGGCAGATCTCCAGCAGCAGCGCAATAGAGAACTGGCTGACCGACGCCGTGCCGTAGGTCGGCACGTTCACGACGGGGATGCCCTTTTCGCGGGCATAGTTGTAATCGACCACGTTGTAGCCCGTAGCCAGAACGGCAATGAGCTTAATGTTCGGGCACTTGTCGATCGTTTCGCGCGAGATGGGTGTCTTGTTCATCACCACGATTTCCGCATCACCGATGCGCTCGGCGATCAGCGGAGACTCCGCGTAGGCCGTGCGGTCATAGGCCGTCACGCTGCCGAGCTTTTCCAGCTCACTCCAGCTCAGATCACCGGGATTTTCCGTATATCCGTCCAGTACTACAATTTTCATGTTTGTTCCCTCCTGTCGACTTCTTATCTTCGCCTGCCGCATTATTTTATAATCGACATACAGCTCTGTATGGCGCAGCGCTTCAACATAAGCCTCCGCAAGTCGTGCTTGTGCAGAGTATAACGCATGTATTCGTATGCTTCAAGCACTAAATAGTCATTTCACCATATTCACTACATCTCTTCACCGCAGCATCTGAACAGAACGCTCGTTCAGAGGAGAACATACTCTTCTCAGTGTTGCGCCTCTCCCGCGATCGCTTCCACCGCAATATGCAGCGCTTTGACCATCATTTCCAAACCCATGCTCGGCGCGTTGCCGTCCTTGGTCTGCTCGGGCAGGTAAGGGACGTGGACAAAGCCGCAGCGCAGGGCGGGATAGCTCTGCACGCTCTCGTGCAGGGCGCAGTAAAGGAGATTGTTGCACACGAACGTGCCCGCGGAGTACGAGAGCTGAGCGGGGATCCCCTGCTCACGCAGGGCGTCGACGATCTCTCGCGTCGGGATCGTCGCAAAATAGGCGTCCGGACCTCCGGCCACGACCGGCTCGTCCGTCGGCTGCTTACCCGCGTTGTCGGCGATACGCGCGTCGCGCAGGTTGATGGCCACGCGCTCAACGCGTATGCAATTTGCGCCGCCGTACTGGCCGACGCAGAGCACCGCGTCGGGACGCAGCTCCGTCAAAAGCTTGTGCAGCGCAGCACCGGAGGCGTCAAACTCCGTCGGAATTTCATGCTTGATGAGCTCTGCTCCCCCGATGCGGTTGGGAAGCCGGCGTGCCGCCTCCCACGAGGGGTTGATCTGCTCCCCGCCGAACGGCGTGAAGCCTGTGACAAGTATCTTCATTTGACAGTTTCCTCCCCGATCATCAGGCGGATGATCTCGTTGTCGGTCTCGCGCATGCCGTCGCGCGCGATGCTGCTGACGGCGCGGATGGTGTTCTCCACGCCCTTGACGACGATGCCGTCACCGCCGTAGAACTGGCTGTCGTGCCGGTACATCTGCATGCCGAGCAGCCCCGCCTCGACCGCCGAGGCGATCTTCGCCGCGCAGCTCGCCTTCGCCCCGTCGCAGAGCATGCCGGAGTTGATGGCGAGCGCGTTGACGACCGTGTGGGCGATCTCATCATAGCGCCCGCCGTACAGATAGCAGATGCCGGCCCCGGCCCCTGCGCCCGCGCTGGTCGCACCGCAGTAGGCGGAAAGGCTGCCGATGCCCGTTTTCAGATGGATGGTGACAAGATTCGACACGACGAGCGCGCGGTAGAGCTGCTCCTCGCTCGCTCTCAGCTCGCGCGCGTAGACGATGACAGGCAATGAGGCCGTCATACCCTGATTGCCGCTGCCAGAGTTGATGACGACAGGCTTTTCGCAGCCGTTCATGCGCGCGTCCGAGCCCGCGGCAGCCCAGGCCTTGGCGCGGTTCTGCACGCTGTCGCCATAGGAATCGAGCAAGATTTTTCCGATGGCCGCGCCGTACTGCCCCGTCAATCCTGCCTCAGCGATGGCCGTGTTATATTCGATCTGGCGCGCGATGGGCGCGCGGACGTCGTCTAAATCGACCTCGTCGGCAAAGGCGATAATGTCCTCGACCGTCAGGCTCCTGCGGCTCTCGGGCGGCTGGGCCGCCTCCTCGGAAAAGGGCTTGTTGAGCAGCACTTCGCCGTTTTTCTCGATGCGCACGACGTTTGTGTGGCTGCCGACGATCTGGACGAAAGCCGTATCCCCGCCTGTGAAAACACGCACCTGAATGTCGAATGGGCAGCGCAGCGGCGATTTGCTCACCGTGATCTCCGCCGCGGAAAGGTACTCGTCCAGCAGCGGCAGCTGGTCCTCCGCCACATTCGCCAGCACCTCTAACTGCGCGTCGGCGTCGCCGACGCGTACACCCGCCGCGACCGCGACGGGAAGGCCCTTTCGCCCGCCGGTGTGCGGCACGATGACGCTCTTGACGTTTTTGATGATATTGCCGCTCACGGTCAGCTCGATGCGCTCGGGAAGTGTCCCGAGCGTTTGGCGCGCAAGCGCACCCGCGTAGGCGACGGCGATGGGCTCAGTGCAGCCCATCGCGGGTACAAGCTCCTCATGCAAAATCTGAACGTAGGTCTCATACAGCGCAGTATTCATTTTTGCTCTCCCATCTCTCATTGCGGGCGTGCGGTCTCTCCTCCGCTCGTTACCCGCTTCTCTCTCCGCCCATTGTATCGGAAATGCGGTTACAATGCAATGGACTTTCCACGTTTCACGCACAAAAAGGCGATATCCGGTCGGATACCGCCTTTTTGATGCTATTCCGCTCTTACAAACCGTAAATTTCGCCGTACTTTTCCTCAAGGTACTGCGTGTAGACCGTCGGGTCAAACTTTTCGCCAAGCGCCTGCTCCAAGAGCGCGCCGGGCTTTTTGAGGCAGCCGTACTGCCAGATGTGCTCGCGGTTCCACGCATTGATGGGCGCAAAATTGCCGGTCTTGAGGCACTCGTCCACATCGACCGTCTCTTTCATCTTGCGAAGCAGCTGTGCGCCGTAGGCGCTGCCGAGCGCGTAGGACGGGAAGTAGCCGATGCTGCCGCCCGACCAATGGCTGTCCTGCAGCACGCCGTGTTTGTCGTCCGGCACGTCGACGCCGAGGTATTCCTTGTAAAGGCGGTTCCACTCGCCCGGCAGGTCGTGTACCTTGAGCTCGCCGTGCATCACGCGCTTTTCGAGCTCGTAGCGCACCATGACGTGCAGGCTGTAGGTGACCTCGTCGGCCTCGGTGCGGATGAGGGACGGCTCCGCCTTATTGATGGCGCGGTAGAATTCCTCCGCCGTGTGGCCGCTCAGCTCGGGGAACAACTCGCAGAGCTTCGGGAACACGAAGCCCGTGAAGGCGCGCGAGCGACCGAGCAGATTTTCATAGAAGCGGCTCTGGCTCTCGTGGATGCCCATGGAGACACCGCCGTCGAGCACCGTATAGGCGAGATCATCCGCGCTGCCGGTGTCATAGAGCGCGTGGCCGCCCTCGTGGATAACGGAGAACATCGAGGAGGCAAAATTCTCCTCCAAATAGTGCGTCGTGATGCGCTCGTCAAAGTGCGAACCGAGCGACGTCGTAAACGGATGCTCGGTCGTGGACAGACCGACATGGTCCAAATCGAGGCCCATCGTGCGCATCAGGTAGTCGGAAAGCTGCGCCTGCTTCTCCTCGGGAAAATGGCCGTGCAGCATCGCATCGTCGACCTGCGGCTTTTCTTTGATTTTTTTCAGGAGCGGCACGATGTGCTCGCGCAGCGTGGCGAAGAATTCGTCGCACTGCGCTATCGTCAGCCCATCCTCATACTCGCTGAGCCAGTAGTCATAGGGGTCCTTTTCCGGTGCGCAGTAGTGTGCGAAGCGGATGTTGGTCTCGAAAATTTTCTCAAGCACGGGCTCGAAGAGAGCAAAGTCGCTCGTCTCCTTCGCGCGGTGCCAGACGTCGTCGGCCTCGACAAGCAGCTGCTGGTAGGCGACGTACTCGTCCATCGGGATCTTCTGCATATTGCGGATGTCCTTGATGAGCAAAAACACCATGCGCTGCTGCTTTTCGTTGAGCCCGGACTTGTGCGCGTCGAGGAATTCGAGCAGCGCGACGGTCTCCCCGCCAGTCGTAAGCTTGTAGTGCTCCTCGCTCAAAATACTCATGGTCTGGCCGCGGTTCGCCGCCGTGCCCTTGGGCGCGGTGGTCGCGCCGTCGTAAAAGAGCAGGCCCATGGCGTGGCCGTAGGCCGCGAGCTTGGCCTGCAAAGCCATCAGGGACTTGATCGCTTCATCGAGAGTCATGATGATCTCCTCACTTTCTCTTTTTCTGTGAAAATATCATAGCATGAAAGGGGCTTGCTGCGCAAGGGGGACGCTGAGGTTCTCCCCCTGTGGCCGCGCAGAAGAGGGGGCATTCTCTCGCGTGAGAGAATGCCCCCTTGTACCCTCCAGGCGAACGCGAGGGGAGTTCCCCCCGACCCCCGACATTGGCAGTTTGCAGTTTGAAGATCTGCGCAGCCTGCGGAATCCACAACTCCGGCTGCAACGAGAGCCGCCACGACGGCATCCACACGTTCTATGTCTCCAAAAACTCCCACGTGCGTTACGTAGAAAAGCACTATGGCGAGGGCGACGGCAGCGGCACACGCGTGATGAACCCCACCACCATCGTCTACCTTGACGAAGGCGCGAGCATCCAGATGGAAACCGTACAGATCCGCGGCATCGACTCCACCGTGCGCAAGACGAAGATCGTCTGCGGCAAGGACGCCGAGGCTGTCGTCACGGAGCGCCTGCTCACCCACGGCAAGCAGCACGCCGAGAGCGACATGGAGATCGAACTCAACGGTGAAGATGCGCGCGGCCGCGTCATTTCCCGCTCCGTCGCGCAGGATGAATCGCAGCAGGTCTTCCACCCCGTGGTCGTCGGCAACAGCAGGTGCTTCGGCCATGTGCAGTGCGACTCGATCATCATGGGCAAGGCCAAGATCGAATCCATTCCCGCCATCACGGCGAATTCGACCGACGCACAGCTCATCCACGAGGCCGCCATCGGCAAGATCGCGGGCGACCAGCTCTTAAAGCTCCAGACGCTGGGGCTGACCGAGGAAGAGGCCGAGGACACGATCCTAAAGGGCTTTTTGGCGTAACATTTTATTGCATGAAAAAGGGAGGGGCCGCGCCCCTCCCTTTTCTATGATCGCGGGCATTAGAACCAGCCTTTTTCCATAGTAGCCCCCGCAAGCAGGAATATGATGCCGAACGGAAGAAAAATTGCTGCAAGAATGGGACTCGACGGAATGGCGGGCAGAAGCTTTTCCGCTTCGAGACACAGAAGGCCAACACCGCTGGAAATCGCGCCAATAATGAGCGTCGGCTTTGTCAGTCCGTATTTCTGAAATATGCCATACCACGGCGCTGTAATGTCAAACTTCTCAAAGGGCGCTGCACCGGTGCGGAGCATTTCTCTCTCATAAACGGTCCGCATGAATTGTCCGTCCCGCAGAACGCGGAAGAAAAGCGCAAGAGGCCCGATGCATGCGCTGACCGCAGCCTTAACTATGAAGTAAAATATCCATCCGATAACAGGAAGAATCAGAAACACCCGTGGGGTAAACTCGGTCAGCTTATACCAGCCAAAAGGCATACAGGCAAGAAACAGCGCGGACATCAGTACGCGGGCCGGCGGAATCTCAGGCGCATAAGCAGCGGCAATGACGACCAGAGACAGGAGCGCCAATACCGCAAAGAGCAGGCACGCTTTTTCGAGATTTCCTTTGATATGGAGCGCTTTTGAGACTGCGCATTCGGAACAGAGCGGCTTTGTATAGTACGACGCGCATTCCTTACAAAGTCCTCTGCCGCATTCCATGCAGGCAGCGACCGCATCGCGGTCAGGGTGATGGTAGCATTTCATGATTTGCTTCTCCTTCTATTTATTTTTCACCCAATTCCCCTCCGGAGAGAATTCCCCTCCGGAGGGTGGGCGAAAAACAAAAACGCCGTGCAGGACATAAGCCTACACAGCGTAAGAAGGTTCAACTTCCTGATGCATCACAAGCACTCGGGCAAAATACGAAAACTCCCCTTTACAAGAAAGGCCGGAATGTCGTATAATAACCCTTGCGGTGCGACCGTAAGGTCATTGTGTAGGTGGTAGTGACACCTGCGCAGGCATATGGGTGTTGGCGCACCCATATGCCGCCGCATTTTTGTTTTTCAATTGAATTATAGCAATATTCTCCATCGCTTTCAAGTCATTTTGCAAAAAAAGTGCAAAAGAAGCCCGACGCGTTTTGCGCAGCAAAACCTTGGCGGAGGGCGAATTCACTTCGCCCGAGCATTTTAATTTCCTGCTGGAATCCAAAAAAGAGGTCACAACTTACGTTGTGACCTCTTTTTGGGAGCGGGCGACGAGGCTCGCTTGCGGTGTTATCACACCGCGACACGCACAGCGGGCGACAAACGCCCCACTGGGGCGTTTTCTCGCTTCGCTCGCGCCCTGTTCGCCCCTCTGCCCGCTGGAGCCAAAAAATCGGCGCTTTTGCGCCGTACAAGCGTTTTGCGCAGCAAAACCTTGGCGGAGGGCGAATTCACTTCGCCCGAGCATTT
>ERZ773147.1761-NODE-1761-length-21357-cov-8.190780_pt1 | contig 21357 bp, 20 predicted proteins | sample MGYA00580851_ERZ773147 | MGnify/ENA primary metagenome ERZ773147 (study PRJEB29015, sample SAMEA2737818) | human gut metagenome | biome: human gut; feature: human-associated habitat; material: faeces | place: China | collected 2012 ... | reverse complement strand
TCGAAAACGGATTAAGATTCGCTATTCGTGAAGGTGGACGTACAGTAGGTTCAGGAGTAGTATCTGAAATTATTGCTTAATTTAAATTATGTAATATAGAAAAGGCAAGGGTTACAAGAAATTGTAAAACCTTGCTTTTTTTATTGACTTTTTTAGACTTTAATTATATACTATATGCGTACCAAAGAGCAAAAATTATAGTAATATTTGTAGAAAAAAGGAGAGTTCTTTTAATGAAGAATTTAAGAAAAATATCACTAATGTTAATACTTACAGTAGTTAGTATATTATTACTAGCAGTAAGTTCAAAAGCAACTACGAAAGTAAAAGTAACAGGAGATGTGTTGAACATAAGAAAAGGTCCTTCAACTAGTACAAAAGTTGTAGCAATGCTATCTAAAGGCGTAGAATGTGAATTGCTTGAAGAAGAGGGAGATTGGTACAAAGTTAAGTACAAAACATATACGGGATATGTAAGTAAAGAGTATGCAGAGATAATAGGTGAAACTAATAATACAGAAGAACCTAAAAACACTGAAACAAACACTGATAATAAAAATGATACGGATAACACTTCTAAAAATGAAGAGAACAATACAACTTCAGATACTAATATAGATGAAGATGTAAAAGTTGTATATAAAAAATTAAAACAAGATAGTGAGTTAAAAATTTTACCATTGGTTTATTCAAGCAATATCGAAAGCTTAAAAAAGAATGCTGAAATGATATTGTTAAGTGAAGTTAATGGATGGTCATATGTACAAACAGATTCTAACTGTGGATGGATAAGAACTGAATACTTAGAAGATTCAAGTACAACATCATCTAATAATGGGAACACTAATAGCACAGACAAGAATGAATATACAGAAAAAACAGGATATATAAATGAAAGCTCAGTTAATATGAGAAAAGGAGCTGGAACAAGTTATAGTATAGTAAAAGTATTATCATTAAATACTCAATTAACTATAACAGGTGAAGACGGAAAATGGTATCAGGTTAAGGTTGGAAATACTACTGGATATGTTTCAAAAGACTATGTATCAGATACAAAAACTACTACAACTAGAGGAAATAACACTTCTAGAACAGAAAACAATACTGAAAAAACTACTGCTAGTAATACAAAAGTAGAAAAAGTTTCTAATAATGAAAATACAACTAAATCAACTGAAAGTGTTAAAAAAGAACAGGTTGAAGCAATCAAAACAACAACTCAAAAGTCTAAACAAGAGACGACAAGTAAGAATGAAACAACAATTAAAAGTACAGACATTGTTGCATATGCCAAAAAATATTTAGGATATAAATATGTATATGGCGGTGATGGATCAAACGGAACATTTGACTGTTCAGGATTTACAATGTATGTATATAAACACTTTGGTATAAAACTTCCACATGCAGCAAGTAAACAATACAAATGTGGAAAAGGTACTCAAATTACTAAATATAGTGATTTACAAGTAGGGGATATTGTATTTTTAACAGATTATGAAACAGGTGTAGGAATAGGGCATTGTGGAATATATCTTGGAAATGATAACTTTATTCATGCATCAACAACTTGTTATGCTGTTGAAATATCTAGTTTTAAAACAATATATAAAGGTAGATTTTATTCTGGTTTAAGATTGATATAATTTATAGGGGCATTATAGAAAGGTTTAAATATGAGACCATTTTGTGTTGCCGCTATTGGAGTAATTTTAGGAATTATAATAGGGCTATACTTAAAAAGTATAGCTTTTTTCATATGTATAATGATAATAATTATTAGTATAATACTTAAGTTGAAAAATAAATTAAATTCTTGTGTGATAATAATTGGTATATGTTTTATAGTATTTTGTATTTATACATTGATGTTGGAAAATAATTACACAAAAATTACAAAGAAATATGATAAACAGTCAATAACTATACAAGGAATTGTTGTAACAAACGGAAATGAGAAGAAATATAAAACGCAATATGAAATACAAGTAATGAAAATACATAATAATAACACAGGAGAAACTGAAAAGAGAAACTTTAAAGTGTTATGTGATATAAAAGGCAAAAAAGATGAAATAGGACTGAAGTTTGGAGATGAAATAATATTTAGTTCAAAATTTGAGGCACCATACACAGAAAGAAATGAAGGAGGATTTGATTATAGTCAATATCTAAAAACGAAAAAGATTGCCGGCAGTGTAATGAGTAAAAGTGAAAATATAAGATTAGTGGGGCAAAACAAGATAAATATACTAGCGAGAATAACAAATGATTTAAAAAATGCTTTATTAAATAAAACATACAAGATTTTGCCTAAGGATGAAGCAGGACTGTGTGCAGCCTTATTATTAGGAGATAAAAGTAAGATAAACAATGATATAGAAAATAGTTTTAGAGAGGCGAGTTTGTCACATATGCTTGCTATTTCAGGAGCACATATATCATATATATTATTAGGAGTTTCAACTGTTTTATCATATCTAAAAATTCATAAAAGATGGGCTAAAACTTTTATATGTATGTTTTTACTATTTTTTATGTTTTTAGCAGGTGGATCACCGTCAATTGTTAGAGCTTGTATAATGGCAATTTTAAATTTAGTAGCTGAAATGTTATTTGAAAAATCAGATACATTTAACAATTTAGGCATAAGTGCATTTATAATATTACTTTTTAATCCATATGCTTTATTAGACATAAGCTTTCAACTTTCATTTGGTGGAACTATTGGAATAGTCACATTTGTAGAGCTATTATATAATATTAGATTAAAGAGAAAAGGAATAACTAAAAGAAAGGATCAAGAAGAAAAAAATGGAAAGATACAAGGAAGGAAATATAGTGAATTCACATACAAAATTTTAATATATATAGAGCAAACTACTATAATGTCACTAGCAGCAAACATAGTTATTACACCAATTATGCTTCATAATTTTAGTTCAATTTCATTAGTATTTATAATTTCAAATTTACTTGCTACACCTATAATGGGGATATGCTTAATTCTTGGAATGATTTTTTTAGTTTCTCTAATAATTACCCCATTAGCATATGTAGTGGCATTTTTATTAGGACCACTATTAAAAATATTTATTCTAGTTGCAAGTTTTTCAAGTAATATACCATTCTCAAAAATTTTAATGCCAACGCCAAAGATATGGCAAATTCTAATCTATTATTTAATCATTATAATATATTTTTTCAAAGACGATATTCAAAAAGTTTACCCAAAAATATTAGATAATTATAAGAAAATAATTATATTTTTAATAATTTTAACTTTATTACCTTATGGATTAGCAGTAATTCCAACAAATAAGTTAGAAATTCATTTTATAGATGTAGGACAAGGTGATAGTATGCTTATTATAACACCATCTAAAAAGAAAATTTTAGTGGATGGTGGAGGAAGTGAATTTGGCACATTTGATGTTGGAAAGCAAACATTACTACCATATTTATTAAACAAGTCAATTATAAGCATAGATTATCTTTTGTTTACACATTTTGACTCAGACCATTGCCAAGGTTTACTTACGGTGCTAGAGAGTATAAATGTAAAAAATGTAATTATAGGAGAACAGGGGAAAGAGTGTGAGAATTTTGAAAAATTTTCAGAACTTGTAAAGTTAAAACATACTAATAAGATTACTGTAAAAGCAGGAGATACAGTTACTATAGATAAAGAATGTAACTTTGAGATATTGTTTCCTGACACAGATTTGATAAAGCAGAACATCTTGAACAATAACTCAATAGTAGCAAAGTTTTGGTATAAAGATTATAGTGTATTACTTACAGGAGATATAGAAAAAATTGCTGAAGAAAAATTGATACGAAAATACAAGGATACGAAAAAACTAGAAGCTAATATACTAAAAGTTGCACATCATGGTTCAAAAAGTTCCTCGATACAGCAATTTCTAGATGAGGTGAAACCTGAAATAGCTCTTATTGGAGTTGGAGAAAAGAATACTTTTGGGCATCCAAATGACGGAGTATTAGAAAGGTTAGAAAATTTACGGTTGTGAAATTTATAGGACTGATTTATGTGGAGAGATAACTATTACTATAAAAAATAATAAAGTGAAGGTTAATAAAAAAATAGATATTGAAAAATAGCCCAAAAGTAGTATAATATATAGGAAAAATAGAAAAGGAAGCAAAAATATGTTATCAAAATATTCAAATCAAACAAATGGGATAAATGAAGAGGAAATACAAGAAGCAGCAAATGAAATAAAAAATGGAAACTTAGTATTATTCCCAACTGAGACTGTATATGGAATAGGAGCAAATGCTTTAGATGCAAATGCGGTAGAAAAGATATTTATAGCAAAAGGAAGAGCACAGGACAACCCTTTAATTGTTCATGTTTCAAATATCAAGATGGTGGAAGAGATAGTAGAAGAAATAACAGAATTAGAGAAAAAGCTAATAGAGAATTTTTGGCCGGGTCCACTTACAATAATATTTAAGCGCAAAAGCAATGAAATAATTCCTGATGTTGTAACAGCAAATCTAGATACAGTGGGAATTAGAATGCCTAGCAATTTGATTGCAAAAGAGTTAATAGAAAAATCCGGTGTGCCAATTGCAGCCCCAAGTGCAAATGTTTCTGGAAAGCCTAGCGGAACTAATGTTGAAGATATTATAGAAGAACTAGATGGAAAGGTTGCATATATATTAGATGGAGGTTCGACTGACATAGGATTAGAGTCAACAGTTATTAAAGTAGATGGAGATAACATCAATATATTAAGACCAGGCAAGATAACTAAAGAACAACTAGAAACAGTGGCAAATCAAGTTAAAGTTGATAAAAATGTATTAGGGCAAGTGCAAAAAGATGAAGTGGTAGCATCTCCGGGAATGAAGTATAAACACTACGCTCCAAATACAAAATGTATGATGGTATATAGTGAAGATGCAGATAAAATGATTAAAAAGATAAATGAAATAACTATGCAAAATGAGAATGTTCTAATTTTAGCAAAAGAGGAACACATGGACAAGTATATTGCAAGACATAAATGGAGCTTAGGAAATAGTTTAGAAGATGTTGCTAAAAATATATTTACATTTTTAAGAAGAGCAGATAAAGAAAATGTCGATTTAATAATTATTGAAGGAGTCGGCAGTAAAGGTTTAGGACTTGCGATTACAAATCGTTTGATTCGTGCATGTGCATATAATTATATTATTCTAAAAAATGAATAAAATTTCCAAAAAATCTCATACTAATATTAAATATTTAGAAAAGGACTGATATAGTATGAGAAAAGGATGGATTATTGCATTAGCTATATTTCTACTAATAATAAGTGTGGCTTTAGGAATTTCTGTATATAACAAAAATAAAACAGATAACACTAATATAGTAGATAATAAAAAGTTGGCAGAGGAAAATGAGATAAATAATGTGGTTCCTACAGCAGTAGTTGAAGAAAAAGTATCACCAAATGCTAAGGTAATACAAAAGCAATATTTTACTGGTTGTGATCATTTATTAAAAGAAACTAAAGATATACCGGAAAATTTAGTGAACAAAAATAAAGAAGAAGTAGAAAAGTATTATAAAGACTGGAATGTTGACAGTTTTTCAAAAAATGAAATTATAATATACAAAGAAGAAAGTGGTTTTTGCAATCAGCATTATTTAATTAAAGAACATAATGGTGTTTTAGGAGTTTACACAATAGATGGAAATGGAAAGATTACATTAAAAGAAGACACTGAAATTCAGACTATGTATTTACCAGAAGCAGATTTAGAAAAGGTAAAGCAGGGAATAGAAGCGGTTGGAAACATGGAACTAAATAGTGCATTAGAAGATTTTGAATAAAAAATAGATGAGATTATTTCTCATCTATTTTTAAGTTTTCTTTTTTTAGATATCCTTGTTTATAAAATGTAATGTAATACATAACAAGTGAAAATATAGTAGTAGCCAAAGCTAAATAATAAATCCATAAATCAAATTGTGGTAAAGGTGCTATAGAATTTGAAGGAATTTTAGCAATATTGTTCCAGTATGCAATTACAAATGAACATACAATTGCTATATAGAATAACACTGTTGCAAGTTTTCCAAACCATCTACTAGAAACAACTAGTTCTTTTCCGTAAAGGAAAGATGCACCTGCTATCATTGCTGCTTCTTTTAAAGCAACTACTATAATAATCCAAAATGGAATAACTCCTTTAAATGTAATTGTTAAAAGTACAGCTAGTTGAGTTGCTTTGTCGGCTAAAGGATCAATAAGTTTTCCAAAGTTTGTTATAAAATTAAATTTTCTAGCAATCCAACCATCTAAAATATCTGTTAGACCAGATACTGTTAAAAGTATAAGAGCTGTAATGTATTGGTTAACTACTATAAAATAAATTATAAAAGGTATTAGGAAAAACCTTGCAACTGTTAATATATTTGGAATATGCTTTGCCATAAAAATTATCTCCTATTTTCTTACATTAAATTTTAAATTATTTTCTTCTAAAGAAACTACTATAGTATCTCCATTTAATAGTTCTGAACGTAATATCATATCTGAAAGCTCATCTTCCAAATATCTTTGAATAGCTCTTCTCAATGGCCTTGCACCGTATTTAATATCAGTTCCTTTTTCTAACAAGAATTTTTTAGCATCTTCGGAAATTTCTAAAGTAATATTCTTATCAGCTAATACTTTTTTTGTATCGTCAAGCATTAAATTTACAATTTGTAATAATTGTTCATGATTTAATTGCTCAAATACAACAATTTCATCTACACGATTCAAAAATTCAGGTCTAAAAGTTTCTTTTAAGCTATCCATAACTTTATCTTGATTTATTCTTGTTCCACCAAAACCAATTGAATTTGTATTTTGATTAGAACCAGCGTTTGAAGTCATAATCATTATAGTATTTTCAAAACTTACAGTATTACCTTGACTATCTGTTAATCTTCCATCATCTAAAACCTGTAATAAAATATTAAATACATCAGGATGAGCTTTTTCAATTTCGTCTAGTAATACTATAGAATAAGGATTACGCTTTACTTTTTCTGTTAGTTGTCCTGCATCATCATAACCTACATAACCAGGAGGAGAACCAATTAGTTTTGATGTAGAATGTCCTTCCATGTATTCAGACATATCCACACGAATAATTGAGTTTTCGTTTCCAAACATTTCATAAGCAAGTGATTTAGCAAGTTCTGTTTTACCAACTCCTGTCGGACCAACAAATATAAATGATGGTGGTCTCTTTGTACTTTTTAAACCAGCACGATTACGACGTATTGCTCTTGAAACAGCTTCAACAGCAGTATCTTGACCAATTACTCTCTTGTGCAAATTAGCTTCTAAGTTTAGTAGTTTTTGAGTTTCAGCTTCAGTAATCTTCTTAACGGGAATCTTAGTCCAACTTTCAATAACTTCGGCAATATCTTGAACTGTTAAGTTTTTAAGTTTCATTTTTTCATTTAAACTATCAATTTGTTCCATTAAGCTACATTCTTTAGCTTTTAATTCAGCTGCTTTTTTATAATCTTCAGTTGAATCTGCAAGAGCGGCTTCTTCTTTTTCTTCTTGAACAGCTTTTAGTTGACCTTTTAATATCTCTAATTGATATAATTCTTTATTATTCAAGTTTATTCTTGAACAAGCTTCGTCTAAAATATCTATTGCTTTATCTGGTAAAAATCTGTCATGAATATATTTTTCAGACATAATAACAGCTTGTTTAATTACATCATTTGAAATTTTAACTTTGTGATAATCTTCATAATATTTTTTAATACCCTCTAAAATTCCTATAGAATCAGTAATAGAAGGCTCTTCAACTAAAACAGGTTGGAATCTTCTTTCTAGGGCGCTATCTTTTTCTATATACTTGCGATATTCTTTTAAAGTAGTTGTTCCAATCAACTGAATTTCACCATTAGAAAGTGATGGTTTTAAAATGTTTGCAGCATTCATAGAACGCTCTGCATCACCAGCACCAATAATATTATGAATTTCATCTATTACTAAAATTATATTTCCTAAAGCTTTACATTCTTCAATAATAGATTTCATACGAGCTTCAAATTGTCCTCTAAACTGTGTTCCTGCAACTATAGCTGTCATATCTAATAAATAAACTTCTTTATTTAACAATTTAGCAGGTACTTTACCATTTACAATTCTAATTGCTAAACCTTGAGCAATAGCTGTTTTACCAACTCCGGGTTCTCCAATTAAACAAGGGTTATTTTTGCTACGACGATTTAATATTTGAGTTATTCTTTGAATTTCTTTGTCTCTACCAATAACCATATCTAATTGACCATTTTTGGCTTTTTGAGTTAGGTTTGTACCATAAGCTTCCAATGCTTTTTTACGTTTATCTTTTTTCTTTTCTACTTTAACTTTCTTTTTCTCAGTTGAACTATTAGTAGATCCTTCTTGATTTTCTCCAAACATATTTGAAAAAATTGAACCTAATGGAATGGCAGCACCAAACATTGGAGAACCTTGCTCCATTTTTTCTAAATCTTCTGGATCCATATCATCTAATTGCTCAGAAAAAGAATCTAAGTCCATATTTTCTGCTAGATTACTAACAATATTTTCGATCTGTTTTGTCATATTATTCATATCTGTTTGACTCAAATTTTTTAAAGGATTTATTCCCTGCTTTTGAGCACATTCAAGGCAGTAGCCTTTAGATATAGCCTTACCGTCTTTATCTTTTGCATTTAGGAAAATAACTGCGGGATTTTTCCCACATACTGAACATAATTCCATAAATTTTATATAAACTCCATTTCTTTATTGTCTAAAAATACATAATATATAATACAGCAAAATTAAGGATAAGTCAATGTTTAATCTATCTAATTAAAAAAATATAAAAAACACTAGATTTTTAGTAAAAAATAGGGTAATATATAAGAAGAAAAGTTAAAGGAGCAAAAAAATGAAAAATCAGAAACTTATATTTATTTTAGTAGGAGCATTTTGTGTATTAGCATTAATAGCAGGTATATATGCACAGTTTTTTGTAGGAAGTTCAAACAATAATAATATACAAAATCCAGATAACAGTATAAATAATGAGATAAAGCCTAAAACACAGGAAGAAATAAAATCACAATTGAACAGCTTATTTACAAATGAAATTATATCTAATGACTATGATGAAACTAATTTACAAAAAAGAGATGCATCAAAAGGTATAGTTTATTCAGCATATGATATTCAAAAACAAGAAGGAAATTATGAGTTGGATGTTCATTTGCCAGTAATAAATATTAAGGATAGTGTGGCTACTGATTTTAATAAAATGACACAATCTATTTTTGCAAATAAAGCATCAGATATATTAAACAACAAATATACAGAAAAGGTAATATATAGTGTAGACTATATTTCATATGTAAATGATAATATCCTATCATTAGTAATTAAATCTACATTAAAGCAAGGAAATAACCCACAGAGAGTAATTATTCAAGCATATAATTATAACCTAGAAACAGGAGAGAAAGTACAACTAGTAGATGTTTTAGCAAAGAGAAATATAATTCAGAGCGATTGTCAAAATAAAATACATGAGATAGTTACTAAAGCACAAGAGGAAGCACAAGTATTAGTGCAATCTGGATATACAGTATATAATAGAAATCTATCAGATAGTATGTATCAAATTTCTAATATATCAACATTTTTCTTAGGAAAAAATGAAGAATTATATATAATTTTTGCATATGGAAACCAAAACTTCACTTCAGAAATGGATGTTGTATTATACGAATAATGAGAGGAAATATTAAATGGCAAAAAAGCTGCTTATAACAGAAAAACCATCTGTTGCTACTGAGTTTGCAAAAGTGCTAAAATGTGGTGGCAATAGAAAGGACGGATATATTGAGTCAGATACTTGGATTATTACATGGTGTGTAGGCCATTTAGTAACAATGAGTTATCCGGAAAAGTATGATGAAAATTTAAAGTTCTGGAGATTAGATACGTTACCATTTATGCCAAAAGAATATAAATACGAAGTAATACCAAGTGTTGAAAAACAATTTAACATAGTAAAAAGCCTACTTCAAAGAGAAGATGTAGGCTGTATTTATGTTGCTACTGACTCTGGACGTGAAGGAGAATACATATATAGATTAGTAGAAAAACAAGTGGGCGTGGCAGATAAGACAAGAAAAAGAGTATGGATAGATTCACAAACAGAAGAAGAAATAAATAGAGGAATAAAAGAAGCAAAAGATTTATCAGAGTATGATAGTTTGTGTGATTCTGCTTATTTAAGGGCTAAAGAAGATTATCTAATAGGAATAAATTTCTCAAGACTTTTATCAATTATATATGGTAGAAGAATGGCAAAAGATTTAGGTGAAGAAAAAATATCTATTTCAGTTGGTAGAGTGATGACATGTGTACTAGGAATGGTAGTACAAAGAGAAAGAGAAATTAGAAACTTTGTTAAGACTCCGTATTATAGAGTTATAGGAACATTTGGAGAAGAAAGCTCATCATTCACTGCCGAGTGGAAAGTTACAGAAAAATCAAAAATGTGGGAATCTCCAAAACTATATAATGAAAATGGCTTTAAGAAAGAAAATGAAGCAAAAGATTTCATTATGTCGTTAAAAGATAAAAAAGCAATAATAACAGAAGTAAAAAAATCTAAAACAAAAGAAAATGCACCACTATTGTTCAACTTAGCAGAAATTCAAAATGAAGCAACTAAAAGATTTAAAATAAAACCAGATCAAACACTAGAAATAATACAAAATTTATATGAAAAGAAACTGGTAACATATCCAAGAACTGATGCGAGAGTTTTATCAACTGCAGTTGCAAAAGTAATTTCTAAAAATTTAAATGGATTAGCAAAAGGCTTTAAAGACGAGGAAATACAAGGATATATAAAGAAGATGGTAGATGAAAAATATTCTACTGACTTAATAAAAACAAAATATGTAAATGATAGCAAAATAACAGATCACTATGCAATTATTCCAACAGGTCAAGGATTTGAAAATTATGATGCTTTACCAGATTTACAAAAGCAAATGTATAAGGTAATAGTAAAAAGATTTTTAAGTATATTTTATCCACCAGCAGAATACAGTAAAATATCTGTAACAATAGAAGTTGAAAATGAGCAATTTTCAGCCAGTGGAAGAGTGTGCGAAAAATTAGGGTATTTAGAAGTGGCTAAAAATGAGCCTAAGAAAGAAAACGCAGAAGAACAACCAGAAGAGCAAAATAGCTTAGAAATATTAAGAAGCTTAAAAAAAGGAGAAGAAATAGGAGTACTAAATTATGAAACTAAAACTTCAGAAACTTCTCCACCTAGTAGATACAATTCGGGCTCAATGATACTTGCAATGGAAAATGCAGGAAAGCTAATTGAAGAGGAAGAATTAAGGGAGCAAATTAAAGGAGCAGGAATTGGCACAAGCGCAACAAGAGCAGAAATTATGAAAAAGCTAGAAAGAATAGGATATATTGCAATAAATACTAAAACGCAAATTATAACACCTACTGAAAAAGGAGAAAAAATATATGATATAGTATTTATGTCTATGCCAGATATGCTGAATCCAAGACTAACAGCAAGTTGGGAGAAAGGACTTGAAATGGTATCAAGTAAGCAGATTGAACCAAATGAGTTTATGACAAAACTAGAAGCATACATAAACAGTAAAATTGATAAATTAGTTGTAAGAAGATAGAGAACTTTGAAATTCCAAGGCTCTCTATTTTTATAACATTCACACTTTATGCAAACTAGACATAATATATAGCAAAAATAAGATAGAAAGGGTGAATAAAATGTCTAGTTACATAATAGAAGGAGGCAGAAAGTTAGAAGGAGAAGTTACAGTATCAGGCTCAAAAAATGCCTCTTTACCAATTATAGCAGCCAGCATACTAAATTTAGGAACCACAAGACTATACAATATTCCAAATATACATGATACACAAATCACCTTAGAAATATTAAAATATTTAGGGTGCAAAGTAAAAAGGCACAATGGAAAAATAGAAATAAATAGTAAGAAAATTAACAAAAAAGAGATTCCGGAACATTTAATGAGTCAAATGAGGTCTACAGTTGTACTCGCAGGAGCAATACTGGGCAGATTTAAAGAAGCAAAGTTTTCTTATCCGGGAGGATGTGATATTGGTGCAAGACCAATAGATTTGCATTTGTCAGCATTTAAAAAATTAGGAGTTAATATTACTGAAGATTCTGGGTTTATTATATGTAAAGCCGACAAAATAATAGGAACAAATATTGACTTAGATTTCCCAAGTGTAGGTGCAACAGAAAACATTATACTTGCTTCAATATATGCAGAAGGAATTACACAGATAACAAATGCAGCTATGGAACCAGAAATTGTGGATTTAGCAAAATGTTTAAACAAAATGGGAGCTAAAATTGCTGGAGCAGGAACTAATATCATAAAAATTACAGGAGTACAAAAGTTAAAAGATATTGGATACAAAGTTATGCAAGATAGAATTGAAGCAGGAACTTTGTTGTGTGCAGGAGCAATTACAGGTGGAAATATCTGCTTAAATTATAGAACACCAGAACATATTACACCAATATTAAATAAATTAGAAGAAGCAGGTTGTGACATAAATATAGAGAAAAATAAAGTGTATATGCAGGCACCAAAAAAGATGAAAGCTGTAGATATTAAGACAATGCCATATCCAGGATTTCCAACTGATATGCAATCAATATTTGCTAGTATTTTAACTACTGCTAAAGGAACCTCAGTAATTGTAGAAAATATATTTGAAAATAGATATAGATATACAGCTGAACTTAATAAAATGGGAGCTAAAATTACTACCGAGGGAAAAACCGCAGTAATAAAAGGTGTAAAAAAATTGTCAGGTGCAACAGTGAAAAGTACGGACTTAAGAGGTGGAGCTTGTATGGTGTTAGCAGGTTTGTCTGCAAAAGGAATTACAACAGTAACTAATGTAGAATATATTTTAAGAGGATATGAAAATTTGGATAAAAAATTAAATAGTCTAGGAGCTAAAATTACAATACAGAAAGATTAAAAATATTGTAAAAGTACTAGATTTATTGTATATAAATATGATAAAATAGGTACGTGAAATATGGTATATAAACCATAATTTACGTATCTATTACAGTTGTAGGACTTTTAGAAAAAAATAAGAAGGTGATAAAAGATGGCGAAAAAAATTAAAGAAAAACCAACCCAAAGCACTAATATTGATTTGGACAATGAAATCATTATTGGTATTAAAACTTTGCCTGAAATAGAACCTAAGAAAAAAAACAAAAAGAAGACAACAACTAAAAAAAGTAAAAATGTAAAAAAAGCTAAAGCAACTACAAAATCTAAAAAAGGTGAATTTGAATTTAAATTAGGAATTGAAGATGAAGAGATAAAAACAAAGAAAAAAACGCCTAAAAAATTGACTAAAAAACAAGAAATGGCTAAAAAAAAGAGAAAGGCTATATTTCGACTAATAAAGTGGACAAGTCTTATTTTGATTTTAATAGGTGGAGGAATATATTTCTTGTTGTCTCCATTTTTCAATATAAAAAATATTGAAATAGTTGGAAACCAAAAGCTTACTAATGAAGAAATAATTAGTTTATCACAAGTACAAAAAGATGAAAATACATTTAAGTTAGTAAAAAGCAAAGTTCAAAAAAATATAAAACAAAATGCATATGTGGAAAATGTAAAAGTAAAAAGAAATCTACCAGATACTATTACAATTGAAATAGAAGAAAGAACTCCTACATATATGATTACATTTGCAAACGCATATGCTTACATAAATAATCAAGGATACTTTTTAGAAATTTCAAAAGACAAATTAGAATTACCAATATTAACGGGATTTTTAACTAAAGAGGAAGATATACAAGAAGGAAATAGATTGTGCGTAGAAGATTTACAAAGATTAGACGAAGTATTACAAATTATGAAGTCAGCTACAAGTAATGAGATTGCTAGTTTAGTAACAAAAATAAATATAGCAAATAAGCAAAATTATATACTAGAATTAAAAGATGAGAAAAAGACTGTACAAATGGGAGATACTTCAAATTTAAGTACAAAAATGTTATATATAAAAAGTATATTAGAGCAAAACAAAAAAATAGAAGGAGAAATTTTAGTTAATACAGATTTGAATAATAAAGGCGCAATATTTAGAAAAAAAGTGTAAGGAGGCAAAAATGAATAAAAAACAAATAGCTATTACATTAGGTATAATGTGTTTTATATTAACAGTTGCCATATGTGTTCAACTAAAAACTGTTGAAAATACAACATCAACTGTATCACAATCACTTAAAGAAAATGGATTAAGAGATGAAGTACTGAAATGGAAAGAAAGATATGACAATGCTTATGAGGAACTTACGAAATCAAACAAAGACCTTGAAGAAATAAGAAAAAGTGCAACTCAAAATGATACAAAATCACAGGCAAAACAGGAAGAAATCGAAAAGAATAATATGCTACTTGGCTTACAAGAGGTAAAAGGAGAAGGATTATTAATAAAATTAGCAGATAATAATACTGGAATTTTAAAAAATGGGAGTGAAGCTCTAGATCCAAGTTCACAAATAGTTCATTATGACGATTTAATTGAAGTAATAAATGCTCTCAACAACGCAGGGGCAGAAGCAATATCAGTAAATGGACAGAGAATAGTTCAAACGACTGCAATAACTTGTGAAGGAAATGTAATTAAAATAAATGGACAAAGAGTAAGCTCACCATTTACAATAAAAGCAATAGGTTCACAAGGTTTGTTATATGGCTCACTTACAATGATAGGAGGATATCTATACATATTAGATGAAGCTGGGGTTATAGTTGAGACTACTCAATCAGATAATTTGACAGTTGAAAAGTATACTGGAGTTATTAGTTATAAATACATGAAAAATGAAAAATAGAGGTGAAAAAAGCTTTGGATAAAGAGATGAAAAACAGAGTTATAATGACTATGATTATTTGTGGGGTATGTTTAGTACTATTTGCTGTAATGTTTATGCAATTCAGAACTATTGAAGAAACAGATATCACGGAAATTGAAAACATGAGAGAAGCTGAACTGAGAACAGCAATTTCAGAATGGAAAAGCAAATATGAGGAAACTGCAAAACAATTAGAAGCCAATCAAAAATCGATTGACGAATATCAGCAAAAAATAGAACAAAATGGAGAAGCGTCAGAACTAGTAGATAAAGATTTAGAAGAATCAAATATGATATTGGGAAAAACAGACGTATATGGTGAAGGCGTAATAATAACATTATCAAGCACAAATGAGAGAGATGTTAAGTATCGTGACTTATTAGAACTTATAAATGAACTAAGATATGCGGGGGCAGAGGCAATATCTATAAATGATGTTAGAATACTTGGTTCTACATATGTTGCTCAACCTGATGGAGTGTTGATGTTGATAAAAGGACAAAGAATAACATCTCCATATGTAATAAAAGCTATAGGAAATCAAACTTATTTATCAAGTATGCTAAACTTAAAAGATAGTGGTTATATTGATAAAGCAAAAGCTGTTGGATTAAACGTTAAATTAGAAACAGGGAAGAATATAAAAATCTTAAAGTATAGTGGAGAAATGGAAATAAAATATATGAAGGAAGGAGCAAACAAGCCATGATTTTTATTGCAATTGTAATTGGATGTATTTTAGGAGCAGTTATAGGAATTTATGCTCCAATAGTTCCATATACATACTCAGGGTATTTAGCTATTGCTATTATTGCAGCATTGGATTCTGTATTTGGAGGGATCTCATCAACATTAAAAAAGAATTTTGATTTAAAAATATTTGTAACAGGATTTTTTGGAAATGCAATTTTATCAATACTACTTACTTACTTAGGGCAAAAACTAAATGTAGATATTTACCTCGCAGCAATAGTTGTGTTTGTAGGAAGAATGTTTAATAATTTAGCTATAATTAGACGTTACTATTTGGAAAAATGGGACAAAAAGACGACACAAAAAAACAATGTTTCATAATTGTTACGAAAATATTACAAAATTATTACAAATCTATTGACATTTTTGAAAAAATGTAATATTCTTTAGGCATAAAAAACAGATGACAAACAATCTTTAAGAGAAGCAAAATTGGAGGAATGAACCTTGGCAATTGGAGATATAATTGTTGGAATTGATATAGGGACTTCAAAGGTTAGTTTAGTAATTGGAGAGGTTAACAATTTTAATCAAATTGAAGTCATTTGTACAGCTACTCATAAATGTAGTGGAATAAAAAAAGGAAAAATTATAGATGAAAATGAAATAGCAAGTTCTATACATCATTTAATTAAAGACGCAGAGGAAGAAGCTGACATAAAAATAAATTCTGCTTATGTTACTATACCAGGAAAATATATTACTATAGTACAAAATAGTATAGTAAAAGAAGCAAAAGATAGATATGCTGGAATTTCTGCTAAAGATGTCGTATCGGCTATAATGCAAGTAAAAGATATAGATGTACCGGAAGGAAAACAAATTATTGATGTTGTAGAAAGCCAATTTATTTTAGAAAATGGAAGAAATGTTTCAGATCCAGTTGGAAGTCTAAGTGGAAGTTTTACATTAAAAGCAGAGGTTATTTTAGCAGATAAAGAATATATGAAACAAATTGCTTCTATATTTAAAAAAGCTGACTTAGATATTGATGGCTTAGTACCAATAACATTAGCACAAAGAACATTAGCACTTGATGCAAATGAATTAAATGACAGTGTAATGTTATTAGATATTGGAGCTGGAAATACAGAAATTGGTGTGTTTAATGGAACAAGTTTCGTCTATACCAACACAATACCTTTAGGAGGAGACAACATTACAAATGACATCGCATTGGTGTTAAATATTAGTGAGGAAGAAGCAGAAAAACTAAAAAAACAATATGGTTTAGCTTTAAAATCATTTATAGATAATGATAACGAAATTTTACTTACTACTTGTAAAGATGAAAATAGTAAAAGAGTAATTAAAAGTTCACAATTAATTGAAATTATGGAAGCAAGAATAGAAGAAATCTTTGCATTAGTTAATAAAGACATTACTGCACAGGGAATCAAGTCAAAGATCAACAATGTTATTTTAACAGGACAGGGAATTACTAACATTAGTAAAAGTGATGTTGCTGGAAAAATCACACTAAATATTCCGGTAAAAATAGCAACAGGAAGATTGATTAGTGTAGTAAGACCAGAATACAGAACAGCATATGCATTAGTTAAATATGTGGCTTCAAGACCATTTGCAAAAACTGTTGGAAGTAGTATAGACAATAACTCAAATGAAAACATTTTAAAAAACATTATGGAAAAAATTAAAGAATTCTTTTATTCATAGATTTTAATTTTAAATATATATTAAGGTAAGAATTAGGAGGAATGAACAATATGTTAATGGATAATAACAGTGAAGAAAACACAATGTTAGATGGAACTGCTACTATCAAAGTAATTGGTGTAGGAGGAGCAGGAAATAATGCTGTAAATAGAATGGTTGAATCTGGCATTAGAAACGTAGAATTTATTGCAGTAAATACAGATAGACAAGCTTTACTACTTTCAAAAGCAGCATCTAAAATACATAAAGAATAGGAGAAAGACATGGCTGATATTATTACTGCAATAAAAGATGATCCTGGGTTTTGTGTTACTGTTCTTGCGGCATTTCTGGCATTCATCGGTATCCTCTGCGCAGCCGATTTGAAAACGTCAAAGGGCATCAAATTGGCTGTTAGCGCGGGTATAGTATGTGCCGCAGTTATAGGAGTTGCGATTATATACTTTAAAATACATTCGCCGCAGCCTCCTACACCAACTTCTGCTGTACTTGAGTCGCCAACGCCTACACCTGCGTTCGCACAAACACCAACGCCAGTTCCTTCAACACAGCCCCCGAAATCTGTGCCAAGTGAGGCGGATCTTGCGGGTTGCGATGAACGACTGCAATTCCCGAGCAGTTACCTGCCGGACTATGAAACAAAAGTCGTGAAATCGCACTCTGGAAACGGAGTATATCTGAGACTTGCGCCTACAAGTCTCAGAATAAGGATCTGCACAATCCCTGATGATACGGAAGTTCGGGTGATTGCCGAGGAGAACGGATATTCTCTGGCTATAGTGGCTGATGGGCTTGCCGGGTGGATCACTTCGGACAGACTTGTAGACAAATAGAAAGCAAGAGGTCGACATTGTTGTCGGCCTCTTGCCGTTTCATCCCCACGGGATATTATTTCAACTCCAATGGATTATTCCAACAATCTCTTAAAGGAAATATAATTATTCCAATAGGGGTGATTTATTTGAGCACAAAAACGGACGTCAGAAAAATAGTAGGAAAGAACCTATACAAATATAGAAGCGAGCGAAACCTTTCTCAAGTACAGGTCGCGGAGATAGTTGGTCTTAGTGCTCCTTTTTATGCGAACATAGAACGGGGTGCAAAAGGACTGAGCTTATACTCCCTGCGTGAGCTTGCCAATGCATTGGGAGTCAGTACAGACTATTTGTTGTTTGATGACAGACCTGGCAATGAGCTCAAAAATGTAGAAGCCCTGCTTAGAGGGCAACCTGCCCATACAGTCGTAGCGATAGAGAAAATGATTGCCTTGCATCTGGAGGATATTGAGCAAAGCAAAAACGATGCATGAGCAGCTGTGACGGAGATTGCGAGGTCAATTTATGAGACTGGACACACACCAAGCTCAAGTCATTGCAGAAATATACAATAAAATGTACAAGCAGCTCTTAGCATATGCACGCAGTTCTCTTGACCAAGAATACCTCGTGGAAGAATCTGTACAAGATACATTTAGAATTGCCTGCGCAAAATATGATGAATTCATCAGCAGTCCAAATCCGGAGGGTTGGCTTATAATAACGCTGAAGAACATAATAAGAAATATGCGGCGTGAACAGGCGAAACTAAACCGGATGTTTGTAAAGGCAATGGCTTCAGGCAATGAAGTATACTCAGAATCATACATAATTGCTGCGGCGGCAGATAAAAACATTGAAAAAGCAGAGACAAATCTATATTTTTCTGGTATGCTTACAAAAGATGAATACTTTTTACTTACACTGGTAGCAATGCATGGATACAGTACAGCAGAAGCGGCACGTGTATTTGATATCACGGCCGAGGCTTGCAAGAAACGTGTTCAACGCATAAAGCAAAAGCTGAAAAAGTTATTAGATGAAAACATCTGACCGGCTTGACTTCCGATACGTCTGTAAGTAAAGGAGGAAAAAATGTCCACTAGTACACGAGACTTTTCGCACCTTGATAAGCTCAGCACCGAGGAGCTGCAGGAAATATTACGTCAAGATTCGTTGTTAGATGATGACTCGTCTGATATTGATACGATCTTATATATAACCGACCTGCTTGCCAAACGCTCAGATTCATCAAATAATAGCAAGGATGTAGAGGCCGCATGGAAATCCTTCAAGGAGAACTATTATCCGTACATCTCTGATCCAGAGCCGTTATACAGCTTCGATTCTCCGGAAGATAAAGTCGTAAAGGCAAAACCGCGCCGTCCCAGCCGTGTAATGAAAACGCTGAGTGTTGCTGCTGTCCTCGCAGTCGTAATCATCTCCGGCAGTGTGACGGCAAGTGCATTCGGCTACAACCTCTGGGGTGCTGTCGCTGAATGGACACGGGATACCTTCGGATTTACGCAGAGCAGCCAGAACAATGGAACATATCCGTTTGAAAATCTGAGAGATGCTCTTGATGCTTATGATATCGACGAACCTATCGTTCCGCAGTGGATACCTGACGGGTACGGGGAGGACACAGTCCAAGCTGCTGAAACACCTGACAGCAAAATTATTTCGTCCAGCTGCAAAAGTGCCTCTGGCGAGATTAAAATTGAAGTAAAAGCGTTTTATAATTATGAAAGTAAGCATAGAGTGTACGAAATTCTTGAAGACGGTGTCGAAAAGTATTCTTCCAACGGAATTGATTTTTATATCATGAAGAATGACGAATTTACGAGAGTTTCCTGGGCTGCTGGCAATAATGAATGTTCCATCATCTGTTCTCTTAAACCCAAAGAAATCTATAGGATGGTTGACTCCATTTTTTGATAAAAATATTTAATAGTTATTCATATTTGTATCAGCCTGAGAAGTTGACTTTCAAGTCGATTTCGCATATAATAAACATGGTTGATGGGCGTCATCCCATCGGTGCAGCTGACATCTTCAATCCGAAATCAATGCAGCAGAAGTGGTATTCCACGAAGGAGCTGTAAGTTGGCGGGCAACGATAAAACCCGAAAGGAATGCAGCAGAAGCGGCTATCCGCGAAGGAGCTGTAAGTTGGCGGACAACGATAAAATCAGCTTTAATAAAGAGAGGCGCATGGCACTGCGGTGTTATAGCCTCTCTTTATACGTAATAGGCAATAAGAACAGAGAGACGAGTTTAAATGGAAAACAAAGAGATATTAAAAGAACTTTTCCGCTGCGCTGAACTATATCATGAGAACCTTGAGGGGCGCAGTATACTTTTAATAAGCTCGAATAACAGTCTAAATCGGATTTCCACGGTCGAAGCTGCCTTTGGGCCGAGTAATTTTCTCCATCTAACAGGTGTTAAATTTGAAAAAGGTGCGGAGATTTCGCCAAGCGTCTTTTATAGTCGTTGCCTCAACCGGCGTTTAAGTGCGTCTCAGTTCATTTTAGCTGAAGATGGAACGACCGAACTTAAACTGAGCGTCTTGCCAGAAATATTTGGATCAAAGCATTTGTCTGCAAAAATGATAGGGGACTTCCACGATAGACGTCAGGCGCTTTTTATAGATAAACTAGCCGGAAACATACGGTGCTGTGTCGGTCTTGTTTTTAATAGTGACCAGAAAGTATATGTGCCGAACACAGTGCTCAGAACAGATATGAGAGATTCAATAGAAAACCAGCAGCGTATTATTCTCACGTACCGCAAAAGCATAGATGACGACCAATATTCGGAATTGGTATATAAAGCGAAGAACATCAGCTGGAGTAGGGTATCTCTGCCATCTGAGTTTTCTTACATAAACCTGCCAGAGGAATAAGCAAGTTTAAAATAGAATATCTCCTAAGAATGTCTGCTTTACGGCAGGCATTTTTTTATGGGCAAAAATTTGAAAAAAAGCAGGGACTGTATGTCCCCAAATCAAATGCTCCAGACATATATAAAATAGATGCGAATCCCGTCGAATAATGTCAATCAGGAGGAAGGTGGAACCGATGGGCTGACAGACAATTGAATACGGTC
>ERZ773147.1754-NODE-1754-length-21451-cov-9.537156_pt1 | contig 21451 bp, 21 predicted proteins | sample MGYA00580851_ERZ773147 | MGnify/ENA primary metagenome ERZ773147 (study PRJEB29015, sample SAMEA2737818) | human gut metagenome | biome: human gut; feature: human-associated habitat; material: faeces | place: China | collected 2012 ... | reverse complement strand
AGGCAGTTAATTTTGGAAACTATATTCCACAAATATCATATATGCATATAGATGACACATATGAGAAATGTTACGGCTATACGCAGGGCATGAAGGAGAATGACGGTTATTCCGGGAGTTCCTCCGCAAAGGGAACTGATGCCGGACGGCAGAAAAAGGCAAGGCAGAAGGAACTGCTGGAAGAATATTTGGAAAAGCGGGCGCAGATGAAGGAATTTCAGCAGGAGGCGTTGGAAGAAAAGATTGCAAAGCAGGAATTGGAGAGGAGCAGGCTGACAAAGGCATGGAGCAGTAAGAGGCAGATGGCGATGGCTTCCAATGCTTATGACGCAAATGTTATGACGGAAACCGCGACAGGCAGTGAGGTATAGTGTAATGAATGGTGTATCATTATCAAACCAAGTAATCCATTGGAATCCGAAGAAATTTGCCGTGAAGCAGAATTTCAATAAAGTTATCAAGGAAAATGAAAAAGTTTTCAATGATTATTACTGAAAGAGTAATAAAGCTGAAGGCGTGGACTGCTTTGGGAGGACGATTGACCTGACTTCGCTTATCAACAAGCCGGACGGATATCTGCAGGGGAGCAACGGAGGGGAGAAACAGCAATCTTGCTGAAAAGAAGTTTACCCTGGCAAGGGGTGGTACGCTTACCTGCTCGAGCAGGCAGTTACATAAAAACAACTTTGCAGTGGACTGTCTAAAATGGCAGGATTAGTAAATGGTCAATCATACGAGGAGAAAAATGTATGTCAATTAGTATTTCCAATTATCCTGTACATTTGCAGGATGGCTTTAAACCTAATAGAGAATGTTTGAAATCTCAGGGAAGTCAAAGTGAATACCAGAAAGTATTTCATAGGGATTCCTTAGAAGTTTCCCAATTATCGAAAAACAGGGAAATCTTAATGGATAAAATTAAGCATACAGTGGTGCAGTCGGCGGCATCACTCAGCGATATGAGAGCTGGAATATTAAAGGAAATCAGGGAAGAAAATAAAGGATATAAAGAACGTTTATATGAAGAGACCGGAGAGATTAAATATCTTGGACATGTGGAAGTTTTAGTACAGTTAAGCGGTTTTTAAGAGTGGATGCAATGGAGTTACATGAAGTTGGAGTGTATTAAAAAAATGAATTTGACGATGTGAAAAAGATCGAAATATGGTAAGATAAAATAAAAAAGGAAAGGGAGGAAAGGGATGTATTGTAAAAAGTGCGGAAATGAGATCAGTGACGGAGCAAAATTCTGTAAGTTTTGTGGTGCAGTGCAGGAAACCCAGGTAGCAGGATCATTCCAAAAGCTGCAGAATGTTGATCCGGTAAAAGAGGCTGAACAGCAGCGGCAAAGAGAACGGTTAGATCAGCAGATTGTCAGTCTGGAATCTGAAAGAAAAGCTTTGGAAGAGAAAATCAAGGAAGATCTGCTAAGATTGAGTCAGAAAGTGGTGCTGCCAGCAACGGACTTGCAGCAGAAAAAGTGTCCGAATTGCGGAGGAATGGTAGCAGGAGCAAGATTTTGTCCCAAATGCGGTTATGATCTGAACAGTATAAAAGAAAAGTAAGGGAGGGAAAAATATGTCTTACGATGATATGCCACAGAAGCAGGCAAGGATAGAAGCTCTTAGAGAAGAAAAGGGCAGGTTACAGAAAGTGAGACAGACGATTGCTTTTTATGAAGCAAATGCAGCGAGTGGAAAGGTAAAAAAAGCAGTTCTCCCACAAATGGCACAGCAGATTCAGCCGGCAGAGGGGGCGAAATACAGTACCAGCGGTGCAGGAAAAGCTCTTGACCGGGGACTTATGAGATGGATTTTGGGAGGTGGCAGCATTCTGTTGGTTTTACTTTCTTTTGTTTTTCTCACTTTCTATAGAAAATATTATAAAAGTCATAACACATAATTTGAATAGATTTTATTCAAACTTGTGCTATGCCTTTTTCATTTAATGTGATTAGATTATTAACTTTCGTATTCAAATAATTTGGCAATCAACATTTTTTCCACGTGTCTTATAATCTTCCATGTCTTTGAGCACAAACATTGGTGGTTTCTTAACATCATTATTCGGAACAGAACGGATAGGGAACATCCACACCTTTCGATCTTGTCCATCCTCTCCTGGTTGTGTATCAACATAAGGTTTTGTGATAAGTTCTATTCTTCCGCAGTATATGTATTCGCCAGCATCCATAACCTCAAACAGATGGATATCAACTCCATTACGACCATAATTTGCAAAAGTCGCATTCTGGGCCCAGTTAATGTCCTGATCACCGTTTTTACCCATACCTGTATAATGGAGAATTCCACCTATCCATTTATCATGATAAATGCCTTTGGTATAATCAGTAATCAACACCAATATATTAGTAGTTTTTGAGCGACGCATGCCACCCATATTGCCGCACTTAAAAGTATCAACAATATCTGAATTCTTTAATATTTGTCTAATGCTCAAACCTGGATTAAACATTGCGCCTCCTTACTCTGGTTCTGATAGCCTCTTATCTCCCCAGACATAATCTTCGTTATATTTGTCTTTCATCAATAAAAGCAATGCCGCAAGATATTCCATGTACATCTGATATCTTACATCCGGCTGCGGATGAATCATCCACTCTTCACCGGAACAATCTCCTGCTTTCTCAAGTCTTTCATATTTTCGAATGTATCGCATTAAGCTATCACGCTCTTTTATCATTTCTTGATAAGAAGCGTTTTTAAACTGCTCCGCATACATCTCAGGATTAAGCATCATAGACGTTAATCTACTCTACTTTAAGCCTAATCTCATAACTTCTTCACAAACCTGAAGAAATTTCTCATATAATTCTCCATAGTTCACGTAAGTCTTATGAGTTGCATAGAATACTGCAGTGTTCACCTTTTTATTTCCAATCTGCTCATATCGTAATGGTTTGATCTGAATTTCCTTTAAATGAGGATATCTATCCTCTTCAATACCCATGATGATATTTCCATTCTCAGGAAGGTAGTATATCGATACAACCCACCAATTCATGTAAGGTGCCGCACTTGGAGTACCTTGCCCATACTGTGCTTTAAAATCTGCCCCATCACAATTCGGTCTTTTCTTAAACCCATATGGAACCTTTGAACCTTGTGCTTTTTTTGATTCAGCATTTCGAGTTGCCTGCTCAATAAAATGTGTATATGCATTTTCAAAGGCCTTAGCAGAAACCATCTGACTCAATTCGCTTGTATGATTAGCCTGACCAGACTTCTGAATTTCAAATGATACAAGGCGTTTAACTTCACCAATACACTCATCGATTGTTTCCAGATAATAGAACCAAGTGCCATCTTTAGCTTCATCACAATGATAAGAGGTCTTTTGAGCCCAATCAGAAGTAGCATTGAAGATCTTATACACTTCTTCCTCAACACTAATTCCGCATACCGACAATTCTTGAAAAACCACTGAGACGACATTCTTCTCTGCAGATACGGTTACCGGAATTAACTTAAGTGTATTTTTAACCCCATCAAACAAATCATTAAGACGAAGCGTTGTCGTATCTACAACTGCAGCACCTTCTTCATATAATCCGTTAGTCCATACCCCTCTTATACTATCTTTCTTTTCACCTCTACGTCTGTAATATACAGGTCCGGAATAAGAATAGTCTTCACCTAAAACAAGATAGTTTCCGTCATCAGTTCTTTCAAAAAGATGTGAGTGTCTTTCAAAATCGATGCCTTCATTAGTTCTGTTGTAGCAATAATCCGCCGGTAAGAAACTATTTCTGTTCATAGGATATGTAGCAGTCACAAGACTGTACAATTGGTCAGACGTCATCTTTGATGCAGTTCCGTTTGAGCTGACATAGTCATTAATGACTTCTATTACTTTTTCCTCAATTGTCATGACTCAGTCACCTCCAGCTTATCTCTCAATTCTTCCAGTGTTTCCGTCATACGTGTCAGATCAACAAAATGCAGTCTGACTGTTGTTCCATCACCAGATTCAAATTTTATATCAGAATGATCACGCATCTCATCATTTAATGGGTAGAGAAGCCAGATTTCCGACGTTTCATATTTCTTAGAGTACGCATACATCTGATACATGTCACTCTGAGAAATACCATAGTTGGCGCTTTCACTATTGATGAGGCTTTTCCACTTTGTATCCATAATGACTGTTCTGTCACCACGCTTACAAACAATATCTGGTCTTAGTGCAAACTGGCGTCTTGGCTCCATGAACAAATAATATCCTTTGTCCTGACTTGAAACTTTCCAGCCTGCCGGTCCTAGAACTTTTTTCATCTGTTGCGCCACATAACTTTCGTATACACTCTCCATCGGGAATAACAATGCTCTTGATGTATTCTTTCCAGAGAATGTTGTAAATGATTTATTAAGAAGAAACACCTTAGACCACTGCATGAGCATTTCATAGTCTTTAGTATTTCTATCGATTTTTACTTGTGAGAAATCCTTCGTGTAGTTCGTAGAAGGTTCCACCCTTTCAAAAGCAGTTAACAACTGTCTAATCTCTTTTGAGTTTTCAGCACTCGTCGTCAATTTCTGCAATTTAAGCAATGTCGCTTTTACCAGCTTGTTTTCTGGTCTGTTAGGATGGAATTCATCATAAGCCACATAAAATCTTTCTTTATGGGCCATGTTGGTCTTAATATGCTGGCTTGTCAGAAGTTTTCCCTTATAGAATTTAAGGTTGTCTTCCTGCCCAACATATGTAGATTTAATTCCACGCTTAATCAGCTGTCGTACTTCCTGCAGATACATGTTTATAAAAATCTCATAGAGATTCATGCAATCTACTTTCAGGCTCGCATCATTAAACACCTTACTCGGAAAGTCCTTCATGCTTTTTAGCATCTTCAGGAATAGTCTCTTTGTTTCTTTGTTTCCGGCGTCTTCACCAGAATCAAAGCTAATCTTAGGAAGCACCTGTACCTGATAACCATTATTCATCTGGATCAGGCCAACGTAATTTTTGATAGTTACAACATCACCAACATTACGTTTATAAGAAATGCGCATGAAATCCAATGCATCAGCATTTTCTTCATCTTCTGAGAATTCATGGATAAATTCCACAAGGTCATGGAAGACCGCTGCATCAAGATATTTATATTTTTCATCATTTTCAAAGTCGGCATTTCCGGTGATCGTATCAAACTCTCTCACCTCAAGCAATTTATCCATTATCTCACCACGCTTTAAATAATCTGTTTGTAACTTTCAAGGTTATCAAATGCATCAGCATTGATGGTGTATTTCTTATCTGGAAGGTCTACAACATCATCAGCATTTCCCTTGAAGATATTTTTAACCTTTACCTCTTCATCAAGAATGAACTTTGTTAAAGGGTCTGTCTTTCCATTGTCGCCAAGAACCAACTGAATCTTCTGGTAATCCTCATAGAAATATTCCTGAAGAAGTGGAATGACAGATTTCTCAAAGATTGCCTTTAAGGTTTCAATGGTTGGAGCTTTTGCAAGCTTCGTAAAGAATGCATGACCAATCGTGTGCTCTCTATCATAGAGGAAAGTAATACGTTCATTAATCTTTTCAAGCATAGCTGCAACATCAAGATCGTCTACCTTATCTGCACCGATATCTCTAAGTACGTCTGCATCCGGCATCATTTCTACGAACTGAAATCTTCTACGAAGGGCTGTATCCATCAGTGCGATAGAACGATCTGCCGTATTCATAGTTCCAAGGATATGCACATTAGCAGGAACACTGAATGATTCACCTGAATACGGAAGCACTGCTGATGCCTGTTCATCCATTCCCTCACGCTTTGTATCTTCAATTAAGGTAATAAGCTCACCGAATATCTTAGAAATATTACCTCTGTTAATTTCATCAATAACGAATACGTGCGGTTTCGCTTTTTTCTTTTCAGTCTTAATCAGCTTGTAGAAATTCTGAACTTTGTGTTTTGATTTTGCGATGGCAAAATTAGAGAAACATCCACCAACAATACCAATATCAGAGAAAGTAGCTGACAAGCCTGTTACTAACCAATTGACCTTACGTTTCCAATGGAACGGTTCACAATCGATTTCTGATACTTCTTCATCATCAATCACACCCAGTGCTGCAATCTTGTAATCTCTTCCCAGTACAATCCAATCGCCCTTTTTCATTCTTGAAATCATGTTGCACTGACGCTCGTCGTATTCATCGTTTGTTTCTACCATGATTACTCCATTCTTGTAGAGATAATCTTCATAGTCAAACGGTACGTCTGAATCTCCAGCTCTACTTCTAACTGCCCACAAATCGCCAAAGCATTGAATATCATTATTTTCTGGCATACGTGCATCGTCGCAGAACTTTTTAAACACACCATCTTCAATGGTATATCCAATATCTGAACCGCCATTTAAGACAGGTTTAATGCCTTCGATAAATTCTTCATATCCGTAAGACTGATGGAAGGTAGTAAACGCTACTCGACCCGCTGCTAACAACTCACGATAACGGATCATCACTTCGTCATACTCCATAGCTTTTACACTATCCAGATCAAACTGATCACAGATAGCCACAGCGTAAATTGCAGTGCTGTATGTTTTACCTGTTCCTGGAGGGCCATACAGAATTATATTTTTATCGTATGAAATTACTGATTCTTCCTCTGTTGTAAGATCAATATGAGATAAATCCATTTCCTTTAACGCCTCCTCTAATTCACTTCTAAATTTCCAAGAGTATCTACGCTTCCCCTTTTCAACCACGTATCTTCCGACAAACGGAATTGTGTAATAACGCTGACGATCACCATCAACGCACAATGGACAATTTGTCTTTCTGTGTACTCTTTCACCAAAGATACGACCCCAGTTATTATATGAACCAGCTGAACCACCATAGATTTCAGCAAGATTAGCACATGTGGCCTCCCCGCCCAGTTCAAGCATCATCTTAAACATTCTGAGGTTATCTTCGTTTGTCACATCCGAGTCGTTTAATAATTCTACCCATTTCTCTTTCGTGATTCCTGGGCCGTATTCTTCTAAGCTTGGCCAGTAAGTGATTTTTTCACCTTTCTTACCAATAAGTTCAAGCCACATCTTTTTCAACTCTGGCAAAATACTTGATTTAATCTCAATGCCAGATCCCATTGGACTCCACTGCTGATCAGGAAGCTTAGTCTTAAGATCATCCTGCATCAACATTGGCTCTGTATCATAATCTTGAATCCAGTCATATTCTGCGTCTATATGATTGGATTTAACTCCTACTGACGCCTTTTCAGGATCATAGTGATCTGCTTCATAAGCGCCTTTCGCAACATATCCATGAGCAAGAATTCCTCTAGGTTTAGAGCCTATCTTAATTAAGAAAATCTCATCACCAACAGCAGGTTGCTTACTTGCACAAGTCCAAGGCTCAACAAATTTATTACCGAGCTTTGTATTTTTACACCACGTCTTGTAATTAGCCCAATCCCAGCTTGCAGGATTCCATGTTAACAGCCATGCGCGGCCAGTCGATGGTGTAGTAGCTTTACCAATGACATGCTCGTAATATGGAATGATCTTCTTTACAGCAGCCATTATACCCGCATCATACTGCTCATTTGTCTTGCCGCCTGATGATTCAACATAAACGCAGAGCTGGACTTTACGAATCTCACCAGAATCGATCTTCGCTTTGATTACATCGACTGTATCTGTGATAACAGCCGGATTTCCCCATTCATTGCTGCCTGACACATAGACCATCCCATCTTCTTTCGGTATATCCAAATGTGAATGGTATGTAGCCATCGTTTTCTTATCAGTACCGTCGTTCTTAATATCCAAACTGATACGATATCTAGTAACACCATTATTCTTCTCAACAAATAATGAAACGCTTGTAGGATTAGTCGCGTAATCCTTATATTTCAACTGCGCACAGAGATACTTTCTTGTTTTCGTATTCGATCCATCAAGCCATGCAACTGGCAGACACTTATCAAGGCCATACAATTGGGAACAGCGTGCTGCCATCTTTTTTATTTCAGCAACAGCCGCCTGTCCCTTTTCTTTAACTTTCAGTAATCTTTCCTTCTCATCCTGTGCTAATCCAGAAACTTCAGGATTGGAATAAGGGATTTCCTGATTATTTGCCAAGTAATCCAATACGCCAATATAATTGATATCCACTGTTTGCTTTTTATTGATCACCTCTGGGTACTGCTCCTTAACAAAGAAGAACAATTCTTCCATTGTTATTTGGAGTCCATTTATCTCAAATTCATCTGACATACTTAATCCTTTGGGATACGTTTTGTCAGGGAACTCATCCATCATTGAAAGTCTTCTTGCTGTAGCATCTTGTAATGAATCTGCACGTAAATAATTCTGAGTATGCTTTTCATTATCAGCATTAACCCACCATGACACTCTTGCAGAATCGACTTTACTTGTTATCAATGATTGAGCTTTTTTCACTATATCCGACTGTTTGAAGAACACATCTTCACGAGTAGCATTCGGATTCGCTGTACACTGTTCCGCTGCTAACAACGCTGCTGCAATCCAGACCGCATCATTAACACTGTATTTGTCCTCAGTATCATCATCGGATACCTTTTCAACTGTATAGCCATATTTCTTAAAGAAATTGACAGTCTCTGTTCCCCCACTAAATCCGCTGAGAGTGAACTCTTCTCCTGTAGCAATTGAATAAGCCATCCCGCGAATATACTTAGACGGAAGTTTCTCACCTTCATATATCAGATAATATGAACGCGGTTCCGAGTGCTCCGGTTTATCTTCTATGAACTTTTTGATAGCTTGATCGACATGTTCTTTTTTTACTTTAGACCAATCCACGTCCACACCTCTTATTTCTCATCCTAATATTACAAAATCAGATGTCCGTTTTTTAGGACTCATTCGTAATTGTCAGTTTATTTCCATTCTCAAGAATATATGACTGCTCAAAAATGACACCTAGCTCATTAGCAATTATCATGAGCTCTTCAGTACTTACCGTGATTATATCATTTTTGGCATAATAAATGGCAGAAACGTCGACTATTTTTGGGTTTATGAAGTACGTTTCTGCCACAGATATTCTATCAGATTTTAAAAAGACTGTCGACAGTCACTTTGTCAACAGTCTGATGCGATGATTAGCCGATCATCGCATATTTTTTATCTACTTTATTTAATACAACACAACCATCTTCAGTAACTAAGACTAGATCTTCTACACGAACACCCATTTTATTTGGCAAATAGATGCCTGGTTCAATTGAGAAGATCATACCTGGTTTTACAGTTTCCGTATTTGTAGAACTTACATCTCCAAATTCATGATCTGTTTGACCAATAAAATGTCCAAGGCGGTGTGTAAAGTATTCGCCATAGCCAAAACTTGCAATATAATTACGAGCCGTTAAATCAATATCACATAGACGAATGCCTGGACGAATGATTTCTTCTGCTTTTTCATTGGAAACACGCACTATATCATGAATCTTTTTATATTCTTCACTTGCTTCTTTACAGAAATAAGTACGTGTCATATCAGAACAATAACGATCTTTTTTTCCACCAATATCGATCACAATACTATCTCCTGCTTTTAATACTGAATCATCTGGCATGTGGTGAGGATCAGCACCATTAGCTCCAAATGAACAAATAGGTGAGAATGACACGTCTTGACATCCTAACAATTTATATTGTTCAACAATAAAAGCTTCCACTTGTTTTTCAGTCATACCTTCTGAAATGAAATCTTTTGTACGTTCCATCACCACATCGTTGATCTGTGAATTTTCAATCATACATTCAATTTCTTTTTCATCTTTAATAGCACGAGTATCATCCACATATTTAGATCCTAACACAACTTTTAATCCTTCACACTTTTCCATTAAAGGAATCAAGAAGCGTGCTGTCCATTCTTTATCAATGCCAAGTGTTTCTTTAGAATCGATTACGCTAGCTAATAATGAAATCGAATCATCCGTATCACTGTACCAAATTTCTTCACAATCCTTTTGTTCAACTGTAAATAATGTATTTAAAAATAATACTTTTCTTCCTTCATCATTCAAATATAGCGCAAACATTCTTTCCCCTGGACCTACATCCACACCGGTTAAATAATAGATACTGCATGGTTCACTCACTAAGATTTGTTTAAGCCCATCTGTTTTCATTTTTTCAATTACTTGATTGACTCTTTTTTGAAACATAATTTTCCTCCTAGAAATTCAAAGTAAATTCTGTACCTTGTTTTTCATCACTCGTCACACTTAATTTAATTTTATGACTTTGTGCAATCTGACTTGCGATCGATAGACCTAAACCAGCTCCACCTTGATATTTTCTTGATTTATCAACACGATAGAAACGTTCAAATACATGTTTTAAATCTTCAGGCGGAATATAACTATCCGTATTACGAATCGTAAGAACGGGTTTATTTTGTATCTTTGCCAACTTAAAATATATCTTTCCACCCTTAGGTGTATATTTGATCGCATTGTCCAAGAAAATCAAAATCAATTGTTTTAATTGTGACTCATTTCCATGTACCTCTATATTCTCTTCCACTTCATCGATTAAATCAATACCTTTTTCAAACGCAATCGATTCAAATGGTAAAACACAATGAAAACATATATCACTCAAAGAACAATTCTGCATCGAAATTTCAATTCGATTCGCATCATTTTTGGCAAGAAACAACATATTTTCTACAAGCTTACGCATTCGATTTGCTTCACTTTGAATGGATTCTATCCATTTTTTCTGTGAAGAAATAGATTCTGTAGAATGATTTAATAACACATCACTATCAGCTAAAATAACGGTTAATGGCGTTTTCAATTCATGACTGGCATCGGCGACAAACTGTTTTTGTTTATCCCATGCTTGCTCAACTGGTTTTAGTGCCCATTTACTTAAAATACAACTTAATATAAAGAATACAAGTAATACACTCGATCCAATTTGTACAGATATAATCAACATTCTTTGAAAAGAGGACTGCATATTCGATATATCCACAAAGGCTACGGCATAACCAGAAGGAATAGTGGTATCCTCATTCACTTGATAGTTCGTAATCTTTTCTTTTTTATACGCAAATCCAAGTTTTTTTAGTACGCCCACATCTTCTTTATGTTCTACACTTTCAATCAAAGTTTGCGCATCTTCTGCATATATATTCCATACTGTACGACTTGTGATCATATATTCATAATTAGAATCTGTATAGATCACAAAGGAATTCCCATTAAAATTACGACTATTTCCAAATGAAATCGAAAAATCTTTATCTTTTAACCGCAAAGCCATTTCCAAACTTCGTTCGACATCCTTTTTATCGTGGACATAATTTGAGCAACAAACTATGCCAAATACAGATAGTAGAATTACACTGACAAAGGACATTAAAATCAAAATGAATTTTGTCTGTAATTTTTTAAGCATCGCATACCTCAAGTCGATATCCAACTTTTCGAATCACTTTGATTGAAACTTGACTCTTTAAAAACTTCAATTTCTTTCTTAAGAATGAAATATATACTTCGACATTATTATCCATCGCATCACTTTCACTTCCCCATACAGAGATAATCAAATCATCTTTAGAAGTAATCATTTCTGGATGCGACATTAATTGTTTCATTATTTCAAACTCTTTATATCCCAAATGAATATGTTGACTCGCACAATACAACTCGCAAGTATCAAGTTGTAAAGAAAGATCTTCATATTTTAATTCATGAACGATGACTTCCCCTTTTCGTCTTGTCAGTGCATTGATGCGGGCTACAAGTTCAGCAGCTGAAAATGGCTTTGTCATATAGTCGTCTGCACCTACATTTAAGCCTTTGACTTTATCTGGAATTTCATCTAATGCCGATAATAATAGTGTAGGAGTTTCAACCTTATTAGCACGCATCTTTTGTACAATTTCAAAACCATTCATACCCGGAAGCATAATATCTAAAATAGCTACATCATAATATCCGCTTAGCGCAAGGTCTAAACCTTCTTGACCATCATAGGCCATCGTAACTTGCCATTTTTGTTCTTCTAATATTTGTGCAATCGCATACGCAATATTTTTTTCATCATCCACAACTAATATATTCATATTTTCTCGCCCTTTCTTCTTTTTTATATATTAACACACAGTTCTATGTTTTCTTCATCAAATTTTATATATGCTTTCGAATCTAATGCTTTTAATTTTCTATTAACATAAGATATATAAAGTGAAACAGTTTTTACATCTACATCCACCTTATTTTGCCATACTTTTTCAATCACAAGCCATACAGGTACTCGATTCAATTCACTTCGAATCAACAAAGAAAGAATACTACATTCATATTTAGACAATTGATATTTTATATTCTTACAAGAAAGCGTCTCTTCTTTCTTATTCAAGAGAATATCTTGATATTGTAAATAAGAATCATCCACTATATTTTCTTTTAACATCACTTTGATTCGAGCAATCAATTCCTTTGTTGAAAAGGGCTTGGATAAATAATCATTGGTTCCTAAATCAAAACCTTGAACCTTATCATTCACTTCATTTAATGCACTTAAAAGTAATACGGGAATATCTATTTTCTTCTTTCGTATAATAGACAATACTTCATACCCATTCTTTTCTGGCATCATTATATCTAAAATCAATCCATCATAGATTTCTTGAGAAATCAAACGAATGGCACTCTTTCCATCAAAACACACATTGCAATTATAGCCCGCATCTTCTAAAACCGCTTTTAATGCATAAGCCAAATTTTCTTCATCATCCGCAATCAACAATCGCATATTAACCCTCAATTCTATCTTTAATTGTTTGAAATGATAAGTCTAAAGAAGCAATTTCATCGGCACATCGTTTTAACTCACTACGAATCAATTTTTCATCTTCAATATCTTTCTTATAATGAATTTGATGTTCTAGATTTGCCCAAAAATCCAGTGCAATCGTTCGCACCTGAATTTCAACTAAACATCCATCTACTTTAATAATCACATGTAGACTTCGATATCCACTTGGTTTGGGATGTTTTAAATAATCTCTTACTTGCACCACTTCAAAACTAGAATTGATCCAATCTTTTACTTCATAGATTTCATCCACAAATGAACAAATGATGCGAATACCAATAATGTCATGAAGTAATGCATAGTCATTGCCAATCTTTTTTAAAACACTTTCCGGCGATTTGATCCTAGAAGTTGTATATTGTATACAAGCTAATGAACTCAATTCAATCGTATTTAAAACAGAATCGAGTACTTTCTTAAACTTATCATAATCTGTTCCATAAAATTCTTTATATGTCATACCATAAACATACGAAACAACACTTAAAATTGGCTTAAAAAAAGTTAGAGATTGCTCTCTAACTAAAATAATATCCTTTATAATCATAATAATAGATTCGATAAATAAATCGATCATTTTTCTTTATACTGAACTGTTGTTCTAGATTTCCATACGTATCATAAATGGATAATAGTCCTGCAATTCCTGAATCTACGACAATATGATCGCCTAGATTTTGTGCACTGGATACATAGGCACTAAATGGAACTTCAAACGAATTGACCAATGTATATGTACCTTCATTTTCATCCACTAAATATTGATAATAATACGATGTTGTACCTTCTGTAATACTTGTTTGAATTCCTTCATTTACCGTCCAATCATAATCTTTTCTAGTCTTTGAGTAACCAAAGTTGTTGTTAAACATGTATAGATAATACTGACCAGATTCAAGCGAATCATTCTCCATATAGGTTACAGTATGTTGTCCTCCACTTGTCAAGAAATCACCTACTTTTGTATATAGATATTCTGTATAATCCGTATCTTTCCAGAAATCTTCATTTCCAATAATATAATCAATACTTGGATTTGTGCTTACATCTTTGATTTTAAGGATTGAACTTGTTTCTCGAGAAGAAAGAATAACACTATCATCATCTAAATATTGAAGTGTATTGATATGCATCCAATCCCATTTTGAGCCTTCCTTATGATTCGTGCTTTCTTTGTAGCTTTTAAATAAATCTTCTAAATCTAATAATTCACTTACTTCTTCTGTCTCTACATCCAATTTAATAATGCAGTCTTCTACACTATTCTTCTCTTCATTTGTAGCTAATAAAATCAAATTTCCATCCTGATTAAATTGATAATCATGATGAACTATATAGTTTCCTAAATCATAGATGTGTTCAATCCTGCCTAAATGATTAATAGCTGCCATTCGATGTGTTGATACACTCATATATAATGTTTGATTTTGCATCAACATACGATGAGAACGATATCCAATAATGGGTATTTCTGATCGTAAGATACCATTTGTATCATACATATAGACAAAATCTTGATCATCAGCATCATTTCCTAATAGTGTATATAAACCATTGCCTAAATCTTGTTTAGAACCAGACACTTGTTTAAGTTGTATATCTTCATCGCCTAAAAGTGATCCCATTGTATAATTTGTACTTATGCTTTGACTTGTACCATCCTTATAAGTAGCTGTAATTGTGATTGTATTTGTACAATTTGGAATTAAACCAATCAATTGAAACTCATGTTCCTTTTGATATTCTTTTGCCTGATAAGCTGTAGCTGTAAAATCCGCATAATCAGCACAACTCACTGTATATGTAATTTTAGCCGCTTTGTATGTATTAAAATAAACATACATCGATTGTGTATTGGTTGAAAATGGATTGTATTTCATAAACATATTTTGAAGTGTATAGTTTCCATTTCCTTTTTCATTTTCTAAATCTGATAATGCCTGCTCTTGAAACTGAGTCGTATAGATTTTATTGACTGTGACTCTTGATTGATCATCTTTATAGATTCCATATCCAATCGTAAGGCCTATAATCAATATAAAAATCAATATATTTCCGAGTTTTTTCTTCATAACAAATTCACCTCAGAAGCATTGTATTATGTTTTTCTTAAGATTTCCTTAAGTTTTCTTAAGAATTTAAAAGTTGTCAAAAAAAAGAAATAGGCATGATTATTCTAAGGGCATGAAAAGTATAATCACCTATTTCGTTAGTGAGTATACATATTAAAACTTAAATAAACCTTAAAAGATATTCAATGCTATAATTGGGAGGGTGGTGAAATTATGAAACTATTATTTAAGCAACGATTCTTTTCCTGGTTTGACAGTTATGATATATACAACGAAGATGGTCAGGTCATATATCAAGTTGAAGGAAAACTTTCTTGGGGACATAAACTCGTCATTTATGATCAAAATGGAAATGAAGTGGGTACTGTATTAGAAAAGGTGATAACTCTTCTTCCTAAATTTGAAATCTATAAGAATAATGAATATATTGGATGTCTATCGAAAGAATTATCTTTCTTTGCTCCACATTACAACATTGACTATAATGGATGGCATATTGATGGAACTCTTACTGAATGGAATTATACAATTGTGGATGAAAGCTATGATACTGTAGCGATTATTCGTAAAGAAATATTTAATTTCACAGATATTTATGTCATTGATGTTAAAGATGTAGAAAATGCATTGGATGCACTTATGTTTGTCTTAGCTATTGACGCAGAAAAGTGTACTCGTAACAAGCGACAAAATTATTAGCACTCAATCATTGTTATTATGACGTTGGTTTTGTCTAGTCGCATAAAGTCCTATTTTTCTATAAGTATAAGACAACTTATCAAGTTGTGAAAATGATAAACCCCAACTCAAAAGAGGATATGGAATTGTTACGGGAAGTATTAAGGAATAACCATTTTGATGATGAGGACGAATAATTTTTTCCTCTTGTGAGAAAATACAGCAAACAAAAAGCCCAATCAAGAGTGCAAAGCACCACCAATGGTGGCAAGCTCTTGACAGGGCTTTTTCTTTTCTGTTGTGGGTAATCAAGAGGAAGAAAGGGATAGTATATCGCTAATTCCTCTTGATTAAAATATTGGGAACACAATTTTTTATAATTTCAGCAAGTTGCTTTTCACTAATTTTGCAGTCTGTGTCTACCCAATGTTTTAGCGTCATAGTAAAACCAGCTTGAAAATTGATAAAGTAATACAAAATATCTTCCTTGTCAAAAATACCGGCCTCTTTACATCGTGGTTCAATAATATCCCACAATTTCTCATATCCCTGCTTTAGAGGAAATGATTTTCTAGTTTGCAAATTGACTTTGTAAAAATATTTATGTTTTTTAATATGTTCTAAAAATAGTAGGAAAGAATGTTCTGAAAAAACATAACTTTCTTCATTGCCGTTTTGGTAACTCAATAATAACTCTTCTCGAAGTGTCTGTTCCATCTTATCTAACATATCGTAAATATCAATAAAATGGGCATAAAAAGTGGAGCGATTAACTTGTGCCTTTTCGCAGATTTTTTTTACGGTTATTTTTTCAAACTCCATGTGTTTCATAAGTTCCAACATAACCGACTGCATACGAATTTCTGTATCTTTAAATCTTTGATTATTTTTTGTATTCATACTATGTACCTGGTCTTTTATTATTCCAACACAATTCGTGTTATTGATGATTGATTATAGTATCATACCAAACCATAATGTAATTAACAAGAGAAAAACTTCTCTTGAAAGATAAAATGGAGGTAATCAAATGAAAAAAGAAAATTTTATGTCAATGATTTTAGGAACAATCGGAGGAATTCTTTTTGCAATCGGTATGTGTATGTGCATGATTAAAGAATGGAACAGATTTAATCAAGGAATTGTTGTAGGTGCTGTTGGTTTGGTAGTTCTTCTTCTCATGTTATTTGTACGTCGAAAAATGCAGGGAAAGCCAGCAATTAAGTTTAACGGAAAAACAGTAGCAATATTTATTTTAGCTGTTGTTGGAGCATTAGTATTAGGTGTTGGAATGTGCATGACAATGGTTTGGCAAGGACTTTTGATACAAGGAATTATTGTCGGAGTAATAGGAATTGTATTGTTGCTGTCTTTGATACCGCTTTGCAAAGGTATTAAGTAAAAGGAGATATGCAAAATGAAGTCAGCTATTTATTTAGGGAAAAAGAAAATTGAGATAAAAGAAACACCATTACCATGTTTATCTGATAATGATGTTTTAGTTAAAAATATATATTCCAGTATTTGTGGAACAGATGTTGCAGTATATCAGTATGGCGAGCATACTGGACACCGTATTTCTGTTGGCGAAGAATTTGGACACGAAACAATATCAAAAATTGTAGCTGTCGGAAAAGACAATACCGAGTTTACGATTGGGGAACGAGTGTATCCCTATCCACTCTTCGCTACAGGAGATACAAAAAGGGCTGGTACTATCGGAGGTTTTTCAGAATATATTAAAATACCCAATGCAAAAAGAAATTATTCTTTGTATTCTGTTCCAGAAGAAATTCCCGACAGAGTAGCATGTTTAATTGAACCATTTACCGTAGGTTGCAGGGCAGCACGCAGAGGACAGCCTAAAAAACACGAGAACTTTGTTGTATTTGGTTGTGGAACAATCGGTCTTGCTAGTGCCATTGCCTTAAAATATTTTGGTATCGAAAAAGTAATGATTTGTGATATTTCTGATTTTCGATTGTCTATCGCACAAGAATTGGGGTTTGAAACTTGCAATACTAGGTCTATTCCTTTTCAAGATAAAGCTTGTTCTTATTTTGGAACTGCTCATTCTTTGAAAGGAAAGGTTGCTGATATTGACGGGTTCATAGATGCCAGCGGTGCAGAAGAAATTCTTGATTTATTTATGGAACAGGGAAAAATTGACAGCCGTTTTATTATGGTAGCAGTAAATAATAAAGTACATGATATTGATTTACTGCATTTAACATATTCACAAAAAAGCGTAATCGGTTCAGGTGGTTATATGCCTGAAGATGTGTTTGATGTTCTGAATATTATGAAAAGTGGTAAGTGGGATATAGAAAAACTGATTACACATGAATTTCCTTTAGAAGAAATAGAGAAAGCAATACAGACTGCCAGCAACACAGAGATTGCGCTTAATGTAATCATCAAAATTTGATTAAACTACGAAAAAGTATTTTATGAATCGCTTAAAACAAGCTTTTTATCCTCACATTGTATTACTGATTTTAGAGAACATTTTTTCAGTAGGATTTCTTATCCTTATATTTTTAAATCAATTAGAGCACGAAATATTCGCATATTGTATTTATGTTTTGTCAGCATACACCTTAGTGTGCGATATAATACACGTATAGAAACAGCTGAAAACCAGTTACATTCGTCATTCATCTCATGACTAAAGTCACAAGCGTTCTGACTCTTCCCGTAAAAAACATTTTGCAGAGATTGGAATTAGAAACAGAAAAATAGAAAAGTAAGTTAGGCAGAAAGACGTAAGTCATAAAAATGTGACTTGCGTTTTTTTCTGTTTAAAAAGGAAGTGAGCTAATGGTACAAGTTTTTCGTATAAAGCAAAATAAGAATTTTACTATAATGAGCACTCACTATTTCAAGAATAAAAATTTGTCGTAAATATGCACTCAAGCCATGAAAAATCAAATGCGAAAAAAGAAAATTGCGCCATGCTTGGATCGTACTTGTCATAAATTATATATAATAAAATCTAGCATTCTATAGTCTAAAAATCAGGTGTTGAGGAACAGGAATGATTCCTATAGCTTGCAAATACACTTTAAATAAAGCGGTTTTAGTGAAACTGAAACGATAAAACTTTTCGGACAAAAAGTCCATGCTTTGGCTTTATATAAAGGCGTAAAGAGACATTTTTAAAAGTCGGCACCCGTTTTTCATACTATAGAAAATCTAGCACTCACCTCTTGACTGTGCCAAACGTTTGTATTATGATATTAGCAGTTAAAAGATATAAGTGCTAAGGAGGATTCAATATGCGCTATTACCCTAATTATTTTGATGACTTTTTCAATGATACTAAAAAACAAGATACAAATACTGTATTAAGAACAGACATTTATGAAAAGGATGGATATTATCAAATCTGCATGGAGGTTTGTGGCATCCAAAAAGAAAATATTCAAATTGAATTGAAAGATGGATATCTAAAGATCACAGCAACTCGTAATATCAACAAAGAAGATACGCATGTACTTCGTCAAGAAAGATTTACTGGAACTTATTCTCGTTCTTTCTATATTGGTGAAGGCTACAAACAAGAAGATATCAAAGCTCGTTTTGACAATGGTGAATTATTTATCTTATTGCCTACAAAGCCTGTAAAGCATGAAGAAGAAACAAGATATATCAATATTCAATAGTGAGGGACTTGCGTCTCTCATTTTTTGTATTATACTATTTTTAATCAAGTGGAGGTACAAACAATGAGTGTATTAGATGAAAATGTCCCAATCTTCAAATATTTTGAAGAAATCTCAAAGATTCCTCATGGATCTTTTCATGAAGAAAAAATCGCATACTATGTAGAAAACTTTGCGAAAGAACATGATTTTAAATATGTTCGTGATGACATGAACAATGTGATTATTTATAAAAATGCTACACCAGGCTATGAAAATCACGATACAGTAATGTTACAAGCGCATATGGACATGGTATGTGAAAAAAACAAGGATGTCGACTTTGACTTTGAAACCGATGCTTTAAATTTATATGTTGAAGATGGATGGTTAAAAGCCAAAGGAACAACATTAGGTGCCGATGATGGATTTGGAGTGAGCTACATGTTGGCCATTCTTAGTGATGATACTCTAAAACATCCAAATCTAGAATGTGTATTTACTGTACAAGAAGAAGTAGGTCTATTAGGATCTATCCATTTAAAGAAAGAATACTTCCAAGCCAAGAAAATGATTGGTTTAGATGGTGGTGGTGAAATTAGTACTTGTACCACAACAAGTGGTGGTCGCTATGCCTATGTCGATAAAATATGCACGTTTGAAGAAGTAAATAAACCAACCTATAAACTTATTGTCAAAGGATTAGATGGAGGCCATTCAGGTGCTTGCATTGATCAAGAAAAGGGTAACTCCATTAAAATCTTATTTCGAGTCCTACAAACATTAAAAGATATTCAAATCGTATCTGCAAATGGTGGTCTAAAAGAAAATGCGATTCCTAGAGAAGCTGAAGCAACTTTCGTTTCAGATATTAAACCAAATATTGATTCCATCGTAAAAGATTTAAAAACAGAATTTGAATTTAGTGATAGTAAACTCGACATTCAATTCAAAGAAACAGAAAAAGCTACTAAAGCCTTTACTTCAAAAGATACAAATGAATTAATTACACTATACTATTTATTACCAAATGGTTTGCAGCATAAATCGATGGCCATTAAAGGATTGACTCTAGCTTCCCTTAACTTAGGTAAATTAAGAACCGAAGACAATGTTGTAAAATGTGCATTCTGCATTCGTTCCCCATTAGAATCTATGAAGGATGAATTAGGAAATAAAATCAAAATGATTGCAAAATTATGTCATGCATTTGAACATGAAGATACAAACTTCTGTGGTTGGAACTATGAAGCGAACAGTCCATTAAGAGATACATTAAAAGAAATCTTAAAAAGACAAGGTGTAGAAATGGAAACAGAAGCATCCCACGGCGGTATGGAAACGGGTATTCTAAAAGGATTGATTCCAGATTTAGATATCATCACATATGGACCTATTGCCGAAGGTTGTCATACGCCAGAAGAAAAATTAAACCTAGAATCTTTTCAAAAAGCCTATAAAAACTTATGTGATTTGATTGCAGAATTGTAAGAGAAGTCTATACTTCTCTTTTATTTTGTGCTATAATACTTAAGCACATGGCGCGTTCGGCAAGCGGTTAAGCCACAGCCCTCTCAAGGCTGTATCACGGGTTCGAATCCCGTACGCGCTACCATCTGACAATGACTCCTTTACATAAAGGATTTTTTTATTTTTTATAGCTCCAACATTCTGTTTATACTCCATTATTTTGATTTTTTTATTCATATTTACAATTCAAATTGAGTTTTTAAAAACACCAAGGAAAACCCCTTGGTGTTATGCATTATTTAATGCGTTCTAAACTATTTTCCACCAATTCCCATTCACCAATTTCCGGTAAATAAGTACAATACCATGGTTTGGAGCATATTTCCTCAGTCAATGAATCAGGCCTACAATCAAAACAGCCTAACCTAAATTCACAATCTTTACAACCATTTATTTTATCTTTATTCAGTTTCATAATTGCATCGTCTAATTTAAAATTTGTATTTTCTTTCATATTTCCATGAGAAAAACGTCTTTCCATTACGCAGGGATATACTGTTAAATCAGTCGCAATATAAATCTTTGATCCAAAACAATTATTAAAGAATAACGAACTTTTTATCACAGATTTATTTAATGGATGTGAAAAATAATCTTTTCTATTAATCTACAATCGTGTGGTTGACAAACCCTTTATTTACGGGTATATC
>ERZ773147.1753-NODE-1753-length-21459-cov-3.762848_pt1 | contig 21459 bp, 35 predicted proteins | sample MGYA00580851_ERZ773147 | MGnify/ENA primary metagenome ERZ773147 (study PRJEB29015, sample SAMEA2737818) | human gut metagenome | biome: human gut; feature: human-associated habitat; material: faeces | place: China | collected 2012 ... | reverse complement strand
CGGCACACTGCTCGTGGGTTTGCTGCTCCAAGTCAACCAGCCGAATGACCTCGTATTCGTCCAGCGTCAGCAGGATCGGCTCGGTATTCTCGCACCCGTTGGGGCAGAAGGTATCAACTTGTGGTGCGCCACAAATCCGACGGCACCGTGGCGGTCTTGGCACGGACGCTTTCCTCCTTTTGTTTTCGGTATATACCGATTATAGCACTTTAGACAGGAAAAAGCAATATTCTTTTCAAAAGCCGCTACAATTTCAGGGTACTCGTATCTTAACTGCGCATAGTGTTCTTGAAACTCTGACAAATCGCTTTCACTCTGTGTAAACTTTAATTACTCAATTTCTAAAGCACTCAGGGTTTTACACGAATTTGTTAAATCATACCCTTTTGCTTGAGCTTCCCATATCAACAGTGTCTCGATGTCCAACGCTAAATTACGGTTTACCCATTTTGCGAGAATTACCACTTTAGAATCCGTTTCAGAAAAACGGTTCAAAAATGCCTTATTGCGTCCTTTCCTGTTCATTATCCGTTCCCGATTCCCCATCCCGACATAATAAATCTGAAAAGAACGAGAGACATATAGATACACAAAGCTGTCACCCAAACGGTAAAAATCATCGGAGTAGTCAACAGCATAAGACCAATCGTAGCCATAACTACAAGTAAATTGAATATCATTTTTCCATCGACTATCCCCGTCAATTTCGAGCATCATTCGTTTTCGGGCTTCTGGCCCAGCGATTGACCACCACACCTCCAGATCGTGTGATAACTTTTGACCATCAGGGAAGTTTGTTCGAGTCAAAAACGCTCACCCCCCCCAACCAAAATCGGCTCATGAACACCCTTGACCCAATTCATGTCGCCGTACTTATACATTCCCTCGTACAGAGGACGGTTGCCAAGAATACTTTTGATGGTGGACACCTGAAACCGCTTGCCGGAACGGGTCTGGTATCCCGCCTTTTCCAGCAGCTCAGTGATACCCAGCATGGACACCCCTTCTTCATTCTTCTCGAAAATGAAGCGTACAATAGGAGCTTCCTGCTCGTCAATGGTGAGAACACCATCAACTACCTTGTAGCCGTAGGGACGGCGACCACCGCTGTACCCACCGCAGGAAGCCTTGATGGAACGACCCTTGCCGGTTCGCAGAGCGATGTTCTTTCTCTCCTGCTCTGCCACGAATTGAAGCAGCGCACGGTAGATGTTGGCAAACTCGCTGCCCTCTGTGAAGCTCTCCTGCGTACTCAGAAGTTTGATGTTCTTCTTTTCCAGCACATACAGGTAGTAGAAGTACAGCTTGGTATCACGAGCCACGCGGTCATTCTTGAATACGATCACCGCTTCATAGGGAGGATTGCTTACATCGTCCCCATAAAGGATTTCGTTCAGGCCGGGACGGTCATCTTTCGCACCGCTGATTTCATCGACCTTCCAGTCTACGATGTTATAGCCGTTATCGTTGGCGTAGAGAAGAATGGCCTGCTTCTGGACTTCAATGCCGTATTTGTCATCATCAGCCTGCCGCTCGGTGGAAACTCTGATATAGCCGATTGCATTTTTGAATGTTATCATTATTATCACCCCTTGCATATAAGATAGCATATATAAATGCAAATGTCAATAGGTAAATGCAATTAAAAAAAGAAAATGCAAATTTGAATTAACACACAGGCGCAATGGGGGGGGTTACTAAACTCTCTATGAGTTACACTTACTGTGTATGTCTAAATTAGTACTATAAACATTATAGGGACTTCATTACACTTATGTGTTAATTTGATTGTTAACAAATGTTAGCGGATATACTTAATGTTCGCTTGTGTGTATTTACATTTACGTGGTATGATTAAATTGTTACTGTAGAGAAGGTAAGAGCCTTGCTACGCTTGTGTGTTAATTGCCTTTTTAATTTTTGCGGATTTTTCGGAAGTACCTATCGAAAAGCGTCTTTTGTACGCGAATCGCCATTAGCCCCTTACCCGGCGTTGATCGCTGCGCCTATATCCCCCGCCCCCGTCAACCGTTCCCGCCGCCCCGATCAGGCCGGAAAAAAGCGGTACAAGCTGTACCGCCCTAACACCCTATACCATAATACCACCGTAAACCCCATTAGAACGCTCTACACGGCGTTTTATCATGGCGGTAGTATCCCACATACCACCAAACAATAAAAGCCCGTAGAACGCCCTTAAAACGCCGTTATGAGTAAAGCATAAAACAACCGCCCCGGAGCTATTCCGGGGCGGCCTATTATCTATCATTAATCTTATGCGGAGTTAATCCGTGTGCCGTTATATAATTTATCGCTGTGCTTTCAGACTTAAAACCAAATGGCGTTGTAGATAATTCCGTATTATCACGATAGCGAATAACATAATATAATCCGCTTGCCTTATGTTGATAGTATTCCATATAAACCCACATAATAACGCCCTCTTATTTGTTTAATTTTAGTATTTCAATTAGGATTTGTACCGGCAGCAAAAGCAACAAAAGAATTAAATACACTCTTTCACCGCCTTTCCGAACAGAACATTATAAACAATAGAATCTAAACAATTCCTAATTTTTTGTTCTTCCCGGCGGGGACAATACAAAACCTTTTCCCAATCTGGTTTGTTTACAGATGAACCAGGGCTAAAACTTTCAATGCCTATTCTAATAGGTATTTCCCCATCTTCGTCTTTTCCGATCCAATCGGTTACAGTTACACGGCAATTATAATGCCATTCGCAAATATACACGCTTTACACCCCCATTTCAAAACGGGCACCGAAAAACCAATAGGTTTTATTTTTCGATACTTCCACAATATCAAACATACGGGAAAACGCCTGTTTTACGGCGGGGGTAACTGCCTTATTTTCGCCCCGGTGCAAGGTATTTCTATTTGCCCATTTAACACAGGCTTTTTCCCATTCTTTCACCGTGAAAAGCTCTGTACCTACAAGTATTTCAAACGATCTTGATAGCTTGCAATTATCGTATTGCGGTTTTACCCGGTAGTATTTCATAATTAAACCCCCATTCTGATACATTCATCAAGCGGAACCCTATACCCATGCACCCGGAAAAAAGCTGCCCCGTTCCGGGTATACTGTATCTTGCACCGGTGGAACGCTTTACCGCCGCCCCACGCCCCGGAAACACAATAAATATAATCGTCTATGCCGTGTTCAATACCCTTGATTTCAAGGCCATTCAAGCCGCTATAATATGCAATGCTTTCCCGGCTTTCACAATACTGTCTTTTGTTCATCGTTCTAACCCCTTTCAAAACGGTACGGTGTAGGAAATAGCCCCGGACTTTTCAAGCGTTCTAATATGGCGGCAAACTCTGTTTGCGGCCTGAAATAGCGCCCTTGCTTGCACATCTAACCATTCTTCCCGGCTATTGGGGCGGCGTTCCCCGTTGCGGGTTTTCTTCAATTCTGACGGACAACAAAGCCTTTCCGCTATATCGCTATCATAGATCAAAGAACAGCCGCCCCAACTGTATTGACTCCAATCCGCCGCCCCATTCAGCAGCGCCGCCCGGACTTTTTTAGACTCTGTTAAATCCAATTCTTCAAAATAGCCGCCGTTGATCTGTTCACCCAACTGTTCCACCATTTCAAGGGCATATTGTGTTACCCCTTTATCCCATGCGGAACGCTGCTTTTCACTTTCAATGCTTTGATACAGCTTTTCAATATTTCCCATGATGCAAACCCCTTTCAAAATTCAATTTGCGTTTACTGCCTTTCAGTAAATACAAGATAGCATATTTGCATTTACTTGTCAAATGTAAATATAAAAGAAAATCAAGATTTTTTTGCAAATACGGCGGCTATACATTATATAGGGCGAAAAAATGTTGTCACTTTCAATCAGGCCGGAACCCCGGCAGCGCCCACGCCGCCCCGGTAGAACCCGCCGCCGATCAGCCGGGGAAAGGAAAAGCCGCCGACCCCGTGGGGAGATCGGCAGCTCTGCCAAAGTCGCAGACCCTCACTGGAAAGTCGCAAAGTCGTTCGGGTGAAAGTCGTGAAAGTCGTGGAAAAGTCGCAAAATCGTTCGGCATAGTCGTAAGCCATAGTCGTAAAAGCCGTGAAAGTCGCTCAGTCCTCCGGGTCATAGTCGCTGGACGCACCCACCACATCTTCGAGATACTTCTTCTCCAAGTCCTCGGCGGGAACCTGATCTCCGAGCTGCTGGTTGGGCGTGAGAACGACTTCCTGCTTGTCCGCATAGCCCATGTTGTTCTTCATCAGGAAGATACCGGCGACCGGATTGATCTTCCCGTTCTGCATATAGTTTTCCATCTGAGCGTTCAAAAGTTGATACGCCTTTTTAACGAGGTTGCGGCTTTCCGGGGGCAAAGTCTTACTATCCACTCCATTTGCCCATTTCCATAGAGTCGTTCTATCAACTCCAAAAGCCAATGCCATACCAGCAACCGAGGGCTTCATATCGTCCTGAGCGCACAGAGTAAAGTACATACTCATACGCTCTTTGACCTGTTCAGGTTCTCTTACATTCACATCAGGCCAGTCCAACATGACCATCGAATGTTCCAGATATTTTCTGTTGTCACCCGGCTCTGTATGGACGCTCAGGGCTTCCTTACGATCAGGCCGAGTGCGTTTCTTCACAATTTCATCTGCCATAGTCGTTTTCTCCTTTCAAAGTCGCCAAGGTGATAAAGGTGAGTAATCGGGTGCATTTCCCTATAACTATTTCTATATACGCGCGTATAAGAGAGAGTTATAGGCATTTATGCCCGATTACTCACCTAACTCACCTAAAATACGAAAAACAATTTTTCAAAACACGCCAATTTGAAAAAAGTCTTTGCAAAAACACTCACCTTTATCACCTTTATCACCTTTATCACCTAACTCATTTGAGTGTGATGACGAAAGTATTAAAGAACCACCAACTTTTGTCAATCTCTCGATTGGCAAGTTCCAGAGGTAGCATACGCAGGGTTTCTCCGACAGACCGTCCCTCATACTCTTTGTTGCCATCTTTGACACATAAAGTCGTGAGGATTTTCCAACACCTCCTGCGCCATCTTCACCAGCTCGACCAAATCATAGAACCGCCGAGGGTCTAACCCGGTCTGCCGCTTCACCTTGTCCAAGTGATAGAGAACGGTATTTCTGTGTGCGAAAATAGCACGAGCAACATCGGTGACATTCATGTTGTGATTTGCCATCGCTATGACAATGTGAGCGTCTTCCTTATTCATGGTCGATCTCCTTTCGCAGCTCGTCATAGAGTTCCGAAAAGCGGCGGTTCCAGTGGCGCAGTCGCCAGAGGAATAGACAGCCTATAACAATCCATTCAACGGCGGCGATAGTTGTCAGAATGTCACTCATGCTCTATGCTCCTTTCTCGCAAAGCGGTTGAGCAACACGCTTACGGTGAGCTGACCAATCCTGTTCACATAGGGACAGTTGAACCGGTCAGGGTGAGGAACACTGTTGCCGAGGTCGATGACCAGATCACGGGTGTTGTAGGAAATGTCCTTCGTGATAGTCGGCGTGGCGTAGATCACCACATCACGGTTCATCGTGACCTGCAAGAGACTCTTGGTTTTGGAGTGTGCCACCGTCACAGTTGCGTTACCGAGGGTGAGGTGTTTTGCCAAGTTCTGAACGGCATGACCCCGGCCTACAATGGTAATGTCCTTAGCGTGAACCAAGTCCAATGCCAGCAGGAGGGTTAAAACCGCTTGAGAGACAGCCGACATCCCCGGCGAGTAGAAGTTGTCAATATCCACATCGGCGGAAAGCTGAAAGCTGGCGGGGACAGTCTCACCGTCCACGATGACTCCCTGATAGGGAGGGATGAAGTGAAAGGTGTAGTCGCACTCGATACCGAGAGCGTCTGCCTTGCGGTGGACTGCTTTCAGAAACACACTGTCCTGAGAACCCAGCAGAAGCAGTTTCCCAGAAGCGGGAAGCAGACTGGCAGTCTCTTTGTCCAGAGCGGTAGAGAGGTCGTGGATTTTTGTCATTACATCATTCATCTTTCTTCTCCATTTCATATCTGCCACAGTGGCAAACTGTTCCCTCATGTGATTGCCGAAACTCTCGGCATGGGCAACGAGTATCGGGGGTTCTAAATACTGCACACGGGCAATACCCATCGGATTGTTTGACAAGTTTTCCAATTTCCGAATTGATCTCTTTAATTTTCATAATATCGTCTCCATATCAGTTTCGGATACTAAATCTTCTAATGTGATACCGAGGTAATATGCTATACCCATCAATGTTGATTTGTGGGGTCTACGAGAAGTGTCATACAGTATTCTTCTGGAAATTCTTGTATCTTCTTCAAATTCCAAAGTTGTTATCTGCTTTTCTCGGAGAAGATTTTTAATTCTTTGATTGATTTTTTCCATTTTCTGACGCCTTCTCCTTTCTTTCAAAGTTGTGGAGGGAGATCATCTTCTCACGGGTGAGTTTATCAACTACTCGACCGATCTCTGAGTACCCGCAGACCGCCGCCAGCCGTTCAAGGTTGCCCTTGGTCTGTGCCGTGACTACGATGGAAATACGGCGGAGGTTCTTTTTCTCAGTTCTCATCGTTATTTCCCGCCTTTGCAAAAGGGTCATATTCGCTTGGGTCAGCCTGATTTGCCCATTCGACCCACCTTACGGCTTTCTCTCGTAATTCGTCATCGAGCAAAAATGCCTCTTGTACGAGGATAATTCCTGGATTTTTCCTCATTATATTTGCGTTGTCCACAATTTCCTCGTAATCATGGGGCATAAAACGCTTAGAATACACTCTGTCGCTTTTACTGGAGATTCGGCGTGTACAAGAGCATTCAATAAACCTGAACCTGTTATTCTTGCTATGACAAGGGTCACTGTATTTTTTAATATATCCGATTTTCATCAGGACGCTCCTTTCAATTTCAGGTTCTTGTAGACAGGGTATCCCTGATACACGACCTTGCCGCCGTGCCACTCGGGGTGCGTTTCCATGTCGGCATTGAACCGCTTGGCGGAACAGGCGAAGTACCCATTGGACTTGCACCAAATCTTGTAAGCGTCAAACAGAGACTTCGAGCGGGTGTTGACTCCCTCAGCCTGCTCACAGCGTTCTTCGAGGAATTGCAGGCACAGGTCGTTGTCACGCTCGTACTGATTGACCACCTTCCGCATGGCGGGGGACATTTTCAGACCGAAACGCTTGTACTTGAAGTATCCGGCGACCAGCCAAGCGAAAATGCCCTGCATAGCTTCCTGCGTCTGAAACTCATTTTTCAGGTTCTTGTCCTGCTCTGCTTCGGTGAAATGACGGTTGAACTCAATGACCCGCACACGGTCAGAAGCAAACAGGGACTTATCGCTGACAGTAGGGAGGTCGTTGCAGGAAAGCCAAAGGGTGAACTGCGGCAGGAAGGTTGTGGCAGTCTCATAGAGGTTCCGGGCTTTAATTTCTTCGCCGCCCGTAAGCTGCTTGATTGTTTCTTCGTCCAGCTTGCCATACTGGTTGCTCTCTGCCATTGTGACGAACCGTTTGCCTTTCAGGGAAGCCAGCATGGGGTTCGCTGCTTCGGCGTTCTTCGACCGTTCTGCCTTGCAGATGATCGACACGGGGGACACGGAAGCATAGTCACCGAGAAGGTGGTGAATTGCCGAGAGCATGGTGGACTTACCGTTGCGAGTGGTCTTGCCGTGGAGAATGAACATACATTCCTCGTTCGCCATACCCAACATGGAGTACCCCAACGCCTTTTGCAGATAGTCAGCCTTGTCTTCATCATTACAAGTAACCTCTGCAACGAACTTCTCCCAGCGGCGGCACCGTGCGTCCTGCAAGGTGTAGTTGAAATTGGTCTGCATGGTCAGGAAGTCACGCCAGTCATGTTCCCGGAACTCCATCTTTTCGAGATCGAAAGTGCCGTTCTTGCAGTTGATAAGGTAAGGATTTGCGTCAAACTCCGCCGAAGCGATAGGAAGCACACTGGCAGCGTCCTTCATCAGCCGGTCACGGAAGCGCCGGTCGCCCATCTTTACGATGAACTTCATGTACTCGGTGCGGCGTTCTTCATTGGCGATCTCACCACAGTAGAGAGCCATCAGGCGGCAGAACTCTTTGATCTTCTCCGCTACCAGTAGAGAGCCGGTATCCTTGCGCCATGCGCCCTCGGAGTAGGTGAACCAGCTTTTCGCTTCGGGGCAGTAGCGGGTATCATTCTTGTAGCACTCGGAGAACAGCTCCGCCATGCCGGACTCATCCCACGAATACCCCGTACCGCTGATCGGGTGGCTATGCTCAGGCTGTGCTTCCTTAATCTGAAACATCACTCTGGACTGAGCTTCGTCCATGATATAGCGACCGTTGGAGAGCTGGAAAAGAGCCTGTTCTTCTGGGGCGGTCATAATTTCATCAGCCATTTTCAGCACTTTCCTTTGCAAACTTTTTCAAGGGTTGAAGGCCGGCTCTGACCCTCTTAATGTATTTCTCTACGATAGACTCAACCTCGTAGTGGGTGACGGGGTTGGCCACAGAGCGGTCAAAGGCTCGTGCGATCTCATTAACTTCCCGTATGCGGTCAATTTCGTTGCGGTAGCTGACTGCAAACTGCTGACCGTTTCTCATGGCAACCGTAAGAACAAAGGGGTATTCCGCTCGTTGACCTTTACTGGTTGAGACAGTCACAATGTCTGCGACATTGAGAAGGGTTCCGTTGAAATTATAAAGCATGAGTTCACTTCCTTTTCTTCATCGCTCTCGCCAGCACCACGGCGGCGCAGTCCTGAGAGTCTTCGTCCCACCATGCACACCGCTGTTCTTGGCAGGGGCAGCTCATAGACAACGGGCAGATTTTCTTCTCAGTTTCCATCGTCTGCACTCCTTTCATAGAAGAAAGCGTTCTTCAAAGCGGTGTCCACATGGCACATGATCTCAGGCGGCAGAGTGCAGATGTACTCCCAATCATCGGACACATCTACGACCCGCACCTGTTCACACTCGACCATGCTCGGCTGTAAAGCACCCCAAGTGACAGCCACATGGGTCGGCAGTTCGAGCCGCTTGATTTTAGTGGTCAGGGGAACAACAATGTTGGTGGGGGAAAACTGATTGCCGACATTGTTTTGCACAACCACCCACGGACGCTTACCAGCCTGAATATGACTGTTGGCAAGCATAGGAACATCAATGATGACAACATCGCCACGCTGATATGGTTTCATAATTACCTCCAATACTTGAAGCGGTCATAATAGTCCATCTCTTGTGCCTTTTGGCGCTTCTCCAACTCTTTCTGCCGCTCATGTTCTTCTCTTTCACGCTGGTATTTCTCGCATTTCGCATGACAGCCAGTGTACCTGTCAGGGCAACCGTAACAACACTTGATAGCACTCATCGTCTATACCTCGTCACTGAATTTACAATTAATTCAACCTCGGACTGAGGAAGCGGGGGCTTGCAGGCTTGGGAGTTGGCGTACAGCAGTTCTTTGTAAATCTCCGCTTTGGTGTAACCTTGGTTATGGAGCTGACCCGCCAGAGAAGTCAGGCTGAGGTTCCGACTTCCCGGTGTAATAGGCGGGTATTCAGGCTTCAAAGGCAGCTTGCCATTTTCAGGGCGGCGGTAGATGGGCGAATAGATACGCTGAGGGGCAACCGTACCTGAGCTACTTTCTTTCGGTGTATCGGAAAAATACTTCTCGATCACATAGTCAATCGCTGACTGGTTTTCAACGATCTCGGAGAAGATCAAAACCTCGCCGGTCATGATGAAGTACCGGTTGCTCTTGTAAATCTCCACGGCGGCACGGTTGTTTTTACCCTTGAAGGGCAGCTCACCACGAACGAGAATGTGAACCCCTCTCCCGCTTCGGGACTTTTCCGTGTAGGAGTGGCAACGAGCGATAATGTCAGCCGCCAGCGGGTTTAGAAGCCCATCAGTAAAGCCATCGTCAATGTCGATACCTACAACCCCTGTATCGTGAAATACATAGCCAAGACCGTCATAGTAGCCGTGCTGGACATTGTGTTCAGCGTCAATGTAATTTGACCATGTATCCGGGTTAGATGAAGAAGCCGCCTTTCTGACGGTGGCCTGCATGGGAACCTTTGACCCGTCCCATACATTGACCCATGCCTTTTCCCCTCTAAGCTCAGCGGGTATATTCAAATAGCTCATAGGCTTACCTCAGCTTTCATACGGACTCGGTAAAGACCAGTCCCATCTATCGCCGCCACGGTAGGCGTTGCGAAAGTGGTTTCTCTCGCCATCGCCAGAGAACCACAGGTAATCCGCAGGGAGGACACGACCGACCTCAACCTGACCTTCTCTCTCTGCATACCAGCGAGTCAGTACATCTATACAGAGAGTAATCAAATCGTCATCAATCGGATTTTTCTCTTTGTACCCTATGAATTGTTTAGGTGTAGTCACGACCGTTATAATATCGCCGTAACCATGATCTACACGGTTGAGCGCACACCATACACAAGCCGCTTTCTCAGCGTCAGAGCTGACCCCTCTGGCTTCTCCCCATAGCATTTTCGCCAGTACAATCACTTCCTCGTCTGTCCACGGCTGAGGTGTCACCTCCGGTTCTGGCTCCGGGGTGACTACCTCTACCACCTCGACAACGGGAGAAGGTTCTTCAACCTCAACCGTGGGCATTTTCCAACAGAGAACGGTGATAATGATGACGAACCATAGGGAGATTGTAATTGTTAGCTCTCGCAAAGGGTTTTAGCCTTGCTGGACTTAGGTTTTGTCGAGGTTCCAGCAAAATAAAACTTGTCATCCACGCAGATGGGAAAATCGGGAAAGAGCTTACTGGTGGATTGCGTTCCACGGGAGCAAATCTGCTCTGCCGCCGCCAGCGACATTTCATCACTCACGAAGTCTTTTCCAGCCGCCATGATATACGGCACTTTGCCGTCAATGCTTTTCAGTTTCATCGGGTTCTTTCCTTTCTTTGTTCCACGCTTCAACATCAACGCCGATACGCTTCAACATCTCTTTGCAGAGCCATGTATAATCGTCCGGCATTTGATAATACTGGATAAGGCGGTCATGCTCGGCGGAGAAAGCGTCATAGAATTCCCGCAGGCGCTTCTTGCCGAAACCAAGGTGAACATGGAGGGTGTAAAGCACCATAGCGTCAATGTCATCGGTGTAGCGCCTTTCGGCTTCCATGAGCTGACGATTGATTTCCATGTGCATCGCTTTTCTCTCGGCGGCGCTCAGAACCGCACCGAATACTTTGCCGCCAGCTTTCCTAACCCTCATGTCTCAATGCCCTCAAAGAAGACGGGATAGGTCTCTTTCAGCAGGGTCAAGAGCATATTGGCAACGACCCGCATATCAGGGTGAGCCGCTGCGGGGCAGCGCATACGGCAGAAATGCCGCCATTCTCTGAGGTCGGCGGTCATGACCACCTCAGTTTTCAGGCTGTTCGGAAGGACAGATCGAGCTTCCTGCGGGGTGCAACCCTCGTTCAGCAGATCGAAGTAGGAAACCTCGGCGTTCTCGCATGACCGCTTCCAGATATAGTAGGTCGAGTCGGTCTTGGCGAAAGTCGAGGGACGAATGACGGTAATTTCGCCGCCGAAACCCTCTTTGCCGTAATTGCAGTACCGAGTGGACTCCTGACAGAACGCCGCCAGACGATGACGGACGATCTCATGACTCACACCCCGGTCGCAGATGAAGCGAACAGTGAGAGAGCCATGCTCAATGACAGCTTCGTGACCCCGCTTGATAATGCCCCGGACGAACTTCTCTGCACTTTCGTCCGTGATTTTGTCCTCAGACTTATAACAGGTGCGCCCTGCGGCTTCGATGGTGGTCAGAAGGGTCTTATAATCGGGAGCGTTGATAAGCTCCACAGAAGGTTCAATGATTTTCATACTCTTGCTCCTTTTCTTCGAGCTTTTTGAGCCACTTGGTTTTGATGATGTTCTCCAAGTAGTCGGCGTTGTACTTCGGGTTGGACGAGGTGACAGAGAACGGTCTACCAAGCTCACTCTCTCTCCACTTCTCGGTTTCCCGCATTTTTCCAATCATGTACTGGAAATGGTCGGGATAATACTTGCAGAGATAAGCGTAGTTGAGATATGAGGAAATGGGGCAGTACATACAACCGCAACGCTTATTGGTTTCATAGAAGTGGTTGAAAATCGGCTGTGTCTTCGCCCATTCCCAAATCCCGTCCTCGGTGATACCGTTTTCAGCGAGAGGGTATCTTTCCAACTTCTGAGCGGTAAGGCGCTTGTTAAAACGGCGTTCTTCGTCCGCACAGTAGCCGATGTAATGCACAACATAGAACCCGATGGAGTTCAACCACTCTGAGAGCTGCCGCTTTGCGTCCAACTTGTAGGCGCTGTTGCACCACCTCGCAGTCCGTGTCGGGAAACCGTAGTAGCGTCCCGTTTTCGGGCTTATGTTGTAGAACCATTCCTCCCATGTCTTTCGAGGTTTAATCCGTACAAAGCGGATACCGAACCTCTTGCACTCGGACTCCATATAATCAATTACATCGTGGATAAACGGGTAATCAATTTCGAGTTCAAAGTGAACCACTCCGTCCAGCGGGTAGCGGTCGAGATTGTGAAGAATGTAGTTCAGCATATACAGGCTGTCCTTGCCGCCAGAAACACTCGCCCAATACGAAGGGCGTAGAGCAATCTCACCGCTCATACTCAGACTCCCGCAACATGACTTGCCAGCATATCGGCTTGGTGCGTCCACAGCACATTCGGGTAATTACGTACAGCACGGGTGTAATCGTTCCACTCGGACTTGTCGGTGAAAGCGCCCATGTGATAGCGGATACACATGATTTCTTCATCAGTCAGTGTGTAGAACTGAGAGAGAAGCATGACAGACTTATCGCCATGACCTTTCAGAAGGGTGTCAGGGTTGTACTCCCATTTGAACGAGTCCATGACAGATACACCGTCTACAATCAAGCGACTTGCCGGGTGACGGTACTGGTCGATCTTACACAGGTCATGGAACATACCCACGATATAAGGAGAGCGGGGGTTCTTCCATGTCAGGTGATTGTCCTCGGTCAGTTGGACAAGGAACTTCGCTACTGCAAAGGAATGGTCAAACAACCCACCTTCGTAATTTCCGTGATATTTTGTAGATGCTGGGGCGGTAAAGAAGTGGTTTAAGGCCAGATACTTCAACATATCAGGTGAAACCAAATCTTTATCACCAGAAGATGCCATGAAATCTACGAAGTCGGGGACAATGTTTCTCCATTTGTTGTCAGGCATTTTCGTACTCCTTTCTGTGAATACTTTTTTCGCTGTCGAACCCGTCAGGGTATCGAGCCAGCAGCTTATCGACATTGTGCCGTGCCACATATTCGAGGGTCACACCCAAACCAGTCGCCAACTGTGCGGCATACCAGAGGACATCTCCCAGCTCGTCAACCATCTTCATCGGGTCGAAGTCATGACCCTGAAACTCGGTCTTTTTCAGAATGTCAATGCACTCTCCGGCTTCGCCGTTCAGGCCGTAACAGCCGTTGCGAACCTTATCCCACGAAGTCAGGTCGCCAGAGGTGCGCTCGGCGGCTTTCTGATACTCATTCAGCGTCATCTTCCGCCACCTCCATTTCCAGCACAGTCATGATTGCGTAGTTGGCGAGGTCAATCAGGGTGTCTCGGATAGACTCGTCATTGACCTTCTGCTCACAGCCACGGGAGAGAGTCTTGAAGCGGCTGAGTTTATCGCCCAAACGGATACGAGCCATCGCCATTCCTTCTTCCACGAAGGTCTGGTGGAAGCTGTCACCGTAGTCATGGTTCTTCTGCTCATAGAGCCTGTTGATCTCCTTGCAGATTTCAGCGTGGCGCTGAACCTTGGAGAGCGAACAAATATAGGCTTCTGCCATTGTAGCTTATCCTCACTTTCAACATAATTTTCAACAGACCATTGGCGAGGGAGAGCCTTTCAAATTAGCCCTCCCTCGCACTCGGTATCAGCCAAGGAGAGCTGCCAAATCCATCGGGGTCTTAGGAGCGGTCTGAGAAGCCGCAGGAGCGGTTTTAGCAGCGGGGGTAGTAACCGTATTGCCAGCGCCGCCCCAGCCCTCAGAGGGGCGCTTATCGGCCAGACGGACGAAGATAATGCTCTGTCCGGGCTTCTTCTTGTTCTCCTGAACATCATGTTTTACATCGCACTCGATGAAGTGACCAATCAGGTCAGTGTGGTCGATCTCGGTCAGGTCGAAATTGCCGAGGGCAGTCTTGGAGAAGTAGCTGAAAGCGTTATATGCACCCTCGTTGGGAGAGCCATCGGATTTCAGCAGAGAGAAGCGCTCGATGTGCTTACTGCCGTTCTGCGTCTGCATATAAACTTCCAGCTTGCCGAAGTCCTCCTTGTACTTCACATCTGTAATTTGAAAGACATGAGTACCTTCGGGAATGAGGGTGAAACCTTCGGTGAGTCCGATTTTAGCCATTGTTTTTGTCCTCCTTCATGGTGTAGAAATTGAGCTGTTCTGTGTACTCGCAGGGGAAGATGATACCAACCAACTGGTCTTCGTCATCGGGGTACTTGGCGTACTGCTTGACCAGCAGGGCTTTCGGCACGCTCTTGTCGCTTTCCAGATCGTAAGCGTACAAGATTTCGCAGAAGTCAGACTTCTCGATCAGCGACCAGTCATCATTGGTGATGGGGAGGGACATGGTGCTGTTCTGCGTGGCGAAGATACGGACACAATCCTTGATTGCGCCGTCCGGCTCAGGCATGATTGCCTTGACCAGCGTGGCGTACTCTGTGCAACCGACCTGGGAAATCAGGCGACCAATGCCGTCAGGCATTTTCTCGTTGCTGTACCCGGTCACGCTGCGGATACCATCGGGAATGAGCATAAGTACGGACGGGGAAGCAAGCCAGCGTTCGTCCATGTACTCGTAGATAGCGCCGCCATCAGGGGCGAGGGACTTCATGAACTTGGAAAACTTCATAGGTCAATCCTCCTTAATGATTGGGGAAATGCGGTAGCTGTCCTCAGTGGTCGTGTACTTCGCCAGAATACCGTCCGCTTTCATAGCGTCCTTGTCGATCTTCGAGGTGGAAGTACGGCTGACTTCCCAATTATAAGTAGAGCCAGCGATAGACACCTTCTTGTCACCGTCACGGAACTGAGCGATTGCGGCTTTCTTAATCATGTCGGTCAAGACCTTGTACCGCTTCTCGTCCTCAGCCACCTCGGCGGCATGAGCGTCCAGCTTGGTTTTCAGGTCTTCGGCTTCCTTGACCAGCGCCGCCATGTCCGTTTCGGGGGACAGATTGTTGGTGCGGAGGGCTTTCAGGATTTCAGCGTCCTTACGCTCGTCAAAGGCAGGAGAAATGCCGCTCTCAACGAAGTCCTTCCACCATTTCAGGGCAGGCTTTACATACTTCTTCTCGAAGTCGGGATACCGCTCAGATACCTTGAAAGGACGGGTGATGGTGTTCTCACCGCTGCACACAAACTTCTCAGGGTAATCGTAGTCCTTGGGTTCGAGGAAAGAAGCGACCATGATAACATCGTCTACGCCAAGAAGGTAGGCGTACAACGCCGCCTGCAAAGCGTAATACTCAGGAATATCGTCCTTCCAGTCCTCGACACGCTTGGAGGTCTTCATTTCGAGGACGGTTGTGGGCTTACCATCTTTGCCATAGAGCAAGTAGTCCCACATACCGCCGAGGATGGGGCTTTCCTTGAAGAAGTCGCCGTAGGTCTTGTTGAAATAGTCCTTACCCCACAGATCGGTCGGCGTGACCAGATTGCTCATGAAATAGGTCTGTTTCATGTACTCGGCCTGCTTAGGTTCGATGGTTTTACCAGCGATGGTGTAGATGGTGTCCTCGAAAGGCTTCTGATAGGTACGAGTCACTTCACACCAAATCTCGAACGGTGTAGACCACGGGTTCAGACCGAGGATAGTGGCGAAGCGGGTGCCGGTCAGCTTCTTCGGACGCTTGGGAGGGATAATCTGGATTTTGTTGCCATCAAGCCATTCCATACCTTAGCCCTCCTTTGCCGCTTTCATCTCGTAGCCAGCCAGCATATTGTTTACGCCCTCGATTAGAGCGTCACACTTGTCGGCTTCGATCTTGGAGAACCCCTCGGTCTTCATGGCGATGGTCTGGACGAAAGACTCCTGCTCTGCGTCAACTTCCAGCAGCTTTTTCAGCAGACCTTTCAGCTCACCGACCTTTTCCTCAGAAGCGGCACCAGCGGGAGCGCCGGTCAGTTCAGCCTTGATCTCCTTGCGTTCCTCGGTAGTCACGGGCGACTTCTTGGTAGTAGGGGCAGGAGCGGGAGGGGTATCGTACTCACCGCTGTCGATACTGTCATGCTCCACGATGTCAAGGACGAGCTGCCACAGGTAACGGCGAATGTAGGTGATGGAGCTGCCGGTCGCCTGCATTTCATTCGTTACCTGATTGCCAGCGTTGGACACGATGGGAGCAATGGGGGTGTACGGTGCCACGAAGTCAATGTAGTCTTCGGGGTCGCTGACATTGTAGACACGAGCGGTCGCCTTGTCGCCGTACATGGACGGAACCATCATCAGACCGATTTCAAGGAAAATCTGCTCGGCCTTGGGAACAATGTCTGCCAGCTCGAAATACTTATATTCGAGCTTCATGTGCTTGCCGCTCTTATCCACGCCAGCTTCGAGGAAGCGCACACGGGCAAGCTGCAACTTCTGGAACACATTCATGGTGGAATAGTCCACCGCCGCACTCTCAGCGGCTTTCTTGGTAGTAGCCATATTTATACCTCCAACATTTCTAATAATTTTTTCTTGATAGAATTGACTCTGCGGGTGTTCCGCTTGGGCGGCTTCTCACCGAGAAAATCTCGGACATAGCGCCGTGCCAACCGGATATACCAGTCACGGTCAACCACATCAATCGTCAGGTGATTGTCGTTGTCTACGACACATTTTGCGGGGAGTCCGGCAATCTTGACGGGATTGCCAGTGCCGAGGTGGATTTTGTAGAGGGTGCCGCACCGATGGTCTTCCGTGGCATAGACTCGGTTGACCTTCTGTACGACCTCCATCTGACCGTCTACCTCATGGAGAGCGTCACCATACTTGCTCCCGGCCTTGGCGACCAACTGGAAGTCCAGCAGGCGGTCGCAGCTCATGATGGTATCTTCGACCAGAACGCCGTAGGCCAGATAATCCTTGACCGCCTTGGCGACCACACAAGCGTTGTTATTGATGTTGAACGCTCCTGCCGGGGCAATCCCACGAACGAGAACGCCACCCTTGATTTTGGGGTCGCCCTCGAAAGGAACCTCGACATAATTGTTCACATCTTTCTGACAGATCATCTTGATAAGGTCTTCCTCCAACTCAAAGCCAGTTCTGTCCTGCCACTCCTGCGTTATTTCCTGATACACGGGAACATCGCAGTCATCAAGGCTGACCATGATACCATCGGTGTTGAGCTGAATGATTTTCAAAGTGGGGCAGTCCTGAACAAGATGTTCCGCCATTTCGAGCAACTGCAACTGGCCTGAAATACAGACCGAACGCCCCATGAGCGGGTCATACAGGTCGTTGTAGCGGTTCAGCATAGCGCCGTAGGTGGTGTTCAGCACCAGCTTCAAAGCGTTCGCCGTAGCCTTATCACCAGCCCTCTTTGCCTTAACACGCCGCTCAATGGTGGCGGCATACACATCGGGGGAGGGAATATTTCGGCTACAATAACCGTTCAAGGTCATCTGGTGTGGGTAGTAACTTGCAACATCTTTGTTGCGGATAGAGCGGGTTTCCGTGGCTTCCTCTCGGTAACACGGGATAGCACCGTGGATACCGCCGTAGGCGATGGTGCAAGGACAGCCACCTACCATCAGATCGAGTTTTTCCTTGAACACCACTTCGTCAGGGATACTCTTATCCTTCAACCGTTCAAAAAAGTCGAACACTTTCTGCGGAATATACTGGCGAAGCAGCTTCGGCGGATATTGATATTCCCGCTCGTCATAGTGCAGTTTCTGCTCTGCGTCAAGGTAGGCGGCGGTCAACTTGGCGTTGGTCATGTAGAGGGCTTTTGCGGGATACAGCCCTTTTTCACGACCCAGCGTGAGCTTGCTGGACAGGTAGCCTTGGCGAAGATCGTCCAGCCTGTCGGTTGCGTCAACATCATGGCGGCAGTAAAACTCGACCTCTCGCTTCTCGTCCTCGGTCAGAGGGCGATTGATGTTAAACGACACGGTGGTTTCTCGAATGTCCATTCCGAGGTGAGCCTCGATTGCTTTCAGGGACAAACCCATCTGACAATCGTCCATCAGATCGTATTGGTCAAAGAAAATCCCACAGTCACGGAGCGGAGCGTACTCCCAACCCTCGTGACCGCCAACGATGATGAAATCGTTGACCGCCTTGATTTCTTCCGGCGTAAAGCCTGAGAGAACCGCTTGCAGGATAAACCTGTCGTATCTTTTATTGTTGAAACCAGCCAACAACGGCTCTCGCTTCATAAACTCGCCAACGGCTTCGGTGTCATTCCAGATTACCGTGTACTCTCCGGTTGCTTTTTCTTTAAAAATGAACAACCAGTCGTATTGGAATACCTCGCAGTCAAAGATGTAGACATTATCCATGGTAGCACCTTCTTCCGGGAGTAACAGCTTGTTCAGCAGTCCAGCCGAGCTTTAAGCGGTTGACAATGGTGGAACGATGAATACCCGTTGCTTCTGACCATTCTTGAATAGTCAGGGTTTTGCCGAAAGCAGAGATCAAGTGGTTAGACCGCTTATTATTCATCTGCTCTTTCCACGATACCCAGCGACAATTCTCAGGGACATAATTCCCGTTCGGGTCAATCCTATCGAGAGTCAACCCATCGGAATAGCCATTCGCCACAGCCCACTTATAGAAGCCCATGAAATCGAGCCATTCGGGGCATACCGTAATCCCTCTCCCGCCGTACCATTTGAATGTTCGTTGATTGGAGTTGAAACACCGCTGTTTCATCATCTGCCATATTCCGTGAAGACGGGTACGGTATTTACCGTGAACTAAGTGTCCGTTAGGATTACTCAATAAACTTGCACCCCGCTTTCCGGTAGGTGGTACACCGCTTTTTGTATCGCTTGACCATGCTCACGATACCGTCATCAACATAGTCATACGCTATCGGTTCACCTTTCCCCTCAAAGGTACGGGCGATACGACCGATACTCTGAACAATAACGCCGGAGTGCTGGTGCGGTGTGGTCAAGTACAGACGGTCAAGCCGTGGAATGTCCAATCCCTCACGAGCGAGAGCATAGGTAGCAAACAAATACCGTTTCTTGCCATGTCGCATATCCTCGATAGCCTGTTCCCGCTGCACTTTTGCCTTTTTGGAAGTCATACCACCGTCAACCATGACCGCCTGACTTCTCAGCTTGGGCGGTAAATTCTCAATTAGATACCGTAAATGGTTCACACGGTCTGATAGAATGAGGTTGTAATGGTCGCAGTTATCAATCAGGTCAGAAACAATCAGCCGATTGCGGTCAGCGTTTTCAGTCAAAAAGTTAATCAACTTGGCTTCGATTACAGTACCGTCCGTATCAAGAAATGCTCTGTTTAGGCCAACTCCCGTAGAGCGAGGATAGACCGTGACCTTGACGATTTTATCAGCAACTACCTCTCTCGGAATGGTGTGAACCACATCACCCAACAAAGCAAAGGTTGCCTTAATCAACCCATCAGCCCGATCAGGTGTAGCGGTTAGGCCGTACTTATGTCGAGCGGCTAACGAGTTCAGCACTTTTGAATACATCGTGACAGAGGTAGGAGAGCCGCTGACACGGTGGGCTTCATCTACGATAATCGTGTCCCATGTGTTTCGGTAGAGAGGGAGATCGAGATTACACATGGTTTGAACGGTCGCAAAGGTGATAGCCTTACCGATTTGTACCCGGCCTTCCACAATCGTCCCTGTCAGTGAAGAACTCATGTACTGTTCCGCACGATATTTGCTTTGGGTTATTAGGTCTTTCGTATGGCAAAGCCAGAGCGTACGCCTACCCAGCGTAGCTGCCATCGCCAAACCTATCTGTGTCTTTCCACACCCCGGAGGGGCTTGAAGAATACCGTAGTAAGCGGTTATCAGGGCTTCCTTGGCTTCTACTTGGTAATCATAGAGCGGAATGGTGCAACCAAAGTCCACCTCGGCCGGTATAGGAAGATTGACCTTCATGTGGCAATCGTCCATCACCCGCACATCGTTCAAGCACCCGTAGGGAAGAACCAGTGTGTCACCGTCCCATTGGAACAGGTACAACTTCTCAGGGGTGTTGCCGACCCAAAAGTGCATACGGACTTTCTTGGCGTACTCAGGATTGGGAAGGATAAGCTGCTTCTTGCACCATGTAAGCAACTGGTCAGACGGCTTTTCAATCCGAAGCTGGTTGCCAACAGTTACTTGCATTGGGACACCCACTCTCCGAGTGTGATACCGAACTGTCTGATTTCAGACGCAGAGAGAACGGTCTTCATTAAGAACAGATTGCGTATCACCGTGAAGGACAGGAAGTACACAGCTCCGTTCATCATTCGGAGAGCGAACCACCCCTCTCCGTTTCCCGTTTCTTCCCAAAGGGACATAGCGGAAAACTGGTTTTCTTCGATACGCTCCATCTTGAAAATGTTCTTGGAACAATCCTTACAGTCAATGGGATAGCTGACACCGTTTCGAGCCGCAATCACATCGAACGGCTGACCTTGACTGTTCTGAGCGAGATTGTGCGCCCAAAAGCCACAACCCGACAGGCTCAGACATAAGTCTCTTTCAAAGCCAGTGCCAACCTTGCGATTGACATTCATGTTTTCACTCCTTTACAAAAGAGTATTTCTGACATATAATCAGATTGAGCATTTACACTTGCCGTTGATGGAAGTACCAGTTCCGTCAGCGGCTCTTTCTTTTTCTCGGCGGGGCGGGATAAAACGCACCGGACAGCTCACAGAACAGCCAGAAACAGCCAAGGCCGATACCCATGCGAATCATGCCTGCGCCGAGAGCCATTGTGTCTTGCTCTACCGCACCAACGACACCTAACAGGTAGAAAAACGAGAGAAACGCCAATACTCCAAATACCTTTTTCATTATCCATTCCTCCAAACCATAGGTTTCCATTGATACGGTGTTCCGTACTTTTGCTCGTACCAGCTCTCAAACTGCTTGCGGTTCACTTCGTCCTTGAAAAACTCTCGGACAGATCGAGCAAGGAGTGAGCTGAACGCTTTGGCCTGTCCTCGCACTTCCGGGGCAAATGCACTGCCGCTCATGACGCACCGCCAATCTGCCGCTCGTACCAGTCCAGAATGTCGATAGACTCAGCGATGATCTTGTCCACAGAAGGGCCGTTACGAGTTCCTGCGAGAATTGCACTCAGGACAGGGCCGTTCGTTTCAATTCCCCGCTTTCGGAGCATATCAATCAACCATGCAAACGA